>Ga0209336_10000183_pt1 | contig 32401 bp, 52 predicted proteins | sample LinPmetageLP32_FD_184042 | JGI IMG/M metagenome (GOLD analysis project Ga0209336, IMG submission 184042) | Marine viral communities from the Pacific Ocean - LP-32 (SPAdes) (version 2) | ecosystem: Environmental > Aquatic > Marine > Oceanic | place: Pacific Ocean | collected 2009-08-23
TTTGTTAAAAAGATTAAAATAATTTACATTTAATTTAAACACAATACTGACGATGGGGCGGAGGGGTGCTTAGAACCTAGCGTTGTCGTCATATATATATCATTATATGCCCCTTAAAAAAATCTAAAACTCAAGGGTTTTTTACTTAATCAAGTAGTCCCTAGCGATAAAAGATGGGTTTTCATCAAAAAAATTATCTACATATTCTTTCTTAGTAATCGCAGGCTTTCCTTTGATTCCGCCTCCTGAACATTTAAGCCCTGCCTTTATCATAGCGGACACAGTCCAAACGCTACAACCTGAATAGGAAGCAATTTCTTTTCTGCCGACTAGGTTAGTTTTATTTTGAAACATAGCTTTTGTTTTGTGCGTCACATTTTCTCTGAAGGTTTGCCATAGCTCTCCAAGCAACTGCTGACCAATCTTCTAGGGTGTCTGATTCCATTGCTTCAAACAAGTGTCGCATCATGGAATTAATTTCTTCTTTGGATTTACTTTTATCCCAATGAAGTGGAGTGCCTGCGTGATGTTGTTCGTTTCCTTTGCAACTCATTTTAGTAACTTCGATAATTGCGTCAGGGAAATATTTTAGAAAGCCATCGTAAATTCTTATTTGTTTTCTTTCTGTGTCGTTGTTGGGAAATTTATTCATAGCACTCTTAATCCTCTTTCTTTATATGGGTTAATATTTTCTTTTGTGTCTTGGTTTAAAAACATTCCTAAAGCAATCAGGGAGGCAACAGTTCCATCAATCTTGTCTATTGATTTTGATTTATCAGGTTTAATATTTCCTGCAGGGTCAGTTGCAATAATTGTGTTCGATACATTCCAATTTAAGATCGGACAGTTTAAATGCCGTAGCTCATTCCCAACAATTAATCTTTCAAATTCTGCCGTAGGTGAAGCCATAGAAATATAACCCATTCCGAATCCTTTCATTTCTTGTCCTTCTGATTCTAAAGTTGAAACAAGTTCTCCTGCAAAGTGTCGGTCATATCCGAACTCTTTAATGACGAATTGTCCTCTGCGTTTTAAGATTGATTCCTTAATAAAGCTCCAATCCGTTGTCTTACCTTCCGTTAAAGTCAGGTTGTTATGCTTCGCCCAAACATCATAAGGAACTCTGTCCCTGTCTATTCTCTCTCTGAGGTCTTCTTGGGGAATAAAGAAATCAACTAATAGGGTGCTTTTCTCTAGTCCTTCTTGCTTGGGGAAAAAATAAGCACAGGCTGACATATCATTCACACGAGCCAAATCCATTCCTGCGAAACAATACAAACCATTCAGGTTATCTTCAGGAATATCTGAACTGCATTTATTCCAATCATCTGTCGCAATCCAAGCTTGAGCAACATCCGTCCAAATGTTAAGGTGCTTGTTTAAAAATGTGTTAAGCTTAGAGGGCATTTGTTTAATCTTTTGCACTTGGGAAATCATATAATCCATTTCCTTGCCGACATTTAAATTAGGGTTAGCCATCTCCCACATCTTGGGATTGTCCCAATCGCCTTCGTTTTCTTTATCGACTGTATAAATAATTCCAAATTTGTCCTCTTGGTCTATTTGGTTTTCTAGGATTCTGATTAAGTGCTGACGCTCCTCCCAACAAATTGACTTCCTGTCATAGCCTGCTGTCGTGATTGCTATCATGTGATATTGCTTTCTCGCTCCAAAAGCGTCTTCAAAGACATCCCATAAATCTCTCTTAACCCAAGCGTGTAACTCATCGCAGTAAACCGACAATGGGTTTAGACCATCTAACCTTTTTGAATCAGACCCAAGGGGCTTAACAAAAGAGGTTCTATTCGTGTTCTTTACATACATAATGTTAGAGCCACCCAAGATAGTAAATATGTTTTTTAGTTCTTCGCTTTGTTTTACATAAGCAACGCAATCATTATAAAGTAGTTTAGCTTGATCCTCCTTAGTAGCTACGCAATAAACCTCTGACCCTGTCTGACTAGCAATAGCCGAATCATAGCAAGCCCCTGCTCCTGCCATTGTTGTCTTTCCATTCTTTCTAGGAATCTCAACATATGCGGTTTTAAATCTCCAATTATTGTTTAAATCAACCCATCCGTAAAGCGAACCATATACAAACATTTGCCAAGGCTCTAGGTCAAAGATTTCGCCACGCTTCTCACCCTTATAGTGCTTGAGGTATTTACAGAATCTAAAGAACTTATTGGCTTGCTCTACATCGAATCTATAATCCCAATCCTTCTGCAAGTCCTCTAGGTGTCTTTTACAGGCAAGTTTGACATAACGACAAGCGTTTACTTTACCTTCCGTGACTGATTCCGCATAAGCGGTTGTGTGATCAAATAAACTCATTCCTTATATCTTTTACGACTTCGATGCCTGCGTCTTTGTTTGGTGGATATAAAGCGTCCCTAAGTTTATCCATTCTATTCTGAATGCTTTGAATCTGATTGATTAATGGATTTGAATACACTCCTCCTGACTTCTCTGAATAAAGAACCTCTCCTTGTTGTGCCATCCTTGCTCGCATGATTTTTACCTGAGCAATGCACAGAGCATATTCTTCTAGGCGATCCATTTCTGAGGGCTGATATTTCCTTATAGCATTTAGCCTTTTAAGTTCATCCGCAATAAGGGATTCTAAGAGCAGTTGATTCTCTTGGTTTTCTTCGTCCTTTTTGTCCCTCTTGTCCACACGATCTAAATACCAAAAAATCGCCTTTTCATTACCTGCGTTGATTAAGTGCGAAAGCTCCGTCTTGGCTTTCATCGGTAGCTTGATTTTTAACTCGTTAACCCTGTCAAGAAATTGTAAATTATTTTTAACATAACTATAATAAGTCTGCCTGCTGATTCCTGCGTAACTGCAAGCTTCAGTATCAGAAGCACCTACTGAGAAAGCGTGTTCTAATTTACCGACAACATCTGTTGTAATCTTAGGAGGTCTTCCAACTTTCTTTGTGATATCCTTGCTCATTTATTTTCTTTTTATTTATAGCACAAGAGCCACAGTAAGCCCTTGTAAAATCTTTCATTCTACTGCACCAAATACTGCCTGAAGCCCTCTTTCTTACCCTTTTGGTATCATAGCACCCTTTTTGATACCCCACCCCTCCAATGTAACACGCTTTTTTCGTGACTAGCTCAATGGTCTTAGGGCGTGTGTTCTCTAGCGATTTATATACCCCCATAGCCTTTATTTCCTTAGAGGATGTATTGAATAGGAAGGATGTGCTTCCATATTTGCGTTCTATCTTCTCTACTGCGTAATGACAAGTTCGGCATAGGGTTACTAGGTTAAGCTTGTTGTAGGCTTGCTTAGGGTCAGTAATGATTGGAATGATATGATGAACATCGTCACAGGGTTGGTCTCTGCATTCATTGAATGGGTTATAGCATACAGGGAATTTCTTACGCATATAGAGGGAGAGCTTCTGCCATTTGGGAGATGACCTAAGTTGTGAGACCTCAGCTTGTGTAACTTTGTTTATTTTATTTCTCCGTTTATGATTCTAAGATTCCTTACAGTAAAATCATTTCCTTTAAGCTCTAAGAAACCGAAGCCGTGATTCCATTGGTTTATCGGCATATAGTCAGGCTTCATATCACATAGGCAACCAAGCGTCCAAGCGTATAGGTATTTGTCGTCTGCGGTCTTCTCTCCATAGGTTGAGGTTCTGTGGTTATGTCCTGCAATGCTACATACCTTAGTTCTGTTTAACATTGTTCTAGCAGGATAGACTCCTGAGTTTCTTGTTTCGTGTCCGTGCAAGATGGTTAGGTGCTTGCCTGCTTTAATCTTTTGCATAGAGGTAACAAGATCAACATCCCACTTATCAAAGTTTAGAATCTCATTCATTTGGAATTGACTGATGCCTAACAGTTCAGGTGCTTTGTTTATTAAAAACTTCTCCCAACGATCTTCGTGGTTACCAATCTTAAAAACAATAGTTGATTTAGGGAATCGTTCTCTAAGGTGTGCTAAAAATTGTCGTGTCTTTTGTAATTCATTAGAGAGGTTTCTTTCCTCAGGATCTTTATTGTAACTGCTAACGTTATAAAAGTCACAAGTGTCTCCGTTAAGAAGAATGTGATCTGCCTTGTTGTCCTCTCCATACTGTAAAGCAATCTCAAGTGCTTCTTCGTTATGGTAAGGAATATGTATATCTGACAATAATAACCAATTCCCTTGCGTAAGTTTATAATCCTTTAAAGGTCTTGTGTCTGACTTAGGGATCGTGAAGCCTGCCTTGCCGTTCTCTCTAAAGTTTTTGCCATATTTCCCTTTAGCGTTTTTTCTATTTGAATCTCCGACATTGCCACGCCTATAACGAATCATTGCTCTAAGTGCTTCGAGGTTTAAGAAAGCCTTGGGGTGTTCTTTATAGAGTTTCTTCGCTAGGGTTAGCGTAGGCATCTCAGGGTATTTGTCGACTGCTTGGTTAACTATCGTGGGTGCTTGCATTGAATATAGGTTTTATTTCAAAGGCTCTAGCGTCTAAGCCTTCTAGGTTATTACTTAAATGAAAACAAGCTTGGTAAACGCTTTCTTTGTCTTCATAGGATATGTTTAAAAATTCAATGCCTTCAGTCTCTGTGTTCACTAAACCGATTACATAAAATGTTTCGGTAGGGGTGTGGTATTCGTGATAATCCATCGGATAAGGTAATTTAAAACGATTCGTGTGCATTTGTCAATTATAGTTATTTGTCTGTTTGATTGTTTTGTTCTGCCATTGCTTCTCTGATTTTCTTTGCGTGCATCTTTGGTTTCATATCACCGATCCTGCCTGTCTTGGTTTCTGTTTCTCCGCCTAGTAACTCATACATTTCTCGATAAGTCCAAGAGCGGTCAAAGAGTTTTCTTTCTTCCTCTTTATTCTTTTGCCACCATTCATATTGCTTGGGCTTGTTCTCCTTAACCCATTCTGCAAATCTTTGTTGTGCTAGGGTTGAAGTAATACTGTGAGGGCTTATCTCATTGTTGTAATGACTGTGATGCGAGGGGCATAGGATTACTATGTTCTTTGGCTCATATCTGAATTTGCGACAGTTGCCCTTAAAGATTAAATGATGTCCGCAGGAGCTAATCGTGTTGCTCCCTTCATAGCCTTGAGTCTTTCCACATATCTCGCAGGGTTTGCCCCTAAATCGTGCAAGGAATAAGTCATCGCACTTGTGCATCCAACCTCCTCCGTCTGCGTTGCTATAATTTGTGGATTTTCTTTTCATAAAAAAGTTGCAGTCCCATGTAATAGACCGACTGCGAGCCTTTGATTCTTTGGTTACAATCCTGTTATGTGAGCTTTATTAAAAAGGTTGCTCCACCTTAGCCTTAATCATCTCTTCCTGTGTTGCTCGCTCCTCAGGTAGTTGCTCAAGAGTTTTCTCAACTGCTACTTCATACTCCTTAGCCTCGATGACCCTGTTCCGTTTCCATTGATTCCTGTCTTCTGTTAAGAAGCTTGGAAGCTCTCCGCCATCCCAATCTGCAAAAGAAAAGGATTCCGTTTTTACATCAGCGGTTTTGTTTGAAGGGATTGCTGACTTTGCTTGGATAGTTCCATTTGCATTAGGTGCAAGGATTAGCTTACACGCTTTGCCCAACAATTCAACTAAGTCGAAATCATAAGGTTTCTTCATTTCCTGCGGACACCACGCTGATAGTAGTTCCCTTAGTTTTGCTTTTTCGTTCATCGACAATGTATAAGTCTGATGGTATGATACATAATTCCCATCTTCATAGGTATGATCAATGAACTTCCAACCTATTACAAGTTGATGCTTTTCTCCGAATTTGTTTTCCTGCGTTCCTATGTCTAGGACAGAATAGCAAACTGCGTCATAGACTCCTGCATCGAAGCCTTTCTTCTCTGTGTTTTGTGCTTTTATTGGCATATTATTTATATTGTTGTTATTAGTTTATCCCAAAAAACAATCACATACTTATCGCCCACCTGCTTACCTGTTACCTGCACATTATACTTCTTCTTGAAGCGATGCAATCTAAAGGGATTGTTCGGTGATGTTTCTAAGCTTACGCCTGTTTTATTGGATTCATAGGCATTCACAATTCTGTTATTACCTCTAAATGATTCTGTTATTATTTCCATAATTATTATTGTTTTTGTGATTCATAAAATTGGCATCTATTGAGATCAGCGTCAAGTGCTTTCATCCCAACTCCTCCATGATTGTTTACAAGGCATTCAAATATCCTTGTTGTTAAATTTCCGTTGTCATCATACTTGGGCGAATAGCCCTTGTCTGCCAACAGAGTTTCTATTCCCATTGATTGTAAAGCATAGACTGCTCTCGCATCTCCGACAATGTTTCCGCTACCTCTAATGTGATTTACATTAATCCTATCGAACTCACTAATTTTTGTTAAGTGATGAACTGACACCACTGCAATGTTTAGCTCCTCAGCTATGGCACAAAGTTGCTGACTTATTTCCTCGTCAAACCCTACATCACCATACTTGCCTGAGGGTCTTAACAAGTCCTTCGCTCCGTCTATAAACATCGCTTGGATGTCGTAGCGTTTCTTATATCGAATAGCCACTCCCCTTAACTGAGATGGGGTAACCTTACGATCATAGAAATGGACAGGATACTTAGAGACTGTTTTGAGAATTTCTTGAGCGTCATCGATTTCTTTATCTTGAGTAGCATAATATTCATACTTGTTAAAGTTAGAACGATTCATCTGATACCTTCCGCCTGCGTCTAACTCAGAAACATTAAATGATCCTAAGTTGCCTGCCATTCTTTTGATGGTGACATCATACTTGTCCTCAAGAGGAACTACCATAATAGGGATATTCTTTTGACCAAGGTAATTATACCAATGACTTAAGAACATCGACTTACCGCTCTTTGATCTACCTGTAAAGATAGTGACCATACCTTGCTTAATGCCTCCTGTTTGTCTGTCGATGGCTTCGTAAGGTGTAGGTATACAAGTTCTGTTGCCCTTCTGAGCATCCCTCCAAGTGTTTACAATATTATCGATGCTATGCTTAACCTCTATGGGTTTGCCCATAAGCTTAGAGATAACACCATCGGAGACCGAAACCCCTGAGAAGCCCTTCTCAAGAGCTTCCCTGTAGGTTCTGATTTCGTCCCTTAACTGAGATTGCTCCCTGATGACTTTAGCGTAATGCGATGTATTTAGAGAGGAGGCAATGCCGTCCTGTAACTCCATATAATAAGTTACACCACCTACATCAATAAGTTTAGCGTTTTTATCAAGGTGTTCATAGAGCGTAACAGTATCCCAATTAGGATATTCGTTAGAATGCTTTTGTATTTCCGCAAATAGGCATTGATGTTTTTCATTATAAAACTCCTGAGGCTGAAGGTCTATTGAATACAGTTTCTCCGTATCTAATAAGATGTTAGTCAATAACCCTTTTTCTGAGTTATAACTATGGGGCATTTGTTGCCTTTCGCTCATCCGAATTGTCCTTTCATTTCAGTAACTTCATATCCTTCTTGCATTGGATCAGCATCAAGGAAGTTTAAGTAAGTCCATTTGCGTTTTTCATTTTCTTCCCACATCAATTCTGCATCGCTATCGACCTTTAGGTCATCTTCGCAATCAAGCATTGTTCCATTTTCTCCCTTGAAGCAATTACCTTCATCCCAATATCTGATCTTAAAATTAAGAGTAGGGAATTTAAGTTTCCAAGTAAGCATCATAGGGATGGGAGGAGTCCAAGCGGTCTCAAAGAAAACAGTTACATCTTCTCCTGATACGCTAGTATAAAGATGAGATGGGTTAGCATCCCATTTAGTTCCTGCAAGAAACTCCCAAACATCTCTGTCGTATTTGTCGTTTCTAAGCTTGGAGTGATAAGGTTGGAAAGAAAAGTCAAGAGGTTGCCCATCCTGTCTTTTGTATTTAGAGAAATGTAAGAAGGATTTAATAACTTCTTTGTTTCCTTTTATTCTAAGTGAGTTTTGTGAGTAGTTTGGCATATTGTTATTATTCGGCTATTCCCTTCCATTGTGTAAGGGTCTTTGTTTTTGGTTTATAAGAACCTTTCTTTGTAGAAAGAATCTTTTTATTATTATTATTATTATTATTATTATTATTGGCATCCATTGGGTGCGAGTGGCTACCATTGGGAGCGAGTGGGAGCGAGTGGCTTCCTTTCGCTTTTCTGCCCCTAGCGTTTTGGCGATTTCTTTCACAGGTCTGATCATATTTTTCCCTAGCATTATCTAGGTAGATTTTGAACATAGTAAAAGCCATCTGAGCCTCACTGCTTAGGTTGGATTTTTCAAGGGTTGTTTCATATTTGAAAACTGCCTTAAAGAGAGTGCCTGCATCTTTGTCAGAAAGCTGATCAACAACAGGTCTTAAATGTTTATAAATTAGGAATGATTTTGATTCACTCATTGTAGTTAGTTTGTAGTTTTGTTTTGTAGCTTATGGATTAGGATATTCAAATCGGCAACTTACTGAAGCCAACTTCCTATCCATATTATTTGACCCTTCGTTAAAGAATTTTTCGCCTTCAATGAAGAGTATGTTATTTATTATACCATAGGGGTCTACTAAATTTATTGTTATGTCAGTATGTATGTTACCACGCAGTATCTCCAACAACCTCAAACGCTCACATTCCCTAGCGTAACGCTCATTGTCTTTCTTCATATAAGCTTGGTTCATATACTTAGAAACTGTGCTTGTTCTAGGTATCCAACCAATGCGGTGAGTGGTAATGTTGTCGTCTTCCCCTATGTTTACATTGACCGAAAAGTCAGCGTCATAGGTGCTTGATTCGTTACCCTCTAGCTTTACAAAACACTTCTGTTCAAGGTGTATTCTATCGGCTAAAAAGTGCCTTACCACTTCCTGTTCTAGAAAAGTGATTCCTGCTAAGTTAAGTGCAATCATCCTTAGAGTGTTCGTAGGTTAGGGTTTTTCGGTAAGTCGTCTAACTCAGGTGCGGTGCTTATGTTCTCAATGATTTGAGTAGGCAAGTTGTTTGATATATACTCAGCCTCCATTGCTCCGCTAATAGCTTCAACCTCCTTAAAGGTGTATTCTATTGCAAGGTTGTTCTTCTTAACAATAACCCTATCCTTCTGATACTCAGCTTGGATGGTTGTTGTGTTTGTCTTTGTTACTAACATTTTTTGTTCTAACATTTTTCTAAGGAGTTTAATATTCTTACAGTTTTGTTTGTTGTTTTGCATTTAGTGCTTCCGACTTCTTTCAATAACTTTGCCTTAACTAGCTCTGTTATTCTTGGTCTGACTTGATTCATTTCTGAATAGCCTAGCTCTTGCATTACTTGCCTGTCAGTATATGTTCCTCCTGTCTCTAAAAAGAAATCTAATATGTGCCTCGCTCTGCGTGACATTCTTGGGAGTTCTTCGATGAATGAATTAATAGTATTATTGTGAATATACATTGTTATGATTGTTGTAGTTGGTTTAGGTTATATTTTGCTAATTCAAGCTTTAAGGTTTCTCTGTCTAGCTCTTCGCTATGCCATTTGATATTCCTGTTTGCTTTGTCTATTTCGTATTTTAAGATCTTGGCTTTCTGATGAGTGCTAATCTTTTTGAGTATTTGTTTCCGTAATATTTTCATTGCTTTGTTCTTGGTTAATGTTTTCGACAATCTGAACTGCCGTGATTAAATGGTTAATTAATTCTATGTTCCCTTTCTTGGCTTCGGCATCTGCTATTGTGCAAAGCTCAAGCATAACTTCCTTGGGATTATCTATAATTGTTTTTACAAAGTTTTCACTCATAGTGCTTGCCTCACTTTCTTCCAATAGTTGTCGAGGTTGCTGACCACCTTAGGGTTTGTCTTCTCGTAGGCTAAAGCTCCGCCATTCCAAATCTTTGCGTAAACCTCGCCTGTGGGCTTTTTGCCTGTCCTTTGCGTATAGACCTTGCCCCAATGTCTCAAATAGGCTTCAGCGATGGCTAAGGAGGCTCTACGGCTATTCCTGTCCTCAGAGGATAGGTTAGTTCCATAGACCCTGTTGACATCTTGAATGACACACATTTGAATCTGCATACATCCGACTGATCTGCCGTTGTCTCCGATTGCTTCGTTGGGATTAATGCAACCGCCCGACTCAACCATCATAATGGCTAGGAGTAATGTTTTAAGTGTAATCATTTTTCCTGCCCTCCTATGCTAATAATAATGTCGAGAGCTGAGTTCATTTCTTTATGTAATTCAGCCAAGCCAAGACCTTCGAGGTCGTCCCTAGCGTTGCTGATAATCATTAATAATTCGTGTAGTTTTTCTTCCATAATATTTTTTCGTCTTTCTTATTGTTCGTTATAGTGAGCTATTTTGTTTATATGTCAAGCAAGTATATTTGCCTTGCCGTAAATTTAATTTACCATGCCTGTCAAGGGTTGGGAAAAAGGAGGCTGAGTGTTTGTTCTCAACCTCCCTTGTATAGAACAGAGTAATGTTATTTATATCTGTAAATGGTTCTGAGGTGTAAGCATTGGATGTTGTAGCCTCCTGCATAAATTGACTCAAAGCTAAAGTTCTTAGTGCTTCCGTCTTTAAGGGTGATTGTCCAAAGTCCTTCGACTTGTCCGTCTTTTCCGATGTTGATATATTTTTCTTTTACATCAGCAATGTTTTCGATGTCGGCTTTAAGTTTTTTTTCAACTGCAACTTCAATTTTAAGGAGTTTGTTTTTAGCTTGTTTGGCTAAGTAAGCTTTATAAGCTGTTTTGTCTTTTGAATAATCATATCTGAATTTTTCAAAATTTGTCCTCCCTACTGACTTAATAAACATATCTTGAATAATTGCTCTGTAATCACTTCCTCTTTTAAGATTAATAAAGTGAGCATATCCATTATCTTTTGTCCAACCACTACATTCGCTTTTTAATGAGTTTGCGAGTTGTGGGTCTGACTTTCTGATTTCTTCAATTTGAGCGGGAATGTATTCTGAGAGATCAGCATATTCTCTCCGTTGACTGCGTCCTGTTTGAATCCAATTTTTTGCAGTAAATTCAAATTCATATTTGTCTGTCTTGTAATTTAATTCTTTTCTTAAGCAATGTTCGTTGTAAACATTTTGAGGAAGGACTGCTTTAATTGCGTCTTCGCAAAGTTGTAATCTTTCTTGTCTTTTATCGATACTGTTTACCATAAAAGCGAACATATCTTTTTCCCATTGGTCGAGTAATGGTTTTGTGTTTTCTTGGATTGCAGTTGCGATTGATTTAATTGAATTTTTCATAGTAGTATTTTTATAGGTTAATAATTAATATAACTCTAAGAAAAGAGATTTTTATAGTAATGTCAATAGTGAATGATAATTATTTTTATCTTTTTTATAATTATTTTTACTGATCAAATGTCTAGTGGAATTATGTTCACTACTATAAATATGTTCACCTATACAAAAAAACCTCCTAGCCCTTTAAGTAAGGGAGTTAGGAGGCTTTAAAGAAATAAAGGTTTTATAAGTTTTACTCAGGAATCCTTTGACCTTGAGGGAAATAGGGCTTTAACCCTTACGCAAACTTACTAACGGAAAATAATTTTAAAGATGTATTATATATTTCTTATAAAAACAGTTGATGTATTATCACCACTTGTTGTCGTGCCTGTAACTTCCCACGATTCTCCTGATTTAACAATGGTTGATGCTTCTGCACTTACATCTTTGCCATAATTCTCTGCATGAGAAATTGTTACTCCTCCAATTTTAATCCCTACTGCAATACTTGAATTTTGTTCAGAACTTCGTGCTACTCTAGCATTTATAAAAATGTCTGAAGTAGCAGTTGCACTTCTAACAGTAGTTGATGCAACACCGCCTATACTACTAGGGATATTATTCAAGGCGGTATCTACAAAGCCTTTAACCGATCCCTGTGTTGGGACTAGCGTATTGCTTGGGCTATTACCACCCATTGTTGTATCCGTAGAACCGAAGCTGATATGTTGGTAATCAACTGACCCATCAACAATGTGTTCTGAGTCGATTGAATCATCTTCAATTTTAGTTCCGTCAACGCAGTCTGCTCCTAGTGATGCTTTTACCACTTGCCCTGCGAGCTTTGAGGAATCCACTTTGCCTGCAGAGGTCAATCCACAGATGCCACTATTAGCGTCAAAGCTATCAACGACAGTCTTGAGTTTGGTTAATGCGTTGAATAAATCTTGCCTTGCGTCTTTTGGTTTATCGGATGCTGAGTCAAGGTTGGTTGTTACTATATCGCTACTTGATGAAGGGAATGCGGTCATGATTAAAATCCTGTTGTTGTTATGTCGATTGTTGCGTGAGCTAAAGAGCCACTTGAGTTATATAATTTTATAGTCGGTGCTAATGCTCCACCTACTGTTGATGTTTTGTCTACTATCTCAAATGATTGTCCTGCACCTCCGCCATTGAAGGCAACCTGTATGCCGTTCACTTGAGTAAATTCTGATTGTAAAGGAATCTTAATATGTCCTGCACCAACTATGTAGGATGATGCTAAAGTGGAGGTGTCTACATTGGGTAAAGTTTCAGTTTTGACTTTTCCGTCCAATAATATTCCTAAAGTTTTGATCAAAGCATTTGCCCCTGTGGCATTAACTGTAACCTCAATTCCTATTGCGGTCACATTGTTGACAGTATCAGGGTCGACTAAATTATTGTTTCCATCGAGGTCGGTGTATGAGTTTCCTCCAACTAATTTAAATTTAACTGCTTTCAATATCGTCCCTACTCCTGTTACTTGAATCAATGGTTTGAAAGTTAGGGTTGTTCCAAAATCTTGAAAAAAGGAATAGTAAACAGATGCGTTTTGTTGAAAGCCCCAAGTCTCCCAATTATCCCAAGTGGTGTTTCCTAGTTGATCCCAAGTGTCCGTTGAGGTAGGGTCAGAAATAATGTCTCCATCTTGTTCTCCTACTTGACCAAAGCTAATAGCTCCAACATCTTCCCAACCTAGTAGCCTTGGATAATACGCTTGAAGAATATCAACATTGGGGTCATCGGTTACGACTGTGCTAAAAAGATTTACAGGTGTGCTTTCGTTACCTGATGTGTCTACTGATACGATACTAAATTTATAAGTGCCTGCTTGAATAGATTTTGTTTCAAATGGCGAGACAGTTAGAAGCCCCGAATGCAGAGCAGTCATTGAACTATAAGCAGTTTGATTTCCGCTAGCATATTTAATTTTAAAACCTTTAATATCTTTGTCGTCAGGCTCAACAAAAGTAAATTGTCTAGTGTAGTCAGTTGCTTGCGAATAAGCAAAAGACTTAGGCGGATTGGGTGCGGTTGTTTTCCCTGATACCGCTTCAAGTTGCCCTTCGTCTGATGGGAAGAACGCAGACCTTTTCCCTGAAGGATAAACTGCCCTTACTTTGACTTTATAATTACCGCTTGCTTGAGCGTTTGAATCAGCAGAGTTGGATGCGGAATTTACAGGCGAAATAGTAAAGTTCGTGTCATTGGTTGCTATAATAGAAAAGCTTGAGTCCTTATCTTCCTTAAATGCTATTTCGTAGAACTGCACATACGCAAACGCAGGTGGTGTCCAACTTGCTTCAATCCTATGCACAATAGTTCCGTCATTATTAATAAGATACTTAGTTGAATCCAATGTTAAGGCTAGGGGTGAATCGGCTCGATGTGGGTCAGGTAGATTTGTGCTAGGTGCAGAAGGCGGTGTATTGACATTAAAAGTGTAAACCGATGAATCATATTCTTGTGCGGTTATTTTGACTGTGTCTGATGTTAGTAATTCAATAGACGAAATCCTAAAGAGTTTGCCTGTGGATAAACTTCCGCTATCCCATCCGACCGATGAATGCTTTATCCTAACTACATCCATTGCTTCAAGAGCCAAAGCCTCAAGCGTAGCCGTGAAAGATACAGACCATTTTAATCGTGATTGCTTTAACAAGTGTTGGGATAATAAATCGACTCTTTGTTGATCGTTAGTAAAAGGCAACTCGATGTCTTGTTGGAGAACCCTGTTGTTGTCTTCAGCTATAAACCCTGTTCCTGTTGTTATCGAAATGCCTTCATCGTATTTGTTGTTCTTATCAAAGAACCTAGCGTGAATCTTGTTTTTAAAAGCCCTTACTCCTGATCCTGCAATCGTCCATTCCCCTATAATGTTTGTTTTATCAAATGTGAATACTGAGGTTTCCGCCTTATCGATTACAAGCTTATAGGTGTCTGATACTACCAAAGTTCCTCTGCAAGACGATAGGAGCTTTCTTAAGGTGCTTATTGCCTCTTCATCTGAGTTGACCACTCCATTACAAGTGTATCTTTTTTGACCTGCTACATCATTCCCTGCGGAGTCTTTAAGTGTCAAAGCGGTATCATCGCAATGATTGGCACTTTCTATAAATGATGCCATATCTATATCCGCATAAGGGACTGATCTTCCATAAACTGTATTGGTTAAAAAGTCCAAGATGCACAAAGCAGGGTTCTCTGACCAAGACCATCGAGCATCTGTTGTTTGTCTATGCGTTCCGCTTCCACCTGTAACAGTTGAATCCTGCCTTGGATCATAAACCTTCTTGCCTTTTACATCTGCGGTTATTGTTGGAAGCCCCGAAGCAAATACATCTTTGTCGTAAACTAATTTTGCTACTAAATACGCTACACCATTTCCTTTAAAGTTAGATGTCCATTGTGAAAAGGCTGACATCGTTGAAGAAGCGGTTTGATTTTTCTCGCCTAACTTTACTTCCAAAGTGACCTTGCCATCAAGAGATGAATCTGTGCTGAGTCGATCATTTAAATAAACATTGTCAACACTATCGATTTCCCCTTCACATAAGACCATACATCTTAAAAGATTTTCATTATTACTTCCTGTTACTGCCCTAAATTCTGAACCGCCAATCCTAGCTCTTCCGTAAACAACAGGAATGGGTGCGACATTGCTTGTGTTGTTAAGCTTTAATCCGTCCTTAAATACTTGCTCCTTTGGCTTTGGTTGCAACTTCTGCATAAAAAAACCAATCGCAAAAGAAACCGCAATTTGTTTAACAAGTTCTTTTTGTGCGAGATACTTTATCCCTGCTACTATTGCTTCAGGCATCTTATTTGTGGATTATTGTGAACACTTTAAATTCTAAACCCTTTAAGGTTTCTTTTAAACTTTTAGCGAGTGTTACCCTGACCTTGTCGCCTAGTCTACTGCTTACATAATTTGAACCTGTGTAAACATAGCAACATTCATAGTTTTCGGATTTCACATAAACAACATCGCCTGTTTTTATAGAAAATAAATCAATCTCCATAAAGCCAATGTCGTTAAAAACCTTTAGGGTTTCTTCTGCCTCGCATAACTCTAAGGCTTTTTCCTTGGAGTCAACATTGTGGGTTGTCTTGTGCCACCCTGTGTAATCGGTTTCATAAATAGCGTCCAATGATCCAAACACTAAAGCCGTGCAATGAGTTTCTCCCCAAATAAAATCTTTTCCGACTTGTCCCTCTAAGTAATCGTTCAGTCTTACAGGGTAGTCATTCGGTGTTTTTTTTCCTAAAGTTTCTGCTTCCATTTATTCCGTATATCCCCAAATTATTTCCTTATCTATTTGTCCCCATAAACTAAAAAAGTCATCGTTGGGATAATAGAAATTATGTTCTATGTGATTTGTGTGCCTTGCAGGTTTTTTGTCAAAGTCAGCTAAGTAGCTCGATGCGTTTATCGTCACTATTGCAGTTCCATCATTTGGGTTTTCGTTTATGGTTGGGCTATTAATCCTGCCGACAAAAACTTTTACAGGGTCAGAGTAATAGCTATCAGAGCTATTTAAAAAAGCCCTAGTAATGTGCAATTCTCTATCAATGTAATTGTAACTCAAAACCTCTGATATTTTAGTTCCATCAATTCCTGATAAGCTCACAGTAACATCGTTAATTTGAAGGTCATTAGAGGTAGATATTTCACTTATACCCAAAAGATGCCCACTTGCCAAATATGTTTTCCCTGAAATTGTAAGATCGACATTGTAATCCGTCATAAGGATTGAAACATCTGTTCCGTTAGCATTGGTCAAAATGACTTCGACAAGGTGAGCAGTTTTAAGCTCTCCGCTTTCTAACTGTGTGCTTGTGTCTGCGTGCAGGGTTTTCATTAGTAAATTGCTTGAGTGCCTGAATTGGAAACTACCTCAACAAAAGAAACTGTGAAATTAGAATTGTTTGTATTTGGAACATTTGCATCTAAGTTGTCTGATTCTAGGGATACTGTAAACACAGGCTCAAAATAAATAATGTCATCTGTCGCAACAGGGTTAGTGATATTAGGATAAGTGGTAACTGTTACATCTCCATTGGAGTCCGCACTATAATCCTCACAAGCGATGTAAACTTTTGATCCGCTACCTATCCTAAAGTAATCCCCTTGCCGTATTACATTAGAGGCATTTGCTACAAAGTTTTTAATGACTAATTGATTGCCTTTACTTAATGATGACTTTGCCCTTAGTTGTAAGTTCGATTGAGTGCTTAAACTTCCTCTTGCTTCTTGTTGTGGCAAGGCAATGCTAAACCTCCCAAATCGCCCTCTTTGTTTAATTAGGAAAGTCCAAATGGGTGCAAATAGTTCTCTTGAAAGTGGAGCATAATTAAAGGTGATTGCCCATCTCTGTCCGCCTTTGTCTGATACAGTTCTATTTAATGACTGTGTAATTGAGACCTGTGTCTGTGCGATAGAAGATAGGTCGTAACTTATTGGAGCTACGCTTTGTGGATAGTCTGTTGAAAATGTTGAATAATTAGGCATTGATTCCGTGTCTCCCTTGTCTGTTAAATGCTTGGTCTATCATACCGACAATCATATTTTGTCTCTGTGCGAGTTGATTGTCAAAGCTATTAGCGTCAGTTGCTTGGACATTAAAGTTTACTGTTACTCCTCCTGAACCTCCGCCAAGCTCGTGGTTGGGGATAACTGTTCCTGATGTTCTTGGAACAAATAACTCCGCACCTGCTTCTCCTACCAAATAGTTTCCGCCTGCTTTTAAGTTGCCACCATTCCTAGCCATTCCGTCTAAGCTAAATGAACTCGCTAGGTCGGTCATTCCCATTGATCCTGCACCGCTTGCACCTGCATTAGATACTCCGCCAAATATGGCACTTGTAAATGCTCCTATTAAGGGATTAACAATGGCTCGTTGAATGATTAATTTTTGCAGTTGTCCTAGAATATCTGTGACTAAACTTCTAAAGCTCAATTTGCCTGTGTTGACAAACTCCTGAATCGAATCAGTCATTCCGTCACTTACATTCTGCATGATACTTTTCATATCCTCACCGACAACCTTAGTCTCTTCGCCTATTGCTTGCAAGGCAGAGATTCCGTGCCTTTTCATTTGAGAAAATATTCCTTCAGGATTATCGTCTTTGCCGTCAGGGTTGATTCCCAAGAAAGAGTTTTGCAATGTGCTTTTTAATTTAGCTATTGTGTCAGCAGTTCCTTGAACTATACCTTCTGCGTTGCTTTCTCCTAGTTCTTTTCCTGCTCCAAAGAATAGCTTTTTGCCGTCCTCGATAAAGTCTTTGCTAAGTTTCTCACTTGCTTTTCTTGCGTCTGCTAATGTTATTCCATCAATTAAAGCTTTATTAAAAGCTTTTACCCCTTCCATTATTTGAGATGGGTCTAGTGTAAATGCACCCATAAGTGCTTCCCCTAGTCCATTTATTGCCCTAATTAAAGGAGTAAAAATTGATAGTGTTACTTTTACAAAATTAATAAACAATTTAACAATTAAAACTAACGCTTGCCCTAGTTTCTTAATGCTAAAGACAAGGACTTCCATCGTTCTTACCCCTGCTACCATTGCTTCCCTAGCCGTCATAAATGTTCCTATAAATTTAACTAACTCAACAACAACAACTCCGATTGCTACTCCTAAGGCTATAAACTTTAATGATGCTAATGCAAACACCCCTGCAAGGACTCCACCTATGCTTAATAACATTGGCAATATGTTAGCAAAGGCAAAAGCTAATTGACCTGCTATAAACACTAATCCTGATAAAGCTACTCCTACTGCCATTAGAGGTAAAACAAAAGCCATAAAGGATGCTATTGCGTCTCTGTTGACTGATACAAATGATGCGATCCTATCCACAAAAGGTTTCATAAACTTTTCGTTTAAAACCCCTAGTTGAATTTGAACTGCTTCGACTGCTGACTTTAGTTTGAAGAATGATCCCTGTAAGGTGTTATCCATTATGTCAGCCATTTCTTTAGCTGATCCTGCTGAATTGTTAAAGGAATCTGTAAGTGTGCCTAAGTTTTCGGCATTCTCAGCGAGAACATTTAAAGCTCCTGAAGCTCGTTTTTTGACTAGTTCTGTGGCAGTTGCGTTTCTATTAGCTGAGCTGTTTACCTTATCTAACATTTCTTTAAAGGTCATTCCCTTATCAGACATTGCGAGAAAGATTGTCCTTAAATCCGTGCCTGCCTTCGAAGCATCCGCACCTGTGTCAACCAAAGTTGCTAACAGAGCAGTCGTTTCTTGTAAGCTAAACCCTGCAAGTCTTCCTGAAACTTGAGCATTACGCATACCCACACTAAACTTCTCTAGGTCTAACGCAGATGAACTAAATGACTTAGCCATTACATCTGTAATTCTACCCATTTCAGAAGCCTCTAAACCAAAGCCCTTCATTGTGGAAGCCCCAACCATTGCTGACTGAGCTAAGTCTTCACCTGTGGCAAGTGCTAGGTCTAATGTCGAAGCCGTAACCTTGTTTATTTGTTCAGGAGTTAATCCTAACTTAGAGAAATTTAATTGTAATTCCGCAACTTCAGAAGAGGTAAATCGTGTGGTTGCCCCTAGTAGTTTGGCACTCTTAGATAATTCAGAAAATTCTTTAATAGTTGCACCTGAGATCGCCTTTACTTTTGCCATTGATTGTTCAAATGACGCAAAGGTCTTAACAGATGTTGCACCTATTGTTGCTAAAGGAACTCCAAGCCCTATGCCGACTGATTTACCAATCGAATTAGCACTCCTTCCGAAAGCGTTTAATTTTCTTTTTGCTTTATTTAAATCCGCAACAAAGCCCTTTGTCTTCGCTACGATGTTAAAGTTTAAACTACCTAGTGTTGTTTTAGCCATAATACATTTTTAGCATCCCTGCAAATTTTTGCACATCGCTCATTATATCTCTATCATATTTCTTTTCTTTAGGCATAAAGTCATCGATTGAATAAGGCTTCCCTTTCTTGCCTCGATTTACTTCAGCTAATATGTAACAGATTTGAGCGAAACGATAATCCTTTCTCCTTTCTAGTTTGTTGTAAATATAATCAAGTGCTTCAAGTTCGTTATATTCTAATTTTAAAAATTCTTCTTTAGATACTCCCCAAGCAATTTGGGCTAAAGCGATTTGCTCTAGCCATTGTCTTTTTTTTCTGAGGTCTCTCCTGATAGACCACTCTCCGCCATAGCCTCTTTAATTGATTCAGCAAGCTCTGCCATAGGTGGTAAGTCGTTAGCGTGTTCTAAGGGGTCTCCTGTTAGCCCTAGACAGGCACAAGCTAATGATATTGAACTAGCGATGGGCTTAGTGTCAAAATCCGTAATGTTGCCTCCGTTAATCTCAAAAAGCATTATTGCTTTGTTGTCTACTTTGATTTCCTGTTCTTTTCCTTTGTATGTTATTTTAGCCATAATTTATTTCCTTAATTATTTTATCCTATTTGTGTTATGTTAGAGGTAAGCTTAATGATAATTTCCATTTTTAAAACATCCTCTTTATCGAAAATTGATTCAACTCCTGTGACTATTCCTGAAGCCTGAAACTTTGTCGAATCATCAGGGGTAGAATACTGCACAAAAATTTCTGTGTCGTTCTTTAATAAATCCTCAAATGTGTGTGCCATATTACTTGAGTCAATTTGGCTTTCATCAATATAACCTAAAGTAGTAAACCCAAGCTCGCCTGTGTCTACTAAACCACCACGATATTTTTTAATAGCATCAGTATTGTAATGATTACTTTCGATGGTGTCTTTGCTTATGGTCGGCAAGGTGACTTCAATTATGCCTGTAATGTTTACATAAGTTCCGTTAGCAGATGTCGCTAATTTAACTGTCGTTCCGTATGCTTTCTTTGCCATTATGATATTCCTCCTGTTACTTTAGCGGTTATTGTTTTCTTTATTACTCCGTCAATCGGTGCTTCAACTTCTACGCCTGTGATGCGTGCTTCAAATAACATTCTTTGGGTAGAGTCATCGTTAATCTTGAAGAATACTGTTCGATCCTCTGAGCATAATTCTTCCCAAGTATAATATCTAAACAAATCAATATGAGCGGTATTCGATCCGCCTGAAACATAGTTTGAATCGGTTGATGCTAAAATTCTGAATACACCATCATAATTTTGCACAAAACTAGCAAATTGACTGCCACTATTTTCCACGGGAATCTGTGACAAAAACGCTGAACTATGCCCTATTCTTAATGAAAAATTAGCTGATCCACTTGGATCGTATGTGGGTGTCCCTAGAATTGAATGATGGTATGTATACAATTTCCCTAATTTTCTAAATGGATTTCTTAGGGTGTCTAATGTTGTTGGAGCGTTTGTATCGTTTTCAGGTTTGATTAACACATGTTTCGATACTGTTGGAGTCGCTGACCCAAATGATCCCCTGACCCCTGAATTGGCATTTGTTCCTCCATCGTCCATCGTCCAACCTGAGTTTGAATCTCCCTCTCCTACATCTTCCATAAAATTACCATTAACATCAATGTAACCAAATGGAAAATCAGAAAAATAAGTTTGTAAATAATGCGTCTTTGATGAATGCGTTGAGACCACACTACCTGTATCGGTAAAAAGTTCTGTGGGACTACCTATATAAGATTCTGTCGTGAAGCTAAACTCTCCGCCATCTACTAGCCCACCTTGATATTTCCTGACTCCTGCATCATCGTTTATGTCCGTTGTTTCATAACTGTCTTTGCTAATGCTAGGCAACTGAATGTCTGTCACTTCTTTGACTGTGTGCAATAAATTATGGTTTGTTCCTGTTTCGGTATTGCCTTCGCTTGTTGTTCCTTGTGCTGAGTCTGTATCAGCATGAAAGGCAGTTTGCCTTAATGACGAGTAAGGGGAATCAATAGCAACTGCGACTTGGATATTATATTTATTAGATGACTTAGACATTATTTTAAAAAGTTAAATGCAATGACGAGGGGATTTGACTCCCCTGTCACGCAAATTGTTTTAGGATTTAGTTACTGAACCTGATACTTTAATTGTAATGGTTGCTGATAACTGACCATCAATAGGAGCTTCTTGCTCGAAACCTGTGACGATTCCATTGAAGCTTAATACTGTTGATCCTGAGTCTGCATAAGTAATTTTAAAACCTGTGTTTGAAGCATCTGCGACATCGTTAGGAGTCTCCGCTAAAGTTCTGAAATCAGCGTGTGCTGAGTTGTCAGGGTCATAATTTACTGTGATAGAGACTTCGCCAAAATCGACCAAGCCACCTATGTATTTTCTGATTCCGCTATCTCCGTGGCTTGTAACTTCGATTGTGTCCTTAGTTACAGAAGGAGGAGACAAATCAGTAATGCTACCTAGGGCAACATATGATGCTGAGCCGTCTTGATAGCTGAATGTTAATCCGTATGCTTTTTCTGCCATAATGTTATTTTATTATATATTTTAAGGATAAATCTACCGATCTAATCCATTGTTTTGTTTGTTCGTCATATGCGTCAAACTCATTAGAGGTGTCGGCATAAGCCATTTCAATAGTTGAATCCAATAAGATGGACTGCCCTACAAAAAGTGTTTTAAAGATTGAGACTGTGTCGTCTAAGTTAGCTAATGACTGAGAGTAAAAGTCGAACTCAAAAATCATATCCCCATTTGAAAACCCTCCGCTAAATTCTGTTTGAGGCGTATCTTCTTTTAAAGTAAAGATGGAGAAAGTGTGAGAATTGTTGTGCCTCTGTGGTGCTTGTATCGGATAGAACTCAAACGATGCAGGAAACAAATTCTGAACTGTGTTTGATTGCAAGTAAACTGCTAGTGCTTTATAAGGTGTCATTTGAATCTCCCTACTAAGTTACGCATTTCTTTATAAAAATAAGTCTCTGCTGATTTTCTTTTTCTGTTTACCGCATCCATAGCAAAGCCAAAGCTTTTAGCCCCTCTTAATCGTTTGCCCTCTGCTCCTTTGTTCTTACTTGGATTTAAAGACCAAAATTTTATATAAGGGTTTTCGTCCCCTTGAATCCATTTAGCTCCGATCAAAGAATGAATCCCTCCTCTGTTCTTTGGGACTCTGACCTTTTGACGAATGTTTCTTTTTAGGTCACCTGTATCGACAGGAGTAGATGCTTTTATTTCATCTAATAAAATATTCCCTGTTTCTTTTACGATCTTTCTTAATTCTTTTTTTACCAACCTAGTCTCAAATCTTTTAAGATTGTTTAAAGAGGTTTTCAAGGAAAGCTTGTCGAATACTATTTCAGTTTTCATTTATATGCTCTCCCCTAGAATTGTTATAAAGTTATTGCGAGGCTGACTGTCGTTTAAAATGTCTGTGATGTCATACTCAAAGCCATTAAATAAGATTGAGTCCGTCATCGCTATTGCAAAAGATGTTTTTCTTATGGTAAACTTTGCTTTCTTTTTGGCTCTCTCTTTATTGTTGGTAGTTGATTCCCCACCGCTTATTTCTTCAACAAAAGCGTAAACTGAGTTTTGCGTTATGTTTATTGTGTCTGTGTGATCTTCGTCAATCTCACCAAAAGCACCTCTGCCCAAAAGACTAACTGAAGTGGTCTTATTGAGTATGGTTATTTGTTGATTTAAATTTCCTATTTTTTTCACAGATGTTATTTAGTAAATGATGAACTACCGAAGTAAAAGCCAACAATAGCCATTAAGGTTTGCCGTATCTCAGGCAGTATTACAAAACCACTTAAGGTTTTCCAACTTGTCCAAGATAGAAAGAGAAAGTTTTTTTCACTCCCTACTGTTATCCCTTCAGGGCTATGAGCTAAAATAAAAGGTGCAATGACTAAAGCAAATAAGGTTGTGACGACAATCATTCTGCGAACCCAAGAGCCTGCACTTCTTGCTGATGCCTTGTCTGCTGAATCATCAGCTTGCTTCTGCTTGGCAATCAGGTTGTCGGTCATAGATGTCTGAGCCTGAATAAGCGTTGAGACCATCTTAAATAAAAATCCAAGTGCTGATCCTCCGCTTAATGCTATTAATTCAGTTGTCATTACTTTTTGCTTTTCTTATATATGTGCCACCAAGCGACAGACAAAGATGCGATGCCACCGCATACCTGCACAAAGATACTAGCCATTATATTATATTCATCCATTCCCGTTGATGTTATGTTGACGACTGCTATCGTTCCCCAAATTTTTGCGTGTGTTATGATTTGATCCTCCATTTAAAATTTTCTCACTTTGTATTGATCGATAAGGAAGTCCACAGTTCTTGCAATCTTGTATGGTATTTCGCCAAATGATACAGGCTCTCTTGTGTCGTAATAGTGTGCGACAAGCATTAAGATTGCTTGGTGTAAAGGTTTGGGTAAAGTCGTGTAACCTGCCGTAAAGGTAACGATTACAGGGGCAACTCTTGACTTAGTTAAAGTAGGAGAAGAGAAACCATCTTTCATTGCTACGAACGCATTGTTAGATCCTGAGTCCTCTGCTATGTATTTACTTGAGTCAACTGTTACTAATGAATTGAGGTTGTCGTAGTATTTAAGAGATGTTACTGAAACCATAGGTGGATTCGGTATATTCAATTTACAGTAAGTGGTTGGAAATTTAGTGTAGTAAGCTTCATAGGTTTGGCTTTCGCCAAGGCTTCTGCGTGTAGAAAGCTCAATGCTTTGTCTGCAAGCAGTTATAAGATTTAAAATATAAGTATCGTCATCAGAATGCGAAACTCTCAGATGGACTTTAGCTTCAGCAATCGAAATAGGTTCAGCCGATGAATCAGTTGTTCTTTTTATGCCGTATGGCTCTTCGATTTTTGTGTGACTACTATACATGTTTTTAAAAATTGTAAGAAGGACTCCCAAGGAATTGACCAAGGGAGTCGCAACTTAATTACATTACTCTGATTCTGTTACTACTTTTTTCTTCGCTACTTTTTTGGCAGGAGCTTTTACAATGCCCTGACCATAGTAAGCTTTCGTTCTCATTCCAAGAGTCCAAACTTCTGTCAGATAGTTGCCTTCTTTGACTTTATCTAACTCATTTTGCACCGCTTGTTTATCGTTACTTGAGAACACGATTTTAGGCTCATCGCCTTTTTTCTTTATTGCTATTAACAGTTTCATAAAATTATTGTTAAATAATTATAGAGCGTTAGTGAATGCACCGCTAGATTGTGCAGTTGACGCTAAGCGAACACCACCATTGTCAGTAAGTGATCCGTCAGTTCCACCTTGGCAACCACCTACAACGCCATAGATCCAAGTCAATGTTGTGTAAACATCGAATGTTCCTGCGTCTTGGTAAGTTATACCCATCATGGATAGACCTGTGTCAGCGTCTGATACCACATCAACCTTAGAGATTGCAGGAATACCAATGCGATTTGCAAGTGCTTCAACATCGTTAGGAATACGGGAAGCCATAACAATACCTGTCTTGTCTCCGAAGTAACCTGTTAATGTTTCACTGTTTGAAGGCATATCAGGATATTCAAAGATGTTCTCAAAGCCACCAACATTGCTGAGTTGACCATATGCAGAAGCACCTTTTTGTTGTCCGTGATAATCACCGCTTGCGATTCTTGCGTCAGCGTCTAATGCGTTGAACACATTTGAGTTAACGATACCGAAGCGACCTGTTGCGGATGCACCATTCTTATTTAATACTGAACCGATTTTTGCTAATGCATCATAATCTGAGTTAGCTTCTGCTCCAATAACTTCGTGAGAGAAGTTAGCTTGAACCGCCAATCCCATTGCGTAATCAAAAGCTTCTTTACCTAGAGCGTAAGCCATATTGCCGACTGTCTCTGAATAAAGATCTCTTTTAGTTGATACTTGATCTAAGAAATCTACTTTGATCGGCACATGTTTGTGTCGGTTAAGTGTTACACTTACATCTGTGGTTAGACCATTTGCAGAAGCAGAGTTAGCTTTGTAGCCATCTGTTCCGTCATAGTCTTGAACTGAAGGGAGAGATAAAACTCTTCCTGTTATAGTTTGCCCAAGTTTAGCTTCGTCTGATGAGAAATCTGTTCCGATTGAACTCATAAGAGGGAAGCGAACTTTGAAAGCGTCAATCACATCTGTGATTAGTTCTGTTGTGCTTAATGTTGCCATAATTTATATTATCTTATTTTTTATTTATCGGATTTCTCTGAGTTGACGAGCCAAGATTCCTTTTTGAATTGGGTCTTTGGTATCTGCTAATTTAGCACGAATCTCATCTGCTCCGTTATCCTTAGTGTTGTTTAGTTTATTTAACTTTTGTTTCGTTGGTGCTTTTGCAAGCTTATCCAAAACAATATCTTTGAATGAATCTACTGATGTTTCTCCTGAGAGAGCTTCAATAGCGATTTCATTTAAAATACCATTTGCGTTGTATTTTTCGACAATAGCTTTGATACCTTCTTTACGATTGTATTCGTAAGCGAGTGCATCTTCTGCGTTGTCTTCTTCCTCAGCCTCTTCTTCGAGTTCAACCTCAACTTCTTCAGATGATTCTGTTTCAGTTTCTTCGGCTTCTTCGGCTTCAGCTTCTTGAACTTCTGCTACTGCTTCAACTACTTGAGCAACCGCTTCTGTTTCTTCTGCCTTAGCTTCGATGATAGGCGAGGTCTCTTCAGTTGACTCAACTTCTTCAGTTGCTTCAACTTCTTCTGTTATTTCTTGTTCCATTGTGGGTTTTACCTCGTTTCTGATTTGTTCTAGTTTGTCGCCAACTTCCTGAGGAAGGGACGCAAAAAGTGGGGTCTTCAACACATCGTCTAAGCGTGCAACCATTTGAACCTTTTCGACAAGTTCTGTTGCTAGTCCTGCATCAACTGCTTCTTGACCGAAGAACCAAGTGTCGTTCTCCAACCATTCGTTGACAGTCTCAGGGGATGCTCCTGTGTGCTTCTGATAAATGTTAGAAAGGACTTGCTCAAACTTAGCGAGTTCCTCTATTCCATTTTCTAAATCTTTTCTGTTTGGATAATCAATCCCTCCAAGCATTGGAAGGTGAGTAAACACCGAACCATTCTCAGGGATGTAAACATTATCTCCTGCTAGGATTATTATTGAAGCAATGCTTCCTGCTAATCCTCCGATATATACATCAATCTGAGAATCTTTTGCTCTCAAATAATTATACATTGCGATCCCATCAAGGATAGAACCACCGACTGAATCGATGTGAAGATTAATTACATCTGCCTCAACCTTAGAAAGGTCTTGAATAAATTCTCTAGCAGATACTCCATAGCCTCCGATTTCATCCAAGATGAATACATCGTAATACTTTTTGTCTTTTTTATTAACAGAGCTTTTTGCCTGTTGTATGTTATACCATTTTTTCATTTTAAATTAAAACGGGTTTTTGTCGTCATCAACAACAGATGGGTTCGCTATTTTAGTGAACAAGATGTTGGCAGGTTGTGCGTTAGCCTCTATGCTAACTCCTTTAGTTCCATAAATGACATCGTCACTCTTTTTTTTAATAATTATTCCTTGTCCGTCAGGTGAAACCATTATCATTCTTGGGTGAGTTGTTCCGTCTGCACTTTTAATATGCACATAACGATTTTCCGCATCTGCCATAGGGCTTCCGATTACTCCTGTGTTATTTTCGGCATCAGGTGTTTGTCCTGCCTGCAAGACATCATAGTAATCTTGGTTTTGGCACAAAACATAAGTTGCGTTATTGATGGTGCTTCTGTTGGCATAACCCGCCCTAGTGCTTCCTACTCCTATTGGTTCAATTATCATTTTATTTTTCGTCTATTTGTTTAAGTTTTTTAATTGCCCATTCGACACCGCTAGTTCCACCCCAACAATCCCACATAAGTCCTCCGCATCCTTCCGAATAAGGAACATCTTTATGTTGTTGATGTCGTTTGAATGAAGCCATCCGTGCAATGGTATCTCTTGAAATGTTTTCTTTGTTTGCTAATTGATTAGCTCTTTGTTTCCCAACATCAGTTCCGCAAGAACCCCAACCATTTTCGGCAACCCATTTTAAGGCTCGCTTTGCGTTGTTAGTTGCTGACTGAGGGTAATCGTTGTAAGTGGTTTCATTAACTACCTTGGCTATTGCCTCAACCTCTTGTGCGTTCTCGATTGTTTTTAATGCACCATTTACAAAGTAAGCATCTCCACCTTCATAGGTTGCTTCATCTTCTTTGCGTCTAACATCGTTAGGGGATAGGATGCCGTTCTGAACTCCTTGGGAGTAAGCTTGCATTCTGCTTGGTAAATCGCCCCTTAGTAAATCGTTGGTGTTGTGTTTAAAGTAATAAATTTTTCTTTCCTCTTCTGATAGCAATGTCATTCTAAGCTTTTGCTCCCAATTGCAAAGCAAAGGTCTTAAGGTATGCTTTACGAATCCCAAGTCTTGCTCTGCTATGTTGCTGAATGTTGCTTTCTCTAAGTCATTAATTAAGTGAGCAGGAACTCTGAACAATCCTGCTATCTGTGATCTTGTGTATTTCCGTGACTCAAGCATCTGAGATTCTGCGTGGCTTAATGCTATTGGGGTAAACCTTGCACCGCCCTCAAGGATCGGTGTCTTGTGTCGGTTATCGTTGCCACTATATTTAGCTGACCAATCTGCCTTTAATCTCTCAAAGGTTTCTTCGTCCATCTCTGAAGGGTATTCGATCACTCCTGAGACTGAGCTTCCGTTCTCAAAGAACTCTTTAGCATACTTCTCCGCCCCTTTAGCACCTCCTAAGAGTTCCTCCCCTAAATCTATCAAGGATGGACTTAAAAGCTCACCTGAGGCAAATAAGCGTATGTGCAGGACTTCCTCTTGGCTTAGGTAAACCTTTTCTCCCTCCTTATCGGGATCGGGGTAACAATAATAAGGAATGCCGTTTTCAAATACCTCATAGGACATCTTGCTTGCGAACAATGGATGTATCTCTAAAACATTGCCTGTTGCGTCCCTTATAACTTGTGCAAACCCATTACCTCTAAGCAAGGCATCAATCATAAGCCACAGTCTGAAATCGTAGGATGTCATCTGTGCGTTTGGTTGCCATCTCAGTAGTTCGTGCAAGGGATGCTCCGTGGCTTTCTCTCCTCCGTTTTTTCCTTGAATATAAATGTTTAAGGGAAGACAAGCGACACTTTCTGCAAGCACCCTTACACAGGTTAAAATGTCTGAAAGCTCAAGTGCGTTTTCTTCTGTGACTTGAACTGCGTTAGCATTGGTGAGATAGCTTCGTGATAATGACCCTGTTCTTTTCTTCGAAGGGTTACCGAATACTGCATCTTTAACAAAGTTTATAATACGCATATAAGATTTATCTTGGTGATTATTTTTATTATAGCAAGGTCAAAGTTGTTAGCAGTTATTTGCGGACATAAAAACCCCTCTACTTTTTACGGCAGAAGGGTTGTGGATAATGGAAATGATTGATCTTATTTTAACTGTTCTTTTTTTCTATTATTAAGCTTACTAAATTTCCGATGTTGCTTTGAACTATCTCTAAGGATTTTCTGATGTCTCTAGGGGTTAAGTATCCGCTTAGATTGTTGTCGTTGATTTGTCTTAGGTTGTTGTTTTGGATTAGCAACTCTTTGATAATATTATCGTCAGTTAAATCTGCAACTTCCTGTAAATTTAAAGTGCCAACTGTAAGTTTAGCGTCTTCGATTATGTGGTTGTTGTGTTTAGATGTTGTTGTGATTGCGTGTATTGTTTCCATAGTAGTTTTAATTTATTAGGTTAGTTTATTTTGAAAGCCTTTTGATTTCTGCAATGTATTTTTCCTGCCACTCAATAGGTAGCTCAGTCATCTTAATAAACTTCTCTCCCTCTTCGAGTTCAAAGCCGTCTTCAAGTAATTCCTCCATTGATTCTTTAGCATAAATTATATCTAAAGGTTCGAGAGGTTTGCCGTCTTTGAATAAAACGAAGTCGGTGTCATGTAATGTAATTGTATTTTCCATAGTAGTATTTTATTTTAGGTTAGTAGTTAAAGATTATTTGTTTAAGCCGTTTATGTTTTGAGCGAGAATATTTAAGTTGTCTTGAACTTCTATAATTGCTTTTGCTAAATCCCTTGCTGTAATAAATCCTCCTGTATTTGCGTCTTTAATTGCTCCTAAATTATTAGCTTGGATTAAGACCTCTGAAGCAAGTGAGATGTCTTTACTGTTTGTTATTGGTTTGATGTTAAGAATGTTGCTGACGATTTCTTTTTCGTTTTTGAATGATGTAGTTGTAATTTTCATAGTAGTATTTTTTAGGTTAGTGTTCTTGATTATGTTTATAAATCTAGTCCCTATTCTATCAATGTCAACTTTATTTGATAAAAAGATTAAGTTTTTTTACATAGGCTCTAGACCGCTTGTATAAAGGGGAAGAGCAGTTTTGTATCTTGCTGAGGATAATAACCTTCTAATTTTCTACTAAAAATTGCTTATTGCCGTGTATCTATTGGCGAGGTTTTGCCTTAGGTCTTTGGCTTCATTCCAAGTCTTGCGATAATGACCTGTGCCACCTACAACTTTGTTGTGAACGATATATCCTTGATCGTATGCTTCAATGAAAGCCCAAGGTGATTTATGGTAGTAAACTTTTTTGATATCACCTACGACTTTCGCATGTGCCGTGTAATCCATTTTAGGTAGACCATAAGTTTGATTAATTGATTTTGTTTTTGTGTTTTCCATAGTAGTATTTTTTTGATTAGGTTAGGTTTTTAGTTGGCGAAATATCTTTTGCAATAAGCATCGTAACAGTTAGACAAATGTTGATCATCGGTAATAAGCCTTGCTCTAATACTGTCGAACTTGGAGACTGAATCATCATAGCCATAGATTCTGTTTTCCTTATTGTGGTTGCAGGTGTAAAGTCTTTGGATGTCCAACTCAATGCCTTCAAACATTTTTGCGTGTGCTTTGAAGCCAAGGATTTCTCCTGTGTATTGATCAACAATACAAGACCATAAGATTTCATTTGGGTAAAGTATGTTGCTGAGTTTTTTCCCTAAATCGTTATGAAGGTTTAATCTATTTAAAACAGTATTTATCCAACCTCCAACAGTTGCTTTTTCCCAATGTAAATTTGCTTTAATGTAGCCCTTCCATTTGCCTCTCTTCCCTGTGGGCAAATTGGTTAGATCGTAACCCCACTTTGTGGCGAGTTGCTGACCGAAATCTTTTCCAAGCCAAGCTTGATTTAATTCTGTGGATGCGTATGACATAGTAGTTAGACTCCTTTCATTTCATCTTCAAATTCTGCACAAAGGATTCTGAGTTCTTCTTCGTGTTCGTAAACATAACTTGCGATGTCGTTTGGTTCTGAATAATCATCTCCGACTATGTAGCCATATTTTCCTGTTACTCTTAATGTATGATTTTTTAGTTCATACTTAGTGCCATTGTCTGAGGTGTATCTTTTAATTTTGTGTGCCATAGTAGTATTTTTTTTAGGTTAGTTTTGGTTAAAGGGTTAAGCAGTTTTGGTTCTTACTTAGGAAGGTTGGTTTTTATTTATTTAATTTATATAAAGCTTTCTCGATTTTTCTAGCTTCTCTCTGTTGTGCTTTGTTCTCAGCTAATTTCATTTTTAGTTTTTGTTCTCTCTGCATTAGGCTGATGATTCTTTGGTTAGCGTTTTCTAGTTGGATATGTAAGTGTGTCATAGTAGGTTTTTTTAGGTTAGTGTTGTTGGTTATGGTTCTAAATATGGTTATTTGCTTTAATAGGTCAAGTTTATATGACAAAAAGATTAAAATAATTATCCATTAATTCAACAATCCCTTTGTTTAAGCGGTTCTTAGGGCATAAAAAAAAGACAGATTTCTCTGTCCGTTTCTATAAATTATCCCTTTTTCTTGGCTTCTTGGGACTTTCGCCACAGGTAAGCGTGGTTCTTATTCCAATCCTCTAGGGCTTTCTGTGTGCCTATGTCGTAGCCAACTTTTTCGGACTCAATCCACTTGTGTTTTTCAACCTCTTTTTTCTCAAACCTCTTGAGCGTTCTTACATACATATCCCTGAGATTTTTTTGCATATTCCCATGGCGTTTATTATCCATAAACAAGGACAATGAAAGAGCAGTAATTAGGATCGTGATTATAGAAATTAAAATTGTCATAAAAAGAAAGGGCAGTTTATTTTTTAAAAGTCATGCCAAGGACTTTCTTAACCTATACTAATGCACCTACTACAATGCAAATCAATATATATGAACTACAATATTACTACTACTGTGGAGATGATGTTTAAAAGCTTTATACTGTCAATAATCAAATTGATTAATTTAACTTAGGAAAAGCACCCCAAAATCCCTCCCCTAATATACGACACAAATGTCGTGAATCTATTGTCGTGTTTCTGAAATAATTTATTATTCATATTCTTCTATTCCTTGAAATTCTGTGTGCGTGACTTCTTTATATTTTAGATCGTCCCAATTATAAATTGTTTCCCTGTAAAAAACATCTGAATCTTTTATTGGGTTAAGGTTTTCATCTTCGGCAGTTGCCTCCGCTTCTTCCTCTCCGTTAATGTTTGGCGTGTGGTGGTATATCTCACGATAGATGACTTGGACTAGCGTTGTCTTATATGCTCCTGTTTTGCTCATTTAGATGCCTCTCTAAGTGCTTCAAGATAGATTTCAAATCTCTCGTCCTCCGTAAAGACCTCTCTGAGCCTTTGTATGGTCTTTGTTTTGTTTAGGGTGTCCTTACCCTTATCTTCGCCACAAACCTCCGCTAGGGCTATTTCTGTTGGATTAAAGCCATTATTCTTAGGATGCTTGTAGTAAATGCAGAGAGTGTGCTTCTCTAGTGTCTTAGGGTGATTGTATTCCCTGTGAATTTTAATGTATTCTGTTTCTAATAATTGTGCGGTCATATTGTTATAGTATGATTAATTGTAGTTTGATTGAAAGCTTTTTGTGCCAAGGCATTTTCTTATATAAGCGTTGTTGGTGACGATTGCGGTATTTCATTCTGACTCCTCCTTGTAAATACTGTGAACCCTGTGGGCTTGTTGGATAACTTCGTGACTCCATTCGCATTCAACTAATGTTTGTGCTTGGGTGTGTTGTTGGTCTTTGATCATTGTGATAATGACTGCGTCAACTATTTGCTCAAGGTCTTGTGCGAACCTTGGAGAGAATCTTGTTTTGTGCGGTGCGTATTCCGTAGCAACTTCCAATGCTCTCGCTTTGATGTTTTGTTTGTTAAGTAATGACATAGTAGTATTTTATTTTAGGTTA
>Ga0209336_10000185_pt1 | contig 32167 bp, 39 predicted proteins | sample LinPmetageLP32_FD_184042 | JGI IMG/M metagenome (GOLD analysis project Ga0209336, IMG submission 184042) | Marine viral communities from the Pacific Ocean - LP-32 (SPAdes) (version 2) | ecosystem: Environmental > Aquatic > Marine > Oceanic | place: Pacific Ocean | collected 2009-08-23
GCAAAATTACCACCTTCATTGAGATCCTCAACAAGCCTAGAAACAATCGCTCTAGATGGTTCATCCAATTCCATACCATCCTTCAACATAGGTTTAGAGATGAGAGGCGCAGGTATTCCTGTTGATGTACCAGACCTAGTAGCAGCAATATCAGCCGCATTACGAGCTACATTTGCCCTAGGAATAGCTTGTGTAGGACGTGCAGATTCAGGTGCTAATGGTGATTGGATATCAGCATCGAAGGTAACCCTTTCAGGATCTTGCTGTAATTTTTTAGCTCCAATTTCATCGGTCTGCCATCCACGAGATGCTTGACCTTCTTCAATAGCAGAAGCTAATGGGTCAACAGTTGCAGATGTACGGCCAGTATTAAAGTAAGATTGAAATAAAGCAGCATTCTCTTCAATCAATGCATCCTGTTTAGTTTGCAGTAATGCAATATCAGATGGATCAGTAGTAATTGCTAGTTCATCTGCAATCTGAGAAATCTCTTCGTCTAATTCCATAGAACGAAAGACAGTATCAGGATCAGGATTCTCTCTAACTTTAATCTCTTTGAATGCTTTAGCTGCATCATCTTTTGGTTCAAACCAATTCATGATTGGCTTACCTGCTTTAAACAGGTAACCAATGGCATCACCAATTACGGATAGGCCACCTGCTTCCAGCATAAGTTTATTACGTCGTACTTCAGGTGAATCATCATCCATTACCTGAATAGCTTGCGGAACCTTTAAACCCATTGGTCTACCAATAGATTCTAAGAATTCATCAGTACTACGAGCTAAACCTTCATCACGTTCTGAGTAATCAGAAAGATAAGCGATACTAGTATCAGCTACAGCACTAGCACCAACTGCTGCAATACCTGCTGCTACTTTACCACCATTAATAGCTGATACAGCTCTACTAGCGGCAGGTCCTGCTACTAGAGAAGCTGCAACACTAGGGACAATGACAGAAGCCATATCTCGTGCAGCAGCAGTTGCAGGGTTTTTAAACCTTGTCATTTCATCCCAGGAGTCATCAATAGATGCAGCACCAGGGATATTGCCAATAGCATCCATTCCAAAATCAACAAGGCCAAGTTCCATACCGACCTTACCTAGAATGGCTGCCTCAGCCTCTGCGTCAGTATCAGCAGTAGCTGCTTCAATACCGGCAGCAATTGGACGACCAACAATGGGAATAGTCTGAGCTACAGCACTACCAGCTCTACCAATTGTCTTTTTATTATCTTCGATAAACTGTCCAGCTTTTTCTAGAATGTTTGGTTCTTCAGCTTCAGGTTTTGGAGGAGCTTCCGTAGGAGCTACCTTACCATCAGGTCCTGGTCTACCTTCTTCAACATTAGGACCTTTATAAGATCCATCATCAGGGTTTTCGTAGTATCTCTTCAGTTGCTCTTCATCATCGTAAGTAGAAGGCTCGAAAGGAGAGTATGTCATGCTTTAGATCCATGTAGGAATGAGAAACGTCTACCATCAGGTAGTTGAATTATTGCTTTATAGCCGAATGAAGTGTTATAACCACCAACTACACGAGCGCCTCCTTTAAGCTTCAGCAAGCTGCCACTAGCTGTTGGATAGTCCCATCCTAGGTGTATACCATTACGGTACTTCCTAGCGGCATAGAAGGATGTATTAGCGGGTCTATTACCCTTACCGTAATACTTCTCTGCTAGTTCTGACATACCAACTTCTCCAAATTCAGGATCACTTACAGAAACATAGTTCTCTAGTGCATCCTCATCAAAGTAAGCGTTTGTCTCATCAGCAGCAGTATTAGGATTATCTGCTTGTTTTACATCTAAATGTTCAGATGGATCCATACCAGGTGCCATAATATTTCCAGTCTTATAGAACACCTGTTTCATTGTAGGTGACATATAATTAGGATCAGTAGCTGGTGAACCTTTATATTCAATAATAGGTTGGTCTGGTTTAAAGCCCATACCTTCCAATACACCTAATGTCTTTGTTACATAATTAGGGTCAGTAGCATATCCTGCATTGTATATAGCTTCAACAGCTTGGCGATATGTCTTAGCTTCTTTAAACCCAGGCGCTTTAGATGCCCATGCATTCAGGTCTTTTACTGACTCAAGAGGTGATGCATAGTTCTTAAAAGTAGAGGGTTGAGATATAGGCTGACCATCAATGAATTCTTTAGTTGTAGCTCGTGTACCCTGACCATCCTTACTCTTAATATTAAATAGAGCATTAGGTCCATGTACAGTCTTACCACGACCAGTCTCTAATGCCCACATAGCAGCCGCTAGAGGAGGTGATTTGAAGCCTGCTGCAGTAGCTAAGGACATCACATCCTGTTCACCTTGGAAGCCCGTACGGACCTTGTTGACGGCATTACCAGAGCTAATGATTGATGTAGCAATACCAGCACGAGTAGGTTGCTTAAGCATACTTTCAAGTGCAGGGTTATCTACAATCTGTTCAGACAGTACATCATATGATCCTGGTTTAATTTCTTGTTTAATACCTGCAGCTTTTAACTGCTCATTCAATACTTCATAAGGTTTCTTTTTAGTAAGGCGTGCTACTTCATTAACCCATGGTGTATAAACAACAGAACGACCATTCTTTACATCACCTTCTAAATCAGCCAGGTAACCTGTTGATAGATATACCTTCTCTGCTAGTAGGCTAGGTGAAGCAGTAATGTCTTGATATTGTTTAGATACATCAGAACGTTGTTCAGGTGTAAAGTTACCAACTCGAAAGTTCTTTACATAGCCTTGTGTTTTATCAGCTTTATTTGCAGGTACAACATAGAATGGATTCTTTTCATCATCCATACCATTAGCTACATAAGTAATTGTATCCTTCTTTGCTTCAATAGCTACCTGATCAGGAGTAAGCTTAGGATCTTCTGAAAGTTCTTTTAATCTATTGACATAGTAATCACCAGCAGTTGCTGTAGCCCAGCCAACGCTAGCATCAACACCAGTTCCAAGATCCATTTCGCCTAGCTTTGAACGGAATAAAGCTTTAATTTCTGTTTCTACATCTTTTCGTTTATAACCTTCACGTTCAGGATTAGTAGTAGGTCCAAATTGTTGGATTCTTTCATTAAGGCTTGAGATCTGATTTTTATTTAACCAGTTCATATTCTGTTGAAGATCAAGCTCCGTCAATGTACCTTGATTAGCTTGTGCCTCAAGATCGACATAGGCTTTCGTTTTGTCAATCTTGTCAGCGTTACCAGGACCATACGCTTCAAATCTATCTACTGCACGCTGATATAAAGCAGGATCAGTAGCTCTATACTTAAGAAGTCCTCTTCGGATTTTTACAGCCTCAACACTATCAATACGTTGATCATTTTCTAAAGCAGTAGAGACAATAGTATCAACTTCTTCATCAACAATGGCCGCGTTACGAGTATCAACACTAGTTTCAATCCTGTCTTCACGCTCAGAAATAACCTTGTTTAATTCAAAGAGTGCTTCACTAGACTTGACATCCTCTAATGTACCTACTTGATCACCATTAAACATAAATTGTTGGTTATTAATCCACTGTTTAATGGCTGGCAGATCATTATCAAATTGACCAGTCTCTACAAGATCCTGTACTTGAGGCAGGTAAACACTATCTCTAATAAATGCCTTATCAATACTACCATCAGGTTTTAAGAATTTACCGCCAGACTCGACCGCAATGCGATTGATAGAACGTTCCATCGACATAGTAGAGTCAGGATTATCATTCTGAGTAAATCCAACATAAATTTCAGAAGTAAGAACTCTATTTTCAGATGCTTCCTGCTGTTTAACTTTTTGCTCTTCTACGTTAATTTCATTCGCAGCTAAAAATCTACCAATAGCCCGGTCTGCAGGATCAGTAAAATTTTTTTTAGTCCAAACTGGATCAAGTTTATCGAATTCAACAGAATTAGCTACTCGCATTTTGAGTTGCTCAGTAGCTTGATAAGCCAACAGACCACCTCTATTTAAGGCATCCTGAACAGTAAATTCTAACTCTTCACCATCTTGATCAGTAACTTTAATTCTAGAATCTAAATTCTCTTTTATATACTGAGGCATATAGTTTGCAACATGTGCAGCTTTAGCTTTCTGCCATATAAGAGGTTTATAACCTGCACCCATTTGACGTACAGGATCAGCTTGAAGCTCACCGGCTGTCTCGGCAATTTCATTCGCAGAGGAATTTGCAGTTGCATAATCAAGTAGACTTTGATTTTCCTCTGCTACTTTTAAACCAATTGTACGATTATACTGCTCTATATTAGTAGCTTTAAGTTGGTTTAACTCATTAGTTGCATCATAGAACTGTTGTATATTTTTCTCATTTTCTTTGTTAATCCAATTCTCTGTATAAACTTCACCAGCTTTAACAGAAAACTCACCAATAGATTTCCAAAAACTTTCAGAGTTTGCTCCTTGTTGTATGGTGTTAGCAATACGCTGATCCTCATTACGATTAACAGAATCCTGATAATCACGCCTAAAGGATTGTTCTAACTGAAAATTTTTGTCCCTATTTTGTTGCTCGTCTCTTAATTTTTGACGCATGACATCCATGTAGGAGCGTTGCTGCTCCTGAATCATGCGCTCTCTTTCTTGAAAGTTGCGAGACTCTTGTGCGTTAGCTTGCAGGATCCGTCTTGAACGTCCTGGATTCGGTGAAGTAGAAAAGGAGCCGTAGCTCCCATAAGACCTGTATGCCATTTTAAAATGATGTTTAGTTTGCTTTACTTATTAGCCACCTAGAGCCTTATTAATAGCCCCAGCATTTGACAGAGTTAATGAAGCTATATTACCTAGCCCCTGTCCAACAGCAGATAACACTGCTCCACCTTTAGCTACACCTTTGATAGGTTTAGGAGTTTCCATAGGCTCCCTTGGATCCTGGTAAATAGTCTTAGGATATTTAAGGGGTTTAGCTGGTTTAGGACCTTTAACAGGTTTAACCAAACGATCTTTATCAGCCGTAAGGTCTGCACTATATTGATCCAATGCAACACCTTTGACGTTAGCATCAAATGCTTTATCAATGGATTTGATAGATTGCTTGTACTCGTCTTTTTCAATCTCACGTTGTGCATCAGCACGTTTGAGTTCTTTGTTTTGTTGTGCTTCAGTAAGATCATAATCTCTAGAAGCAGATTTAAATGCTTCCTCAGCACCTAATTTATTAACTTTATAATCATCCTTAGCAGCAAGCTTAGCATTTTTAGAACGTTGAATATCAAAACCATATTGAGATAAGCTTGCATCTAATGATGCCATAAGCTGTTTCTTTTCAGTCGTCATTGATGCAAGACTATTTTTAAAGACTTGATCTTCAAGCGTTATTTTATCCTCAGTTTGCTTTTTGACAAGCTCATTGTTGGCGCGCTGATTTTCAACAAGCCTACCTTTATCTATATTCTGAAGACTTTCGGTTTCAACAATATCCTGCGTTTGACGTGCAGCATCAATCTCTGAAAGTTCTTTAATAGCATTTTGCTGCTTAATATCGCGATCACGATCAATTTGACTACGTTTAAGATTGTCTGTTTGATTGTCCACGCCCCGATTCATATCTGCTAAATCACGTTCAAGAGTTTGATTCCCTTGGTTCATAGCACGATCTCTATCTGCTCTATCTTGATCTAATCGAAGAGAATCCTGATTTAAAGCCCGATCCTTATCACCTTTTCTACGTTCTAGGTTTTGTGAATCTTGAAGTAGAGCACGATCCCTATCTGATAAGTTACGACTTAAAGTTTGATCAAGTTGATTTTTCCTTCTAGCTGTTGTACTCTCTTGGTCCCGTTCTGTTTCCAAATTCTGCGCTAAACGCCTGTCGCGGTCAATCGCCTCTCTAGATAAAGATTCTTTAGATTGATTCTTTAATAAGTCACTAGAGCCTTTAGAAAATGCTAAATCTTGTTCGGCCTGAGTAAGCCCTCTAGCGCGATCAGTAACACTTCTCTTGAAGGTATCCTGTTGGTCACGTTTACGGCGTTCATTCGATATCTGCTGCATAGATTTTAAACTACCAGCTTCTTTGATACGTCGCCTAATATTAGTAACAAGATCGCCTTGCTGGATATCACCACGGAGAATACTGTCAGTAAGCTGTGCATTCGCACGACCTGCAGAAGCCATAGAAGAAGCTACAAGACGTGCAGCAGACCTTCCTCGACGACCAGATGCAGAAGCGATTCCTTGTGACTGTAGAGCCTCAAGATTGTTAGCCTGCTGCTGAAACATTTGTGTAGCGCGTTGCTGCTGATATTGCAATGCACTAGTAACCAATTCACCTTTAAGGTCAGAAATACGATTATTACCTTCAAATAGCTGGTATTTAGTTTGATCATCAAGATCAACAATAGCTTGATCTTTAGCAAGTCTTTGGTCTCCTAAAGTATCCTCAATAGACCCTATGGTTTGTTGAGTTTTTAATTGTGCAGATTGTAAATCACGATCTAGATTTTGTTGCAATTGCTGTGTAGCTAAACTAGAATCACCAAACTGATCTTTAATATTTTCCCTGGCTTGCTTATTAGCTAGTTTTTGAGATCCAAAATTACCTTGTAAATCAGCTTGTTGCTGTGCGGTGGCAAGAGCAGCATCACCAAACGAATCCATGATATTTGCACGATTCTGCTCACTAGCTAATGATTGATCACCAAATTGAGCACCAATATTTGAACGATTAATATCACTCTCCATGGATTGGCGTCCAAATTGCGCAGAGATATTTTCTTGATTCTGTTGATTAGCTAATTGTTTATCGCCATAGGCATCTGTAATTTCAGCCTTATTCTGCTCACTGGCTAATGATTGATCTCCAAAACTATCAGTAATACTGGCTATGTTTTGATTGATAGACATGATCTCACGATCACGCTTTGCAGCAATGGAATCTGTTTGCTGAGCATTTTGTAGCTTCTGATTAGCAAAGTTAGAATTAATGCCAGCTATATTTTGAGTAGAAGCAAGATTTGCATTGTCAATTTGATTTTGCAAAGCTTGTTTATTACCAAGCGTATTAGTCTCAAGAGAAGCTTGTTGATTAACAAAAGCCTCATCAGCGAGTGTTTTCTTATCTTTAACAAATCCTTTATTAGCTTTGGCTTCATTAATAGATAAATTTGCTGCCAATTTAGCTTGTTCTAAAGCATTTTCATTTCGTTTGTCAGAAATTGTTTGTGCAGCGGTAGCATCTTTTAAATTATTTTTATTACCCTTGAGCGCAAAATTTACTGCATCTTGATCTTTAAGATAGCTTAACTTATTACGAAGATTAGCGAAGTCTTGTTCTGCATATTGTTCGTCACGTTTATTTTCTGTTTCTGTTACGGCAAGCTTGGCAAACTTTTCGTTGAGTTTAGTTTGATTTTTATAATCTTCCTCAGATGCCTGATAAGCTTCCTTTTCAGCATCGAAAACACGCTTCCGCTCTTCCAATGCACGATCATAACCCTGTTGATCAACAGCTTCCCGAAATGTAATCTCATTTTCGTTATTCTGTCTATTAGTTTCAACAGTTTGTTTTTCATATTCGTAAACATCAGCCCTCTGATTGTTCTCAAACTTCCAATTCTTTTTGTCCTGCTGAAACTGTTTTTTGATCGCCTCTTTGTTTGCAGAATCAGCACTACTAGCACCAGCAACACTCGCGCCCAAACCCAATGCACTAACACCAAGACCTATCCATGCGGCTGGCATAATTTAACTCCTTTGATAATAACGTGGGGTATACACTCCCTCCCACATTAACTTGTTCAATGTTGAAGGATATGGTGAATCGCTAAAGATTCTAAAATTAAAGTATTCATTCCGTTGATGAATAGGAATAGTAAATACTAATTGTTTGTAAATTGGTAACGTATCTGCCTTATAAAACTCTGTATTTGCTACGCTATAGGCTGTAGTAAATTCATCGTTATCGGTATAATTTTTAATTTGAAAATCAACAAGACCAGAATTAGTAAAAGAGAACTTGTAACGACTAATGCGTAAAGACGCTGTGTAATCAGCAGATTCTCCAGACCTAAAGAATGTAGTAGGTAGGTCTAATATCATGTCATACTTATATCCGATTACGTAGTTAGAAGCATCAGGTACAAAATTACCAATGATCTGAAAATTATTGCCTTGAATAGTTGCATCAAAAAAGGCTCCACACTGTTGATTACTGATAGGAGCACCGGCTGAACCAGCAGCAACTGCGGTAGTAGAGAAGATCAGACAGGGTTTAGCTCCAGATGAAGTATCAAGTATTGGGTAATTAGCAGGTACAGGAATTGTAGTTAAATCAGTACTAGAATCATACGTAGGTGTACCAGTATTACTTGTCCATAAATCAAGGTACGGCCCCAAAGCTATATTAGGAGCAGAGGTTAAGAGACTGTCATCGGGACTCTTATTTAGTGGTATTTCAAAAGCAATAACCTTATTATCTACAGTTCCAGCTAGACCAAACATAGTATCATTTGTAAATCTAGAGGCAAGTGAGTTACCAGGTAATTGCCATTTAAACCACGACGCTTGTTGCCGTTGACCACCATCCATAAATTGCTTATAAAACCATACATAAGACTGAGTTGAATCAGACATGGCTATGAATTGATTCTGTGGATTGGAAGTGAATTGATTAATGGATGACGGGATATACTCAGAAGCAATCTTACTTACCTCAGTAGTAACAGGGTCGTTATCCATACCTCTAGTTAAAAGCCTGAAAGCATGAGAGTAACGAAGTGTTTTAGATATATAATAAAATTCACCACCTAACTCAACAGGCCTTAAGTTATCATCAACTTGATAATTAGAGATTGATTTGATAATAGCAGTTTGTGGAGTGATAACACCAGAGTCTGCAACCATCATAAACTGCTCATTATTAGCAAATAATATGAGCCCCTGTGCTGCAGGAAGGACGTTAGAAAGACGTATGGATCTAACACTACTAGCATTTAAATCAACAGGGTCTGAAGCAATACTGATTTGTGCTGACTTATTGTAGAAGTCATGAACCTGTGGTGTAGCAGATACGTTGTCAGCCTTTAGCGGTTGAGACATAACAACGTTATCTTGAGATAGAAAACCTAACCTATTAAAATAAAAAAAGGTATCCTGAATGGTGCTTCCCACGAAACTAGGATGGAAATTAGTAGCATCGTCACCAACAGTTCTATCACTATAAAGCTCTTCCCCTAAAGTAAATGTATCTCTACCTGTTGGATTATCGATAGTTTTCAGTAAGTTATGTGGTGCAGTCCAATTATTAAATCCATTAGAAATTCCAGGGAGAATTGTTTCAGACCAAGAGGAACCATTCCAGGTTACATAGTAATCGTCATTCTGAGTATTCTCAGTATTAATAATTTTATAAATACTGCTTACAGCAGGACTTACAGGTAAAGATGCAAAGGTAGATACACTGCCAGTTAAAGATCCAGAAGTAAGAATAGTGCTAGGACTAACAACCATCTTTCTATTTAAAAGAGTTGTTCCCTTCTCAACAGTAATCGTCTTATAATCGTTCCTAGAACTACCAATTAGATAAGCTCTTGTTGTACCTGCTCCGCTGCCATCCTTGGACGAAGACGGATCAGTATCATCCGAATAGACTATGTTGCACTCCAGGTTTGTACTAACATTCCACAGTCTGATTTGACCATACGTAGACAATGTTGACCCAGAATAAGTAGCTGGAATGATACAACCAAAGTATAATGAATCCTCTTCTCTAGAAATAGAGAACCAAAATGCATCCTTCACATCAACCAAGTTGACTGGATTGTTACTTAGATCTAGCAATGTATTTAGATATTTACTACCTGGACGTTTCTGCAGACCAAATACAATATCAGGGTATCCATTCTGACATTCCTTTAGGAATCCAGGTTTCTTAACTACATCAGGTTCTTGAGAGACTCCAAATATATAAGGAGAGATTTCTTGTGTAATAGCAGGCATTATCGAGTAAGTGCTTTGAAAGGTTGATAGCTGTTATAGAACTGCCCATTATTGTTGTAGCCAAAGAAGTACCTATCGATCTGACGAGTATCATACTCTAGTGCATAAGCCCTACAGGTAACTTCCTGTTCAGCAAGTGCTGAGTATTGAGTACCGTCGCCAATAGTTCTTTGAGAAAAAAACTTAGCAGCTCTTGCAACAATGTAAGATTGAATAGGAATAGGTATTGCTACAAATTCTACAAACCAAACCACATCACATTTAATAGTTTGAGACCATATAAATGAGTGGGAGATTATATCATATAATTTGCGTGTAGTAGAGCCTGTTGATTGAGTTCTGACAACTGCTCTCTTATCTTTATTGTATGCATTGGAATCTGTCAATGATACCTGCAATGCTGTGCTAGGTACAGTAATTGTTCCATCGGATTGACGAACCATACTGTAATCATATTCTCTATTAAAGGTCCAACCTTCAGCCTGCACATCCCTAGACACTTGCATCAGTGTGTCGTAAGCAATTGCAACGTCAGGGTTGGATTGATTTAGGTTTGTAACAGGAGCCTGTCCAATGCTTTCTAGCATCTGATTAATGGCCTGTAATTCAAAGTGTGTTTTACTGAAAGCAGATTGTGTCATGAGATTTGTTCTCAATAAGAGAATAAAAAAAAGGAGCCTCCGAAGAGACTCCCGTATAAATCACGAGGTAGGAGGTACTCGTGGTGTGTTTTGCGACTTAGGATCGAGAGCTTCTGGCGAACCATAAGCAATACCACCTGTCCATTGTTCTGTTTCTGATTTAACCGTTGAACCTAAAACAGCACCCAGGCCAGAAGCACTGTAGGAGCTTTGTGTTTTAGCAACGGAATATCGTGTAGTAGTAGGCATAATTAATTACCAAGAGTTGCAGTCCGACCAATCTCGATACCAACAGCAGGATCCTGAGTTGTTGAAGACACAGGGTTAGCTTGCTTGTCAGTACGATTAGCCATTTCCGTATGAATTGAAGGATCAACTGTGTACGGAGCACTTGTACCAGGAGTTTGTGGCATAACCAATTACTCCTTATCAGCTCGCAGCTTGCAGCTCAATGGCGCAAGCAGGGTTGAGAGTACCAACACCCATAGCCAGACGGCCAACGATGATGTCACCCTGATACATGGTTTTCACATCTGCACCAGTGGTCTGGACAGAAGGACCAATTCCTTCAACAACACCTGCAGCATCTTTCTGATAGATGAGTCCACATGATGTAGTGAAGTCGCCGCCATAGAAGTTGTTCTCACCAGCGACGGGATCAATAACACCTGCAGTTCCACCACCAGTAACCATAAATGGCAAGTTGTTGGAACGCTTGATCGTGATACCAGCAATCTCATAGAGACCTTCACCGGAGTTCAGGTTGCCCTGACTGTTTCCGTAGTCACGGTTGAGAATATTGCTATCGACTTGTGAGACAAGAGCGTAGTACTGACGTGGGGATAGCACAGCAGTGCGTCCATCACGGGGTACATTCTTCTCATCAAGAATGGAAGCAGCTTCAAAGAAGCTATCAACCAACGATTGAGCGTTGTACTGATTACCAGTACCAAGTTTGATGACCGAACCACCTGGCTCAGGACCAGGAGCAGCAGTGATCGGGTGTGCTTCGCGAGCTGCAAGAGCAACTGTACGGAACACTTTCTTGTCATAGGCTTCAGCTAGAGCATGTCCAATCTTCTTGGAGATCTCAGAGCGAAGGGAGTAATGAGCAAGTGTTTCATCGAGATCGTAGATGAAGGCTGAAGAAATCAGGAGGTCATCCATGATGATGGTCTTCTCTGCCACTGGAGGATCACCACTACCAAGAATCGGAGTTCCAGGAGTGTGGTAACCAGCCGTCATACGACCAGTGAAGATAAATTGCATGGACTTACCATTGGCAAGTTGACGGTTTTGGACCGTACCCTTAGCAATACATGCAGATTCATAAGCTTTAAACATTTCTCCACTGAAGAGTTTCAGATAGAGAGCGTACTTTCCAGTAGAATCACCAGGCTGATAACCAGGTGTTGTAGCGTTTGTAGCCGTAGAAAGTCCGAGTTGTGGATTGGAGTTAATACTTCCAATCGGAGTTGAGGTACTATTAGGAGGAGTACCGGCAGCAGCAGTCATTGTTTTAAAGAGGTTATTTGTGTGCTTTGTTGTCCTCTACGCGTAGAAGTTATTTAGTTTTTTTATAAGCAGTCTTCTAACCGAGACCATGGTTCGACAACAGCGTATCCTCGTAAGGGACTGAAGCCTAATACTGAAGGAAGGACTTGCACCTTCCAGTAAGCTTACTTATTCAGTTGTTTGTAAACTACACCACGATAACGAAGAGCATCAGCTTTATAATTTGCTGATTTTTTCTTTTGATTTGTGATGTAGCGGGTAACGATGTTGGACATTAGTAGTACCTTATGCATAGCTCCCGTTCCATAGCTATGTATCATGCGACCTTAAGGTTGAACGTAAGGTAATTTATTTAGTAACAATCATTGCCCATCCATTATATGGATTAGGGATTGCCCATCTTGGAAGCCAATTCTTAAATGAGTAGTGGAGACATGCACCATCTAATGATGGGAGGTAACCACCTGAACCAAGGTTAGCATCACCATTAGGGTCATGCATGTAAAAACCAGTGTCATCATAACCTACAACAACGGACCAATGACCACCACCAGTTGGTGCAGAAGGAGGGCCATAATGTAGCCAACCAACAGCAACTGGTCTCCCCTGATCAATCTCACCAATCAGGGTTTTCTTTTCACAATTAGTACGGAACCTTGGATCAAGTCCAAGACTACGTAATGCAGACTCCTGTGCCATAGCATCAGTGCTGTCTCCATACTTCTGTCTAACTGCATTGTATGCATCATCCCCCTCAATGTAGCCATGATACATAGCAATCATTGCACAAGAGGATGAGAAGCATTCTCTGTATCCGGTGCCACTTACATTATCTAATTGAGATTGATATGGTACATCCAGAATTTTTTTAGTCATATTTATTCAGGTAGAAGTGCACGACGAACAGCAGCGACTGCTTGATCATCGAGAGTGTTTTCAGTTTTTTTAGCAAGTGCTTCAAGCACGTCAACAATAAGTTGCTTGACCTGTTTACTAGTCAGAAAGCTAAACAGAATAGGGCGGAGAACAGTAAAAATCATGATGATAATTTGTCGAGTTTATTTTCAATGCGGACCATATGATTTTCCATACGATCCAGAGCAGAAGTAAAATCAGCTTTAGATAAATATGATTCAGCTACCCTTAGTTCATGATGATCAACACGACGATCTAGACTATCAATTTTACTGTGTAGCTGTCGGGTGGCAGCTCCAAGAGCAGTGAACAGCGCAAGAGCTACTGTTACACCAATCTCAGTCATTAGGCAACGACCTCTTCTGCGATATCAGTTGTACCATCTGCTTTTTTACCAGACAGGACTTTACATGCAGCTAGGCGCTGTGCTGTTGTACCGGAGTTATAGCTGTCGCCATAACCAGTTGTAGGAACAAACCATTGATCACCTGTAGTGTTGACCATATATTGAACTTTACTCAAAGAACGATTGCTAGGGTTATATGCTAAGGACATAATAATAAGAAATGAAGAAAGAGTAATTAATAATTACCCGATAGAAGGTGCAGTCAGTGCTACTTCAGTAGTAGAAGCTGCTGCAAGATCAAGTGGGAAGTTGTGAGCATTCCGCTCATGCATGACTTCCATACCTAAACCACCACGGTTCAGGATGTCAGCCCAAGTATTTACGACATGTCCTCCATGGACAATCGATTGATTAAAGTTAAATCCGTTTAGGTTGAAAGCCATGGTAGATACACCAAGAGCAGTAAACCAGATACCAACAACAGGCCAAGCTGCCAAAAAGAAGTGGAGACTACGGCTGTTGTTAAAAGAAGCGTACTGAAAAATAAGACGACCAAAGTATCCATGAGCTGCAACAATGTTATAGGTCTCTTCCTCTTGACCGAACTTATAACCGTAGTTCTGACTTACCTGTTCAGTCGTCTCACGAATGAGAGAAGACGTGACAAGGCTTCCGTGCATAGCAGAGAACAAAGCCCCACCAAATACGCCGGCAACACCAAGCATATGAAAAGGATGCATAAGAATATTATGCTCCGCTTGGAAGACGAGCATGTAATTGAAGGTCCCGGATATCCCGAGAGGCATTGCATCTGAGAAAGAACCTTGTCCAAATGGATAGACAAGAAAGACTGCCGACGCTGCGGCAACGGGTGCTGAGTATGCGACAAAGATCCAAGGCCTCATACCAAGTCGATAACTAAGTTCCCATTCTCGTCCCATGTAAGCGTAGATACCGACAAGGAAGTGAAAGACGACAAGTTGGAATGGTCCTCCGTTGTACAACCATTCATCGAGACTTGCTGCTTCCCAGATGGGGTAGAAATGAAGACCGATTGCGTTGGAACTTGGGACGACTGCCCCACTGATGATGTTGTTGCCATAGAGTAAAGAGCCTGCGACTGGTTCACGGATACCGTCGATATCAACGGGTGGTGCTGCAACGAATGCAACGATGAAGCATATAGTTGCTGCTAGTAAAGTAGGTATCATTAAGACACCGAACCAGCCAACATAAAGCCTGTTATCTGTTGAGGTAACCCATTTGCAAAAGGCTTCCCAGTTATTTTGTTTTTGTAGTCCTGAAAGAATAGTGGTCATTAAAGTAATAGTGCATTTTTTTGTAGCAATTAGGTAAGACCATTTTTAGGACTTGGCTGTCCAATAGCTGCGGAGGGAATTGCACCCTCCTTATTCTATTCAGCTAGTTCATTCGATAAACTTCAACAGGTGCTACACCAACATCTTTCATGCCAATGCGTGTAGCTGTTCCTTTAGATAGGTCAAGGTGCCGTCCAGGAATGTACGGTCCTCTGTCTGTGATCATCACCACTTCGCAAGTCTTATAACAAACCCGTAGCCGGGTGCCAAAGGGGAGGGACTTGTGAGCCGCAGTACTGGCATACATGTTGTACACGGAGCCATTAGCAGCGGTGCGACCATGGAAATAATCGCCATACCATGAAGCTGTTAATACGATAGTGGATAGGAGTGGAATCATTTTTTCTTTTTTACACAGTTATTTACTCGGGTACCCCCTTTTACTTTGGTACCAGATTTTTTGTAGCCTTTCCAACAAGACTTATCAAGACGAGTCTTAGTAGCCTTTTTTTTTGCTGCCACCTTTGGCTCCTTTACATCCTTTCTTAGCCATAATTAAAAATTCAAATTAGAACGTTCTAGTTTTTCCATTACTTCCTGACGATATGCAGGATCCTTGTCATATTTAGCATCAGACATAGCTCGTACTACGGCTGCCTGACTCTTAAAGGTATCACCTTTATCTGAACGTGGAGCTTTACCTGTAAGCATCTCACCTTCTACACCCTGTGAATTCCCATAACGCGAGGCCAATGCTTGTACTGCAAAAAAGGCAGAAGCACGGTCACCATTCTGCATGACTTGATCATACATAGCAATCTCTTGCTCATTAAATGCAGACTTTGCCCATGCCAACATATCAGTATAGGATTTAGCACCACCAACCATATCTTTTAAAGAAGTTACATCTTCATTACTCATGTTAGATACAGGCTGCGTACCTTGAAACCTAACATTTAGATAAGCTTCTGCTAAGTCAGCCTTAGACATAGACTGTAATGCAGAATGAAGTTCATCAGAATAATTATCTGAATCATTCTGGGACTCTTCCCATAAACGTTCAAAAAAATCAATCTCCTCTTTCTGCGGCTCAGGTTCTTCAGGTGCTTCTGATTCTTCTACAGCCTTTGGTGCTTCTGATTTACCTTCGCTAAATTTAGATTGAAGTTCCACATAAGCTTTCTCCAATTCTTCAGCATCTTTGTATTTACCAGCTAGGAGTTGTTGCTCCTGTTCAGCCATCTTTTCACCAACAGCTAGAGAGTCCTGCTCATCTGCTGAAAGTTCTCCTTCCTGTTGTTCAGAAGGGTTATACGTCATTGTTGCCATTTGCACTAATTACTTTTAAGTTTCCAAGACCAACCGTCTCAACATAATTGGTGGATCTGCCTAGGGTTGGAGTACCAATTTTTGGACGTTGGGCATATTTGTTCGGGTTGCCAGCTATACCTGGACCGCGCTCCTCTTCAGGAGGAAGCTCTTCACGTTGTTGTGTTGGCTTCTTGCGAGTACGTGCTGGTTTCTTGTTTTCTTCTGTCATTGTTGTTGTTGCATCTGTGCTTGTTGCTGATCTAGTTGTGCAAACTGACCAGCTTGTTTAGCCATTTCCATATCAATAGCTGAGTTTTGCTGCTGTGATTGTTCAGATTGACGCTCGTCCATACTCTTAACTAAGTTAAGGACATCAATACCTTGAGCAGCAGCTAGACGTTTAATCACCTCATCACTATTGATATACTGCTGCATGGCTTCTGGACCAAGTGTCTGAGATACAGTGTTCATAAAATTAGTTAACGCTTCACCGTCTTGACCACGACCAATAGCACCTAGACCTGCAACAATAGTAGGGTTGACGAAATCTTTTGGAATCTTTGGTATATCCTTTGACTTCTGCAAAGTATCAAGTTTACGATTCAGATATGGAATCAAAAATTCAACGCTTAGCAAACCAAACAATCCACCAAGTTGCTTCTCTAGTTCCATCTGCGTCATACGTACTTCCTCAGCAGTAGTACGATCAGAGTCACGTACATTAAGGACAAGAAATGCTTCTGCTAGACGCTTTTCTAATATCTGCATCTGTTGCATGGCAGTCTGGAAATCTGCACCCTTACCTACATTAATAACACCAATGTCTTCAGGTCTTCCTTGTACGATTGCACCGTTGCCTGCTGCCGCCAGAGTCTGTGGTTTAGTTGTACTGCTAGGAGATACAACAAAGACTACTTTAGCTGCTGCTGCTGAGCCCTCTACGATAGCCTGAGAGAGTGCCTCAAGGGACTTAAGGTCACCCATAAATTCCTCTACTCTGCCTCGTCCATATGGTTCAGCATCTACTGTATTAAAACGAAGAGTGATCCAGGGATTAGTATCAAGTGGTGCCTTGCTAAATGATTTTGGCAAGCGTTCACCCATTGATTCCTGATACCAGATGACACGATTGTCCTCACGCTTTACGTGAGTGTAGACATCGACATCATCATCTTGAGTACTCTTGTTTCCATCATCACCTACGGCATTGATTCGTTTCTTTGCAGAAGTAGGTGACTTACCTTCTACAATTTTTCTATTAATTCTTTCGCGTGTGACAATCTCTATGACATTACCATCACCATCTCTATCGACAACATACCGGTTTAGTGGAAACAGTTTGAGCTTATCCTTACCCATAAAAATGAGTGCATTACCAGTAACAACTAAGTGTTTTAGTGCTTGATGTACGACTACACGATCATCAGAAGCAGAAATCATTTCATTAATTGTCCGCTCGATCTTGGCAAAGCTAAGATCCATTTCTGTTTTCATTTGTGCATCTACACCTTGCTGTAGTAACTTGGCTTCATCTAACTGAAGCTTAAAGAAACTAGTTTGTACAGGTAATATTGCAAGCATAAGTTTTGATGCCAAGGTGACAACACCTTTAGCTCCTACGCTTTGCCACGGAGTCAACAATTGACTACGTGATTTCACATTATCTTCATCATCCCATCGGATGATATAAGGAAGGGTAAGCTTTGCTGCTTCTACGGCAGTCTCTAGATATTGGTCACGGTCAGATCGGAGTGCCGTGTAGCGACTAAGAGCTGTTTCCATGATTAGCGTTTAGATTTTTTATTTTTGAAAGGATCTGGATTAAATTTAGAAAGCCTTCTAATCTGCTTTTTGTTTTTTTTAATATCCCTTGACAAGCCTTTATTGATCTTATTAAGATCCACTCTTTTTGTCTCATTAAAACTACCTCGAAGATTGTCGAGATAGCTTTTATACTTACCAGGCTCTTTAGCTTTACTAGCTAATCTGTCTACTTGTTTTTGAGTCCTGTCTAAATTATACTTCTCATCAATAGCGCTTACATCTATGGTCTCCATTTTATACGCTTGACTTGAAAAGTCCATATTATAATCTCTTACTTTTGGTTTATATTCTTCCTCTTTCTTTTCAGTCGGCTTTACTGGTGCACCATACTGTGGATTATTGTAGGCATTAATTAGTTTTTCTCTATCTGCCCTGCCCGTTACACCAGCAACACCTAGTTTCTCCCCGCCACCTTTCTTATAATTCTCCTTAAATTTCTTCCAAAACGCTTTCTCATCATTAAGCCTCCACTCTTTAAAATAATTATTATCCTCACCAGGTCTACCAGAAAGTGCCTGACTTGAATACTGCTTGGCTAGATCTTGAATCTCTTCAGCAGCTATATAATTATCCTTAGAGTACTCATTAAATTTTTTGTTAAAACTACCCATCGTTATTCTCCATCCTTTCAATCAACCATTCAACAACAGAACGTTGACCAGCTTTGTACATAATTGTGTTCATATCGTCAGTTGGTGAGGGAGTAAATGGTGGAAAAGTTTGTTGTGCTTCGAGTGCTAAAGCGTTGGCTTGCATACCTTTAGCCTCTAGCAAACTAAGCATATTGTGGGAGGTTAACATTACTATGCTCGAAGAATGCTGGCATCCTTGCTGACTTAGTAGCAGAAAGCTGTGGCGCTTTACCCTGATACATTAAGGTGTCGCTAGAATCCAACCAAAATTTTTTATCTAGATATCTATCGGATGCACCTACCTTAAGTGGTTGCATCACCCAATTAATCGTGGCCAAGCGGAGCTTATCAAGACTAGGACTGATATCAAGCCCCAGCTCCCTACAAACAATACTATTGGTAGCAACGTGAATTTGTTCATCTCTGGAAATATCTGCACTTACTGTTCGCATTCCAGCGTCACCATTAAAGCGAAAGAATGGTAGAAGAACGAAGAAAATTGCACGTTCGGCCACCATTGCTTTGGTAATTGTGTGATCAGGATGCGAGACCCAAGCATCACGTAACCGTAACGCTTCTGCTTCAGATGTTTCATCCATCCCGTAAGCATTGGCGATGTAGCCAAGAGCCACGTCGTGGTTTTCTTCGTCCCGGACATTGGATTCGAGTAGTTCCCTCGCCACGTCTGGAACTTCATTAACCAGGGCATCACGGATAAAATCTCCCACAGGTAGTTCCATATGTCGCATAGCAAGTGCACGGTGAATCGTTTCCTCCGCACCGGTCTTGCATGTACCAGCACTTGTCTGAACTGGTGTCCATTTTCTTTTCCTTGATAGTAGTTTTTCGTATGGGTTCATTCTGCACAATCACATTGAGGTTCATTTGATTCTCGTTCAGGTGCTAAGAGACTGCTCAAATAATCATCCACTTCATCTTCAGCGATTGCTGCATAAGCATTAGATTTATCTTGCACATCTCCCATCACTTGAAGCGAATAATATAAAGAGGTTTGTGGAGACTGAAGCCACTCTTCAATAAAGTCCTCATCCATGACAGTCATATCTGACCACCAGTTGAAAGAGTAACCGTGAAGAAGTCCACTGGATTGGTAGAGACGCATGATGCCGTCTGCTACCCGTTTGTAATTTTCCCAGCCAACTTCTGATGCAATTTCTACATCACCGTAGTTATAAGTTTGAACACCAAAGGTGCCAGAATCTCTATCAACAGTACGTGAGATAGGTGGTGCAATCTCAGGCGTACAGGTGTAACCATCAGCGTCCTTTGAACGGTAGCTACAAGACGCTGTAGGAGCGATAGCGAAGGCTCGCTTCATTCCATACTTATGAGCAACTAGCGAAGCATCACGGATGCCATGAGCCATCTGTTGTACAAGAGAATAAGCAGCAGTAGCTTTTATTTCTCCTGCTGAGTATTGATCTAAGGCTCGTCCGAACTGTTCGTAGGTGACACCGTACCTCCGCAAGAGGTTTGCGAGACCCAAGATTCCAAGTCCAACCTGTCTATCTGTGGAAGAAGATAAATATTCTCCAGTCTCTCCCACACCTGTTTTTGAATGTAACTGGCAAAGCTCTTGCATCCCTTCAACATAAGCACTAGGGATCTGTTCGAAGCTACAGGCTCCAAGGTTAATGTGCTCCAATAAGCACGTACCTCGGGATGGCAAGTACACCTCAAGACATACATTTCCTCTAATTCGTTTTGTTCCTTCATACTTTACTTTGTTTAGCCAGACATCTCCAGCTTTAATTGATTGAATAAGTAGATGTTTGATTGTTAATGGCAGTTCATCCCACCATTCTTGTGTGATATTGACGCAACGTTTTACCCAAGGTAGAGCTGAACGTGGCGTAGTAATAAACTCTTCTATGTCTGGATGTGACGCGTCAAGATGGAGAACTACTGCTCCGTTTTTGTACTTACCGCCCCGTCTGAGAGTTTCGTTAAGAGCCGAATAGATTCGTCCAAATGATACAGGACCACTCGCAACGACGCCTGACTCTCTCTCGGTATCTTTAGCATCAAGTCTTGATAAGTGGATAGCAACTCCTGCTCCAAGTCTGAGAGCTTTAGAGCAGAAACGCCAAGATGCTTCAATTCCATTAGGTCCTTCGAGTTCATTGTCAACAACAAATACTGTGCACGACACAGGTAAACGGCCATTAGGATCATCGATCCATGATTGGACACGTCCAGTTCTAGAAATTAATTCAGCCATTGATCAGATCGGTTAGTGTAGGTGGTGCATAGTTAGGACCTTTCAATACCTTCCCATCTTCACGACGGATAGGTTTTCCATACTCGTCTAGCTTTGACAAGTTAGATTTATGGACACGCTGCATTGCTTCGTCCAGGTCCCATTCTTTAGCAGCAGCGTATTGATAGCAAACATAAACAAGGTCAGCTAATTCTTTTAGTTGCTCTTCAAAACCTTCATCTTGAAAAGCTGTACAAAATTCTTGATACTCCTCATCGATCAAACTCTTTTGCATAGTCATCGGAGTCATCTCCAAAGAGTATGCTGACCGGAATTGGGTCGCCATCATCATTAGAGTTTGATTCTGTGTGTTGTAATTCATTCTGTAAATAGTGGATTGCTTTTTTAAGATCTTTAGTTTTGCTGTCTTTATATCCAGCTCTGCAGATATATTTAACAGCACACCCTAAATGATAGTTTAGTCCTTGGTCTCGTATAAAGTCCCAAGGCTCCATGGAACCTCGGGTGTAGTAGGTGGGAGATTCGGCCATTGCTTAACTAGCTGTGAAACGTTGTTTGTGAGAATGAAGCATTGCTGCTGCAGAGTTAGAAATAAAGTTTGCATATCCTCCTTCGAGATCTTCTTCAGTCCGTCCTGAATCTGTCGCATCTTTAGATCCTGCTCCATCGTCAGTTCTAAGATGGGCATTGGAGGGATCGAATAAGATTGGTTTTGTTCCGTCATAGTCATCTGATGTAAGTATCTTTGCTAGTCGTGCATTACGTAGAGCATCACCTTCAGTCAGTCCTTTTGACTTGAACGCTTGCACTACAGAATTCCAAGTGTATCCATTTTCGGCAAAAAATTTTGAGCTAGTTTTTACACCGAACCCAGGAGCACCTGAGTAACCATCAGTGCTATCACCAGCCAATGTCTGAATAAGAAACCATTCCCAGCCGCTTTGTTTGTCTATTGTGAACATTTCGTCTAGATTATATAGTGATCCTGGTATTTGTTTCATGTCCTTATCAGGGGATACAATTACACAGTCATCATTCGATGTTGCATATACTCCCATTGAATCATCAGCCTCTAGCGAAGGCATGATTATCACGCGATAGCTCTCATGTAGTTTGTGGATTACTCGTTTATATCCGCATGGTTTCTTTCGGTTTCGGTGCCCTTTGTATGATGGGTCAACACTCTTACGAAAGTTAATAGAATCAGAGAAGAACAGAATGACATCAGGATCAAAGAACTCTTGTTTAATACGATCGATGTCTCTAAGAACTCCTGCATAAGCTTCACTAAATTTACTACCAACCATAATTACATCATTGCCCCAATCAATATCATATTCTGCTGCTGCACAACATTTATAAACGATGTAGTCAGCGTCTATTAATAATGAAGTCATCCTTGACCTCTACTCATTTTACGATCACCTTTTGGTTTAGATCGTTTACCTTGTCCCTGTGCTGATTTCTTGCCAGGTTTTTGAATCTTTTGTTGTTTCTTTGCGTATAGCATTAATGTGTTAGTGGATAGGTTAGTCCCAGAAAGTCTCGAAACCTTCAGGGGTTAATGATGGATGCCAGGAGATTGATAAAGTTTCTGGGTGTACTGAAATACAATAAACACCGGCTGAAGTCATACTTTTTGCTGTATGAGAGTAATAAAATAAGCCTTTTGCTTTGTGTCGTTGAGTCATTGATTTGACATCGCAGTCAATTGATTGACCGTTGATTTTAATGATTAAGTCAATACTGCCAGTACAACTAGAATTAGGAAATACTTCAGCACCACGTTTCAAAGCTTCTGTGATAACAATATGTTCCATAATGTCACCTACTCTACTTCTATTAATGGACTTCTGACCAGTTGTTTCCTTGCTTTGATTCTGCTTCAATTTTGATTCTGAGGTTGTAGTACTCTCCAGCCGCGATTGCGCTATATACCAAGGATGTTGATAAATCGGAAGCGTGGTCTGGTCTGCACTCGAACTGCAATTCGTCATGTATGAATGCCAATTGACTGGCGCATAAATTTGTTTCTTTTACTGTTTGATCATTAATTACCATCCATCTTTTTGCGACTACACCAGCTCCTGATTGAAGCAAATAGTTCAACGCTTTATGAGATGAATCAACTGCAATTTTTCTACCGTCGATAGACTTGATGAACCCTTTTTCTGAAGCTTTCTTGATAGCGTCAAGTAAGTCTCCAAGTCCTTCAATTGCTTCGACGTATGCAGCACGAATCTCCTTACCTTTTCGCTTAGCACTTGTAGAGGAGAGTTGTTTGTCATAAGAATGTCCAATTTTTTCATCACCTGCCCCATACAGCATTGCGTAGGTGACCGTCTTGACTAATTTTCTGGAGATTCCAATCTTATCTGCGTTGACTTGATGGATGTCTCCATTGAGGAGGATGTCGGCGTATTTACCTCCATCCCACCTAGCGAGATAATGGCTAAGCATACGAAGCTCAATCCCAGACAAGTCAGCGCCCACCATGCATAAGCCTGGACTTGGGATAAAGAGTCTTCTAAATCTTTCGTCGCTTGGGACTTGCGCGAGGTTGGGTGATCGGTGTGCACAACGGTGTGTACTTGTTGCAACGCTGCAGTGATGATGTATCCGGTCATTCGTACATCGCTTCAGCCATGCGTTCACGCCTTCCGAGAGGAGCCCAAGCATTTTCGTTACCGTCAAACATCTCGCGAACTTCATAGAAATCGGAGACGCTATATCTGTCAGAACAACTTCGTCGATGATAGGTTTCCCAGTAGCTGTCAAACTCGTCGGAATCCAGCCATAAAATGTCTGCAATATCCATGCAATGTGATCTCGTGAAGTACAGTTTGTGTCTTTTAATCTAGTGAAAGGAGATCCTTTGATGTATCCCTGAGTTCTGTTATCTCTTTTTGGAGTGAAATCTGCTCCTTTGACGAAAGGGTGTCGCCTGCGAAGTACCTCTTCAATATCGCAAAGTTCTTGCTTGAGAGCCGATGTAAGCGACCATGCAGCCCGCTCATCGAAATGCCATCCATGAATCTCCTGTTGTGTAAGTATTGTTTGTACCTGATGTTCTAATTTCACCCATTCAGGTATTTTTGGAAGTGACAAAATAGTTTGGTGGTAACGTGTACATCTTGGATGCAATAGTCTTCCATTGATTGAGACCATTCTTTCCAATCAGTGTCTTTGCTGAATGAACCTTTAAATTCACCTAATCGATAACCGTAGGATTCAAGAGAATGTCTGCCGTATAACTGCAACGGCATGTTTTTCCAGTTATGTCGCTTGTCTAACTCCATCATGTTCGAGTGGTATAGACGTGATAAAAGTAAAGTATCAACGACAACCCCAGGAGATATAAACCAAGGGTAGATTTTGTGAATAACAGGGATATCGTACCCAATAACATTATGACCCAAGATACAGTCAGCATCTGCCAATCGTTGTATCCCTCGTACAATAGGTTCTTCATTACCCTGGTCGTTATACGAGATAGTTTTCTTCGTATCGAAGTCATAGATAGCTAGACAATGAATGGTAGTAACATCAGCTAATAGTCCGTTTGTTTCTAAGTCAAAGATGAGACTCACTTCTTGTTCCATACATAAGTCTTGTCTACAAATTTTGCACGCTTAATAGCTTCTTCAGTTGGTGGTGTAGGTTTACGTACCAGACGATTACCTGTAAAACCAATAGTTTCAGAAGTCAGTGGCAGGGTTGAATTCAGATTCAATTTCAGATTCCTCAAATTTACAGTTTTCTAAGTTATACTTAAGTGCACAAGCTATTCCAGTCTCGCCTGAATAGCGATTTTTAAGGACTCTAACTGTCGTAACACCTCCAGCTTGGTCTGATTGTTGGTTGCGTTCAAGTCCAATGACCGAATCGCTGAGCTGAGCAATAGCAGCAGATCCTCGTAATTGTCCAAGCGTAACTCGTCCTCCTTCTTCATGATTTTTGTCAGTAGTTGTACGTTTTAAATGTGAAACAAGGAATAGAGCAATACCGGTTCGTTCAACTAAGGAACGTAAGCGTGTCATGGTGATATCAATCATCCGACGTTCATCACCGTCTAGTCCTGACAACAGGATAGAGAGATGATCAAGGAAGATAATCTTACAATCAAGACCGCTAGCCATATACTCAATACGATTATAGATAATGTCTGGATCATAAGAACCAAACCCATCAAATAAGAATAAGTTCCAGTTAGCAATTGTTTTATCAAATGCTTCTGTTAGTTCTTTATGTGTAGGTTCTCCAAGGTGTAAGGATTTACCTACTGAACTAGACATGATGCCTAGAGCTGTTTGTCTGTTGGATTCTTCAAGAGCCAAATAACCGACTCGTTCTCCCCTTTGTAATAGAGAACTTGCAATACACCTGCAGAAGCTGGACTTGCCGATACCGCTGCCTGAAGTAATTGTGCACAGTGTTCCACGTCGTATGCCATGGAGTTTATTGTTAAGTCCTGCAAAGGGATAGTCATAATCAGATGGAGGTGTTGGTGTAGTTACTAGCTCTAATAGACTTTTAGCTTCAATAATGCCGTCAGGTCGATACGCTTTCTTTTCATAGAAAGCTTTATCAATAGCAGCCCTATCGTTAGCTTGCCATGCGTCTGAGAGGTCCTTATAAGACTCTATACGCGCTATGAATACCTTTCCAGGAGGTAACACACTTGCAGCAGCTTTTGCCGCATCCTGACCAGGTTCATCATTATCAAACCATAGAATGATCGAATCGTATCCCTGAAGAAATTCATAGTTCTTTTGTACGGCTTTCTTCGCACCTGCTGCTCCTGTTGGTAGCGAGACAACATCCCATGTTGGTAGTAGTTCCGCATACGTTGCAGCATCAAGCTCTCCCTCAGTAATGACGATTTGCTTACCATGACCTTTCCATAGGTGTTGACCAAAGAAAGATCCGTCCGTCTCACCTTCGTAGGAGAAGATCTTATTAGCTGTGCGAATCTTCGCGCCGATAGGTTGGCCATTTGAGTTGTGATAGTAGAAACGTAGTTGATCTCCATCCCTGTAGATTTTGAATCTTTCACAAGTTTTTTCGGAGATATTTCTTTTTTGCAGCCGTCCGGCTGATCCTTTATAACTCACGTAAGTGGTTGTCGATTGTGAATAATTTTTCCCGTCTGGTGGTGTCCATGCATGACACACAAAACAATAAGTGTGACCATCTGTATAGACAGCTTGTCCATCAGATGAGCCACAGTTGTTACATGGATCATGCCGAAGAAACTCAGACGAACCAGTCGATTGGTATGTTTGCAAAACTAGCCCAAGGTATATTTAGTTTTTCGCACCATTGTGCATATGTAGTTTTTGATTTCTTGCTAATCTTATTATATGGAGCTTGAAATACCATCCTTAAATCAATTTCTGGATGTTGCTGTTTGACGGCTTTAATCTTGCGACGATCCTCCGCTTCCCAGTACCCTTTGCACTCAAGATAAACACCATTAGGCAAAAGAAAGTCAGGAGTATAGTTATGTTGAATCTCATAAGGAACCTTTGTCGATTCATATTCGTACTTCACTCCTAACTCAACCATAAGATCAGCAACTCGTTCTTCAAGTCCTGATCGAAAAGCCATTACCAAATACCAGGGATTAGCTGACCTGTGATGGCATAAGATCCAATTGCAGCGATAACACCTAGCATTGCAAGGCGTCCATTAAGCATCTCTGCACGCTCATTGTGTGATTCGTTCATTTCCATAATCTCCATTAAAGGTTCTGTAGCAAATAAGTTTTGACGATCTCCATCTTCAGTAGTAACTGTCATCAGAAGTCAACCACTTCAGCATCAGTAGAAGGGACTACATTAGGTTCGGCGGCTTTATATCCTTTCGTGTTTCCGAAAAGTTCCGCGACATCTTCGCTGCTGAGGTTCCCTGAGTCGGTTCCTGCAGCAGAGCTGAGAGACACAACTTGCACACCAACGAGTTTAAGCGAAGTACCATAAGTAACACCATCCTTGAGAATGTATGGCTTCTGATAGAACGCGACCTTGACCTTTGAGCCAGAGTATAGAGGTGTTGATTCGTCTGTAATTGGAGTTCCTTCAGTGTCAACAATAGGTGGCTTGGTCTCATCGTTGTATGAGAACTTGACCTTGTATTGTCCATCAGATACCTCCTCCCATGGTTCAGGCTTGAGAGTAGAACGCTTAGGGTTCTTTAGTTTTGATTCAGCCCACTTAATATTCTCCGCACGATCTACTTCAAGAGCTTCAATCATGGACTCATCGATAACAGTGGACAATGAATAGCCAAATTTACTTGGCTTCAGTACAGCTTGGAACCCTTCAAGGACAACAGGCTGTTCAGTTTTGTGGATAGTACGTGGCATTAGTTAGTTTCTAGTGTTGATTTCTCTCCAGACACACGAATGTGTGCTTGCATAGAAGAGCGTTTATATCTATTGGCGAATACATCTGGCAACCAGTATGTTTCTATCCAATATATTGTGGGGCACAACCTAATGTGTTCTTCTACTGTGTGATTATGAAATCCAATCTGAATGTAACCATCGTGGGTTACACAATTGAACTCACTCCTGTAGATATACAGTTTCACTAACAGAAAAAATAAGTTGATTCAATCACTGACTCAGGGCAGAGATCGCCAATGATTGGAGGTTTGGTTTCAGCACCTATCTGGCTTGCCCAAGTTTCAAGGTAGGAATTCTCAGCGAATAGGTGCATATATGTTTCACGAACAATGGATGAAAGAGTACCCATATCCGTTGCACGACACAGGACAGAATCATGTATTAGTGCTAGTGGAGCATCGAACCTTAGTGCAGATAGGTGTAGAAGACTTGCATCTAAGGAGTGGATTAAGTTCGGTGCTGTTGCATTCTTGTGATGTAAGAGATCTACCTTGTCGCTGTCTTCAGTAGCAATACGAATCTCTACACGGCCAAGTAGCTGAAGCTTGACATTCTCAACCAATTTTTTGTTGAGCTTCTGAGTGACAATGAATCCTGATGGTGTTACCCATTCAAGTTCACTGACACCTCGCTTAATAGCTTTAGCTACTTCAGACTCGATCCATTTCATAGCAGCCATAGGACCAGGGACTACTACAGCCATTGCTGCTCTAACAGCATTAACAGTTTCAGTTAAGTCCTCCTTACTAATCTCTACATTTTTGGATTTTAAAGCTTCACGAATGTAGCCTCTATTAGAATGTGGTTTAGCGTTATAAGGTACCGTCATAACTACACGTTTGACAGTCTTTCTATCCATGTAAGGTTGAATACTTACAGGACAGTTTGGTTTAGCTTGCTCGGCAACGATTTGATAGGCGTCTTGTGGCCGATCTGACGGCAAGACGTTGACCAATCTTGCAGTGGACGCATCTCTACAGAGTCCGGCGAGGATTTGTAACCCGGAACAAGTTGCATCGGTTGCAACTGGCAAAGAAGTATAATCTCGATCACATTTAATTACGCAATGGTAATACTCATCACATGCTGCTAAGAACTGCCAGGGTTCTTCTGCTGCTTCCCACATAGATATGGTGCTTATTGGGTCTTGAGCGACCGCAGAAATCACCGCATCGTTCTCTTGCACCCATTGCATACGTTCATGCATAGGTGCTTTATCAAGACCATAAGTAGTAGCAACTTGAAACGCTAGCCAGTCTTCAGCATCAGGTGTCATGTATGACTCCTCACTAAATTTAAGTAATGACTTACCAAAATCAGTATCCTGAGGAGTTAAGAAAGCAGGGATGGGATAAGCACGTCCTCTGTAATCAAAGGACCAAGGAATGAAGAACTCCTTCTTATCTTTGAATAGCTTTGCTGCTTCCATTGTCATGCGTGTTCTACATGACCTTTTAAATGAAGCTGCATTTGTATTTAATACTTCAGCAGCTCTTCGTCTGTAGTCTTTACGAGAATCTTTGTTCTCTGCAATATCTACAGGCTTAGGTGGTAGAGGGATTTCTACAATAGGGACAAACTTACCAATAGGCATTCCAGCTTGCATCAACGTCTCAGCGACGTCTATTGTGAAAGAATTAATTCGATAGCCTACCTTCTGAATTTTATTCAAGAAGGCATAGGGTGTTTCTCCCTGTATACGTCCGACACCGCGTCGAACCATGTCGTGACCTCGAATTACCTCATTTAATAGGTAACCTCCTTGACGCGATTCAGACCAATCATTCGGTTCAATAAGCATGGGATAAGCGATGGGACTGAATAATTCAGCCGTTGCCATTACCTCATCCTTGATCTCAAGAAACTCAGGTGTTGGTATAACAAAAGAATTTGTTTTTTTACCTTCACGCTTGAGTTCTTTCATGAACCAACCGCTTGACTCCATGATGCAATCTAGTAACCAACCGCCAAGCTTTACACGATCAGTACGATGCCAAGATGACCATTGAGGTACATCATATCTTTGAATCAGCGTGCGAATAATGACAAACTTCTGATGTGTGCCAGTAGTATTATGCCAATAGTTCTTCTTGATAGTATGTAGCAGTCCAGGGCAATTCTTCTCATAGAACTGCATCTGAGCTTCTTGTTCTACTGCTGTACCAATAGCATCACATACGGTTAGAAGTAGATTAGCTTTATCTCTATAGCTAAATACCTTATCGAAGGTAATCTTCAGTGCAATTGCAGCACATGCACCAGCTTCTATTGGCTCAAGGTATTGATGTATTTCCTTGAATGACTTTCCAATGCATCCTTCACGGATACGCTTTGTGGTGTCTTCAATCCGCTTGGTAACCAGAGGCAGAAGAGTAGAAATACTGCTGCACCCATATACGCTAGCGGATGCATATGACTTTGCTTCGAGATCTCTCGTGTTTTTGCGTAGACGCTCAAGCCCGAGTCGGATTGCATCTCTTTCAAATTGAATTTGCTCATCTATTTGTGCTGGCGTTGCCAATGAAATTCCTCGCTAGAACCAGTGAATAGAATCATACCCTAGTGGATATGTGTGTGCAACTGACGCCTCAGGCTTTTTTACCTGAGGTATACGTCAGTGATTAAGATTCGCCTTGGAACCTGAAACTAGCGCGTCTACCAATTCCGCCACATCCGCAGAGGGATTCCAGCGATGAGACTCACCGTAGAATCGCCGCTATTGCAGCTAGAAAATGGTATCACGCTACCCATTAGTCGCGCTCAGATAGCAGCCATCGCTTCCGAGAGTGCTGAATCTGTAGCTTTTGCATACCGTAATGTTGTTTCGATACGCTTGTGTCCGCACAAAGCCATGATGGATCTGATTGGGACGCCAGCATCAGCGAGCCATGTTGCGTAACTGTGTCGAAGCGTGTGGAATACATAACCATCCTCTTTTCCTAAGAGTTTGTTGACCTTTCTAAAGGCTCTTAACAGTTGATCTTTGTCCCGCCATTCATCGCCAAAAATGCGAACTGTGGCGGACGATTGTGAACAACGAGAGTAAACCATGTCCTTGATCTTGTCATGAATTGGTATGGCTCTCCAATTCTTAGGCTTGGTTATTTGAGTAGGGACGCCTCCAACGTGTATCAAGTTACTTACAACATCAATGTCCTGATTCCTTATCCGTAAGATTTCACCCTGTCGCATACCTGTATAGGCAGCGAATTGAATGATGTCAGATAAGTCATCACGCGTAAATACATCAGTGGACAAATGAGATAGTTGATTAACCTCACTTTTGGTGTACCAGAATACACGTCCCTCTGATTCCTTACGCCTACGAAACTTAGGAGCTGATTCAATCAACTCATCCATGAGTAGGTGGTTAAGGACAGTCGAGAGTGCACTGACGATTCGATTGATAGTAGCGTCGGATTTTCCTTCGTCTTCCCACTCAATACACCATTGATTGACAACGGCTGGCTTGATGCGTTGGACAGGGAAGGATCCTCCCGCGACCCGACTAATGTGCTCGCAATTAATTCGAGCTGTCTTTGATCCATTGCCATGTCTCCATGTGTGGCGAGTTTGGAATGTGTAGTTCATGGCTTGTTGCCATGTTTTGATCTCATCCATAGATAGTGGATTTGATAAGGTGGACAAGTGACTCACCCTTGGAAGTTAGTTTCAACAGGTGTCTGCGTCCGTTACCAGGATCGGTGTACTTCTCAACTAAGCCAAGACCAGCCGATAACTTACCGGGCCGTTGTTTGCCATTAGTTAAAAAATCAATCATCCGTGAACAGGATGCAGTCGTGAGATTCTGATCTTCTTCTATAGCCTGTTTATGACAGGGATTGTGTGAGGCTACATACAGAAGAACAGTTACCGCTTGCGCAGGTATCTCACGATGCTGAAGACGTAACATCTCCCAAGCGTTGAGTAGATCATTCAGCTTGCTGTCTGTTTCTTCTCTTTTGAGGGGATCCATGGTTCAAGCTGAACTCCATGATAAGCATACCACAGTGGACATGTAAAGTGCGACGTGAAATCCACACGTCATATCTAGAGATGTCATTGAAGCCAAAATAAAACAAAAGAAGTTAAGATAGACACAAGTGAAACATCGCAGCGATTAACAAACGTCGTCGTTCGGTGTGATACCAAATGTAGATGCCTCTCTATGTAAATACATTTTGACTGCATCACTAATCAATTGAATCATGGTTTTGTCACGCTGTGCAGCTAGTACCTTAAGATCGCAATGCATACTGTCAGTAATGATACAAGTCACGCGCTTCACTCAAAATCTTGTTCAATTGGGCTCATGATAACAATAATCAATAAGTAGACATGCTTAGTGGCGATGTAAATACATCCCAATTATCATACACTAGAGTATCATTAGAGAATCCATACGCTAAAAAGGTAGTAAACTCCTCATGCGTGAGTTGTTCAAGCTTGGTCTGGTCGTTGGTGATCTGTTCAATCTGTTGTTTGGTCATTGTTTTTGGTGGTAACTAAGTGAATTGAATCTTCATTGCATATCGTCAAGATGTGTTTACCATCCATCAAATATTTGACCATGCGATCTTTGGCAGCATGTGGCCGTTGATAACTGTGCTCAGTGATGGCACCTGTTTCTTTATGTTCTGCCCGAATAATGCACTGAACACTGGATGGAATCTCCCATCCATTAAGCTTAAATAGTTCAAACTCTTCCCATGTACAACCATCAAAATATTCACTAGGTGCGTCTTTGATAGCCTTCCAATTATTAGGGAACTCCTTCCTACCACTCATCCGTTCTTCTCACATCCGTTAGTGTACAATTGCGTTGATCGGATAACTCAAGAGCTTGCCAAGCAGCACGCTCAGTATTAGGAGCCAGAACATATTCAATGAATACATTCTCAACGTCATCTTTCAATATTACTTTGTATTGATCATACTTAGTGCGTCCAAGTAAAGGCATTGAATGACTGTCTCCGGAGTCGATTGTGAACAATTGTGGTTAATCAGATACACACATGCACCTGTAAAACTAATAATTATGGGAAGCAAGCCAAT
>Ga0209336_10000187_pt1 | contig 32035 bp, 20 predicted proteins | sample LinPmetageLP32_FD_184042 | JGI IMG/M metagenome (GOLD analysis project Ga0209336, IMG submission 184042) | Marine viral communities from the Pacific Ocean - LP-32 (SPAdes) (version 2) | ecosystem: Environmental > Aquatic > Marine > Oceanic | place: Pacific Ocean | collected 2009-08-23
TTCATATTTGTATTTGATCCATTAGCAATAGTATTATTAATTGCTGCAAATAAAGCGTTTGATATAAAGTCATTAACAACTAAGAAAAATATATATGGAGAAACTGTTAATAAAGACACATTTAGACCACCACATTCATCAGATGCAGCAGAAATAGATGACGAAAAAGATTTAATGTTTAAGGATGCTATAGCATCTCCTTTATCTGATACTGAAGATTTTCTTGAACAGGATACTGAAGCAAGAATGAATATAATTGGTCAAAATGGAAATGATGGATTACATTATGATGAAAATGATGAAGATGATATTCCCCCATTAAGACAAGGTCCTACGGGTCAAGTAATAACATAAAATAAAAATCAATGAAAAAAATAATTCAAAAAAGTAAAACAACAAAGAAATTACAATGTAGATGCGAAAATTGTACTAATATAGTAGAAGTTGCTTCAACATCATTATCTGTTATATGCTCATTGTGCACATTTAAAATGGCAGAAGGTATATTGGAATATTCCAAATAATTTATTATAATATAAATAAAAATATGTTAGAAGCAGAAAAAATCAAATCCAACTGGGACGAGTATAGAAATAGAGTTAATACTTTATTTCCAGAAAGAGCAGACAAATTAAATAAATTATATGATGAATATGAAGACAGAATTGTAATGATGCCTGCTTCGTCAGTAGCACATTATCATAATGCATTTGCAGGCGGATATATAGATCACGTTCTTAGAGTAATGGATTGTGTAGAAAAACTATATAACTCATGGGAAAGTATGGGATCGGATATGTCTGGTTATGAATATAATGAAATGATGTTTGCTGCTATGCATCATGATTTAGGGAAATGTGGATTTCCAGGAAGCGGAAGAGAAGTATACCAAGTTGAAACATCAGATTGGCACAGAAAAAATATGGGAAGGATGTATAAACATAATGAAAATATTCCTTTTAGTATGGTACCGGATCTTTCAATATATTTACTTCAAAAATATCAAATTCAAATGTCGTGGAATGAATTTCAAGCTATTAGAATACATGATGGAATATATGATGATGCTAATAAACCATATTTTATTGCAAGATCAGCACAAGCTAAATTAAAAACTAATTTGCCATTATTATTACATCACGCAGATCATATGGCTTCTCAAATAGAATATGAAAGATGGAGAAGTTTTAAAAATAATTCTCCAAAGCCTGTTTCACCAAAAGCAAAAGCTACTAAAAAAAGTGCTTTAAAGAACTTAGCAGAACAGAATCCTGAAATTGATAAATCTATTGTAGATATTTTTAGTGATTTTAAAGAAGATAAAAATTAATTATGAATTCATTGTTAATATTGTGTATTGTATTATTGTCAGGTACTGTAGCATATTTTATATATAGAGCATATGTTTTAGCTGGTGTATTTTCTGATTTAGAAGAGTATACAAAAGAATTAGAAGATATGACTCAATATATGTATACACAAATAAATGAATCATTTAAGTCAATGAAAGAAATAGATCGATTAGGAGCTTTTGAAAAAGACGATGAAGCTGGTACAACGTTTGCAATGTTAAAAGACGTTATTGATAATTTAGAAGAAGAATTTAATGGGAAGAAAAAAGAAAAAGTCAAATAGATATTGGACTAAAATTACAGAAGGATCTATATCAGCATATAATAGATCAGCTGAACATCGGGTATTAAAAGAAAAAATATATAGACGATTTATATTTCCTGCTTTTATGAAATTATCAGAAAATCTTATTAATAAGATGAAGTGTGAATATATTGATTCATCTTTCAAAGACTTACAAACTGATTTAGTTACATATTTAACTATTAGATTAGATAAGTTTAATCCAGATGCAGGAAGAGCATATTCATATTATACCCGGACATCATTTAATTACTTAATTGCTGAAAATCAAAAAGGATATGCAAAACTAAAAAAAGAATCAGAACCAATAAATATTGATGAACAACGAAATGTTATGACTGAAATGCATAACACCGAAATGGCAGAAACATTAAAATATTTTATGGATGCATATGTTGAGTATTGTTATAATAATATAAATTTTATATTTACAAGTCAGACTGATATACATGTTGCTGATTCTATATTACATATCTTTGAAGAACGTGAAAATATTGAGCAATTTAATAAAAAAGCTTTATATGTATTTATACGAGAGCGTACCGGATTAGAAACAAATAATATTACAAAGGTAATAAAAGTTTTAAAACAAATATATTCAACAAAGTTTTTAGAATATGAACAAACTGAGTTCGTGAATTTACCCTTCTAATATTTATATTAAAAGGAGTCCATATTATGGATGTTAATGATCATTTATTTAAAGATAAAAGTTTTTCTGATTTAATGTCAGATGTATATCACAATTCTAAAAAGAAAGATAGACAAATTAATCAACTAATATCTCAATTACAACCATTAATTCGTACAGCATCTGATGCTACTATTATAGTACCATTAATTAAAGAATATCTAGATGTTGCTGTTAAAAATGATGATCATTTAGTAAAGTTGACCGCAATTGTACAGCGATATATATCAACACAACAAACTATAACTGGAGAAAATTCTTTATTAAGTGAAGATGAAAAGACTCAATTATTAAAAATTGCTGAAGATGAGTTTGAAGAAGAATTAACAGATGAAATTGATAAAATTCAAAATGAAGATAAAGAATTACAAGAAAAAATTAACAATGTAAAAGAGTCATTGGAGAAAAACAATGATAGTTAATTTTTTATTAGCAGAAGTAATAGAAAATACAGTAACTGACACTTATAAGTATGATTCGGATGAAGTTAATAATGTATCTACTATATTAGTTCGAACATATGACGAAGATAAAGTTCAAGAATTAATTTGTAAGCCAGCAAATGCTAGAAATAATGAAATACCTTTAGTAGGAGAACATGTATTAATATTTCAAGGAACAAATGAATTCAGCACTGCAGATAAATTTCGAAGACAATGGTATTATTTTCCAGCATATAATGTACAATCGGATATAAATAATAATGCATTACCTGGTATTGCAGAAATTCAAACTTCAAATGTTAATGCAACTGGCACTCAAAATGATTTAGGAAAATCCTTTAAAGAAAAGTCAATATCTAAACTACAATATTTTGAAGGGGATTCGATTCTAGAAGGACGATTTGGTAATAGCATTAGATTAGGAAGTACTGTTAATAACGGACATTATACATTAAAACCTACCTGGTCTAGTACTATAGACGGAGATCCTATAATAATAATATCTAATAAACATTTAGATAAAGATAATAAAGAATTTACTATAGAATCATTTAAAAATGACTCATCTGCATTTTATTTAACATCTATGCAACAGTTAACTGATTTAAAATTACATCAATCACCTACTAAATCTGAAAATGTTTCTAAATTTAAAGGCTCACAATTAGTTGGAGATGCAAATAGAATAATTTTACGAGCTAAAACCGATTCTATTATCCTAGATAGTCCTAATAGAATAACATTAGGAGCTCCTGAAATACGTATTGGTAAAGAAAATGCTGAACATCCGTTGGTAAAAGGAGATATTTTACGAATGATACTAAATGATTTAGTTGCAGTACTTAATGCAGGGGTTATAGGCCCTGCAGGAATGGTTTCGGTTCCATTACAACAAGGTAAATTAATAAGCTTATTAAACAAAATTGGCAAGTTAAATAGTGTAAATCACTATTTTGATAAATAAGAAAGAAGAAAGTTATGGCAATTTCCGCCCCATTAGACAGAATACCAGCATTACCATCAATAGCCGTTGGTTTATTAATAGATCAAATAAATAAAGCAATAGGAAAAATACAAAAAGCTATAGAAGATACAATTTCTGCAGGAGCAAAACTTCCAGATAATTGTGATTGTGATGATCCTAGGATACAGGATTTATTAGAGCGAATTAAACAGATACAAAAAATGGTTGCAGCAATATTAAAAATACTACCAATAATTGATAAAATTGTTAAATTATTAAAAACATTATTACGAATAGCAAATGCTATTAAAGTTTCTATATTTTTTACCCCTATAGTAGGACAAGCTGCTTTATTATCCGAATTAGTTGCAGTTCAAAATATGCTTCTAGCAAATGCAGGAACAGCTGTTAAACAATTATCAACTATTCCAACATCAGTAAATACATCATTACAGTCGACTTTAGCTAATTTAGCAAATGTTGCAATAAATTTAAGCTCTAGATGTGGAGATCAAGTAAATGGTGATGGTAGTGGTGGCGATGGTAGTGGTGGAGGCAACGGTGATCAATTGATTACTAATCAAGATTTGCAAAACGCTATTAATGCCCATGACTTTTCTGATAGTATTCCTGAAACTCCCCCAGCTGGAAAATGGGAGCTTATTGATGATGGCGGCGATGGAGATCCTATAGATCCTAAACCTGGAGTGCCTCCTTCTCCTAGAAGTCCATATACTGATGCAAATGGAAATAGATGGGTTTGGAACGGGGAAATTGATCCTAGTAGTGGAGTTGGTTGGGGTACACAAAAAAGTAGAACAGATGATGCTGAGTTTGGAAGTGAATTCTATACAGAAATAAATGTTGGTATGGATGATATGCTAAGTAGACTTGATTCAATTCAAGAAATAGTTGATTCGCAGCAAGATCTATTAACATCATTACAAGAAGCTCCCGCTCAATCATATAGTGGAAAAGGCGGTCCAAAAGCCGATTTAGGTAAGTCTGGAGATTATTATCTCGATACAACGACAAGCGTAATATATGGACCTAAAAATAATAATGGCTGGCCAACACCTGTAAAGTATTAAAGTTAATATTTATAAAAAAGAAGAATCATTATGGAACAAAAAAAATTTATACAAGTTTTAAGAAAAATAGTAAAAGAAGAAGTTAGATCTGTTATTAAAGAAGAGTTAACTGAAATTTTGCATGAAGGGTTACAATCAACCGTAAATGAATTAACAAATAAACAACCAATAACAAAAAAACCAAACAAAGTTAAAAAACATGGTATGTTTAAAGAAAATAAATTTGCAAATATTTTAAATGAAACTGAAGTAACTAGAGAACAATCATCTCCTTCAGATTATGCTAATTTAATGAATGAAGATATTGTCATGAATTCAAGCAATGCTAGAAATTTTGGAATGCAAAGAACATTGCAAAGTGGAAATACTCCGAGTATTCAAGATGCTGAAACTGGCCAAAGTATAGTTGTAGAAGATAAAGCAGTAGCAAAAGCTATGACACGTGATTATAGTGCTTTAATGAAAGCAATAGATAAAAAGAAAAATAGATAATGGCATATAAAATTGTTGAAGTAGACACTAACGCAGAAAATACAAATGTTGCAATAGGAGTAAAGTTTCCGTTTAACGCCCCCGGGGTGTTTGCAAAATCATTTACTACTTTTGAGCAAGCTTCAACAAATATTAAAAGCTTATTATTAACAAGAAAAGGCGAACGATATGAACAACCTAACTTTGGAACTGACTTATTAAATTTAGTATTTGAACCAAATATTTCAGAGTTAAAAGATTTTGTATCTACTACTATTAATGATGCAGTTAATTTTTGGCTACCATATATTACAATTACAGAATTAAATATTGTTACCGGCGATGATGATCCAAATCTAGTACATAATCTTAAGATATCTATTAGTTTTACAGTAACTGGATCAAATTCTGAAGAAACAATTACAATATTTGCAGGCCAAGACGGAATACTTAGAATAGAATAGGATAAATTATGGAAGTATCAAAAGACGTATCATATTTAGGAAAAGACTTTGGTCAATTTCGTAAAAATTTAATAGATTTTACAAAACAATATTTTCCTAATGATTATACTGACTTTAATGAGTCATCACCTGGCATGATGTTTATGGAAATGTCAGCATATGTTGGAGATGTTTTAAGTTATTATGCAGATAATAATCTTAAAGAATCATTATTAGAACAAGCATCAGAAAGAAAAAATATATATGACTTAGCTAGGTCATTGGGATATAAAAGTAAAAATGCAATTCCAGCTTATACTGATATTGATATATTCCAATTAGTACCAGCAACCGGAAGTGGTAATCTTAATGCACCAGATTTTAATTATTGTTTATCAATTAAACCAGGCATGCAAGTAAAACAAAAAGACGGACCTGCAGAATTTAGAACATTAGATTCAGTAGATTTTTCTTTTAGTTCATCATTTAACCCAACCGAAGTAAGTGTATATGAAAGTGATGACACAACAAAACAACCAGTATATTATTTATTAAAGAAAAAAGCTCAAGTTGTATCTGGAGAAGTAAAAACTGCAACGTTTACATTTACTACTCCTAAGCAATATGATAAAATAGTATTAGATGATACAAATATTATAGATATTCTATCATGCGAAGAATCAGACGGAGATAATTGGTATCAAGTTGATTATTTAGCACAAGATACTATTTTTAATCAAGTTCCAAATTTATTAGAGAATGATCCAGATTTTGTTCAATATAGAAGTTCAAGTCCTAGTTTATTAAAACTTCGCAAAACGTCAAAACGATTTATTACAAGATTACGAAGTGATAAAAAAATAGAACTTCAATTTGGAGCAGGAATATCAGATAATAATGATGAAGAAATTATACCAAATCCAGATAATGTTGGAAATGGTCTTGCTGGATTTCGTAAACCAATTGATGTTGACATAGATCCTTCTAATTTTTTATATACTAGAGCTTATGGAGCAGCTCCTGCTAATACAACGTTAACTGTTACATATACAGTTGGAGGAGGAGTAAAAGATAACGTACAGTCTTCAGTTTTAACTAATGTTGAAAAAGTAGAATTTGATGATGATCCAAATGCTACAACTAGTACGGCTATGACAAACTTTGTTAAATCTAGTATAAGTACTACAAATGAAAACCCTGCTCGGGGAGGTAAATCTGCAGATACATTGCAAGACATAAAAAATAATGCATTATCTAATTTTGCAACTCAGAATCGATTAGTTACTAAAGATGATTATATTATTAGATGTTATTCAATGCCAGCAAAGTTTGGAAGTATTTCAAAAGCATATATAGTTCCAGATGATCAATTATCACAAAATCAAATGGAAGAAACAAGAATTCCAAATCCATTGGCTATGAATTTATATACTTTAGGAGTTGATAATAATAATAATTTAACAACTCTTAACGATGCAATTAAAACTAATTTAAAAAATTATTTAGATTATTATAGAATATTAACAGATGCTGTTAATATATTAGATGCATTTATTGTTAATATTGGTATAGACTTTGAAATAACGGTTAATACAAATTATAATAGTAATGAAGTCTTATTACAATGTATTAATTTATTAAAACAATTCTTTTCAATTGATAAATGGCAAATTAATCAGCCAATTATTATGTCAGAAGTAATGAATGTGCTAGGAAATACGGCTGGAGTACAATCTGTTGTTGATTTAGACTTTAAAAATTTATATGATACAGCTAATAAGTATTCTGGAAATGTATATGATTTAGAAAGCGCTACAAAACAAGGAATTATTTATCCACCTTTAGACCCTGGTATATTTGAAATTAAATTCTTAAATAAAGATATTAAAGGAAGGGTAGTAAATTTTTAATTTAATATTTATTTAAAAAGACTATAATTATGTTTAAAATAATATATCCATCTAATGATGCTACCTTATATGAAGGCAAACCTACGTATAATACCGGCATCGATGAAATTTTAGAAGTAGGAAAACATTTAACAGTTGCAGTTACTTCTAGTCACTCATTATCACGAACTTTACTCAAATTTGATATGGCAGATGTTAATTCAGCGTTAACAAAATATACTAAAACGGTTAATGATTGTAAATTTATGTTGCAATTATATACAACTCATACTAAAAACTTACCTGCTAGTTTTACGGTTGACGCAAACGTTGTAGGACAAGATTGGACTAATGGCACTGGATTTTTTAATTCTAGTACTGCAATTATAGATGGATGTTCATGGAATCAACCTGGTTCTGGATCAATTTCTTGGATATCTAGTAGTCAAAATATTAATATGCCTACTGGTAGTACATTATATGTGTCTGGATCTGGTAAAGGCGGAAGTTGGTTATATGAATCCGGTTCTGCTGCTTCAAGTGGTAGCGCTACATTATATTCACAATCATTTGACGATACTAATTTAAATGATACATCAGTTAGACCAACTGATATCAATATTGATGTTACTGACGCTATTAAATTATGGATATCTGGAAGTGGTGGGTATACAGTACCAAACTATGGATTTATTTTAAAATATTCAGATGCAGACGAATCTAATGCTGGTGTTGCTGGAGATATTAGATTTTTTAGTAGAGATACTCATACTATATATGTTCCTAGATTATTAATGTACTTTGATAAATCTAGTTTTGAAACAGGAAGTTTAGATCCAATTGATTCTAATTCATTTTCAGTCTATACGGAATTAAAAAAATCGTATAAAGATGAAGAGGTAACAAAAATTAGACTGTATGGTAGAGATAAGTATCCGCAGAAATCTCCCACTAATACATTTCCATTACAAACTATTAAGTATATTCCTAGTAGTTCATTATACTCGGTTATAGATGCCGCTACAGACGAAGTTATTATACCTTATGAGACAGAGTATACAAAAGTTAGTTGTGATAGTACTAGTAACTTTATTTATCTAGATATGACAGGATTAATGCCAGAAAGATATTATAGATTGGAATTTAAAATTGTTAATGGATTCCTAGATGAATATATTAATGACAAACTATTTTTTAAAGTTACTAGATAATTATTCATAATTTTTTAGTTTAATATTTATAGATATATGATTCAAACTAAGTTAATTAACATATTAAAACAATTACCTAGAACTTCTGCTAAAGAAACAGAGAAGATTGTCAATCGTGAAGCTAAGTCAGTAGAAAAAATAATAGATGAATTTTCACTTAGTGATCGAGCCGCTGCTGTACGTGGTCCGGGGGATGGAGACGAAGCATTACTTTCTTCTATAACAGAATATAGGAGTGATAGCACCAACATTGATGAAACTCCAAAACGTCCAAAAAAAGACCCAGTTTATTTTGATAAAAAAGATAAAAGATTTCAATATAAAGACAAAGATCGAAAAAACAAAAAGAAAAAGAAGAAATCAAAACCAATAAGTACGCCTACACCTACACCTGTTGAATATGCTATGTATTTACAATATAATAAAAAAGGTATTTTTTTTAAGACAAATTTAAAAGACTTAAACAATCGTGATAAAAATGGATCAGTTATTATAAATATAGGAGATGAATAATGGCTAGTTATTCAAATAGTAAATCTAAGAATAAAAAGGTAGATCAAGTAAAAATGGGTCGTCCAAAAAAGAAATTTACAAAAAATAAACCTAAAAAACGAAAGATTGACTCAGTTATAACTAAAAAAGAAAATGAATCGCGTCGTTTATTAAGCAGAGCTGATAAAAATAATATACCTGCTAATAATGAAAATTCAATAATATTTGAACAAATAAGAAAAAATTACACAAACAGGTCAGTTGTTAAAAATATTGATACAGCATTTAGTTATTATAAATTTCCGCCAACCACAAAGCTTAATGTAGCTGATTTTTCAATACCAGATCAAAATATTGATATATTAGAAGATGTACAAAAAAGTCTAGAAAAAGATGCACCAGATAATATAAGCGGATATCATCAAATACCTGTTACAGTTTATCCTTCATTAGGGGAGGGCCAGTATAAAAGAACTAGTGTACCTCGGCAATCCACTTGGAATATTTATGAAAAGAATGGGACTGGCTGGGCAGAAGGTCTAAGACAGGCTCCGTTTTTCCAAACAATATATGGAAAGCCATTAATAGACGGCAAATTTTATTTGACGCCAGACATTATAAAATCTTGTCAAGAACAAGGTAAAGTTATCAAATTTAAAATACAATTTAGGTTTCAAATGAAAGGTTCTGATGAGGCAACGATGAGGCTGAGATATGTACAGGGCAAAGGTGAAGTAAAATATAATCCTCCTCCTGTAGAAGGAGTTCCGTATCTATATGATTATGATACTGAATTTAATATATTGCTTAGTAGGTATACGCCGGTATCTGGATGGCATTTTGATGGTCCGACTGGAAATGATGGAAAATCTATATATAATGCACATGAACGGGTTCAAGCAAGTATCAATTATAGAAGATATAGAGAATATCGAGGGAGGGCATGGGCCATAGATAATCCAGGTAATAAGCACACATCTATCCCATGTAATCTGCATTATATAATAGATCCTAGAGTAATGAAAGAATTTGATTATTGGGATGTTTCAACAAATGGCAACAACGCAGGTTATTATCTGACAAGCGGTTGTTATTGGGAAGTAGAATTTATTGATGATCCTGGAAAAGGTGTTGCTGATTACGATCAAAGAAGCAAATATTATGGTAAACAAGTAATACTTCCAAAAAAGAAATTTGGCGGATATGATATACGCACACAAGATTTACTTCCAGCTATTGGACCTGGATCTCCTAATAAGGAACAATTAGCTAAAAATGCTGCAGCTGCAGCAAAGGCAGCAAGAGAGAAAAAAGCAAGAGAAGACGCGGCGTATAGAGTTTGGCAAAACCTTGAATCTAAACGAATTGCAGCAGTTAAAGCATCACTAGCAGCAATTGAAGCAGCTAAAAAAGCGGCCCTGGACAAAGTGTTTAAAGATAAAGGTAATACAGAAGCTGATAAGGCGACTGGAGAATCATCATTTACATCTACTATACAGCCAAATCCACCATCTGCAGATGCTATTAAAGCTAATGTAGTTGCTAAAATAAAGGCAAAGTTGAAAAAAAGGTAGATGATAGTAAATTAATTTAATACTTAGAATATAATATGTTAACGCAGTACACAAATAAAGATAAACTTTTAAATGAATCAAAAGCAACTAATGCTGAGAGGTATGATGCAAACGATCTAGATCTATTTAAAAAATCGGTATTTCAATATGGTGAAGTAAATCTAGGGACTGCTAATGCATCAAATGAATTTCATGTTTATTCTGGAGATACATGGATTACTGGAAAACACAAAGTAGATCTTGAAAATTTTGATCAAGCAGCTTTTACTAAAGATGGAGCTCAAATACAATTAACAAGTCCTGTTAAATTTAAGTTAAGTCAAGAACTTAGAAAGTTAGAATTAACATCTGGCAATTATAGAATAATATTAAACTTTTTTATAAATATACTTGGAAGTTATAATGCCCCATTAATGGCAATCGATGATATATCTCCAGATAGAACAGAAGTACGTTTACGTGCAATTGACGAAACTAATCCAAAATTTTTATTATCAATTAATCAATATATTAATAATGTTGCTGGAATACAAACTGCATTAACAGACGATGATAATGTTAGTTTTCTATTAAATTTTTCAAGAAATAAAACAAATTTATTTGTTAATAGTGTAGTTGTAGGAAAATATTTATTTGTTAAGTTATATAAACCACTAGATGATGAAATTGAGAAAAACTTTAAATGTTGGATTGTTAGAGAAAATAAATTACCATATGTAGATAATATTTCTGTTTCAGAAGTATTAGATCAGATTACATTTAATGTGTTGCAAGGAACAAATTGGGAAGCTTCTGCAGAACAAGATACATCAAATGCAACAACTTTAAAATCATGGAGCGATTTATTAGGGTCGTCAATGCAAACATCTCAACAAATAATTGATAGTTATTTTTCTGGTAGTTTAGGCGGGGTTAAATTAAATATTGATTTTGGTGATTTTAATAATTTTGTCTTTTATAGTTCAGCAACAGAACGATTGGATAATTTTAAATATAAAATTGAATTATTAGAATACTATACTGCTCAATCTGCATCAGCTGGATTATTATCTGGATCAGCAGCTATAGCAAATGCAGCCGATTTCAATAATTTATATACAAATTTAATTGGAGGAATGGATCAATTTGAGCAATATTTATATTATGATTCATCTTCAAAAATATTCACTCATGATATTCCAGTAGCTAATCCAGTTGTAGAATTTGTTACTGGAAGTTATATAAGCCCAGCTCCTAAATCTAATAGTACTTATCCGTTTGAGTTATATTCTGTAACAAGCAGTAATTTTGAATCTTGGTATACTGGAATACATGAAAGTGCTTCTATATATGATCTTAGAAATAATAATCGATTAATAAGAAGTATTCCAGAGTTCATGTTGTTAGATGAAAATAATGAACAATTATCTACATTTGTTAACATGTTAGGGCATCATTATGATATATTATATACATATATAAATGCAATGACTTTAATTAATTCTAGAGATGAGCATCCTAAACAAGGTATGCCAAATGAATTATTATATACTGTAGCTAAACAATTTGGATGGAAATTGACTAATGGTGCACAATCAACTGATTTATGGGAATACACATTAGGTACTGACAGTAATGGAACACCACTAACTGGTTCAAATAGTGTAGGAGATCCATCATTACCACTTCGTGATGTTACATATGGTATATGGCGAAGAATTGTTAATAACATTCCTGGATTATTAAAAAGTAAAGGAACTAAACGTAGTGTGCAAGCATTATTAGCTTGTTATGGAGTACCTCAATCATTAATAACTATTCAAGAATATGGCGGTCCACGACTTAAAAGGCCTCCATCATATGAAAAATTAAATTTTGATTATTCATTAGATTTAATTAAAAATACAACCGGTGTTGTTAGAGTTGATTATAATCAAACAATTGGAGCAGTTGAATTAAGATTTAGAACTGATAATGTTTTAAAGAATCCATTAGTTCCAGGAACAATGAATTTATTCTCAGCCGGCGGCAATGATGTAACTTTAGAATTTTCTAGAGGAACAATGGGAAGAATACAAATCAACGGCACTTCATCAGCTGAAATTGAAATGTTTGAAGGTGATTATTTAACTGCATTATTACGTACTGGTTCTAATAATAGTATTGAAGTATTAGCAAAAAAATCAAAATTTGGAAAAATTATCAATACTGTTTCTGCATCAGCAACTGGCTCATTTTCTAATCCTGGGACTGTATTAATAGGAGGCACATCTGGCGGAAGTCGTTTATTAGGACAAGTACAAGAATTACGTATGTGGACCGGTAGTTTAAATGATGCTCCATATACTAATCATACAAAAGCTCCGTCTGCATATGATGGAAATGTAGATGCATATGACGAATTAGTTTTTAGAACTCCTTTAACTCAAAAAATTAATCACGCAGCTACTAGTAGTTTAACTGGAGTACAACCTGATATTGGAACAACTATATCAGCATCATTTACCGGATCTGGATATCCAGCGTGGACAAATAGTACTCCATATGATTCTATAGAAGAAACATATTATTTTGATGGAATATCATTAGGGGGCGGTACGTTTGATGATAATAAAGTAAGAATTGAATCAACTGAGTTACTTAACACATTAAATGTAGAAAATAGAGCTACTAGAAATGGATTTGATACTGCTCCTTTAGATTCTAATAAGTTGGGAATATATTATTCTCCTCAAACAATGATCAATGATGATATTATTGCTCAATTAGGATTTACAATATTGGATGATTTAATTGGAGATCCACGTGCAAAAGAAAATAGATATACATACCCTGATTTAATTAATACGTCTCGTGAGTATTGGAAAAAATATTCAACTAAGAATGATATGAATTCATATCTACGAATATTTTCTTTATTTGATTTATCTTTCTTTAAGCAATTAGAACAATTATTACCTGCTAGATCTGAAAAAATATTAGGATTATTAATACAGCCAACTATTATTGAAAGAAGTAAAGACACTGCATTAACAGAAATATCAAAATTAAATCAAACTCATTTATCTGAAATACACGTACCTGATTTTGTTATTCCTAGTGCAAGTAGACTGAATCCAGAAGGTGATATATTCAGAGATTTTGAAATTTTATCTGGCTCTCAAGAAAATTTTGTAACAGAATTATTTGCCGCTCCAGACATAAATGATAACAAAGTGCAGATATTTGCGTCGGCTTCATTACCTGCAGTTGGAGACAATCTTGTAGAAGGCAAATGGCAATCATTCGCGTCGGCTTCATTACCTGCAGTTGGAGACAATCTTGTAGAAGGCAAATGGCAATCATTCGCGTCGTCTTCATTACCGGTAATTGGGGATAACCTCATGCAAGGAAGATGGCAATCATTTGCATCGGCTTCATTACCTGTAATTGGGGATAATCTTATAGAAGCTATAGACCAATTTATTGGTTCAGGATCACTTCCGATAATTGGAGATAATCTCATAGAAGCAACCGATCAATTTATTGCGTCATCTTCATTTGATACAAACCCGGATATAGATGGTGCTTATCAAACAACTGCATCTGGATCGTTTGATACAAACCCGGATATAGATGGTGCTTATCAAACAACTGCATCTGGATCTGTTGAAACTAAGCCAGACGTTAATAGTATTGCATTAATAGATTATGATTGTAAATTACGAAATAGTAACTTAGAATTTTTTAATATAGAAGGAACCGCTGTTAATTATAACGCAAGATTAATAACTAATAAAGATCCTTATGCTGGAACTATATATTCGCATACTAGTATAATTTTTTCAGGTAGTTCATATGTCACATCATCTACACCTTATTGGGAGTCAGAAGCTATATCTTTATTCATAACTAGTAGTAGATTATCAGAATTTAACAAAACTAGATATAAATTAGGTATTACTGGATCTGAATTACGAGTAGCTGAATTTCAAGATTATCTTCCTACCGGAATAGCTAATCATAGATTTAACGGCTGTAAAATATCTAGTCCAGATTATAATGTTAATTCAACCGACACTCCAGATGGAAAGCCAGTTATTGAAGTTTCTATAACCACAGGAAATAAATTATATATAGAGCCGCCTGGAAGTAAAGGATTATTTGATGTTAAAGGATAATAATAATAATAATAAAACAATAAAAAATGCATTTTTTTTTAGAACGCAATATTTATATAAAAAAAAGGAATAACAATGGGATACTTAGATAATACTTCTGTAACAGTAGACGCAATCTTAACAAATAAGGGACGTGAATTACTAGCTAAAGGAGATGGTTCTTTTAATATAACACAATTTGCGTTAGCAGATGATGAAATTGATTATGATTTATGGAATCCAAATCATTCATTAGGAACAGACTATTATGGTATAGTTATTGAAAATTTACCATTAACAGAAGCACTTCCAGATGAAACTCAAGCAATGAAAAGTAGATTGCTAACATTAGATAATAATACTACAACAAGAATACCAACGGTACAAGTAGACAAAACAAGTATAACATTAAATGCAGGACAGTCAGCTGTTATACAAGCTTCGACATTTGGATTAAATAATGCAAATTCTACATTTGGATATTCAGCAATTTTATCTGATTCATCTACTGCATTAATTACATCTGCTGTAGGACAAGAAATTACTAGTAATATTTTACCAACTGTACCTAGCATTTCTGCAAATGCAGAAGCTACTAGTGTAGCAGCATTGAGTAAAGGTGGATTTAGGTTAGTAGGAAAACAATTATCAAAAGACAAAACAGCTACTATTACGATCGTAGGAAATGAAACCGGCGGTAGCACTAGTATAAGTTTAACTATAAAAGCTGTTAATTTAGCAACTGCACAAAGAGGTTAATAGGAGTTAACTAATGAATAAAAAAATAATAGATTTAAAAAAATTACCAAATCAAGGAGCTGTTTCACCAGAAGTTGCAAGAGCAATTGAAGCTACTAGTCCAGATGCGGCAACAGCTCAAGCTAGAATTGCTGAGTTAGAAGCATTATCTAATTCAGAAGGCGTTACTGTTGGACAAGGTGTTCAAGTACAAGGAAATATTGCTACTGATTCAGTTGTACAAGATCCTAGAACTGGTGGAGATATAGCTCCAGCTACTATTGCAGAAATACAAAGACAAGCTGTTGACGATTATGTTACTCAGATACAAAATCAAAATGCTATATTAAATGGTGGAAAAACATTTCAAGTATTTGATTTATCTGAAGCAAATGGTGATGTTATAGATGCAACAAAAGAAATAGTAACGGCTGGATTATGGAGTGATAACTTAACAGAATTAAGAACTTATTTTACACAATCAATGACGGCTGCTCAATCTCCGTATTATGTTAATGTATTTCAAAAATTACCTTCTGCAACTGGATCTGCAATACAATATGCGTTAGCATATGGAAATGCATTAGGAAGTGGATCTGTACTTAGTGATAGTATTGATGACTCTGCAACAAGAGCTATTTATAGTCAATATAAACAATTATTATTACCAAAAGGAATTAATAGATTTTTAACACCTTCTTCAGGAAGTACTGATTCTATATATGTTGTTAACTTCCAAAGAAATAGAACTAAAGAAAAATTAGATCCAGGAAATTTTGAATTACCATTATCTACTTTATCTTCATCGGCTGCTTTAGACGCAACTGGTAGTGTTGAAGTAAGTGCTTCTGCATTAACTATTACATTAATTGATGATTCAACTATAGCATCTGCTTCAAATGAAGATGCTGGTAATGTATATTATGTTGTTTCTGGTAGTATTGCTAATGGAGTACATAACCCAGCTGCTCCTGTATATTACGGACTTGTATATTGTGATCATAGTACTATTATTTTAGATGGTAATATTTTAGATAATAAAATGGGATTCCAAACTAATACAGGATCAAATTCAAATGGAAGTAATCATTATAGATTACATCATTCAATATCCGGATCATATGTATCAGGTCAAAAAGGATTTAAAGCAAGAAATAAAGAAACTGTTTCTAGCACATTTTATTTTGTTAGAGTAAAAAATGGAGATTTTAATTATTCTAATAATCCATCTTATGTAACTGGAGACCAAGGTGATATATTCCAAGATGACTTTATTGGAGATCCAAAAGCGTATATAACCACTGTTGGATTATATAATGACTCTAGAGAATTATTGGCAATAGCAAAACTAAGCAAACCATTAATTAAATCTAAAAAGAGAGAATTAAATATTCGTGTAAAACTTGAATATTAATCATTGATTTTATCCCCGTTATATTTATATAAAAAGAATATAGCGGGGTTTTACTATTATGCCAAACATTATTAAAGATAAAAACGGAACATATCCGCAAGTATTTAAACGTGTAGGACAATCAGATACTAAAATTACTCCAATACAACTTAATAAGACGTTTACAATGAGGTCTGGAAGTTTAGATGATAATCATTTATCATTAGAAGCAAATTATGTTCCAGAGATACCAGAAATTAATCCTTTTACCAACGAAGCATATTATTTTAATCAACAATTATTTAATCCATTTGGCAAAAATCATCAAAATGGATCATTTCCATTTAATATATACTATTCTATTAATCATTTATTCTATAAACATAAAGATAATGCATTACAAACTCACGGATTAATATGTCCTCCAGCTAAATCTACTAAGATACTGTATCAATCTGCTTCAGTTTTTAGTATACCTCAAACACAAATGGGGCTAACAATTAAACGAGGATCATTTATTTATAGTGGATCTTATAATTTACATTCCGATGAATATGAAAATATTATCGATTCTGGTATTATAACAAGTTCATTTGTTGGAGATGAATTATTTTATGAAGGATTTAATGAGTATTTTGATTTACGTCGAATTACTGAATATGTAACAGCTTCTAATGTTACATTTCCAAAAGGAGTTACGCATTCAGATGGAGATAAAAATCCAATTGGATATTCGGCATATTTTTCTGGATCTGGATATATGGAAATATCTAATCCTGGCATTAGATACGCTCCATTTGATAGAGATCATGATTATGCACTTTCGTTTTATATATACAGTGGATCAAATACCGGAACTACTAATCAATTAATAATAGGAAAACAAAGAAATAAAGATAGTGATCAATATCCGTTTAAAATTGAATTAAGTGGTAGTAACCAATTGGTATTTTCTATACAAGGAACAAAAGTTTTAAATAATCAAATTACTTCATCTGCATTCGTTTCTAGTAGTTGGACTCATGTTGTTTGTCAAAAAACTGGTAGTACTATGGAAATGTATGTAAATGCTTCGTTACATAGTTCATTAACATCTAATTCATTACTTAGTAATGATCAAATAAATAATTTTAAAACATCTTCAGTAGCTATAAATAATAGAGACTCTATAAAATTTGGAGGAAATCAAGTATTTAGATCAGGAGTTCATGATGGTACTGATTATTTCAATGGATATTTAGATGAAATTCGAATCTATAATAAAGCTTTAAATCAATCAAATGTTAATTCATTAGCAGATCGTACAGAAGGCGGAGGCTTATTGCAAACAAATAGAGTTGGAAATGCATTTCATGAAAACGGATTATTTGTAATAACTAGTCCAGATGTTCGATATGACGATGCAATAACATTTGCATATTCCGGCAGTTATAAAAGCACAACTAATATATTTGAATTTTCAACATTATGTAAAGTAGAACAAGGTGATTTTAATTTGACAACAAATCATAGTTCAACAAATGATGATAATGAGACATATATGTCCCATGTTACGTCTAGTGCTTTCGAACCATATATAACTACGATTGGATTATATAATGAATACGCTGAACTATTAGCTATAGGAAAATTTGCAACGCCAGTAAAAAATCGTAATGATATTGATATGAATTTTCTAGTACGTTGTGATTTAGATCAAGATAGATTTGCAAATATAGTAGACGATAATGAATTTGATTGATTATGATAAAATTAAAAAATATATTAAATGAAATATCTGAAGAAGAATCTAACAGATTATTATCAAAAATAAGAAATAAAGAATTTAAATTTTTTAATTCTGGCGATAATGGAAAGATATATAGTATTAATGGAGAAGATTTATTAATGAAAATAACTTCAGAACCAGATGAAACTGCGGTTGCTGATGTTATAGTAGGAAGATATAATGAATTTAATGCATTTATACCAGTTGTTTATTCTGACAGTATGAATAACATGTATATAATGAATCGAGCTAGTAATTTGTCTTCTACTATGTTACAAGAAATTTCAAATTTTTATGAAAATTATAAAGAATATGCTAGAAGTCAAGGAGTTGAAACTAGTATATTTGATTATTTTAATAATGATGGCGCTAGAAACTTAAATGAAAATATATCTAGTTTTATAAGAGCGTTAGAACAACAAGTAAAAAACACCGGAATTGGCGATTTTGAATTATCATTAGATTTTAAACCAGACAATATAATGAGCTGGAATGGTAATTTAGTAATGGTTGATTGGTAAAGGAAAAAAGTTATGAAGAAAAATCACTGGCATACTGCTGGCAGTAAACAACGTCAAGCAGCATATAAATATGGTTATAGATCTGGATTAGAATTAAAAGTAGCAGATCAAATAAAAGAAGCAAAATATCCTGTAAATTATGAAACAGAAACGTTACAATATATAGTTCCACAAAAAAATTCAAAATATACACCTGATTTTATATTTACAAAAAAGAATGGTATTTTAATGTATATTGAAACAAAAGGAAGATGGACTAGTACTGATAGACAAAAGATGAAAAATATATTAGCTTCAAATCCTGATATAGATTTAAGAATAATATTTCAGAATCCAAATCAAAAAATATCCAAAGGTTCAAAAACAACATATGAAGCATACGCAATTAAAATTGGAATTAAACATGTTGCAAAAAAAGATATGCCAATGGAATGGTTAGAAGAATGTTGTAAAATAGATGAACAGCCAACTATAAATAATTTTTTTAGTTAATGGTTTGATCTTTGAAATATTTTTATTATTTTTTTTATGTAAGTATGTATTTAATATAAAGATGAAATCTTTTAATATATGTTAATTTATTAAATGATGAATCGTTAGACCGATAATGTAATGTATTGTGTCTAACTTATAATATAGTAATCCAAATTCTTTGAATTATACTAAAATTTTCTTATAATATTATTATATGACAAACCTAAAACTACTTCAACTGTTAGAATCAGTATTAGGTAAAGGTAAACAAACATCAGGAGATAATATTGCATTTTTTTCTCCATTTGTTTCACATTATAAACCTAAGTTAGAAGTAAACTTAAATACAACATCTGAAGGTCAAAACCCATGGCATTGTTGGATATCTGATAAAAAAGGTAGAAGTATACTAACTTTATTTAAACAATTAAAAGTTCCCAGGCAAACATTTGAAAAATTAAATAAATTAATTGAAATAACCAAATATAGAAATACAGAGACAAAACAAGAAGAGTATACTATAAAATTACCAGATGAATATAAACCATTATGGATAACAAAAAATACGCCGGATTATAGAAATGCAATATATTATTTAAAAAATAGAGGAGTTTCTATATTTGACATTATTAAATATAGAATCGGATATGCTGAAGCTGGCCAATACTCCGGCAAAATTATTATACCTAGCTATGATGCAGACGGACAATTAAATTATTTTGTATCTAGAGCTTTTTATAAACATGATACTCAAAAACATAAAAATCCACAAGTTTCAAAAGATATAATTGGTTTTGAAATGTTAATTAATTGGAACGAACCTATAATATTATGTGAAGGGTCATTTGATGCAATTACTATAAAACGTAATGCTATCCCATTATTTGGAAAAATAATACAACCAATGTTGCAAAAGAAAATTATTGAAGAGCGTGTTAAAGATGTATACATTTGCCTAGACAACGACGCAATAAGAAATGCATTAAATATTGCAGAACGATTTATGGCAGAAGGATTAAATGTACATTTTATCGAATTAAAAGACAAAGATCCTAATGAATTAGGATATAAACATATTACAAAACAAATACAAGACACTTATAAATTTTCATTTGAAAGATTAATGGAATTAAGAATGAATCTATTATGGAAATAAAAAAACTAAATACTACAATAACACATATTGATAAAATATTTCATATTTCAGATATACATATCCGAACATTAAAACGACATAAAGAATATACAGAAGTTTTTGAAAATTTATTTCTATATTTAGCACAACATGCAACAAGAAATAGTATATGCGTAGTAACCGGTGATATAGTACATTCTAAATTAGATATGTCTCCTGAGCTGATAAATATGCTTACTAAATTTTTTAATGGATTTGAAATACCTACAATTGTAATGTTAGGAAATCATGATATGAATTTAAATAATTTGTATCGTATGGATGCTTTATCTCCAATATTAGATGTAATACAAAACTCAAATATTCATTTTATAAAAGATAATGGATTATTTGAAATGGCTGGTGTTGTATTTAATCATATGGCAGTAGATGTTGCACCTAAAAATTATATTAAAGCATCAGAATATAAAGCTGCATATAAAATTGCATTACATCATGGGGCTGTACATAATGCTAAAACCGACATTGGATTTAAAATATCCAATGAACATGTTACTACTGATTTGTTCGAAGGACATGATTTAACATTACTAGGCGATATACACAAACCTGCACAGTTCTTAAACACTCAAAAAACTATTGGATATCCTGGATCATTAATTCAACAAAATCATGGAGAAGTTCTTGATCATGGTATATTAGTATGGGATCTGCCAGATCGTACATCAAAATTTGTTGAAATACAAAATGACTATGGATATGTTACTTTTGAAGTAGAAAAAAACAAAATTAAAAAATCTCCACATAGAATACCTATAAAACCTAGAGTTAGAATTAAATTTACTGATACAGATGCATCTGACATTAAAAAACTTATTGCAACTATACGTAAAAAATATAAAGTTCAAGATATATCAATACAACGTACTGCAAATCATATTGAAAGTAACAAAAATGGATCTATTGCAATAGGTAACGTACGGGATGTAGAGCATCAAAATAATTTAATAACAAATTTTATAAATGAAAATTATCCAGACTCCAATAAAAAAGAATTAGATGCAATTAGACATATTAATAGAACAATAAATTCTAAACTACCTGTTTTAGAATCAGTTAGAAACGTAACATGGTATCCGGTATCGTTTGAATTTGATAATATGTTTTCATATGGAGAAAAAAATAAAGTAGATTTTTCTAAATTATCTGATGTTATAGGATTATTTGCAGCAAATGCATCTGGTAAATCATCTTTTCTAGATGCTATAATATATACAATATTTGATAAATGTAGTAAAACAAGTAAATCAAAAGAAGTTTTAAATAATAAAAAGTCTGGATTTAAAGGTATTTTTAAATTTAAATTAAATGATAAATTATATACAATTGAAAGAGAAGGAGTAACATTAAAACATGGTCATGTTAAAGTTAATGTTAATTTTTATAATGAAGATGAAAATTTAAATGGAGAAGAAAGAAGTGATACAAATAAAAGTATACGAAGATATTTAGGAACATATGATGATTTTATTTTAACAGCATTTTCATTACAAGCTGATAATAATAATTTTATAGAAAAATCACAAAGAGAAAGAAAAGATTTATTATCACAATTTCTAGACACTACTGTATTTGAACAACTATATCATTTAGCATCAGAAGATATAAAAGAAACAGCTGGTAAACTAAAAGAATATAAAAAAATAGACTTTGGTTCTATTATAAAAGAGTCTGATGATATTATTATTGAAAATCAAGATACTATAATCGAATTAGAAAAAAATGATAATGATTTACAAAATTCTAGAAATGATATACAAAACAAAATTGTTGAATTAATTGAATCAAAACAACCAATGTCATATGACGGTCCAGATATTTCTGATTTAGAAAAAACAGAAAACCAGTTAATTGATACTATAGAAAATATAGAAATACAAATAGAAGAATTAGAAAATAAAATTAATTTATTAAATGATGAATCAATTGAATCAATATCAATTAACCAATTCAATTTGCAAAAAAATAAAAAAGAAATATTAAATAAAGATATAAAAATTGTAACAAAAGAACTTACTCAATTGGAACAATTAATTAAAATACAACAACAAAAAATAGATCATTTATTAACGCATGAATATGATCATACTTGCAAATATTGTACTTCTAATATTTTTGTTAAAGAAGCTGAAGAAGCAAAAATAGAATTACCAAAAAATAAAAAATTAGCAGATATTGCATTTACAAAACAATTTGAATTACAAACAAATCGTGATATAATTCAAGATATAATTGTAAAATATCAAGAACATATAGACTTATCTAATAAATTAGAAAAATTTGAATTACAATTACAAGTATTAGAAAGTGATTTACAAACAAAAGAATCTGAATTAGAAACAACTAATGAACGTCAAGAATTATTTAAAAAGAATGAAACTGCTATTATTCATAATAAATCAATAGATGAAAAAATTAGAAATAAAAAGAAACTAATAACTGACATTGTAGATACTTTGAAAAATATTACTAATAAAGTTAAATCAAATCATGGAGAAATAGAAGTTGCAAAAACTAAAAAGAAAACTGCATTAGAACAATTAGAAACATATAAACAGTTAGAAACTGAATATAAAGCATATGAATATTATTTACAGTCTGTAAAAAGAGACGGCGTTCCATATGAATTAATTAAAAAAGCTTTACCTAAAATAGAAACAGAAATAAATAACGTACTAGATCAAGTTGTAGATTTTAATATGGTATTAAATACAGATGGTAAAAATATTAATGGATATATTATATACGATGAAGATAATTTTTGGCCATTAGAATTAACTTCTGGAATGGAACGATTTATGAGTTCATTAGCAATTAGAGTAGCTTTAATTAATGTTTCTGCGTTACCTAGACCTAATTTTATTGCAATAGACGAAGGATGGGGAAGTTTAGATAGAGAACATATATCATCAGTAACAAATTTATTTGAATATTTTAGAACTAAATTTGACTTTTCAATTATTATATCACATGTAGAATCTATGCGAGATATGGTAGATAATTTAATAGAAGTAAATAAAATAGATAATTTTAGCCAGATTATACATACGTAATATTTATTAAAAAGAAGAAGTATGTTCAGATGGCAAAAAAACGAATACTAAACAATCCGGATTTAAGTAATAGAAATATATTTTTTAATGACACTTCTAATACCTCTCCTGACGTATTTAGAATAACACAATTTCCTAGCACATTAACAGCAGGTAAAAATATAATTAAGTTACAAGGTAACCCTTCAAATTTAAATGTAGGATCTGTTTTAGAAATATCTATTATAGATTCAAATAATGATCCAATATATAATGAAATAATAAATTATTTAGAAGATGATGGTTCTAGAGTAATTGTAATTTATATATATCCAGATACTCCAGAAGGCGATGCTATAGTAATATTAGGTACTGAATTAGCTAGACTAAATAATCAAGATGTGCCAAGTAAATTTCTTGGACAAATTAATACAGTTTGGTCAAAAACAGTTTCAGTTTCTCCATCATCTGTTAATAATGAAGAGATTATATTTACAAAAGATCCAAATATTATAATAGAAGAACAGATTGGGGTACAATTAGATAGATCATATACAGGAGGCTCTCAAGTAGCTACATATAATACTGGCACTGTAAGATATATTAATAGAAATAATAATTCAAAATTATTATTAACTGGAGGTAAATTTAATTCAGATATGAATGGTGGAACCTTAACAGTTACATCTCCAGTTAATCCTCTTCCAATACCAAACGTAATTCCAACAACAACTCCTATATATACTTCTAAGATTACAAAAGTTTTAAATGATACAACATTAACATTAGAGTCACCATATATATTTCTAACTAGTCAAAGTTTATCACAACAAGTATATAATAATTTTGATGATTCTACATTTTCAATTGAATATAATGTTACTCCTAATTATACAGTAACACAAAATTCACAATCTTTTGCACTAATGCAAGTTAAAAATCTAGATCCAGATACTGGAGATGTTAGTCGTTTAAAATTATATGGAAAAAATGATGGATCATTTGGTGATTATGAATTATTAAATGATATTGATTTAACTCCTACTGAAATTTTTGTTGATGCAACTGGCTCAGTATTGCCAGACGTATCAGTTGGATTTCTTACATCTCAAAGTATTATTGATACATATTGGGAAAGTAAAACTTTTTTAAATAATATAGAAACAACCGGCCCTTTATTGGTTTGGTCTACTAGTTCATTAATGGACGCAGTAATTATTAGTAGTTCAGATGATATATCTAGATTTAATGACGTACATGTTTTTAAAACTAAAGACTTCTTACAAGGAGTATTTGTAGAAAATTCTGAATATAAGATTTCATTTGACGCAATAGGAACACAATTAATTCCAGGTCAAGATTCTAAAATATCAATATATTTATCTGGTTCTTCATTTAATTATGATGGTACTGACATACTTAATCTAGAATTACCAATTAAATTAGGTAAAAAAATTGGAGAAGTTAAAACTACTGCAACTAATAAACGGTATGACGATATAAACTTTTCATTCTTAGCAGATCAAAATGGATTAGCATCATTATTATTTGTTATAGAAAATGGTCAATGGCAACTATCAAATATACAAACATTATCAGATTCAGAATTTGGGTTCACAGAAAATTATACTAGATTAAGAACATTAATTCCAGTTGAACATAAAAGTGATAATCAAATAAATTTTAAATTAGAATATTATAATGCAGCTGGAGATAAAAGTAAAAATATAAGTTTTGTTAATTATAAATCATTTACAGGTGGAAATAGATATATAGACGGAGGCTTTTCTTTATTAACTGGATCATTATTTGTTGCTAATACATTAGATTCTGGAATAGATATATCTGGATTAAAAGATACTGGATTTATACGATCATTACCATATTCTGGATTTAATCAAGCAACAAGCTCTACGGGAGCAGCTGGATTCTTAATTTATTCTGGTTCAGCATTACCAAATCAATCAGAAACTTCATATGGCGGAGTTGGATTAGAATTAGTTGCTGATGAAAATAATTATTTTAGATTTAGAACTAGTGGATCAGATGGAAAAAGTGAATTAGATATTCGAACTGAAACAATTGTAATGAGTGGTAGTTCAGTTTCAATAAATACTCCAACATTCTTTTTTGGAGAAGCTTCTTCTCAATTTATAAGTGGAGCTAACGGCCAAATGGAAATATCTTCATCTGGATATCATATACAACCTAGTGGAGATATAACGGCATCTAGAATATTAATTGAAGGCGGAACAATTACTGATAATGTAACTATACAAGGATCAGTATCAGCTAATAGCATATTAACTCCAGCAACTATCGGAGGATCTCCGTCAACTGCAGCAAATGCATCATCATCTATATCAGATCAAGGATTAGCTATATTTAAATCTGCATCTATAGGAGGGTTTGTAGTTAATACAGAAGAAATTAGATCTGCAGATCAGGAACTTCGATTAAAGTCTGGAGGACAAATAACAGCATCAAGAGTTTTATTAGAAGGTGGTACTATAACAGACGGAGTTACTATACTAGGGTCTGTAACTGCAAATAGTATTCGAACTCCAGCAACAATTGATGGATCTCCATCTACTGACTCAAATGCATCATCATCTATATCTGCAACTGGATTAGCAACATTTAAATCCGCATCCATAGCTGGATTCGTTGTTAATGAAAACGAAATTAGATCAGCTGATAGTAGTTTAAGATTAAAAGCAACTGGTCAAGTTACTGCATCAACATTACAATTAATTGATGGCAATTTTGATGGACAATCAGTAGGAAAAATTTCTGGTAGTGCATTAGTAATGGAAGTACCAACATTCTTTTTTGGATCAACTGCACAATTTGTATCTGGATCAGATGGAAATATTGAAATTTCTTCTTCTAATTTTCATTTATCATCTTCTGGCGATGTTAAACTGTCTGGTAATGTAACAGCAACTTCTGGAGATATTGGTGGATTTGAAATTAATAATAATAGTATATCTTCTACTAATAATAATTTAATATTATCTTCATCTGGTCAAATTACTGGTTCTACCGTTTTATTTACTGGTGGAGATATTGCTGGATTCAATATTAATACAGTTGGTATTAAATCTTCAAATAGTAATTTAATATTATCAGCTTCAGGACAGATAACAGCTTCAAATGCACAAATAACTGGAGATATTACCGCAAATACAATTACAGCAAATACTGCCGGCACCATTGCAAACTTCAATATAGACTCAGTTGGTATTAAATCAGCAAATAGTAAATTAATTCTTTCTGCATCTGGCCAAATAACTGGTTCGAATTTTTTAATGGCAGGTGGACGTATAACAGATTCTGTTACGATTGAAGGCACTGTCTCTGCAAATAGTATATTAGTTCCAGCTGATCTAGATGCTACAGAAGCTTCTGCATCTATATCTTCAGAAGGATTAGCTATATTTAGATCAGCATCTATTGCCGGATTTAATATAAATCCTATAGCAATTGCTAGTGCAGATAAAAGTTTAATTCTTTCTGCATCTGGACAAATTACTGCATCAGATGCAAAAATAACTGGAGATATTATAGCAAATACTATTACAGCTAATACAGCTGGTACTATTGCTAGTTTTAATATTGACTCGGTTGGAATAAAAAGTTCTAATAGCAACTTAATATTATCAGCTTCTGGAAATATGACTGCGTCAAATGCTAAAATAACTGGTGACATTACTGCAAATACAATTACTGCAAATACAGCTGGAACAATAGCAGGATTTACTATTAACTCGGTTGGTATTAAATCTTCTAATAGTAAATTAATTATGAGCGCTTCGGGGCAAATAACTGGATCTAACGTATTATTAGATGGCGGGGAAATAGGTGGGTTCACCTTGTCTGCAGATGAGGTTAAATCTTCTAATAATAATCTAAGATTAAAAGACTCTGGTCAGATAACTGGTAGTGATGTCTTATTCGATGGAGGAGAAATAGCTGGGTTTGACATTAATACAGTTGGTATTAAATCTTCAAATAGTAAATTAATATTATCTGCATCTGGAAATATAACGGCATCTAATGCAAAAATCACCGGTGATATTGTAGCAAATACAATTACAGCAAATACTGCAGGTACTATAGCTGGGTTTAATATAAATTCAGTTGGTATTAAATCATCAAATAGTAATTTAATATTATCTGCATCAGGTAATATGACTGCGTCAAACGCTCAAATTACTGGAAAAATTGTAGCAGAAGAAGGTACTATAGGGGGATTCAATATTGGAGATGACTTAGACTCATCTGCAGGAACTCTTAAATTAAAAGGAGCATCTGGCCAGATAACTGCGTCAGCAGCACAGATAACTGGTAAAATTGTAGCTGAAGAAGGCACAATTGGTGGCTTTAATATTGGATCAGACTTAGACTCATCAGCTGGTACTCTTAAATTAAAAGGCGAATCAGGCCAAATAACAGCATCCGCAGCTCAAATAACTGGTAAAATAACGGCTCAAGAAGGTACTATAGGAGGATTCAATATTGGAACGAATCTAGAATCATCTGGTGGCACGTTAAATTTAAAAGGTTCTACCGGACAAATTACTGGTTCTAAGGTATTATTAGATGGAGGAGAAATAGCTGGATTTGATATTAATACAATTGGGATATCATCTGAAAATAAAAATTTAATATTATCTGCATCTGGCCAGATAACATCATCTACTGTATTATTTGACGGAGGTACTATTGCTGGATTTGATATTGACACTATAGGAATATCATCAGCAAATAAACAATTAATATTGTCAGCGTCAGGACAAATAACAGGATCTAATTTTTTAATGGCCGGAGGTCGTATAACAGATAGTGTTACTATCGAAGGCGCAGTTTCAGCAAATAGCATATTAGTTCCTGCAGGACTAGATGCGACTGCAGCGTCTGCTTCTATATCTTCAGAAGGTTTAGCAATATTTAGATCAGCATCTATTGCTGGATTTGTTGTTAATGAAGATGAAATTAGATCTGCAAATTCTAGTTTAAGATTAAAATCAAATGGTCAAATTACAGGATCAGACGTATTATTTGATGGTGGAACTATAGGAGGATTTACTTTAAGTAGCAACACATTAGCAGCAACAAATTTTGAATTAAATCCTAGTGGAAAACGAATAACATTAGGCTCTGGCAATGATATTTTTATTGCAGACGGAGACGAAGGAATACAATTAGGTAATTCTACATTTAATAGTGCTCCATTTAGTGTTACAAAAGCTGGAGCACTAAAGGCTATTTCTGGAGAAGTTGGAGGCTTTACATTATCATCTAATACAATTTCAGGAACAAATATTATAATAGATTCAGCTGGAAGTATACAGACATCAGATTATGTATCTGATTTGAAAGGATGGAAAATATCTGCTGATGATAATGGATTTGCAGAATTTGAAAATGCAAAAATTAGAGGTACATTATCAACTGCAGTATTTGAAAAAGAAACTGTTAATGCTGTAGGAGGACAATTATATGTAGCAAATTCCACAACATTAACTTCATCTGTATCACATTCGAGTGCAAATTATTTACCTACCGATAGTACAATGTCTGTAGTTAATGCTAGCGGATTTTCTATAGGAGAAATATTATCTTTAAAGAAAGTTAGTAGCACTGGATTTGGTACTGAATATATATTTGTTCAATCATCATCTAGAAACGATTCAAGTAGTGATAGCGATCTTTCTGGAAATTTATTTGTATTAAGAGGATATTCTGGATCTTTAGGATCTGATTCATCATTTGCAAGTGCTTCATTAGGAGATTCTCCAGGAGCTGCACAATCTTATTCTGGATCTCAAGTATTAGTATCAACTGGTAAAGTTGGAACTGGGTTTATAAGATTAAATGCAAATCCTAATAATCAAGCAACGCCATATATTGATATTGTTGAAAGAACAGGATCAGCAATTTTTGATGTATCATTAAAAGCTAGGCTTGGTGACTTATCTGGATTAGCCGGATCTTCATTAGTATTTGGAAATACAGATCCTGGATTTGGTTTAGCAACTGACAATGTATATCTTCAAGGTGGTATAACAGCAACATTTGGTCAAATTGGAGGATTTGCTATAACATCAACTGCAATATCATCATCTAATAATAGTTTAATATTAAGAGGAGACTCAGGTCAAATAACAGGCTCTAAAATTTTACTAGATGGTGGCAAAATTGCAGGCTTTGATATTAATTCAGTAGGAATAAAAAGCTCGAATAGTAAATTAATATTATCAGCTTCTGGTAACATAACTGCATCTAATGCAAATATTACTGGTGACATAGTAGCAAATACAATAACTGCAAATACAGCTGGTACCATAGCCGGCTTTACTATTAATTCAGTTGGTATTAAATCTTCTAATAGCAACTTAATTCTTTCTGCATCAGGAAATATGACAGCTTCAAATGCACAGATAACTGGTAAAATTGTAGCAGAGTCTGGAACGATAGGCGGCTTTAATATTGGAGATGATTTAGATTCAGCGGCCGGCACATTAAAATTAAAAGGAGCATCTGGTCAGATAACTGCGTCAGCAGCACAGATAACTGGTAAAATTGTAGCTCAAGAAGGTACTATAGGAGGATTCAATATTGGTACAAATTTAGAATCATCTGGAGGCACTTTAAACTTAAAAGGAGCAACAGGTCAGATAACTGGTTCTAAAGTTTTACTAGATGGCGGAGAAATAGCTGGTTTTGATATTAATACAATTGGGATATCATCTGCTGATAAAAGTTTAATTCTATCTGCATCAGGACAAATTACAGCATCTGATGCTAATATTACAGGCGATATAGTAGCAAATACAATTACAGCAAATACTGCAGGGACAATAGCAAATTTTAATATAAATTCAGTTGGCATCAAATCATCTAATAGCAACTTAATATTATCAGCATCAGGTAATATTACAGCATCTAATGCAAAAATCACCGGTGATATTGTAGCAAATACTATTACCGCAAATACTGCAGGGACAATAGCAAATTTTAATATCAATTCAGTTGGTATCAAATCTTCAAATAGTAATTTAATTCTTTCTGCATCAGGTAATATTACAGCATCTAATGCAAAAATTACTGGAGATATTGTAGCAAATACTATTACAGCAAACACCGCTGGTACTATTGCTGGCTTTAATATCAATTCAGTTGGTATCAAATCTTCAAATAGTAATTTAATTCTTTCTGCATCAGGTAATTTAACAGCATCTAATGCCCAAATCTCCGGGAAAATTGTAGCTGAAGAAGGCACAATTGGTGGCTTTAATATTGGAGATGATTTAGATTCTTCAGCTGGTACTCTTAAATTAAAAGGAGCGTCTGGACAAATAACAGCATCCGCAGCTCAAATTACCGGAGATATTGTAGCAAATACAATCACTGCAAATACGGCCGGCACCATAGCTGGATTTAATATTAACTCCGTAGGAATAAAATCATCAAATAGTAACTTGATATTATCTGCATCAGGTAACATGACTGCTTCCAATGCTCAGATAACTGGAAAAATTGTAGCTGAAGAAGGTACAATTGGTGGATTCAATATTGGAGATGACTTGGACTCATCAGCTGGTACTCTTAAATTAAAAGGAGCCTCTGGTCAGATAACTGCGTCAGCAGCACAGATAACTGGAGATATTACCGCAAATACAATTACAGCAAACACCGCTGGTACTATTGCTGGCTTTACTATTAACTCAGTAGGAATAAAATCATCAAATAGCAACTTAATATTATCAGCATCTGGTAATTTAACAGCATCTAATGCTCAAATATCTGGAAAAATAACAGCTACCGATGGAGCTATTGGTGGATTTACTATAGGTAGCACATCT
>Ga0209336_10000190_pt1 | contig 31666 bp, 38 predicted proteins | sample LinPmetageLP32_FD_184042 | JGI IMG/M metagenome (GOLD analysis project Ga0209336, IMG submission 184042) | Marine viral communities from the Pacific Ocean - LP-32 (SPAdes) (version 2) | ecosystem: Environmental > Aquatic > Marine > Oceanic | place: Pacific Ocean | collected 2009-08-23
TGTGCAATTTGAGGTGCTTACTCCAGAGACTATGACAACCTATTTGGGGTTGATTGACGAAAACAAAGCACCGCGCAAACCCTACTATGCGCTGACTACTAAACAATACGAAAATTTAGCCATGAACATGGCTGAGATAAAAAGGTATACTAAAAACATACTGACCATTGTAAAATTTTATCGAGATTACGACAAAGAGGAGTGATTGATATGTTGGAATGGATAGCTGAGATTATTGGAATAGTAACCGCGATTGTTTGCGGAGCAAGTTTTCTTGCTGCGGTAACTAAAACACCAAAAGACGATGAATTGTTAGGAAAGCTTTACAAGGCAATTGAATTGCTTGCGTTAAACGTAGGTAAAGCAAAGATGTTACCCCCAAACAAAGAATAAAACTTCTTGTGAACATCAAGCGTTTAAAAAATGACCTAGAGCTTGACGAAGGTATTGTTTACAAAATTTACCTTGATCACCTAGGCTATAAAACTTTTGGCGTAGGTCATTTGGTTCAACCAACCGACCCAGAGTATCTGCTGTCGATTGGGGAGCAAGTGTCAAAGGAAAGAGTTGATGAGTGTTTCGACAAAGACGTTAATACTTGTATTGACGAATGCAAAGCACTTTATGACGATTTTGATGAGCTACCAACGGAAGCACAGTTAATTATTGCTAACATGATGTTTAACTTGGGTCGAACCAATTTGTCTAAGTTTAAAGGCATGAAACGAGGGGTTGACTCAAGAAACTGGGCATTAGCAGCAAACGAGATGGTTGATAGCCTGTGGTATAGACAAGTCACTAACCGAGCCGAGCGACTAGTAAAGCGGATGAAAAATGTATCAAATACTTAAATTTAAATCAGGGGTTGTTAAGGATTTAACTGCTTACGCAGCAGGGAAAGCAGGTCCGTTCTGGATTGACTCCAACCTAGTGCGCTTTAGAAATGGCTTTCCAACTAAGATTGGTGGTTGGCAGAAAAACATAATTTTTGCTCTAGACCCCTCTTCTGGCTTTACCTCTACTGAGCAGCAAATTATTGGCTCTGCTAGAAACATTGTGCTTTGGCGTTCTTTTTCAGATGAAGAAGATCGAATTGCGATTGGAACGCACAATCATTTGTTTATGCTAGAAAATGATCACCTGTATGACATCACACCGTTACGCAAAGAAACATCTAATTTATCCAACCCATTAGCGGTGACCGATGGCAGCACTACGATTACAGTAACTGACGCATCTCACGGGGCAACCGCAGGAGACTTTGTCAAAATAAAAAGTGGCGCAGCGACAGGTGGGATAAGCGCAGACACGATTAATGCTTACTATGGTTATGAAATACAAACGGTGGTTAATAACAATAGCTACACCATTACATCCCCAACCGCAGCAACTTCAGATGCAACAGGGGGTGGCACAACTATTGATATTGAATATTTAATTGGAAACGCAGAAGGTCTTGGCAATCAAACCGCCTCACCTGCTCTTGGTTGGGGTACTGGCGCATGGAACGGTGGAACTTGGAATACTCCAAGAGCAACTTCTGAATCAGATGTAAACCTAGAAAACTCGCAGTTTTCATTAAACTTGTGGGGCGAAGACTTACTTGCAACTGTTAGGAATGGCGCAATCTATTACTTTGATGTGTCCGAGAGCGCAACTCGTGCTGCTTTAGTCTCTGCTGAGGCTGGAGCATCCGATGTGCCAGCTATTAACCGAGTCACAACAATTAGCTTCCCTGATAGACACGCAATCGCTGCTGGCTGTACCTCGCTTGCTGGAGTTTTTGATCCGATGTTAGTGCGTTTTAGCACTCAAGAAGATTTTACAAAGTGGACACCTACCTCTGAAAACACAGCAGGCGACCAAAGACTAGAGATTGGAACAAAAATTGTTGCGATGGTTGCTTCAAAAGAAGAGACTTTAATAAGCACCGACGAAGCAATGTACGGGATGAGTTTTATCGGACCGCCGTTTACATTTTCTTTTCGCTTGTTAGGCACAAATTGCGGTGCTGGTGGCAAGAACACTATGATTTCGGTAGATGGCAACGTGTATTGGATGGGACAAGACACTTTCTTTATTTACGACGGTACGGTGCGCGAGATACCTTGCACTGTGAAATTTTTTGTTTTTAACCGTATGCAACAAATTTACATGGATAAATGTTTTGCAGGACATAACAAAGAGTTTAACGAGGTTACGTGGTGGTATCCTTCCACTGCAAACTCAGATGATGAGAACCCAGAACCTGACAGTTATGTGTCTTATAACTACTTTGAGGATACATGGTCTGTCGGCAGCATGACTCGAACTTGTTGGTCAGACTCTTTTGGCGCGGTAAAAAACCCTGTCGCTATTGACGAGGGTGGTTATTTGTACAACCATGAGACAGGAACGTCTGACAATGGAAGCAACATGGCAGCGAGCATCGAAAGCAGTTACATTGAGCTAGACCCTGCTGGTGACAGAAACTTTTTAATCGATAAGGTTGTTCCTGACGCGACGATGGAGACAAACACAAATTTATTTTTAACCGTAAATGCCAAGAAATACCCTAGTGCAGATGCTGTAGCAAAAGGTCCGTTTACGATTACACCAACAACCCAAAAGACCTCGTTACGTGCAAAAGGTCGTCAGGTAAATTTTAAAATTGAAAGCACAGGCACTCAAGATTCTTGGGTGTTGGGTGATTTTAGAATTGATGCAAGGGAGGATTCGTTGCGATGAGTGGTGCGCCAAGCCTATTAGCTCGCCTTCCGTCTGCTTTACCACAGTATTCTAAACCGTGGGCTGACCGATTAATAACGACTATTGAACTTGAATTAAAGAATGCAAAGTTTTCTACAGATGCGTCAAAACAAACAACTCTTGAGGACGCAGAACAAGTTGCGTGGTTTTTGTAATGGCTAACGTCTACAAAAACGCAAAGCTAGACCTTACTACGACAGATGTGACGACTCTTTATACTTGTCCTGCTGCTAAAACAGCGGTGTTTAAGTCTATTTTAATAAGCGAAGACAGTGGCAATGCCGATACGATTACTGCTACACTCACCTTAGCAAGTGCTGTGTTCAGTCTTTTTAAGGTCAAAGCGGTTGGTGCAAATACGACGATTGAGCTTTTGACTCAGCCATTAGTAGTAAATGAGGCTGAAATATTAAAATTTAACGCTGCTACGGCAAACAGGTTACATGTTGTAGCAAGCTACTTGGAGATTTCCTGATGGCAGAAGAAGAAAAGATTCCACTTTTTCAAATTGAATCGAATACAAATCCATTTGAAGGCAGAGATCCTTCTCTTTACGGTACTGCTGCTTTTCCATTTGCAAATTTTATTACAAAAATTCAAACAGGGGAAATTGTTTACGACCCAGAAGACACAATGCACCGAGAGGCTTTGGCTAATTATAAAGAGGTTTACGAGGCTGCTACAACGGCTGACCAAGAAAGCATGATTTCTCCAGAACAAATTGCTGGTTTTGGTGGCGCACTTGGCGGTGCTGTTGTTGGTGGGCTTGCAGATCGTTTTTTATCTCCAAAAACAGCAACAACAGCAAAGAACGCTACAGCAAACGCTATTCTTGTTAGAGACAATCGCAGAAAAGCTATATTAGCAAACAAAGACCTTAGTGATGCAGAACAAACAACACAACTTAACGCGCTTGATGCAAATTTTGCTGCTCAAAATCCTACCCCTAGCTTTAAAGATTCAATTCTTAGCACAGAAGGTATTGGGCAAAGCATAGGTGCAGGGGTTGGAACTTTTGTTGCAGACTTGGCAATTGGTAAAGACCCATTAAAAGCTTTGGGACGAGGTGCTGCTGTCGGTGTTGCAAGTCATTTTACAAAAAGTTTATTTAAAAGTTTTGGCGCAAGAGGCGGTGGCTTTGGCGCATTGGCAGCAGGTGGCTTAGTTGAAGCTGTTACTAGGGTCATTTGTAACGAATTGTTACGGCAAGGCTTGATGACCCGAAGGCAAGTGTTGCTTGATTATAAATTTACTGACGAGCATTTGTCAGAACAGCATGTGCGTGGATATCATTTTTGGGCTATCGGGGTAGTCAAACGCATGAGAAAGGGTAAGGGAGTGGGCTTTTGGAGACACATAGCAACTCACCGAGCTAATGAGATTGAGTATATTTACGGGAAAAGAGAAAAGCCCGATTATTTAGGAAAAGTTTATCGACGCATTTTTGAGCCGACTTGTTGGTTGATTGGTGCATTTTGCCAACAAAAAGACCATACTGTATTATATGGTGAAAGGAGTTAATTATGGCTGTTGATCCAAGAATGATGCCTCAAGGCGCACCCCCAATGACAGATCCAATGGGAGGAGGTCGAACACCACCCCCAATGCCTGACCCTATGATGGCAGGAGCAACGCCTCCTCCACCAATGGAAGGTGGTAATATCCCTCCAAGTGCAAAAGAAATGCCTCCAGAGGCTCAGGCGACGTTAATGCGCCCTTCTCAAGAGATCCAAGCGGTGCTTTTAGCAAGGCTTTCTTCTTTATCTGAAGATGAGCTAAAAATGCTAGATCAAGTCATTACACCTGAAGTGATTAATGTTGTGGTTAAGTTTTTGCCAGAGCTAGGCGAAATTATTCAAGCGGTACAAGATATGTCACCAGATGGCACAATGCGAGGAATGAGCGAACCAGTTGCAGAAGCACCAATGCCAGAAAGTGCGATGGGTGGATTGGGATAATACGATGCCTAAACTTTTTGAACAAACTTACGACACATTGCCTACTGCCGAAAGTGTAATTACTGGCACATCAATTCCAACATGGATGAGCGCAGCAGGTAAGACACTTGCAGAACAGGCGTTAGCTTTGGCAGGATCTGATTATCCGCAATACATGGGAGCAAGACGACCAACTTACGACGGAGACACTCTGACCGCTGACGAACGAGCTGGCATGGAAATGTTGCGAGCGAATGCAGGAGATACAAGCTATCTTGATGCAGCTTATGAAGCAGCGCAAGACATGGGTTCAGAGATGTTTACAGGTCAAGATTACAGCACCCTTGTCGGTGAACCGATGACTATGGAGCAGATGCAGCCATTCCTTGATATATATCAACAAAGTGTTGACCCTGCGATTGCAGAAATCCAAAAGCAAATAGAACGTAATCAAATAGCCAATCGAGCTAACGCTGCTCGGTCAGGAGCTTTTGGTGGATCTAGGCTTGGCATCCAAGAAGGTCAAACCTATGGTGAAGGCATGGATGCAATGGCACAAACGAGAGCGCAAGCTGCTAGGGAAGGCTTAGAGTTTGGCGCAGCACAGTCCGAAAGAGACCGACAAGCGCGTTTCCAAGCGAACACAGCGGGTTTAAATGCGTATGAATCGAGAGAGGCAGCGAGGCAACGAAGGGCGCAAGAGCTTCAATCTTATGTTCCTTTGTCTCAAGACTTAACCGAATCACAAGCAGGAAATTTAATTGGAATAGGGGAAGCCAGAAGAAACATAGACCGAGAAGGTTATGACTTAGCCTTTGCTGATTACCTTGATCAACGAAATTTTCCGTATGAGCAATTGAATTATGCGACTGGGATTCTTGAAGGTGTTCCTTACAACGCACAAAATTATAGCTATGCCACTGGGATGCAAAATGTTCCACAATCTTCCATATTTGGGACGATGATTGGTGGTCTTGGTACGGCAGCAAGTGCCTATTTTACAGGAAAATAGCTAATGGTTGAGACTGCATTACAAGCGCAAGATCCTTTGATTACAAGCGATAAATCAACTGGTTTGCTTGATCTTTTAGCAAACGTAAATCTTTCTGAATACGGAACAGATCAAGCAAGTCCGTATCTTGGTTTAGATCCTGAAAATCGCCGATTATTTCAAAATTTAATTGGCAATGGTAAAGAATCTAGCACTAAAGAAGCTATAACTGGAATTGATCCCAAGCAATATTTAGAAAATGGAGTCAGCGTTAAGGATTTTTCTAGCCTTAAAATGAATGACATATCAAGTTTGCTTGGAGGCAAGCCAAAAAAACTTTCTGGTGCTGAAAAATCTTTGTTATTTTTTCTTGGGATGGCACAAAACGCATCAAAACCCGGTTCTACTCTTGGCGGGTCTCTTACAGCAGGAACAACTGTACTTGGTACAGGGATGTTAAAAAGAGTACAAGACATAAGAAAATACGACAAAGAGCTTCCATTAAAAACGCTTCAGGTATCAAATCTTTTAAGTAAGCAAGAATCCGAGAGAAGAAAAGAAAGGGGTACTTTTAGGAAACAATGGTTAGACTCACAAGAAACTAAAGACATGAAAAAAGCAATTTTTGATTATAGTCGGCTAAGAGAAGCTGCTGCTGTCAATCCAGACAATCCTTTGGCAAGAGGCGTTGGAGACTTGGCATTGGTGTTTAACTTTATGAAGTTGTTAGACCCCGGCTCTGTTGTCCGAGAGTCTGAGTTTAGAGCTGCTGCTGGAGCAGGTGCGCTTGGTCAACAGATTAAAAATTTTGTTGACAAACCTATTAGTGGTGCTTTATTTACCCCAGAAGTTAGAGCAGATTTTGTACAAAAAGGAACAAACTTTTTAAAAGGCAGGGGTCAAATTTACGATGACCTTTACAATCAAACAAAACAAATTGCATCAAGCGAAGGTTTCCGAAAAAACGAAATTGACACTGTTGTGCCGTATACAGATTGGAAAAAAAATTCGTTAATCAAATACGGTGATTACAAAGATGAACAGGAAGAATTCGAGCAGCTTGAGAAAGACGCAGCACAACAAATAAACTTTACCGCTAAAGACAAAGAACTTTATCGTTTATATGTAGAAAATATTTCAAGCCACCCTAGGATAGATGATATAAATAAAATTTTAAAGCAAGAAAAACCTCCTAGAAATTATTACACATTAACTTTAGATGAAAAAATGGGGCTTTTAAGAGCCGTAGAGCAAGCAAGATAAAATGGCTATTTCAGATCAAGAAGCAAAATCCATTTATGAAAGCATTTTTAGTATTGACCCTATTCAACAAGCAAAGTCCACTGCGACAGGTGCGCTTCAAGGTGTGTTTTTAGAGTGGGCTGATGAAACAGGGGCTTACTTAAGAAGTTCTCTTGAAAAAGGAGAAATGTCTGAACAAGCTTACGAACAAGCATTGCAAGAGCTTCGTGATTTTGATGTGCAGCAAATGCAAGCAGACCCTGTTGCTTATTTTACAGGGAAGATTATAGGAAGTACTTTTGCAAACATAATGCCTGCAAGATTTATTGCTGCTAAATTTGCAGATAAGGCATTGCGTTTATATCCTGCTTTAGCTGTTGAGGGTACTGTTCTAGGTTCTATTGTAGGGTCAGGTTCTGCGGAAGAAGGAGAGTCAAGAATTGAAAGAGCAAAATCGGGGGCGATACAAGGTGCAATTTTAAACCCCGTTTTTTATGCTGGAATTAATTACGCTAAAAAACCTGCTGGATATTTGTTTAATAAAGCTAAAGAAATTTTTAGAAGAAATGTTCAAGGCTTGCCTGATGAACAATTATCTCTTGTTATACAAGACATGGCTAAAACAGCGCAAGTTACCCCTGATGACATTGTACAAGCGGTAATTGACGGAAGAATCCCTGCTACGACAAACAGAGCAACTACTGAAATTGCAATGTTAGTAGGAAAGCAAGGGGAAGGTCCTAGTCAAATAATCTCTGGAGCAGCAGAAAGAAAAATTGCTGAGGGAAGAGAAGAAGTAAAAGAAACTTTGACACAAGATTTATTTCCAACTAGCGGTGGGACTAATATTTTAGAAGAGATGCAAGAACGTAAAGATTTTGCTCAAGAAAGAATTTCTAAGCTTTATGATGATGCTTTTAAAGAAGGTGAGTTGATTGATGAAGGTCCGACTTTGCTTCTTGGAGAACTTCAAGATGTTTTTAAAAGATTTCCAGATCAAGCAAGAAGCCTCAAAAAAGCAATTCTTGCCGACCAAGGCGTTGCTCCTTTTCTTAAATTTAAAAAAGTAAAAAACGAGCAAACTGGAGAAACAGAAGAGGTTGCTGAGTGGGCTATAACCCCAACAATTGAACAAGCTGAAATCGTAAGAAGGGCATTAAAAGATTTGGCTGCCCCAATTATGGAGGGTGGAAGCAAGTCTAGTATTATCCGAGGTGCAGCTAGAGAAAAAGAAAAAGCCTTGCGTAATATAATGGATGACACATTTCCAGAATTAAAACTTGCAAGACAAGAAGCAGCTGATGTGTTTCGAGCTTATGGCGGGACAAAAGATTTTGGTGCTTTTGATCAAGGAAGAAAAGCATTAAGCAAAGATCCAGAGCAGGTTGAAATTGAGTTTGAAAAAATTGTGGAGCGTGGTTTGCCTGATGAAATTTCTGCTTATCGAGCAGGAATAATGTCTAAATTAAAGTTTACTTTAAACACGCCAAGGGTTGGATCTACAATTGACAATCTGGCAGATGAAACAAGCAACGCAGGAAGCATTTTAAGGGTTGTTTACCCTGAAGATAAATTTGACGAAATATTAAGAATTTTAGAAAACACAAGAGCATCTCAACTTCTTGGAAAAAAACAATTTCAACAATCGATCACTAGTGACGTTTTAGGGGAAAGAGGCAAACAAGTTGGAGCAAGCGATGTTTATAATATGACAGAAGCTGTCATGGGAAACCCCCTCGCTCAAGCTCAACTGGTTATGAAATTTTTAAACAATCGACTTTCGGGCAAGCTATCGCCAGAAAACATGGAAAGATTTGCAAAATTTTTAGTAGAAGAAGACCCTGAAAAAGTGCGAAGAATTTTTAATTCAATTCCTAGCGAAGAAGACCTTGCCGATAAAATAATAAAAACGATCCGACGCAATGCAACGCTATCGGGTGCAGCGACTGAATTGTTAGCAACGCCTGAAGGTAAGCTTGAAGCAATAGAACAAGCTCCAAAAATTCCTTCTGAGATAAAAAAGTTAGCAGGGACAGTAAATAAAGAAACAATATCAAAAATATTAAATGTTTCCCCTCCCAAACTTTAACTCTTAATTAGACAATTTCTAAGTCCTTGTTTTATAAGGCACAAAATATGTGCTTGTATTATTTTGCCAGAGTGCTATAATATCCCTGTTGAAAAAATTAATTAAAACTGAGAAAGGAAAGTAATATGGCTTATGTAAGCAAAGAAAGAAAAGCAGCAGTTGTCCCAAACATCAAAAAGGTACTTAAAAAGTACGGAGTTAAAGGAACTGTTAAAGTTTTACATCACGCGACACTTTGTGTGACGCTCAGAAAAATACCAGCTGGTTTGTTTCCAGAAAATCAAACCGAAAAAGAAAGCCATCGAGATGTCAATGTTTATCACATCGACACTCACTATCAAGATCGTGCAAGAGATTTCTTGAGCGAGCTTCTTGACGCTATGAAAGGCGAAGAATGGTATGACCGTTCAGATGCTCAATACGATCATTTTGACACGGCTTGGTACAACTCTATTCGCATTGGCGAATGGAACAAAGCTCCTGAGCTAGTTTGATGTTTTACGAAGTTGAAGTTAAAGTTCGGAATGGTTTCCCTTGCACTGTGAAATTCAGTGCAGGGGTTAACCCACCCGAACCAGACGTTGGTATTTTTTCGTCGGTTGAGTACGAAGGAATATACACGATTAAAGGTGAACCAGCCGAGTGGCTTGATTTGGATGACCACGATTGGTTTTTGATCAACGACGCAATCGACGATTATTGTTTGCAGTGGGGTATAACATAATGTTTGTTCGCAAGTATTCGGCAAAATATTTGGTGCTATCTGGCATTGAAAATTCAGCCGAGAATTTTAGGCAACTATCAGAGATTCTTAGTTACAAGAAATGGGAAGGTCGTGACCTAGTGTTCGACCCAACGGGTTCTGCCATCAAAGTTCTGATGCGTTACTATCCCGATGCAATCTGGGATCAACCGTCTTCTGAAGTTTTAGACAAATATTTAAAGTCGTTAGAGGATGCTAAAAAGATAAAAAACTTTTCGGATTACACCGACGATTTTAAGTTTAAAACAAAGCCATTTGAGCATCAGAAGAAAGCTTTTTACATGAGCAGAGAACTCGACAGTTTTGCTTTATTCATGGAGCAAGGTACAGGCAAGACAAAAGTTGCAATTGATTTGGCAGCCCACGCTTATGCAAATGGCAAGATCAGTACGCTTGTTGTCATTGCGCCAAACGGGGTACATAGAAACTGGTTACAAGAAATCACATTACATATGCCAGAATATATCGAGCATCAAAAGATCCATTACTCATCGGGGATGGGAAAGAAAAGGAAAGCTGAGTTTGAGTCGGTGCTTCAAGCAAAAGACTGTTTGAAGATATTTACATTTAACGTCGAAGCTTTTGCGACGGTAGCAGGAGCAAGATGGTTGGCTCAGATTGTGTTAGTCAACAAGACTATGATGGTGGTCGATGAATCTACTAGAATCAAAAATCACGGTGCAAAGCGCACCAAGGTCATTACCAAGTTTGGCAAAGATCCAAACGTGGTCAAGAAATTAATTCTTACTGGGACACCGATTACAAAAGGTTGCGAGGACCTGTATTCTCAGTTTAAATTTTTAGACCCAATGATCTTAGGCTACGAGTCGTTTTATTCTTTTAAGAATCGGTACTGCGTTATGGGTGGTTACGAAGGTCGGCAGGTTATCAGTTACAAGAATACGGAAGAACTTTCTGATGCAGTCGATGGCTTTAGTTTTCGAGTGCTTAAAAAAGATTGCTTGGACTTACCCGACAAAATCTATCAACGACACACTTTTGATTTGTCAGTAAAAGAACGGCAAGTTTATCGAGAACTTAAAACTAACTTGACGGCAGAACTCGACGGGGAGGTGTTGGCTGCGCCAGAAGCAATTACCAACATGCTTAGGTTGCAACAAATATCTGGTGGTTGGTTTCCGAGCGAATCGCCTCGGAAGATTGAAGAGACCCCATCGAGAATAAAAGCACTGAAAGATGTATTACAAAACATATCATGTAAGACAATTATCTGGGCTAGATTTCGTGCCGATATCAAAATGATACAAGAGTTACTTGGTGACAAAGCAGTCAGTTATTATGGCGCAGTGTCGAGCGACGACCGTGTAGACAACGTCGAGCGTTTTATTAGCGACCCCAAGGTTCGATACTTCATTGGTCAGCCAGCATCTGGCGGTATTGGTTTGACCTTGAACTCAAAAATTAAAAACGATCCTGTGGCTTACGTCATTTACTATTCTAACTCGTTTGACCTAGAGCATCGACTTCAGTCGGAGGATAGGTGTCATCGGATTGGCACAGAAACCAACGTGACGTACATTGATTTACAGGCACTAAAAACTGTAGACAATAGAATAATTACCGCGTTGCGGAAGAAAAAGTCTCTTGCAGATTTAATTACCCAAGACCCCAAGTCAATTTTTATGGAGGAAGACGACAATGAGTGAGCAAAATTTTTGGGTATTGCTGAGAAAGAATCTTCCGCTAAAGCTTTATCGCGTCGAAAATAAAGTTTCGAGAGGGATGCCTGACGTTCATTTTGCGTCCAAGGAAAAGCTTGGGATGTCAGGCTGGGTTGAGTTGAAGTATTTGCCAGAGTTTCCCAAACGTCAAATGACTGTGGGGTTGAAAAAACATCAAGCGATGTGGCTCAAGGAATATGCAAATTACGGTCAGTCTTGGCTCTTGGTCAGGATCGGTTCAAACTGGACTGGTTTATTTTTTGGTAGCATTGCAGAAGAGATTTTTGCCAGACCAACCAAAGAAAAGTTCTGTAACCTAGCAACGTGGAGCAAGCGTGGCAATTTGACAAAAGACGACTGGAAAAAGCTCTCAGAAGTCATGTGCTTGGGTTGTGAGTTTGGGTGATACAATCACCCTACCCCCTTCCAAAGAATCGCTTAGAGAGCCTCTGGTTAGTCCAATTTTCTAATTTTGTCGATAAAAACTCGACGATAGCCTTCTTTAAGAGAACCGCGCACTAAGAACCAATCTCCAATCCCACCTATCATTTTCGACGGGGAGATGCTTGCTGTGATCTGTCCAGTATCATCAGCCAACACCAAGTCCAAATTGCTCTTTCCTGCTTTTTTATCAAGCAGTTTTCCAAAGAATACTCTTACCCCTTCGCTGAAATTAACAATGTCAGTTATCTCAGATTTAATTCTATACTTTTCAGGTTCTTTCCTGATATGCCCGAAACGACGTTCGCATTCAAAGATATCGTCATAAGGTGTCTTGCCCTCTGCTAAAAACTTTTCTTGCCTTGGGGACAATGCTTGGTTGTTTTTACGACGCTCGACAATCTCCTGAGCCATCTTCATTCCAACCCCTTTGATATTCATCAAGCCACCGATTAACTCGCCGTCTTGGACCGTCCAGTTCTCCATCGACTTCTCACTATCAAACTTCTTAAAAGTAAGACCTTTGCCTTTTATTTCTCTTAGTAAGGCAATTGCCTGTTCGTCATCTTTTGAATTCCGTAGGCAAGCAGCAGCAAACTCTAACGGGTATCGAGACTTCAGTACGCACGACCAATAGCTAACCATCGCATAAGCAATCGCATGGCTTCGATTAAAAGCATACGCTCCCATCGTATTCATCTGTTGCCATATGGTCATGGCTTCGTGTTCTTGCAAACCGTTTTCCATCGCGCCTTTCTTAAACTTTTCATAGAAGCTATCAAAAAAACTTTTGCCGATAGACTTGCTCATCGCCTTTCTAAGTGCTGACACATCAGCCCATGACAGCTTTCCAATCTCTCTGCCTGCAAGCATCACCTGCTCTTGGTAGATAAAAATTCCTTTGGTGACCCCTAGAATTTCTTCAGTCATCGGTAAGAAAGACACTTCACTTTCCCCAGTCTGGCGACGGATGTACTCTTGCGCTCCACCGCTTGACAACGGACCGGGTCTGGCGAGCGAAGTCAACGCTGACATATCCTCAAAATTAGCAACGTGCATCTGCTTACATAGCCCTTGCAACGCACCACCCTCAAACTGAAAGATGCCTGCGTATCGTTCCTCATTCAAAAGATCAAACGCTTGCTTGTCGTCGAGTGGAAACTCAGTTAGTTTTTCCCGACTCCAATCAATCTGCTCTAGCACATCGTTTAGAACTGACAAGGTTCTCAATCCCAGAGCGTCAATCTTCAATAGGTTCAGCTTCTCTGCATCACGCTTATCAATCTGCGCTGAGTCGCTGGTAACAGAGCAATACTTACTGACGTTCTCCTCGGTGATAATAATCCCCGCTGCGTGGACTCCAGAGTGTCTCGCATGGTTTTCAAACTGAGATGCAATCTCCATGTCTGGGTGTCTCATCAACAAATGTTTGCCAGATACCAACGTCTTAAAAGAGTCTTCAATGCAGTTGTTACAGCGTGGGTCTCCATCGGGTCTGTCTATTATGGAGTTCTTAAACTCTGACACCTCGTTTAATCCGATGCCCAAGCCTTTGCTGACTTCAATAATACTGGAGCGAGCCTTGTATCTAGATACTGTTCCCAAGTGTGCAACCTTCTCATCACCCCACTTTTCTCGCAAATAATCAAACACTAACTCTCGTCTGTCGTCTGGAAAATCAATATCAATATCTGGCGCGTCGTCACGGCTGACATCAATGAATCTCTCAAATAACAAGTTGTGTTTTATTGGATCAACTTCTGTGATGCCAAGGCAATAGCAAATCAGCGAGCCTGCTGAACTTCCCCTAGCAGGTCCGACCAGCATAATTGTCTTTGCGTACTTTACCATGTCAGCAATTACTAAAAAGTAATCCTCAAAACCTTTATTAGATATCTGCTCTAGCTCATGCTCAAACCTAGCGGTATATTCCTCGCTCGACAAATCAATGTTTCTTTGCTTCGCAGACTCTAAACAGATGTCCTTAAAACTTTTCTTCTTAGGAAAACTAATCATCCTAGCCACTGGCAATGACGCATCACATTGCTCTGCAATCATCTTGATGTTCTCAAACGCTGCGTCTGTCACCCAAGCTTGCGACTTTCTAAGCTCACGTTCGTTCAACAAGTGCATTGGTGCTTGTCGTCTGACTTTATTTGATCCAACCAAAAGCTCATATGCTTGCCTGTTTTCTTCTTTTGGAAAATAGTTATCTGAAGTAGCAACCATCTGGAACTTGGTGTCTCTTTTAAAAGACGCTGGATTTACTTCCACAAACAAAGTTTCTTTCTTCATCGCAGGAAGCAAGCCCCACTCTGGCTTAGAACCAGATAAAATAATAACGTCGTTGCTTATATCGAACAGGTCTTCGTAGGCTAATCGGTTATTTTGTTTAGCACTTTTGCTGACCAACCCGTAAATCTCTTCAAGTCCAGAGTTGTTCTTTGCCAAGAAACTCATGTCGTTAACTTCTTGCTTCTTTTGAAAGTTAGTGTCAATGACAAAAGGTATCTCAACGCCAAAGATAGGTCTCTTGCTTGAATCCTTGCAAGCCTTAGCAAACACCGTATGACCCCAAGTCCCCGTGTCACAAATACCAAGAGTGTCTTCATCAATACAAGCAATGACATCGCTGACTTTACCAAAAGCTTTTCTAAACGAATACTCAGTTCTGCATTTGAGATTAATCATGTAAATAAATCCATTTGCTTATCTTCTAAAGAAATGTCTTTAAAATTTAAACTTTTTCTTTTTCTAAAAATAACAATTGGCTCTGCATTCGCTCCCTCTTTTTTCCGCGAAGTCATTTCGTAACCAATCACTCCAACCAAATTACACTCTGGTAATTCTTTTAAACAGTGTTCAATCATCGGCATACATATCCTGTTGTAAGTATGATTTGCATAACAATCTGAAATGTTAATAGCCATAAAGCCTCCCTGCTGTAAAGACAACCAAGAATGTCCTAGCATGGGAAATAAAAAGCCATCTAACCAATCTTCAAACTTTTTAAATTTTTTGTGTGACTGTAAATCTCCCTGATATTTCTCAATCTTAAAATACGGAGGAGATGTAAAAACCAAATCAAAAAAGTTATTTTGAGGGCAGCATACCTCGCTTCCTTTGTACTCAAAAAAAGTTTCCGTGGCACTTTCATACGCTCTTTGCTGCAAAGAATAAGAACTAAAAACCATTGGGTTTACATCTCGACAATAATATAAATCGCAATTTTCCGTTGCCAAGGCTGCCGAAAGCCGATCACCCCAGCCACCGCAAGGATCATAAATCTTTCGCGCATCAAACAACTCATAGATACATTTAGCAGCGGAAGGTCTAAACTGACTAGGGATATAACCCCTCATAGTTAAAGCGGATTTATGACTGTCTTTATAATAAATAGAATTTTCTATGTTTTTCTTTAACTTTCTATCATGCCAAGCTCTTATTGGGCTTGGCGAATTTAAACTATCACATGCCATTCTTGCCTGCCAATGAAAACAATTTGAACTTTTATTTCCTACGTTAGATTTTGAAATTACATAATCGAAACAATAAGATTCGTCAATTAAACTTCTGCTTTTCCACTTTTTCCTTATGAACAAGTCTTTAAAAGATTTTTCTTTTAGCAAGTTAAAATCAATCAATCCATCTTCTTCGCTTGGCTTGCATAAAGGAAACAACGGGTTTCTTTTCTCAAAATTCATTTTAAATTTGAAAACTCCGCAAACCTTTTGGTCGGACCAAGAACAAGTTCTCTTTGCAGCGTGTTAAGCCAACATACCAAACCCTGTTTTCTTCATCGCCACCCAAAGCCTCAAAAGACTTCCTACCACAATCAGTCAACAACACCACGTTGTCTGCTTCGCCACCCTTAGACTGGTGGATTGTGCTGATGGTTATTCTCGGCGATGCGCCAAAGACTTGGTTGTTTCGTAAACAGCTTCTCAGATATTCTCTTTCGTCTGGTGGGATCAACCGTAACATATCCATCCAGTCAAGCTTGAGCGCATCTTTTGGCAAGCCAAAGCTTTCGATGCCATAGTCAGCAGACTTTTTTAACCGATGGTTGATGTTCAAAAACTTCAACAAGTTCTTTGCTTCGTGCATAGAAATACGCTCACCCTTTCTCATGTTCTCCCAAGACTCAATCGCTTTGGTTTCATTAGTCGTCGTTGAACTTTTGCCATTGTAAGTATAAGCGTAACCCTGTTGACGAACGACTTTGACCAACCGACTTAACAGGTATTTACTACGTGCCATCAATAACCAAGTGCCTTGCTTTGATAAGTCAATTTGATTTTCATCAGCAATGTAATCAACCTTGCCTTCCTCGGTCCTTGGTTTGTATGGCTTGTCGTATCTGTTTTTAATCCTGCCCAATACATCAAGCGCAAGTCGATGTACGCTTCTTGGGATTCGATAGCTTGTTGATAAGACTTGCTTCTCGTCAGCTTTCATATTTAAAAAGAATGGGAGGTCACTCCCTGCCCATTGGAATATTGACTGGTCATCATCGCCAGCTAAGTAAACTTCCTTCGCATTTTGTGATAGCTCAATCGCTACTTTGAATTGCAAGGTACTCAAGTCCTGAGCCTCGTCAAAGATTGCAACGTCTATGTCAAGCGCACCATGCCATGCTTGCAGCATGTCAGTAAAATCATACAACCCATTCTCAACCTTGTAGGCTTTAAGTGCTGCTGAGTATTGCTTGACCGCGTGAAGCGTTAAATCGTCAGTTGCAGTCATATGATACTGCTCTTCTAACGACCGCATCCCAATACGAGCCAACGCTTCAATCCGAGAACACTTGTCTCCTAAACCTTCGCCAGTGTGAACCCCTAAGTCTTCGTCGTAAATACCCCTGAACTCAACACCCAGTGCTTTGCCAAATGCTCGGTAATGTTTGTTGGTCATTACCTCATCGCGTTTTATTTTCATCTCACGAAACGCAAGAGAGTGCAATGTCCTAAAATATGGGAACATTTCTTCTGGATAGCCAAACTTTTCAATCGCTCGGTTTCGCGCTTCAATGGTTGCTTTGCGAGTAAAACTAAAATACCCGATGCGATGTGGCTCAATACCTTTGTCTATGCAACTTTCGACGATGTCGATTAGTGTGGTTGTTTTACCAGTTCCTGGCGGTCCGAGCAACAACTTCACCTTTCTCATTTCTTGTTAACCACCAAATAGAGAAAAGGCTTCTCACAAGTCTTAACCCCTTGGACAATGTCTAAAAAATCAGACCGCTTAAAGTCTGGGTCTGCATTCTCAAACACCCTCATCATCTGATCAAACTGCCAAACGCTAATTTCAAACCTTTCCTCAGCAATCGCTTTCGCTAATTCTTCGTAACTTATCATTTAAAAATCCTCCGTCAAGTTTGTAGGTATCTCAAGGTCCTCGTCCTGAAAATATTCAGGAGCAGGAACTGACCAAACTTTAATTGGCTTGCCCTTGATTCTAAATGTTTTTCGGTCGCCACCCAACGTCCTAAGCCACGACCAAACTTGATGTTGGTTGGTGTACCTGAAACGCCGAGCCTCTAAGTAGATAAACAAGTCTTCGGACCTGAAGTAAACTTTTGCTTCATCGACATCTTGAAATGGCTTCCCATTCATGATCTCGTCACGGTGTCTTGCTTGAACTTTTCCTGTTAAAAATGCGTCGAGTGCTTTCTCAAACTGACCTTCGGGAGAAGCGTCATCTGGATCAATCACCACCTCCACCGACTGTAACAAGGTATTGATTCTTTGTTCCCAAGCTTGTGCAGGCATTGCGCTCGGACACTTGTTTAGCTTCTCAACACAGATCTTTTGTAACTGCCGTTGATCTAAAAGTTGTGCGGTGGTTATCTCAATTCGCTCACCTTGTATCTCAATGTACCACCTGACCGAGCTTTTGTTCTCAGTCTCATACTTTGTGATTGCATCAATCTCAAGACTCGCACCACCACCAAATCCTCCAATGCCAAACTCACGTTTCATGCACTTGGACTTTTCGCAATAGTTACAAATCGGTGATTGCTTACAAGTGTAAGCATAATCTTTCTTGGCAACAGACTTAGCTAACGCATTGACCTCACCACTTGGTAGCGGAGAGTCTAATGACTCGTAGTTGAACTTCATCAAGTCTTCTTGCCAATCATCGGGATTCTTTTTGCGGTAGTACACACCGACGTTAAAAAGCGAGATGTTCCTACCGCCTTCAGGAAAACCAATTGTTGAAATGTGTTGCAAACATGGCGGTCCGTCCTCAAAAGCTGAGTCCAAATCCACGGTAAAATCTTCTAGTTGTTCTGGCGTGACTCGTTTTGACTTAGCAAGGTCAACAAACTCGGCAAGGTTTAACTTGTTGCCGTGGTGGATTGCATATCTCTCGGACTTATCACCCGCCCAGTAACACAGGTTAATCCAGTTGCCTCGGTCTTTATCGTTTGCTCTCGATGTTTGCTTAGGGAATATTTCTACGCCACCATAGCCCAGCGACGCTGCAAACTCATTCAGCTTTAGCACCATATCTCTTGCACCAATCGCAGGTTCGCAGAACAAATACAGATGTGCGCCACCTGACTTACTTCGACACATTACAAGCGGAGTGTCTCGGACTTTTTTCTCCAAAGACTCAAGCGTTTCTGAAAGCTTCACCTCGCCACGGATATCAATATCAATCACACCAAAGTTACACTTATTGTCTTGCTTTAATGGAATAATACCGAGTATGTACTCTCCACCTGACAAATGTTTGTTGAAGTGTTCTTCGGTAGCAGGTTCTGAGATCGTGACGGCACGACCAGAAACTTTACCATCCTGTTCTTCTTTCTGGACTCGAAATTGTCCGTGGGCTAATTCATAACCCGAGAATAATTCAATAAAATCTTGCACGATATTTCCTTTCTGAAAGATGCCGAGGAACGGAGATTACACAACCTACAACCACTTATGATATCCCCGCCCCCCAGCCGTGACTTACATTACGTCTTCGGAAGCTTTAGCAGCACCTTGCTTTATATCCTCGCGTAAAGCTTTTGCTTTCATGTAAATCTCACCACCGTTCGGCAAGTTGGCAACCACTCCACCAGAGTTTGCGTCGAACATTGGAGCAACTTTATAAATGAAACTCGTTCCCTCATCCCACTTTTTAGGTTGAGTCGTCAGGGTATACGCATTCCAAAAACTGGCAGGATTAAATGTCTCACCTTTATTTTTTGGATGCGGAACTCTGAGCCTTGCCATCATCATGTTAAATTGTTTCGATGAAGTTAAGTTAGTCTTGCTCATACCTAACACCGCAGGATTCGCACCTGCGTCATCGACTAACAGCCCATAATAATTGCCAGTCTCTCGGATCAAGTTGCCGTTGTCGACAGGAAACTCATACGTTTTACCAACGTGCTTGCCACCATCCACCACAGATAAATCTGTACCGTGGTCACGCTCAAATTTCTTGCCGTCGTTTCCATACTCGACCCAAGTTCGTTCATAATACGCAGGAACAAAAGTTATGCCCTTTTCTCCATCGTAGATTGTTTGAGATGCAGACTCTAAAATCTTACCTGCCTCAGCCCCTTCGATGTAATCGTCGCCACTTTTTTGTACGGCGTTAGACATCTGTTGTAATAAGTAGACCCGTGGTATTTGAAAACTGTCTGCGGTCATGTTCTCCGCAGCAGTGTCAGCGTCCTCAAGGAACACGCTGTTATCAAAAGCCACAACATCTGTTTTCTCTTTTTTCGCTATTTCATTCATATCATTCACCTTATTTAATAATAGTTTTTTTGCCTTCATGTACATTTAGAAGGTCGATTGGTACATATTTCCCATCCGCTAGGCGTTCTTTTACGAAGGCTTCAAGCGTTTTGGGATGTACATTAACAGTTCGTTTTGGATTCAAACCTGAACCTTCAAGCTCTTTGCAAAGCTCGTTGACTTCAGAGTCCTGACCCTTCCCGAACTGGATCTCGACAGCGTTCTTAATCAGCGAGTCAGCGTTTGCTTCTCTCAACCAATTTAGAGCGTCGTCTTTTTGTTGGCGAAGTATTCCCTGTCTGTCACCTTTAGCACGTTCAATCGTGCCATCAGCAGGAATATTTGCGCGAACAAAATCTTTCACGATAAGTTGCTTGCCGTCAGATAGATCCCAAGAAGTTTGCCCAACACTCGCTAAAGCTTCAGGCAATTCTTGTTCGGACAATATCCGCAGTTCTGCTTTCTTATCTTTCAAATTCTTTTCTAACAACACAACCTCGGCTTCCAGATCTTGTAACCGATTTGCCATCTCGTTTATTTCATTCAGGTCCGTGACATCTGCATTGGCATCAGCCAGATAATCTATGTTGGAGTTCATGACCGCATCTCCAAAGTACATGGCATGTACCAACCTTTACGTCGGTCACGATGCGTATCAAAGTTTCTCTCCCATCGCAAGATACTTACTTTAGGGGAAACTTGTGACGCTGCCATGCAAGCAATCATCACTGCGGTTGGATCTCCACCGCCTGCCCACAGCAAATAGTCATCTTCACTGAAGTCTTTTAATATCTTCTTCGCTTTGTGAATTGCGGGAGCTGGTGAAAACTGTGGTTGCTCGGAAGGCTCAAAGATAATCTCCAACTCACCATACTTGGCAGCATCAGATAAATCAGGAGTCCATCCAAACTTGTTTTGTGTCGGTCGTTGTACGACGTAAACGGTAGCCATTTTATTTTTCCTTTCTAACTTTCTTGAGGTCGAACTAAAAAGTATGCGCCTCGTTCTTCAAACTGTCAACAAAAAAATTGTTCTGTCTCCTCGTCGTCGAACGTGCTGGATGCAAGAGCTATACTTATTACCGCTAACATTGCCTCCATCGTTGGTGCTTCATCCCGCAAGTCTCGCAAGACAACGGCAAGTACCCCTGCATAAATTGCGCCTTTGCTTACGTCATCGTTTTCAAATAGCGCATCAAGCATCGTCTCGGTTGCTTCTTTCGCAGCTTGTAATTCAAAATCCATTTGATTAATCATGTTTTGTATTATAGAGGAATATATTTAAGAAAAAAAATAAATTTTTAAATCTCATAAAGTTCGGTTACGCGGTTACAAACACAAAAAAATAATTAAAAAAGAATGGGTTATGAATGTTACCGTTTGCCAATTCTAGCGGTAACCGTTACCAAAGTTTGGTAACATTGGGTTACTTTTGTTTGAGAAGCGTTGTAAGTTATTGATAATAAAGGTAAACAAAAGAGTTGCATCTTTCTGTGAGATAGGTATAATTAATGGTGTTGAAGATATTCATTAACTGAGAAAGGAAAGTAAAATGGAAAACGTAGTAAGAAAATACGCGGTAAAACTTGAAGAAGAAATTGTCAATCAAGAAGACCCTGATTATTTGCATGGTGCAACTAATTACAAAGGTTATGATTGGTTGGACACCAAGGTCATATCAACTGGTTCTGAGTTCGACACCAAGGAAGATGCAATTGCTTTCGCAAAAGATTGCATGAGCAAGGTGAAGGAAGAAGACCGACGTAACTATGAAATTGAAGAAGTCAATTATGGTTATGCAAATTGCTACGGATATACTGATGTCAATCCGTTTGAGATAGTAAGAATTGTTTCAGACAAAACGATTGAAGTCAGAGAGATGAAGGCTAAAGAATTACCTTGGAAGCGTGACTTTCATGCTGGCGGGTTCTTCGGTCACACTTCTAATCAAAGAGATCAAAAGTGGGAGATCACTAGCATCGAAGAAGCAACTCCTTTTAGGATTCGCAAAAGCAAATACGGTCAATGGAAATCTGCTGGGGGTAGTCGTTTCGGTTTAGCTGAAAAGCCTAGAAAGTTCTACGACTACAACTTCTAACCTAGTATACTAAACGGGGGCGCAAGCCCCCTCAATTAAGAAAGGAAAGTAATATGAAATTTGAAAAAGTTGATTGGGATCAATTCACAAACACCCAGTTCAAAGGAAAGGTAAAAGCTCGTTACGATAAGTTGCGAGAGCTTTTTGGAGACCCAAAGGTTGGGACTTTGTGTGACTATGGCACTCAGGCTGAGTGGTGTCTGTTTTTAGGAGATGATGAAGAACCTGTTCACATCTACGATTGGTACAGTGCGAATAGCCCACCATGCAATTACGAGTGGCATATCGGGGGATGCAGTTACAAGGCATTGGATCTGGTGAAAGAAGCGTTGGAGGACAGCCATGTATAAGCAACTCAAAGCGTGGTTGATTAGTTGCATCGAAGAACACCGTCTTGCTATGAAGAAAGAGAGAGAGAAAGCTAGGACTAGGAAATACTACCATGCGAATAAGGAGAAGTTTAAAAAGCGTACGAGTAAGTATTACCAAGACAATAAAGAAAAGTTTAAGGCTCGGAATAGACTTTACTACTTAGCGAACAGGGAGAAGCTTTTGGAGTATTCAAAAGAATATTACCTGAAGAACAAGCATCGTAAGAAAGGGGAGAAGTAACGTGGGTAGAAAAAAGAAAATCTATTTAGATGAAAACGGTAATCCGTGTAAAAGACACCAAACCCCAGAATTTAAAGCAAAGCGTCAAACACCAGAGTTTAAAGCTAGAGAAAAAGCCAGAAAACAAACACCAGAAGCTAGAGCTAAACAAAAAGCCTACAGGGAAAGACCAGAAATTAAGGCTAGAGAAAAAGCCAGATACCAAACACCAGAACATAAAGCCAGAAGGAACGCTGAAGCAAAAGATTACTACCAAAGACCAGAAGTTAAAACAAAGATAAAAGCTAGACAGCAAACACCAGAATATAAAGCTGAACGGAAAGCTTACGGGCAAACACCAGAGCGTAAAGCTAAACGGAAAGCCGAGTATCATAAAAAAATCTTTTTAGATGAAAATGGTAACCCGTGCAAAAGACACCAAACGCCAGAATATAAAGCTAAAAGGAGCGCTTACGCAAAATCTTACTACTACGCACCAGAAGGTAAAGCGAAAGATCAAGCATATAAAGCATTGAGAAAAGCAGCAAAGCTACAAAGTAAAGTATTGTTAAATAAAGCGCAAAGAAAAGCTATAGTTGAAATATACGCAAACCGTCCAAAAGGTTGGCACGTTGACCATATTGTTCCGTTGCAAGGAGAAACAATTACTGGCTTGCATCACCCAGATAACTTACAGTATTTACCTGCTTGGGTGAATTGCATGAAAAAGAACCGTTGGGATGATTCTTGGGCATCACACACCATGGATACACCAAGCTTGGAAGAGAAGATAAAAGCCTATAGTCTTGTGCAAGTTTGAAATGCGTGGCAAAATTCAATCATGCCAAGAAAAAAACGACAAGGAAGACCTCCGTTTGAGATAAACGATAAAGTTTGTCGGCAGGCTGAGGAGTACGCAGCACAAGGGTTAACGGCTGAACAGATAGCGTTAGCACTAGGGATTGGGGAGTCTACTTTGTATGAGAAGCAAGCAGACTTCCCAGAGTTTGCGGAGGCAATAAAAAGAGGCAGAGGTCATGGGATTGTTTCAGTAACTAATGCCTTGTACCAAAAGGCAGTGGTTGATAAAGATAACACGGCTATGATCTTCTATCTCAAGAACCGAGCAGGTTGGGTTGATAAACAAGAGACTACAACCACGGTAGAACAACGACACATCATCGATTTGTCTAGGATAACAGATGAGCAACTCTCACAACTTGAGTCAGTATTTGAACAATCTGTCATTGCCCCAAATCAGAGCCGAAAAAATGCGGAGGTCATTGAAGGAGTTCACCATGAACTCTTGGCAAACGATTGAGGCAGGACGGCAGTTTCACGATAACTGGCACATAGACGCAGTATCAGAACATCTTCAGGCGGTTGTCGAAGGTGACATCAAACGATTGATCATTAACGTACCACCTCGGCACATGAAGTCTATTTCTGTGGCTGTGGCGTTGCCTGCTTGGACTTGGACCATACAACCTGATAAGCGGTTCTTGTTTGCAAGTTACGCAAGCTCGCTTTCCATCAGGGATTCTGTGAAGTGCAGAAGGTTGATTGATTCCAACTGGTATAAAGAACACTTTGGAAATTGCTTTGAGTTAACTGGCGACCAGAACCAAAAGCAACGGTTTGAGAACAATAAGACAGGGTACAGGATAGCGACCTCGGTTGATGGTGCATTGACTGGTGAAGGTGGTGACATCATTGTGATTGACGATCCGCACAACGTGAGGGAAGCCGAAAGCTCAACGGTTAGAGAAGGTGTCTTGGAATGGTGGGATCAAGCGATGCAGACTCGGCTCAACGACCCAAAGACTGGTGCTTTTATTATTATCATGCAACGAGTGCATGAACAGGACCTGACGGGACACATACTGGCGAACGACACAGGGTGGGATCATCTCTGCCTTCCAGCAAGATATGAGCCAGAACATCCAACACCAAGCCAATCTTCCCTTGGGTTTGTAGATCCAAGAACTGAGGATGGCGAACTGTTGTGGTCCAGTCGTATCGATGAGAAAACCTTGTCACAACTGGAAACAAGCCTTGGGTCATACGCTTCAGCAGGACAACTGCAACAAAGACCTATGCCAAAAGGAGGCACGATTCTCAAAAGCAAGTGGTGGCAAGAGTGGGATTCGGACCATCTTCCTGAGATTGAATACGTTTTACAAAGTTATGACACCGCATTCTCAACTAAAGAAAAGAGCAGCTATTCTGCCAGAACAACTTGGGGCGTGTTTAAGAAGCATGGTCAGATAAACGCTATCGTGCTAGAGATGTGGTACGACAGGGTCAATTACCCAGAACTCAGACGCTTGGCTCAGGACTCTTACGACGAGTATCAACCTGACGCAGTATTGATCGAAAAGAAAGCAAGCGGTCAATCGTTATTGCAAGATTTGCGTATGGCAGGAATCCCAGTTTTAGAGTATTCACCTGACCGAGACAAAGAAGCTCGCGCTCATGCTTCCAGTGCTTTATTGGAAGACGGACGGATCTGGTATCCCGCAGATAAACGATGGGCTAAGGATCTGATTTCTATTTGCGCTGCTTTCCCTACAGGCGATAATGACGATATAGTGGACACCTGCACCCAAGCTTGGTTAAGATTACGCAAAGGCTGGTTCATTACACACAGCGAAGATTACGATGAGGATGATGAGCCTCGTCCACAAAAGGTAGCAATGTATGGCTGAAGTCGAAGAAAATGTCGTCCCATTTGCAGACGGAAGACCTGCTGATGGTCTTCAGGTAGAACCATTTGGAGACTCAGAAGTTTTAATTGGCGACCCAGAGCTTGATGTAATGGATGAGCCAACCTCGGATTTTGACGATAACCTAGCTGAAGTTATTGACGAGAAAGAGCTTTTGCGAAAAGCCAACTCTTTGGTCTCGGCATATGAAACCGATGAATCGGCAAGAAGTGAGTGGCGCACCAGATACGAAGACGGACTCAAGACCTTAGATCCTGATGGTGGGCTTGAAGAATCTGATGATGCAAGAGCATCCAGAGGTCTATCGACTGTTGTGCATCCCTTGATAGCAGAAGCTGCGACTCAATTTAACGCTCGCGCAATCACAGAACTTTATCCCAGTGGCGGTCCAGTCAAGACAACTGTTGTTGGTGACGCTTCCGAAGAAGTCGAAGAACAAGCACGAAGAGTCCGAGAGTTTATGAATTACCAGCTTACGCAGGAAATGCCTGAGTATTTTGCTGATTTAGACCAGATGCTATTCCAACTTCCCTTAGTTGGTCATGCGTTTAAGAAGCTGTACTGGGATGTCAATCTAGGCAGACAAGTCTCAATGTTTGTAAAAGCAGAGGACTTTTGCGTAGCTCCAGAATCAAAAGACTTGCAGACATCGCTAAGATACACGCACGTTATTCGATTACCGAAGAACGATTACAACCGATATGTGGAAGCAGGATATTACTTACCCGTACCAACTTACACAGACGTTACCGACCCATCAGGCACTGTAACTCAGGAAATTGAGGGAGTTGACGAATACAACAATGACGATGACGTTTTAACTTTGCTAGAGATGCACGTTTACGAAACCTTTAACGGCGTTGATGGCATGGGCGACGAAGACAATCTTTCAGACGTTGTTGCTTTACCTTACGTCGTAACTATTGAGATGGGTTCTCAACGAGTGGTTTCTGTTCGACGCAACTGGGATGAGGACGACGAAGACAAGAGAAGGCGCAATTGGTTTGTGTCGTATCGCTTTTTACCAAGCGTAGGTTTTTATGGCTTTGGTCTTTACCATATGATTGGTGGGCTAGGCAAAGCAGCAACTGGTGCATTGAGAGCGTTACTTGATTCTGCTGCTTTTGCAAACATGCAAGGCGGGTTCAAGCTTAAAGGTCGTGTTTCTGGCGGTGAGATGGACATCAACCCCGGCGAGTTTGTGGACCTAGACGCTACGGTTGACGATGTAAACAAGGCAATTATGCCACTTCCATTCAAAGAACCCAGTGGCGCATTGTTTAATTTATTGGGTTTGATTGTTGATGCAGGACAACGGTTTGCATCTACCGCAGATTTAAATGTTGGGGACGCAAACCCTAACGCACCAGTTGGTTCAACGGTTGCTTTGATTGAGCAAGGAAGCAAAGCGTTTAGTGCAATTCACAAAAGATTGCACAACTCACAAGGGCATGAGTTCAAGTTATTAGCAAAACTTAACTCGGAGAACTTGCCAGAACAGTTTCAGTTTTCAACAAACAGTGGCTCAGAAATTATTTACGCAAGAGATTTTGATGATCGAATTGATGTTATTCCAGTCTCTGACCCGAATATCTTTAGCGCAACCCAGCGTATTGCTCAAGCTCAAGCGGTTCTTGAGATGGCACGTTCTGCCCCAGAGTTGCACGATATTTACGAAGCGTACAAAAGAATGTACGAAGCGGTCCGTATCCCAAACATTGATGAGGTTTTAAAAAAGCCAGAAGAAGCAGCAAGGCTAGACCCAATCGACGAAAACATGGCGGTTTTGTATGGCAAACCAATCAAAGCGTTCCCAGAACAAGACCATGAATCGCATATTGCAGTTCACATTCAGTTCTTGCAAGACCCATCTTTAGGTGGCAATCCTCAGATAAACAAAGCAATCATGCCAATTATGATGGCACATATTGCAGAACACATTGCGTTACTGTATCGGACTCGGATGCAAGCAGGAATCAACATGGAGCTTCCGAACTTGCCAAATCTCAGAGATCCCAAGTTCCGCTTTGAGGACATTGACCCAGAGCTTGATATGCAGATCAGTCAAAGGGCAGCGCAAGTGGTACAACAAGCACCACAGATGAAGCCAATCCCTGCGATGAACATGCAACAAAATCAACAACAGAATCCATTGCAATACGCACAACAACTTGCACAACTAGAAGCTCAGTCTTTGCAAGCTAGGACTCAATCACAGATTAACGCAGACCAAGCTAAGGCACAGAACAACATTCAGATTAAGCAAGCCGAAGCACAACAAGATATGCAGATCGAAGCTGCGAAAGCTAACGCAGAGCTGCAAGCTAAAATTGCAAAGTTACAAGCCGAATTGCAAATTGAAAGAGAAAAGAACCAAGCTAAGATTCAAATGGAGCAACAACAAAACCAAGCTGAACTCCAGATGGAACAACAGAAAAGCCAAATGGAGGCGATGAAAGATGAATGAGCGAGACATGAGAATGGGCGGATTACCAGACATTGACAAATCAATGAGAGAATCCGAAAGAAGACAACTTCAAGGACTAAGAAGAGAACCCGAAAGAAGACAACTTGAAGGACTAAGAGAATCAGAAATAAGACAACTTGAAGGACTAAGAGAATCAGAAATAAGACAACTTCTTCCAGACATTGACAAACCAATGAGAGAATCCGAAAGAAGACAATTTGAAACTCCAAACATTGACGGAACAATGTCACTTAGCTCTATAGACCCAGAGGAACTTAGAAGAATCGATCCTGACCGTCCTTTTATCAAGAACTATGACAGGTTAGAAAATCTTGTTGAAGTGGCAGGCATTCCTCTTGATATTGCTTTGCAGTTAAACGACGCTATGCCAGAAGACATAGATGATTTTAGCGAAGAGTACGACAACTTCATAAATATGTTTTTAGAAGCATCAATGGAGAGAGAAGATTAACTTACCTCCAATAAACCCAGCAGCTTTTTCGGGTGGTATACCAACGCAGCCAATGCCAATGCCTGCACCCCAACCAAGACCCATGCCACCTAGAAGAAGCAACCCGAATCAAGTTGCAGCGAATTACTTGTTACAGAAAATTGCTGATATTAGAAGGCGCACGACAGGAGAAGTTGGCGCATTAACCAGTATGAACTTAGGAGCTTACAATGGCTGAGATTAACGTAGAAAACATTGAAGATTTAAACGCTTTGTTTGAAGAAAAGATGGGATTTCCTGCTGATGCAGAAGGTCTTGAGATGACCGAGGAACAGTTAGTTAACTTTATGTTGCTTTGCCATCAGGCAGAATATGGCATGATGGATGACGATTCTGAAGAAGAGTATGAAGAAATGGATGACGATGGCATGAAAGTTAAAGTCATTAAGCTCCATGGTGGCGATGTTGGTTCTATGATGGACGAACTACTAGGACACAGTTCTTCGAGAATGATGGGAAAGTAGATTGCCCGTCGTCAAAGTAAAAGGCGGTTATCGTTGGGGTAAATCTGGGAAGGTCTATAAACGACGCTCAGATGCCGAGCGACAAGGTAGGGCAATACAAGCCTCTAAAAGCAAAAGGAAAAAATGATGGCGAACAAATCAGTCGAAGCACCCAAAGGTTTTCATTGGATGAAGTCAGGCAAAGGCTATAAGTTAATGAAAGACCCTTCTGGTGGGTATAAAGCGCATAAAGGCGCAAGCAAGAAAGCGTCTTTTTCAGTACAAGCTGTCCATAAAAAATAATGGCTACCTACAAAGGGAAGTCAGTCAAGCTCAACAGCCCAAGACGAATCGCAAAAGGCGAGACCAGTCATGGCAAAAAGAAATCTGTTGTTTATGTTATGGATGGTGACCGAGTAAAAAGAGTGACATTCGGCGATCCAAACATGAAGATAAAAAAGAATCAAAAGGGGCGACGAAAGAATTTTAGGGCAAGACATAATTGCGACACCCCCGGTCCTAAAACCAAAGCAAGATACTGGTCTTGCAAAGCGTGGTAACAAATGGCGAAAGCAGCAGTAAAAAAAGTAGCAGCAGCAGAGATACGAGCAGCAAAAAGTTTTCTTGAAAGACGCAAGATATCAAGTAGCGAGTTAAGTCCTAGAAAGTTTGCAAAAACAGCAAAAGACTTAGATAAAAGTTTTGATGAGGTGCTTCGGTTGCTTGCAATGGAGCTTTCTGGTGGACAAGTTTAAATGTTGACTGCAGGAGATTTTGGTTATCTAGGCGGTTTGACTGGTGCTGGTAAGGCAGCAGAGCTTTTTGGTTCTGGGCAACTAACAGGCGACATGGCTTCTGGTTACGAAAGAGGCTCAGGAATTAGGACTAGGTTAAACGAAACCGATTACGGTGCTTTATCTAATTATAATTTTGCAGCAAAACGCGCAGGATATCTTGGTGAAGATTTTGAATACAACGCAGATTATGACGATTTATCTACTAATCTCATGTATCACAAAGATTACGTGCCAGATTCTGATGAGTTAAAGAACGCGAAAAACTCGTTAAGGTCAGCAGGTTTCGCAGACATTCCTTTGTTTGAGCCTTCTTCATGGGCGCAAGCAGGGGTTCAGTTCATTAGACCCAATCAATTTAATGCTAAGAATTTACCCTATAGTATTTCAGGCGCAGGCGCAGCCAACGTCGGAGCAAGAGAAGAAAATGTATACGACAAATTAAGAAGCCTTTACAGCGAATGGGGGCAGTACGAGTCTTCTGGTTTTGAAGGTGGCAACAAGATGGGCGGTAATAAGTCCAATTGGGGCGCACTTAAATCTTTTGCATCAGGTGACCGACCAGAGTTTTCAAATGCAATTAACTCAGAATACGGATCAAACGAAGCACTCAAGCGATATTTAGAAACGGGTGAAATAACCTCTGATTTAAATCCAACTTATGCACTTCAAGCTTACGATTACGCTGTAAGAGAAACTGCTAGGCAACAACAAACAAAATCAGAAGGGTTTTTCTCAAGTTTTTTAAAAGGAAACATTGGCGCGATTGTTGGAGGCACGTTAGGTTTTATGGTTGGCGGTCCACCGGGTGCAGCTTTTGGCGCAGGTGCAGGCGCAACTGCTCAAGGAATTGAAGCAGGGGATTCTTTTTTTAGTATCGCATTAAGCGCAGCAGGGAGTTACTTCGCAGCAGGAAGCATTGCCAACGGTTGGACAAATGCGTTTAGGGAAATGACAGTAGAGCAAGCCCAAGCAGCAGGATTGACGGGCGCATCAGGGGTTGGCGCAGCAGGAACTGGAGGAACGCTTGCAGCAAGCCAAGCAGCACTTGGCGTTGGGACAACAAACACTGTTATCAACGCAGGATTATCCGCAGAAGCTTATGCAAACGCAGCAAACATAATAAGGGCTGGAGGTTCGTTAACGGGAATCAATCCAACGGTTTTAAAAGGCTTGCTAAACAACACAGCTTTTATGAACTCTTTAAGCCAACCAATTTTTGCATCAACAAATTTAAAAGCAGCCGAGTTATTAACAGAAGCAGCTACAACAACTGGAAGCAAAGTGGTCGATGCTGCAATAAAAGTCCTTGATACCACAGGAAAATACACAGGAACTGTCAACGCAGAAGGATTGGCAACTACGGGGGCAGCCACGGCAGACGCGGCAACAAAAACCATTGAAGCAAAAGAACAAGCAGAAGAGGCAGAAGTAAGGGCAGAAGAATTTGGAGAGTCTTTTGAGACCGTTTATGAAGACGCATATTCAGATGACGTTGCTTCTGAAGGCACTGTCGGTGGATTAGGCTCTGCTATGCCAGCGTCCTCTCGATATGGTCGCCGATTTACAAGAAGGTTTGCATAGCAATGACCGAAATAACCCCAGAAGTAAAACCCGAAGAACCTGTCAAAAAGAAGGTTGAGTTGGAACTAGAGGTCACGCCCAACAATATAGGGGTCAACCCATTCCAAAAGTGGGTGCATTTAGCTAAGACGGTAGATGCTTGGCGCATATTCCCTAGGATCTTTGTCACGGTTTACATTGTATTGCTTTACGACGTAGTCACTTGGTTCATGGAATTAGAAGAACCAAACCTAGAACAAGCCGGATTGGTCAGCATTGTTGTTGGCGCGATGGCAGCGGTGTTTGGAATTTACGCAGGAACGAACAAACAAAGCAAAGCCTTCAAAGGCGGTGACTGATGGGCGAAGTGTTTGCTCTGATTGCAGAGGTCGGTTTTCCGATAGCGATGTCGCTTATTGGTGGTTTCTTTATATTCCTAACAATCAAATACATCCTTGAGTCTGTGGTTGGTCAGGTGCAAAGCATTCATTTGATTGTACAAAATTTAGACAATAGAGTTAAAACCATGAACCACGATATGGTTCGCATGGATTGCACGATGTGTAGCGTTTTAGGCATACGCCCAGACTTAGAAAGGATATCGAGAGCCGATGGAAAAGAAGATGCAAGGCGCGACTGATGAATATTGCTCAAGTAATTAACGAATACGGGTTTCCGATTGTTGCGACAGTTGGCTTGCTGTACATGATTTATTTTATCTGGCAGTTTATTACTACCAAAATAAAATCCAAGCTTGGCGAAACTATGACCACTCTGGTAGGCTTAATAGACCGCATTCGTATGTTGGATAACGATATCATACGGTTACAACAAAA
>Ga0209336_10000192_pt1 | contig 31456 bp, 24 predicted proteins | sample LinPmetageLP32_FD_184042 | JGI IMG/M metagenome (GOLD analysis project Ga0209336, IMG submission 184042) | Marine viral communities from the Pacific Ocean - LP-32 (SPAdes) (version 2) | ecosystem: Environmental > Aquatic > Marine > Oceanic | place: Pacific Ocean | collected 2009-08-23
CAAAAAAAGGGCTCTCGTAATGAGGGCCCTTTCTTATTTAGGAACTTTAGGTATGGTACGCCTTTTTTGTTTTGTTCCTTATTTATTTTGATTCAAATTTTCCATCTGGAAGATATTTAACTATTTTGTCTATTGTTTTGTTTTTGCTATTATCCATTTTACTGTTTCCAATAGCTCCAACAATAGAGCCAGCGTAATTATTAGTTAGATCTTCAATACCTTCTACCAAAGTATCTTTAAATGTACTTTTTCCGCTTTTAACGGCTGAATAACCAGCTTTAACTTCGTGAGCAGCACCTAAAACATTAGCTCCAAAAGCAGCTAAACCTCTACCCATTATAGAATTACCTAAACCAAATGGCAGTTTGTTTCTTAAGCTTTCAGTAGTATATTGAGACGTTGTAACGTGTCTAGGAGCATCGTCATTAGCATTATCTCCATTATATCTTGTACTTATGTTAGCTACAGCTTTTTTCTTAGGATTACCTAGTTCGTAAGCTACCTTGGATTCTAAAGTACCAGGCGCTTTTTTAATTTTTTTAAGTAATTTATAAGGATCTGGCATAATTATTTTTTTGTTTTTCTACCTGATCTAGCTTTTCCTTTTATAGCATCTGGTATATCACCAATTTGATCACCAACTTCTATTATAGCTTTGGCAACATCTTTTAATTCTTTTGCGGTCAGTTTATATCTTTTTTTAATTTCTTTAACTGTAGCTAAAGCTTTTTCGTCTATGTTTGTTTTACTCCAAAGTAAATTCCACACGTCAATCCAATATTGTTTAGTTAGTTTCCACATATTATTTTTTTCTTTTTTTATCGTGATTATATCCTTTGCTTTTTAAAGCTAAGTGTTCTTTTTTTGTTTCAGCGGTTTCAACTTTTCCGTCTTTACTGTACATTTTGTGTATTTTAAAAGCCATTGTTTTATTTTTTTTTAAGTTTTATCCATTTATCTACGGTATAACCTATGGTTACAATTAAAAGAAATATTTTTAAACCCATTTCTATATTTGTAAAAGTAGTAACACCAAGTGTTGATGCATTTATAATGTAAAGTTTCATTTGTTGAATATCCATTTTTTATTATTTATATATTACAATATTCTTTATAAGCATCAAAGCAAGGACAAGATTTTGCTGCAAATTCATTGTGACCATGTATTTTAGCTTTTGAGTGCATCTTTTTTAACGTTTTTAACAGCAGTAACAAGCTTTCTTTTTGTTCTATTGTTCTAGTATCTTTAGCAATCCATTTTCCGTTACGTCCTCTCTCAGCCTCTACTCCTCCAATATAACAAATTCCTATTGATCCTTTATTGTGGTTTTTAACATGAGCTCCTTGTTCATATATATTTCTACCATACTCTATAGTACCGTCTAGCAAAACAACATAATGATAACCTATACCTTTCCAACCTCTTTTTAAATGCCATTTATTTATTTCAGCAGCATCTAAATGTCTACCTTCTTGCGTAGCAGAGCAATGTACTATTAATTTATCTATTTTTCTCATGTTAAAATTTTATTTTATCAAAATCAAGAGAACCACCAAAATCTAAATTATCAAAATTAAGACCATTGTTTGATTTTTTCTTTTCTCCATCTTCTATACCTAGATTCCATTTACTATAGCCAGATAACATAGAAAGTCTTTGCCAGTTTTCGTATTGAGTGTTCATAGCATCTTTTACGTTTTCAGATTTTACATATAGTCTATCTAAAGGTATGTTTAAGGCTGCTGAAGTTATTGATGCTCCAGCTTGAAGATAATATTTATTATCTAAACTCCAGCCTAAATATTCAGCTTCTTGTTTGTTAAACTGAATAGACTGCCAAGCTTTATTTATTTTTCTAGCTTTTATTCCTACAGGAGGAGAAACATTTAAAGCTTCTATTATTATTTGAGCACCCTTGTATCTACCTTTTGGGTCAGCATCTAGTTCTACCGCTTTTAAAATAGTATTTTTTATAGCAGCAACAATAGCCCCTTTAAGACCAGAACCTCTAAGAAGAGTATCCATAGCACCATTTACGGCTCTATATTTTCCTTTATCATACTTTCCTTTTTCATCTGCATATTCGTCATCATCAAACCACATACCAAATAAAGCATTTTGTAAAAAGTTAAATACAACGTTCTGTAAAGCAGCATAATAAGTTATTTTTGCTACATTGTTTTTCCAATTACCTCTTCCTTTTGCTAAATCAACAACTGAATTTTTTATTATTCTTCCATACTGTAAAGGTGTGTTTTGAAATGCTAAAATTAATCTACCTTGAATAGAAGCTTGGTTTTTAGATATTTTAGAAGGATCAGCTGATTGCTGACTTATTTCAGCTGCTTCGTAAAACTCTCTCATTGCTTGAGATTCTGCGGCATCTATATCAACGCCTTGCTTTACTAAAGACTTTATTCTATTTCTATAAAAACTAGCACCACCTAACGCTATAGCAAAACTATCCGCAAATCTAGTTGGCATAAAACCTTTTTTAAGAAGCCAAGATATTGCAGCTTTACTTTTTCCTAAAGCGTTTTTATATTTTGGATCATTAACAACATCTATTAATTCAGCTTCTTGTAAATCACTAAGCATACCTTCTCTTCTGTTTGAAAGATATGCTGATTTCCATAACGTTGTAAAATCTGTCCAAAACTGAGGTTGATTAGCAAGAGCTCCAGCCGCTGCTAATATATTGTTATCAGTTGTGTTTATAAAGTTAGTAGCTGATATTGTTTGCAGTAGTGCAGATCGCATGTTAAAAAACATAGTAACACCCACAGAGCCGTTTATCCAATCCACAAAGGCATTATTACCTTTTGGTTTGTTTTTACCAGTTTGCATTCTACCAATTATTTCTTCTAAAGAAGAACGAAAATTACTACCTAACGTAGCTTCTAGTTTGTTTAAATTTTCTTTATCAAATATTAAATCTTTGTTTTGAATCCATCTAGCTAAAAACTTTTCTCTGTTTGCAAAGTTTAATATATCTTGTATATCACTTAATACGTTTCCAGAAGACCATGTATCAGATGGTTCTATCCAATTGTTTTTCATTTTGGATAGCTTTTCAAGCTGTAATGCAAAGCTTTTTAATGTAGGATTTTTTCTTATAATATTACTTAAAAACATAATGTCTTTAGAATCTAGACCAGGAATAACCATGCCGTTTCTTTTCCATAAATAAACTCTTAAAGCTGTATCCATTGAAAAATTACTATATCCAGAATCTTCCATCAATAGTTTTTTTATTCCTTTGTTTTGTTTTATTAAGTTTTTAAAATCTCTATGCGCAACGTTTTTAGCTTCAACCATATTTAACATGCCTTCTGAATAAGGTTTTATTAAATTATCATTTAACCATTTTATTTGAGTTTCACCTTTTTTACCTTTAGCGCTAGCTATCATATACATTAAACCTAGAAAATCAGAATCAGCAGGCGGCAACCAAACATTGTTTCCACCAACAATCTTGCTTAGTTCTCTTGCTCTTTCTTTAGAAAAAACCTCATCCACGTTAACGTTAAAGTTATCCTCTACAATTTCATTTAAACCTCTAGAAAGATTATTACTGTACTCATTTCTTTCATTATTTAAACTAAATTTAACATCTCCTGTGTCTAAAACGCTTTTTGACATTTTACCTTTCCAGTTATCGTTGTTTTTAAAATAAAAATCATTATAACCTTGTGATATTTTATCTATTAAATAGTAAGAAATAGCTTTATCGTTCATATTACCTAAGTCAGGCACGTTAAACTTTATGGCTTTTTTGTTAAATTTAATTGTTTTTCTAGTAGCTTCATCAATAGTTTGAGCCATAAACAACTGATCGTTAACATTGGCCGTAGAAGACAAATAATCAGAATCTTTAGCATTGTTTAAAGAACCATTGTCTAAACTAAATCTTTCTCTTACGTCGTTTTTAGAGTTTTTCTTTATGTTTTTTATAGATTTTTTAAACTGTTTGTTTGTTAAAGTAAAAGTATCAAAACCAAACTGATCAAGTCCTTGATTAAAACTAGAACTAAAACCTGCGTTTTTTCCTAAAACTCTAACTAATCTGCTGTAAAGTTTTGTTCTTGATTGAGCTTCAGAATCAAATACTATATTCTTAATGTTAAATTTATTCATAGCTTGTATTAAGCCATTTGAAACTATGCTCATTACTTTAAACGCATCACCAGTACCTGATATCTCTGTAGATGGTAATGTTCCTTTAACAATTTCACCGTTTCTATTAAAAGTAATATCTTTAATTAAAGCAAATTGAAAAATATACTTATCTTTTCCTTCTGGTAATAAAGACATTACATATTTTTTACCACCTACGTTAAATCCAGTGTTATACATTTGGCCTGAACTTAAATCTCCAGGTATCATGCTTGTATCTGACCATTTTAAATCTGCTTTAGTATCTAAACTAAACCTTACGCTAGTCGACTTACCTCTTGCTAAGTTGTTTAAAACTTTATTTCTTATATTTGTATCTTTAAGATCGTTGTATAAGTCTACATTTTTTTTAGATATTTCTTGTAAAAAAGCATCGTCTCTAATAGCATTTCTAGCTTCTTGTAAAACTAAAACATCACCAAATAATTCCATCAATGCAGTTCTTCTATCAAAATATGCTGTTGCCCATAAAGTTTTACCGGTTCTACCTTGTTCTACCGGATCAAAACTATTTAAAAGCTTTTGTTTATTACTTCCAGCTAGTCTTTCTATTATTCTAGTAGCTTCATCTAAACCAAAGTAGTTTTGTAAAAAAGAAGATACATTTAAATTTTTTACTTTTCTAGGTTTTCCATCACTATCTGAATCTTTAAGCCTAGGAGGTAATTTTTTTATAGCATAAGTTGATTCACCTGTAACGGGATCAATGGGGTTATTTATAACATCAAATATTAACTTCCAGTTATCAAACATAAAGCTTTCTAAAGAAGTAGAGTTTTGAAAAGTCATTCTTCTAGCTAAAGTTTGAGATAATATGGCTAGTTTTTCTTTAAATGCTTTAAAATCTAAGTTTTCTATATTACGAGAACTTAGTATTTGTCTTTTAACCTCTGCTACAATAACTTGAGCAGGATTTATTTGTTCAGAATAAGCTTCGTAAGTTTTTATCATACCACCTGAAGACAAACTATAAGTTCTAAAAGATTTTAAATCTTTCAACTCTTTAGCTTCAGCGTTTGTTAAGCTTTCTTTTGCCTCTAGCTCTAAACCTCTTTTTAAATCTCTTTTTTGTTTTTCTAATTGAGCTATTTCAACTTCATCTGTAGCGGTTGCTAATCTTTTGTTAACAGCTATACTAGGGTCATTAAAATCTATAGCAAAATCTCCACCAACTGGAACACCATCTATTTCTATAGGTTTTCCATCGGAATTTACAAAACCAAAAACAGGATCTCTAAGAAGCTCTGTTAATTCATCTTGGCTTTGCTCATAAGATTGCTTTTCTTGTTCTAATATGTCATTATCTATATCTAGAGTTGATCCAGAAACCCTATCGTCTATCTCATCAGTAAACTCTTGAGAAGTTACGTTGCCCGTTTTAAGTGCGGCTTTCATTTTATTTCTAAGCTGAGAGTTAATCCAACCGTTTAAATTGTTGTTTTCAGTTATTAAGTCTCCATTAGCGTCTTTGTAACCTTTTTCGTCAAGAATATTTAGCTCGTTGTTTATAGAGTTAGATGGCATGTTGTTATCTTCTAACTCTTTTCTTTTAGCTTCTCTTAATTTTAAAAACTTTTTATTAAAATTTCTAATATGAGGTAGTAAAGCAAGTTGAGTATCTTGTATCATGTCCTCTGCACTATAATCAGGTAAATTACCATATAACACATAAGCCTTTTGAAGTATAGGCTTTTCATATTGTTCTAATATATCATAAAAAATTCTATCATCAGGAGATATGTTACCCCATTTGTTTTTATTATAAAAAGAATTTACAGTGTTTTTAAACTCATCATTGTTAGCTCTTGATTCTGGTTTTAAAGCAAACTTTTCATCAAAAGTATAATTGTTTTCACTGCTTGAATCTGTTGTTTTTTTAGTTTTAACAGGTTTTTTTGCATCAAGAATACTTTTAGTTTCTTCTTTTAAAGCTTTTTTATCTACTTCAGCACCTTTTGTTCCTAATTTTTTAAATGCTTTGTTTTTATCTAAAGACATAACTCTATTGTTCATAGATTTATTATAATCTTTTATAAAATTATAAACATCTCTACCTGAACCAAATTTAACATCTCTAACGCCTAAAAATTGTAAAACTTGTCTAAGCACGTCTGCTAGTTTAGTAAAAACATCTTCATCATATGTAACTGCACCAACATCTATAGCTTCAGAATAAAGAGTTAAAACTTCTTCCCACTGTTTACCTAATTCTGTTGATACTTTATTGTTATATTCAGACTTTGTTATAATATCAGCAGCAAGCTCTGCATCTAATTTAGCAATACTGTTTTTATAAAAATTTATATATCCAGTAAAATCTCTTAAGAACTTAGCTGGTAAAGCAGTTAGTTTTGAATCATTATTAGAAAGTCTTTCTTGTATTTTAAGAATTTCGCCTAATAAAGATTTACCTAATAATATAGCGGCTTCAGGATCATTTTTTATTGTCTCATAAATTAAGCCATGTAAAAACTCGTGTTGTTTAACCCCTATTCTTCCACCTTTAGCGGCTTTGTCATTGTTTATTAAAACAATTTTTTTCCCATCAAAATCTATTATACTTCCGTATTGTTGTGAAGTAAAATCTGCTTTTTCAGGGGTGTAGTTTAATTCGTTTATTAAAAAATCTTTAGCTTCTTGAACAGAATTAACTTCTTTCCATTCAGTATTAGTTATAATACCTTTTTTTATTGCAGCTGTTATTATTCCTGATTTTCTAGCAGTTAAATCATTATAATATACTCTTTGTATTTTTTCATCTAAAGCTTTTATTCTTTCGTCTGTAGCTGCATTAAAAGATTTGTCTTCTGTTTTACGTTGGTTTCTTAATTTACCAACTTCATTTAAATCTCCTAATATTTGTTCAGCGGCCTCAGCACTTATGTCTGTAGGCATTCTGTTTATATTATTATTAAAAGCATTTAATTCTTCTATAATTTGATCTGCTTCTTGTTGTGTATATATACCTTGCTCTACCTGAGTGGCTAACAAGTCAAAAGTTTCTTTTTTCTTGTAAGCTAAATAACTTAAATTATTAAACCTATCAACAGCACTCATACCTAACAATTGTCTAGCTGTTTTCTTAGCTCCTCTAACAGCAACGCCTGCCCCTGGCATTATGGCTCCTGCAAAAAACGAAAGTATAGTAGTGTCTAAAAAATCTTGCATAGACATAGTGTCTTTCATTATTTTTCTACTAGCAGAGTCATTTGTTCTTTTGTTAACTACAAACGTTTCTCCAGATTGTTGTACGTTTTCTTGAAATACTTCTTTTAAACCTTCTCCACTTAAATTAAAAAGAGTTTTTCCTTTTGATGCTATGTTTTCTCTAAAACCTCTTATACCTTTTTGAGTGTATTTTTCTAAAGATTCTTTTACAAGTTCATTTTTAACTTTACCAAATAAAGCGTCTGAAGCTTTAATTCTAGGATTTATTGGTGCTGTAAAAGCATATAGTATACCTGTTTGAATTGAGGCTATCGCAGCTAATTCTTTAGCTTCATCGTCATTAATTCCTGCTTGTCTAGCTTGTTTTAATGTTTCTTCATAACCTCTAGAAAAACCTAAAGTACTTTGGCCTATTATAGCCTCCGCCATGTTTCTTTTTATTGGAACTGTTTTTAAAAACGCTTTAGTTTTACCTAAAACACCTAAGCCTTGAGTAAAACCTCCGACTGCTTTTATTCCATTACCCATTCCTCTTTGTAAAGCTATTTGAAAAAATAAATCACCAATAACATTAGCCCCTGCGTCAAAGGCTCCAAGAGTACTAAAAGATGTACCTTTTCTATTACCTTTTCTTGCTTTTTCTCTTATGTTGTTTTGTTGTTCTGGACTTAAAAAAGGTGTAGCGTTTAAAGCGTTTGTGGCATCTATTATTTGATTATTAGCATCTATAATGTATCTTATGCCTGTTTCTGGGTCAGTGTATTCATAACCTCTAGCATTTACATACCTACCAAAACTATTGAATTTACCAACAACGCCTATTTCTTCTAAAGCTAATTCCATCCTAGTACTTTCTGCAACACCTTCAAAAAAGTCACCTGGCAAAGCACCATAAGTACTTGCGCTAAAGTTTTCTATTGCTTCAGATAAACCATTCCAACCGTTACCCGCTACATTTAACAAAAATCTACCAGCGCTAATGTTGCCACCGTTACTTAGCATGTCTTGGTATTCTTCTGCGTTTTTTTCGTCTTGTTTTTCTAATTTTGAAGATATAAGTGGAAACTCTGTTTTTATTAAATTCTTGTAATCTTGTAATAAAACATTTTCATTAGATATATTAAACTTTTTGTTTATAGTTTTAGGATCAATTCCTGTCTCCATTTCGTACATAAGCTGTTGTTGCTTAATATCTCTTTGAACTTGATCGTTTATGTATAGATTTAAATATTGAAGTTTTTTTGCTTCTAAAGCTAACTGTGGTTCGTAATACTGACCATAGTTTCTTTTGTCCATATCTAATTCTAAAAACCTTTTTAAGTCTTTATCATATCCCTTAGCTTGCAAAAAACCTCCAAAATCTCTTGTGTTTATATTTCTACTAGAAAGTGTTTCATTATCATACATTTCATCAATAAAAGAAAAACCTTCTTCAGATTCTAATTGATTCTCAGCAACATAATCATCTTCATATATATAAGGTTGGTTTAATTTTTGAAGATCAATATAACTTGTAATTTCTTTTTTATCTTTTGATTGAAAAGTACTTATTTTTCTTCTAGCTTTGTTTTTGTCATCTTCACTAAACACGTTAAGCACAGATATAGCTTCAGGACTTTCTTTATAACCAGCTATAATTAAATCGTCTTCTGTTATAAAATTATTATCTATAGCTGACTGTACGTTATCATCATCAAAAAAAGGCTGAGCAGAATCATCTCCATATTTTGTAGTAGCTAATAAATCTTTTTCATTGTATTTATTAAATTGATTACTTAAACCAGCTCTTGCAGCATCAGATCTTTGAACCATATCTTCTGATAAACCGTATAAATCTTCTTTATTATTCTCTGGAAATTCCAAGGAAGTACTTTCCGAAACTGAACCCCCACTTTGTTGAGGTGCGAACATGTTGTTCTGAGACGCTGCATTTGCACCCGCTGCATCGCCCCCTGCTTTTTTTGTAGCTCCAGGGTTACTTGATAACCATATAACTATTTCATTTTCAGGGTACCCAGTAAGATCTACTTCTTGCCCATTTGGTAAAATGTATATTTCCATGTTTTATTTATTTTATAGCCTTATTCATTCTTTCAGCATACTGAATCAAGTTTTCGTCAGCTCTTTTAGGATTAGCAGACTGCCAATCTATTTGTCTAGCTTTTTTCATTAGTATAGTTTCACTTTCAACTGCTTTTCTTTCACTTGCTGTTGTGTTGTCTAAAGAAAACCTAAGTCTATCTACAGCGCTATCAAGATTATAATCACCTGCGTATACTGGCTTATTACTTACTATTTTATATAAACCTTCTTTTTTAGTTCCAGCTTCTTTATTAAAAACAGTATTAAGATCTTCATCTTTACCCGCATAGTGTTCTGCATTAGTAGGAGAACCTTCAAAGTCTGCATAAGGACTGTTTGACCAAGCGTCAAAAACCTGATCTCTACTCATGTATTTAGACTTTGGACCTGTTATTTTTGTTAAGTTATTAATAGTAACTTGAGTGTTGCTTAAACCGTTTGCTGCACCACCTATTATGTTATCAAAATACGAAGCTCTATAACCTATGTTTGGAGTTTTAGGCGTAGATGGCGTAGGCGTTACAACTGTTTTACCTGAAGACACGTAATATCTACCGCTTTCGTCTTGAACTAAACCACTAGTTCTTGCTTTTAATATTTCTTGAAAAAGAGCTTCTTCATATTCAGCGTCTGAAGGTTGTAAGTTTTGATATTCGTTTTCAATACCTTCATCTAACTTTTTTAAATCAATATTCCAACCATTAGCGGCTTGTTGCACGTTTCCACTTACACCTGCTACTTTTGATTTTAATATACTCATCATGTCATTTCTAACAGCGTCAACATTTAAATATTTTCTAATTTCTTCTGTTCTTCTAGAACCTCCAGTATTTATTTTAACGCGATCTTTATATATTTCTTCGCTACTCCAGTATTTATCTGCAAATTGACCATTAGCTTTTATAATACCCAAACCATCGTTATTAGGTGTTTTATCTGCAGGTTTCATTCTTTCTAAACTTTCAGAAACTATCTGTGGAACACTAGACACAAAAGAAAATTGTTTATTTTCCGCCGACTGAGCATTCCAAGCTCTAGCACTTATGTATTTTTCTCTATACTGACCTTCAATTAGTTGACCATTTTCAAGTCTTTCAGGTTCGTTGCCTGAAACTTTTATCATTATATCATTTTTCTCTTCATCATAAGCCATTTCAAAATCAGCATCAGAGTATACACCACCTAAGGCATTTACAAAAAATTGATTATTAGCTATTTCATCTGGAGTGCTACCTATTATGGTTACTTTTTTTCCAATTTCAGCTGCGTTTTCTCTCCAATAATCACCGGTTGCAACAAAGTTTTGCGTTGCTGTTTTGCTTAAATTTAAAAGATCATAGTAATCTGTTATAGCTTTTTGAGCAGATACTCTTTTTTCATTATCACCAAACTGAGTTTTTAAATAAATTTGGGCCTGAGTGGCTATATCTATTCTACTATTAAGGGTTTTTGTTAATTCATCTTGAATTGCGCTTGTTTTTGGAGCCGTTGCAAGATTGCTCATTTGCTCAAGATTCCATACATCAGCAGTGCCTTGAACCCGCTGCATGTTTTCTATAATTCTTTGCTGGTCAGCTTTAGCTTTTTCAGCGGCTCTTCTTTTTTCTTGCTCACTTGCTTGCAAAGCTTGAGCATTGTTTTGATTCATTGCAGAAATTCCCTTAGTAAATGCACTAGCGTATGTGTCTCCTGTTAATCTTTGTGGATTTTCGTATGCTCCAGCCATAATTTATTTTTTTTTATAATATTTTTATTAACCAAAAAGACCACCAATAGAACCTAACATATTGCTTGCTGCTCCATATTTACCGGCTTGAGCTGCTCCATAAGCTGCGTTTGCAGATCTTTCATCGGCAGTAGCATTGTCTAATTGACCAGCAGCTCTATTTAATCTTTGGTTTTCTCTATTATCTGTAGCACCAAACATAAACTGTTTACCCATTACATCTGCATTTTGCATTCTTTGTTTTTCAGCTAATTGAAGTTGTTGAAGTTTTTGATCTCCTTGTGCAACTAATTTTTGATTAGAAGCTTCTTGCAATTCTAAACTAGCAGATATTTGTTTTTTACTTGCTAAAGCAGCTTGTGCTAAAGCTGTAGCACCACCAGCACTCGCTCCAGTGGCTCTCAACGTATCCAACGTATTTGCTAAACCAATTTCAGCTTGTTCTGCTTGAAACTCTGCCGCTTGAGTCGCAACCCCTAAATTAGCATAAGGATTACTCATTTGATCACTTAGATCAGTTACGTTTTCGTATGGATTTATTATAGGTTGTCTAGAGTCTTCAAGTGATTCTAGTTCTGCTGCTAAACGAGCTTTTTCATTTCTTGCTCTATTTCTTTCGCCTTTAGCTGCTTTTTCTGCTTGATTAGCGCCTACCATTCCAAGTATTCCTTGGCCAAAACCTATTATTGGTGCTGCTGCTCCCATATTTTTATTTTTTTGTTTTCCATATTACATAATGTTTTTTATCTTCAACATTATAATCTAAATCTTTTAATTTACTTAAAACACTGTCGTATGGAGTTGTACACCAAACGCTTAATGCTTCTTTTTTAAAACAATTAACAACTGCTTTATCTATTAAAGCTGTTAAAACCTCTTGTCTATTATTTTCTTTATAGCTTGGATCCGCACATAAAAAATCGCAATACCATATAGGTGAGTTTGTTTCAAATATAAAAACAGACGCAACAAGTTTATTATCTACAAAAGCACTTAACCCGCTATTGCCATTACCTGGTAACATCATTTTGTTTATACCAACCTTGTTATAAAACTTCCACCATTTGTTTATTGTTTCAAAACAAGAATCTATGTCTATGTCTTTAATTTCTATCATTTAATAAGATGACTCTTTATAATCTGTTGATACCGCAAATAATTCATTTGTTCCTGATGTTGCAGTATTTGTAGCGGTAAACAAAGCTTTTGCTGTATAACCTTTTATGCCTGATACTGAAGAGCCAAAAACAACCTCACCTTGAGCAAACAATGTTGTGTTTATTAAATCAGCAAAATACTTATCTTCTTTTTTCTTAAATTCATTTTTAAATAATTGATTCTCTAAATCAGCTAAAGTTGTTGGCATTACAAAAGGATTAACAAAATTAGCAGAATCTCCTGAATTTGTAGATATAGATGTCAATGCCCAATTTGCTCCACCTTCATAGTTGATTGTTTTAAAACTTTTAATCAAAGAAGGTTGTTTGTTAAATATAGTTGTTACAGTTGAATTATATGTTATTCCATAAAAAGTAGCTTTATTAACACTTGTTGAATTGTGTAAAAATATTCCACCACTATTAGTAGAATAAAAATTATTTTGAACACTGTTTAAGTTTTTAGGACTATAACTATATCTACTAGTCCATCCTTGAACTTGCTCATCAAAACTAAGTGTTTCTACAGCTATGTTTTCAGATTTAGATTTTAAAGAAAGAGTATAACATTTATTGTGTATGTCCCATCCTCCAACAGCTTCACCTCCTTGTAAGGTGCTAAATCTGTCTCTAAAGTAATCATACATACCATAAGCAGATATTTCTGTTATACCGTCTTGAGACAGTCTTAAAACAGCGCCCTGGTTAGCGTCTGTGAAGTATTTTCTATAACCATATACGGCAAATGATTCTGGATTTGTACTAATACCAAATTCACCAGCATAGGGGACTATTGCTCCTATAACTACATTAGAAGTTGTTTGCATAGGTTGACCTTCTTGAGTAAATATAGCGTCTTTGTCTATTAAAGCTCTATTAACTTTATTTTCTTGAAATATAATTAAGTTAGTATCTTCTGCATAGAGTTTTTGAATACTACCTCTAGAAGGGTCAACAGATCTAGTTATATCTTCTCCTGATGGAAATTGATTTGTTTGATTTATACCTGTTCTAGAATTTAATACACCTGAATATATTATAGAATTACCTAGAGTTTCTTGTTTATTGTCTTCTGACCTTAAGAAAGCTCTTGGTGATAAACCTGTTTGAGGATCGTTATAACCACCTTTTATTCTAGACTCTTCAACGTACCAATTATAGGCAGCTGAAAGATCTCCTTGTATTAATTTTTTTAAAACAAAGGTATTGTAGTATTTAACTGGGGTTATTACTGCCATATTATATTATAGTTACTTATTTTTTATATTAATTACTAACAACTATGGTCCATCAAATTGACTAGGACTGGTTCCCATACCTACTGTTGGGTAACCATCCGGCTGTCCAGTTTGATTTGTATAAAAAGGAGGGCTTATATTGCCTACATAAGAACATCCAAACAACTGATTACTGTTATCCACGTAAGACGGATCATTAGTTGGTAAAAAAGATGCTTGTGGTAAATAAGACCAGTAAATATTAAAAATACCCTGAGAACTTGGGTTAGCATTTTGAATACTACAACGAGTGCTTAAATTAACAATAGCGCCACCGCTAAAATCATAAACTTGAGTTACTGGAGGAGTTTCACTTTTTTGACCAGGTTGTAAACCAGAAGCTTTTAAGTTAGTAAAATCATTGTTTGTGGGGCTTAATCCACCAGAAGCCGCATCAAAAGGTTGTAAACTTGCAAATTGAACTCTTTTTATAAAAGCAGAAGAACTACCTGAAGCTTGGTTGGTGTTAGGAATATTTTGATTAGTAGTAAAACTATTAGCTGTGTTTGATTGTATGTTAAACACGGCTCCATTATCATCTGTGAATGAAGTTGCATTGCCATCACCATAACTAGCGCCGCTACCAAATTGAGTAGTCATTAAAGCATTAACCTGAGAACCTGGCACACCAGCACTAGATATACTGCAGTCCATGTATAAATAAACTCTTTGATTAGTCCAGTTTTGAAATTGAAACTTATAATCTCTATTATTATTAGTACCACTAGCTTGCATTGACTGCCCGTTTAAACTTGATGTGGGATTTGAACTGTATGCTAGTATTGTAACCTGAGTACTATAATTAGGTGCTCCAACACTATATGAAATTTTAGCGCTATTAGCATTGTCTACTTGTAAACTCTGTGCTTGAAGCGTGTCTCTAAGATTCATATATATAGTATAAGTAAAGCCAGCCTCGTTTAAAGGACCAGGATTAGCGTTACTTGAGTTTAATCGTCCAGTTATAGCAAAATTAGACCATTCATCTGTCGCCGGTCCTCCTGCAGTACCATTTTGAAATGTAGGATAATTATTAGAACCCTGAGCAACCTGAACCCAATCAGTTATTAAGTTTGTAGTACCTGAGTTAGGTTCAATTGTTGCTCTTGCTATTTCTGTGTTTCCTGTTATAGCAGATAGTTTTTCTATTCTATCTATTGACCAACCAGAAGTAAACCCAACAGGCGCAAACGTTGTGTTCCAAGGTTCAAGATCACCAGCAGCGTTGCTTCTAGCAGAACCATTTTGACCTTTGTTAGATTCCTTTGGATTTCCACTGGTCATTACGACTATAGTTGGGCTGCTTGTTGTTACAAGACCAGTTATATCAATGACAGGAACTTCAACAATTGGAGCAACATTTTCTAGTTGTAATGTTAAAGACTGACTTACTTGAACTCCATTACTTTGTATAAACGTTAAAGTAAATAAAAACTTACCTCTAAAATCAACAAATGTAGCTGGTTCTGCAGAAGATCCAGCATAAAACCTATCGTTTGTTTTTATTATATAACTACCGGATTGAGAACCTGAGTTTACAACAAATCTAGAAGCTTGAGGTGTACTTGTGTCTAAACTTCCATCTAAAGAATAACTAAAACACGTAAAGTTAGGATTTAAAGTAGTGTTTGTTAAATTAACACCACCAGCAACTGGAAAAAAGTCAGTTGTTAGTTGAGTATTTAAAGCCATGCTTTCTAAAAAGCTATAACTAAAAGCGCTAATACCTGTTATATTAGTATTTTCGTTTTCTATACTTAAATTTAAATCTGATATTAAGTCAGCGGTAGAAGATTCGTAAAATAATTCTAAAGGTGAAACATATGGTGTTGTTTCATAAACAGCAAGACCCATATTTTGTGGATATGGATAATTACCAGTGTTTGTGTTAGGTGCTGAATAAGAACTTTCTCCTAAACCTACAGATTTTTGAGTAGAAACTTTAGCTAAATACGGTTTAGTTTGATAACTATAAATTGAAAATGGATTTACTTTTCCAGGAATAGATGCTGGTGGAACCGTAAGATCTTCTAAACCTGGAAACAAGTCTCTAACAGTACCTATTAAATCTACTTTATCAGAAGAAGACTCAGGGTCTATTTGTTGATTAAACGTAGAGTAAGTTATAGTTGTTGATGACTTTTCTATAATATTAGTTATTCTAGGCCACATTGAAACGTCGCTAGTAAATTGCTCTTGACTAGGCCCTACGCTTTGTAAATTTCTAGGTATTTTATTTATATTATCATTTATTAATGCTACAAAAGCTATTTCGTTTTGTTCTTTGGTTTCACCATCTATAGGATATCCATTTACAATACCTGGAAGATAAACATTATAATAATCTTGTTGTTGTTGTTTTACTACAGATTTATATATATAAAAACCATTTACGTTTATACTGTATGTTGCGTAGGTGTTTTTTTGACCAAGTTTACTAGGTTCAGGTCTTGTTGCAGGTGTGTCATCAAATAAATAATTAGAAGCAACTTCTTCTTTTGTGAAAAAAGTAACAGCTCTAACACCACCACTATCACTAACGGTATCTATGCTAACTATTTCAGTATAATCTATATATAGACCTTTTAGTTTTCTTCCTATGTCATAATACTTTTTATAACTGGTTGGCCAGCCTGGAAACAAAGGTCTAACAGTGCTAGATCCAGCTCCAGTATAATATTTGTAATATTTATTAGAAGTATATAAAACTTCAAACTTAACAACTTCACCAACTAATAATCCTGTGTTAAAAACAAGCTTTACATTTGTTCCGTCTTGATTTACAGAATACGTAGAAGGCTCTTGTAGCAACCATCCATTACCTTTGTCTATTAAAATATTAAAAGTATTAGCCGCATTTGTAGCGTCTGCGTATGGTATTATAGTTGTAAAAGTAGTTTGTGCAGCAGTGGCTATTAGGCACTGTGTTCCTATACTGTTAAAAAACGGGTATAAAGCACTTGGCGGAGTTGCAAATTCAGTGTCAACTTCATAGTAATCTCCTTGAGCATATGCCCCAGGATAACCAGATATAGCACCAGCGTTAGCCTCTTCAGGTATTTGTTGTAAATAATACAAAGCTAAATTGTCACCGGTCCATGCTTGTAAAGAATTACTAAAACTTACTGGATTGTAATCACTGTAGTAATTAGAACCTGGTTGTGGATCTCCATTAGAATCTAATAATCCATCATAGTTTGATAAAACAACATCTGTTTGTCTTCCATATTTATCTGATAAAACTATACCTACTTGATAATTTCTATTTTGTTTTACAGAATGCTGAGGATATTCTATAAACTCTTGAGCACTTTTATCAGTAACACCAACATAGTAATCTAAACCAACAGGTGCACTATATCCTTCTAAGTAGTTTGAATACATTATTCTGTTTCCACTGCTTTCTTGAGCAAGAGCTTTTACTGGTACTTTATCAAAAACTCTAACAGATTGAACTGCAGGAAGAGTTCTTATTGGAATTGTAGATTGATAAGAGTATTGATATATGTTAGTATAATTCAACGCAGATATAAAATTAGAATCTACTTTTATTGTTTCAATTATTTGATAAGCTTGCATATCTGATTGTTTAAAAACAATATCAATAGCTGAAATCTTATAATTAGTTATAATATCTATACAAGGTAATTCTATATTTAATACAGCATTGTTTATTGAGTTTTGCATAAACTCAACAATACTAGTTATAAAAGCTTGGTTTTCGTCTTGATTAACAAACTCTCCTTCTTGATAAGGTATAAAAACGTCTTGACTAAACGGAGCGACTGTAGAATATTCGTTATCTTCAAATTTAAATCTATAAGAAAACTTAACAAACCTGTCTGATAAAAAATCAGGATCACCGTTCCAGCCGTTATAATTGTCATCTCTTAAAACTCTTACAGCACAACCATCTACCGTAGGTATAACGCTTGTAGTGTCTATAGTGTTGGTAACATCAAAACTTACAGAAGCATTATTGTTTGCTGCATCTACAGCATCCGAAGTCCAAAATTTAGTTTGAGTCGTTAAATTGTAAAAACCTCTAGCGTTTGGAGAAGCTACATTTTCTCTGTAACCTGAAGGAAGAATACTGGTTCCTAGTATGTTATCACCAGCAACATATCCACCTGCGGTTTCATCCCATAAAAATTGACTTTTATAACTAGCTGCAGGAGCAGTAGAATTAACTGCAATAATGCCATTCCAATCAGCAATCGTAGGTATTCTGTGACCTATAGGCGCTAAACCTCTAGGGTCAACAACAGCCCACTTATTATAAAGTAACCCATAAGTAACACCGTTTCCATTATAGTTTTCATAATAACACCATCGACCTTGTTGGTTTGTATCAGCTAAAACCCAATCAGACAATAAAGTTGCCTGAGGTATTTCGTCACCATTTCTGTATTTTTTAACAGCTAAGTTTTCTTGAGATAACTTATATATACCTATTTCTACAATAGACGGATCTTGAGCGTCTGACATTGTAGAAGGTTTTAATGGAACGTTAGGTCCTAAGTCTTGAAAATAAGAAGCACCAGATCTTAAGTTTATGAAAGAAGGTGGAGAGTATGGTGCAAATTTAGCCACAGATATTTGGTCTTCATTCGTATAGTGACCCAAAGATTGGTCTATATTTATTTTTCTAGGTTGATTTCTATTGTCAGTAAAAAAAAGTTGATTTTCTATCAAACTTATACCATACATACGACTTTGTGTGCTAAAGTTTAAAAAACTTCCACTAACCAAAACATTGTCACCTTGAGTTAAAGTGTTTAAATACCCTATAGTACAAACAGCGTTTAATGGGGCTTTTTCTGAACCTGTATGGTTTGTTCTAAAATAATAAAGTCTATTATTACCTTCGTCAGAATAAGTTCCTATTATAGTAAAACCACTTCCAGTAGATCTAGCAGTAATTACATTACCAAGTATAGACTCAACAGCACCAACATCACTACCTTCTGATCTAGAAACAGCTATATTTAAAGCATCTCTATACTCGTTATTTGGAATTAATCTTTCATCTAAGTCTTTATTCATTTTAGACTTAATGAAACTGTTTTTAGCTTCTGCCATGTATTAGTGTTTTATCCATTTAGATTTACCTCTCATAACTTGACATATTTCGTCTAATTTAATGTTAGATAATCTTATCTTGGCGTTTCTTAATTTAGCACTTCTATCTTTTTTTAATCTTTGAACAACATACTCTGGTTGATTTATTCTAGTAGACATTAAAGAATAAAGTATAGAAGCATACATAGCGTCTTCTGCCATTTTAGGTAGTCTACTATCTAAGTCATAAGCTAATCCATCTGATATGTATTCAAAAACAATTAGTCTTCCAACTAAATTGCTAGAAAAAGATAACTTGTTTTCTCTTTCATTTATATTAAACCAACCATTACCTTGCGCCGTTTGAGGATCAAGACCATATAACTGACCAAATCCAAACCCAAAAAGTCCTTCCCAACCATATCCATATTCCGCTGCATTAGCCGCGTCTGGTATTAAGTTGCCGTTTAATTCTGTTGATAAACTAGAGCTATTACTGTGCCATCTTTCTTGAGTTATTGGCGTTCCTTCTACGTCATTACCAAAGTTATCTTGCGTGGGTATACCTGTAGAGTCTTGAACTTGAGTGTAGTAAGGGCTTATAGTTAGATTGTTTGTAGGGTATATTATATGTTTAACACCTAAAGAATCAATCCAAGAACATCTAACATAGTTTACATAGTCTTGCGGTATAACTAAAGTTAAAGACGGAGGTATTGTTAGTTCTGCTGATTTAATACTTTTTAAAGTATCATAGCTAAACTCTTGCATAGCTCTTTTTGCAAAAAATATTATATCACTTCTTTTTACATTAGGTAGTAGCTTATCTTGTCCTACGTAACCTACGGCAAAATTATTAATAACATCATTTAGCTTTATGTATTGATAACTACCGTAATTATCCTCTACGGCTTGGCCATAAGCTTTTTCTGCTTCTGTATTTCCATATTTACCACCTGTAAGTATAGTAAGTTGAACAACTATAAATGCGTTGGCTCCTGGCGGATCTGCTAGTTTTATTGTTCTACCGTTATTAATAACTTCTAAAGCAGTAATCCATTCGCTCCAAGAACCAGATATACCGCTAGTACTTGTATACACCTTAAAGTTATTTAAAGCATAATCAACGTCATTAGGGTTCCAGCTAGTGGCGCTACCTAATATAAGATCTGTATTAAAGTCTGTTGGAAGTAATTGATCCTGGGTATTACCAGCATTACCTCTAAATCCTTGAGATCCAGCATAGTATTGCTCGTTGTTCTCAGTTATTAATCCGTTATTTTGTGGTTGTATAGCCATTTTATATTAAGTTCTTTCGTTTTGTTGATCTCTCTGTATTTCAGCAGATGCCGCTTGTATAATCATAGGATCTTTTATAACAACTCCAGCATATAAAAGTATCTGTAAAATAACGTTAGCCTGCTCAGTTATTGCTAATTCAAAATTTACAGAAGTTGTAGGATCATAAACATAATAACCCGCTGTTGAATCAAAGTTCCACATAACGTCGGCTGGCTTTCTAACATAAGTAGCTTCAACATTAGAAACTATTGTTTGAGGATGTATTATTATTTTGTTTTCATTAAACAAATATACTGGAAAATATTCGCTAGGTTTAGTTATTGTAGAAAGATTAAGTAAAGCTAGTTCATTTCTTTGAACAGGTTCTACTGCTTTATCATTCTTATATAAGACAGTTCCTAATTTATAAAAATCTTGAGGATATAAAACAATTCTTAGTGTATTACCAGTGTTTATAGCGCCCGCGGTTAATTGTAGAGCACCACCTGTTATTGTAAAAGTAGTATAAGGAACACCCGCTGATCCAGTTGGTGTTTCTAATGTAACTACCACGTTACTGTTTTCTACTTGTGCTTGTGTTATTGTTGTTAGTGGATAAGATATTGTAGTTGTTGTTGTAGCGAAAGTTTGTGTTCCGCTTGCTACACCTGAAGAAGATGGTGGTGTAAAAAAAGCTGGCTCTGTTAAAGTTGCAGCGGTAAAAGCACAAGAACCTATATCTTTAAAAGCATCTAGTTTTTCTTGTACACCTTTGTAACGATTAGCATATTCGCTGTCGTTTTGTGGCAATCTCATTTGTTGATTAATAGCTTCAAAGTAACCGTCAACAATCTCTAGCTGAACTTGCGTTGCCAGTTTGTTAAACTCATTAGGAGTTAAATAGCCTCTTTGCTCTTTGTTTATAATTAACAAGACTGTTTTATAGACCTGATCTACGTTTATTGCCATTTTTATTTTTTATTATAATATTGGGCCCGAATAAACGAGCCCTATATTAGTATTACATGTTATTTAAACTTTTTCTCGATAGATTTAAATATTTCTACGCCTTCGTCTGTTTTGAAGAAAGCAGCCATTGCTGAGTAAGGGTTTTCATCAAAAGGAACTGTCATTAGTTTCTTTCCATTAGTTGCCCAAGTAAAAAATCTTTGATCTTGAGATAGGTTAATTATGTTAGCTTCTGTAGCTTTTATAGCAAAGTTTCTTAGCTGTACGTTTTCATCATTAACGAGCTCTATAAACAGTTGAGGGTTTGATCTTGCAAATATCAACAAATCTCTTTTAAGCTCCTTAGAACTCATGTCTGATACCTTAGATCCAATTTCAACTCTTAATATTGCTTCTGCTTGATCAATATCTATATCTTTAGCATAAGTCATTGCTGTTACTTGTAATTCAAGTAATCCAAGTTCATCTGTAGCTTCTTGAACAGCGTTAAATTCAACATAATTCTTTAATCTTGATGGGTGATATAATGATAATAGTTTTTGTAAATTTTGTTTAGCTTTTGGCACAAACAAAACCCCATCTTGAAATATAATATGTCCCAACGTTACTTCACCTTTTTGATCTTCTACAAAAGGAGAGTCTTGATTAGTTGCATATCTTAATTCTTTTTGTTTACCTGTTTGTTCGTCAAAATAAAGAAGCGCGTGCTTTCTTGTGTGTTTAGACGGAATAGTAAACGTTAATGGTTCTAAATTATTTGATAGAATATATCTTCTGTCTTTAATTTCCCAATTACTTTTTTGTTCTGTTTTCATAATATAATATAATTAAATAGTTTGTAAAAGTAATAATTACCCCCGTTAATACAACGAGGGTAAGAATTACATTAATGTTGACTTATTATAGTCCTTTAAATAACACGAAGTTATTAGCAGCTTGAACAACTAAACATCTTTCTGATAGGAAGTTTACTTCCATAGCATCAAGATCTGAAGTGAAAGCTCCACCCGCAGAACCAGTTAACCAAGACTTCATACGTCTGTCATCTCCTTGAGAAGCTCTGTAACGCACGTGTAAGAATGGTCGTCTGATGTTAGTTCCTAAGATTTGATCGTAAACTGTAGAAGTTCCAGCAGGAATTAATACACCTTCGATAGAAGAAGGTCCTACCATAGCACCTCTTGTAGAAGCATCATTTAAGTATTTCCAATCAGTCTTATAGAAATCGTAAGATCCTCTACGGAATCCGCTAAACCCTAAGTTTAAAGCCATTTCTTCAGAATTTTCAAATAATCCAAAAGCAGTACCACCAGCATATCCACCAGAGATAGAAGCTAACATATCGTCAAAATCCAAAGCTGTTTGTCTTTGTAAGAATAACATGTTTTCTTCAATTGCTCCTTGAGTATCTAAGTTTTTCAAAATAGCATCAAAAGAATCAAGTCCTGCAGCAGCAGTAAATCCTGTTTGTACATTACCTCTGTTAGTAATAGCAGCAAAAAGACCTTGTGTACCGTTTGCAGCAGCAAGAGCACCTGAACCAGGAGCAGCAATTTCACCTTCTACTAATGACATTTCTAAGTAATCTTCAAAACGTAATCTAGTTTCAGATTCAGCTTTTAAATACCATAAGTATCCAGATGTTCCGTCTTCAGTAGCAACTTCAACCCAACCAATTTGTGCCATATCAGATCCGTTTACAACGTATTTATTTCTGATAATAATAGGTGAGTTAGAAAATTGAGTGAATTGTGGATCAACACTGATATAGCCAGTTGGTTGAGTAGCAGCATTAAAATTTGGAGTACTAGATCCTTTTTGATATTCAGAACCATATACAAATACTTTAACATTACCAGCTAAACCAGCAAGAGCAATTGTAGCAGCTGTGTAAGGTAAAGCAGTAATTGCACCAACACCTGCACCACCTGGTGTAGAAGCGCTAACATAACATTTTACTTCACCACCAAAGTCATCCATTACTACAACAGTAGCTCCAACAGATATAACATTTGTTACAGAAGCAGCAATAGCTCCTCCAAAGTTAATAACATTACTAGCTCCATAAGCAGGCGTAAGCCCGTCGTAAGCAATGTGTAATCTATTTTGTTCAGACCAAATTACTTGATCAGAAGTCATTGGCATTTCAGCGCCAACCATTCTTAAAAAGCCAGATAACGTTCTGTTTCCATAACGCTCTACTTCTTGTTCGTATACTTCAGGTAGATATTGCTGTGCAAAATCCACGAAGTTAGCACCTGCAGCATTATTCCATTGTAGGTAATTGCTGTTCAATACTTCTTGTGCTTGAGATGGGATTAAACTCCCAAATTGAGGTTGTAAACTCATAATTGTTTAAATTTTTTTAGTTAAATTTTTTTGTTTTTATTCTTAATTTAGAAGAATCCGCACCACTTATAGACTTAACTTTAATTCCATTAACAAAAACACTACCAGCATTACCCTCTTTTCGGGCTTCAGTTGTAATGTTTTTAGACTTAGCAACTACATCTTTAACTGCATCTGCTTTTCCTTGTTCATAAAAGTGTTGTGCTATAGTATCTGCGTTTCGCGCAGCATACATGGCTTTATGATAACCTTTTGGATCTTTTAAACTACCATCGTCTGCTAAGAACTTCGTAACAAAATTGGTTATGTCTAATTGATTTTCAACTACATCGCTTGGATTTTTAACACCATATCTAAATTTCTTTTCTCCTAAATCAAAATCGAAACCTTCGAAATCTTTATTAAAAGTGTCTTTAGTTATGCGTTCAAATTCTGCACGCTGTTTGGTTCTCAATATTTCATCTTCATTATATCTATTAAAAAAGTCAACGGCTTTTTTTTGATCAGGATTAACGGTTGATTTCAACTTGATTTCATCGTAATACTTATCCTTAAGACCATCTAAATAGCTTTTAGCTTTTCCAATTTCTTCTTTATACGCTAGTTTCTTTTTTCTAACTTCGCGTTCTTCGTCTACCTCTTCATCATATTTAAAATTATCTTCTAATAAAAAGTTAACTTCATCATAATCTAAGTGTGGACGTGTGTTTTTATAATATTCTCTAAGCAAAGTACTATTATCAACATTTGAGTAGTCAGCATTTAATCTAACATAATCTTCAATTGTAGAACCCGGTACTTCATCCATAAAAGAAACCAGCTTTTCAATGTTTTCAGGTAAAGGTTTACCCAATACCTTTTGATCTCTTACAGCTTCTTTTACTTCTTTTTGTATTTCTTTAGTATCTATTTCTGAGTCTGATATTTCTTTAATAACATTCTCAACGGGTTTTTCGTCTCCTTGTCCCACTGCTTGCAATTCCACCTTGGATCCTTCTTTGAGTAACACGCTTTCCTCTGAGCTTTGCTTTTGAACGGCATCTAAATCTATTTTTATTGGTTCTTCTTTTTTATTAACTGCAGCAAAATCCATTTTAACGGTTTCTTCTGGTACAATTAATTTTTTAGGTATTTTCTTTTTTACTTTAAAATCACCTTCCTGTTTAACAGGTTCTTTTACTTTTGTTTCTTTTGACATAATATAATATAATTAAAAATTGATAATTCTTTATCTAGGATTAAATTGCTCTAGTCCAAACCCTCCTAAGCCATCAAACCCAGCGGATTCAAAGTCTTGAGGTAAAGTGTTGTTTTGTCTTTGATTTATTAATTGAGATTCTTGTGTTCCTTGTTTTTGTATTCTACTATCTTTTCTATCTTCAATCTCTTGTTCTTTTTGAGTTTCGCCTTTAGCTTTCATTTGAGCTAATTGCATATTGTAACTAAACTCTTCCGCCATTAGTTCTTTTTTAACTTTAGCTTCTTGAAGCATTTTATTTATTTCAAACTGTATTTTCGCTTGTTCTATTTGTATAGTTGTTTCTGCTAAAGCTTGTTGTTTTTGCATTTCTGCTTCAATAGCTTGTTGAGCTGCTTGAGAGTTTGCTTGAGCTTGAGCCTGTATATTAGCTTGCTGATTAGCCTGATCTTTAGCTGCTTTAGCTTTTCTTTTTTGTTTTAATAAAGCGTTTGCTAGTTTTATATTTTTAACTTGACGAATATCAATAGCATCATCTAAATCAATACCACCAGAAGCAAGTGCTGTCTGTATGTTTTGTTCTAGTTGCGCTTTCATTTCATCGTCTGGTTCTAATTCTAAAAATATACCAAAGTCCATCAAAGTTTTTTCTTGCAACTCTTCTAGTGTTCCAGTATTATAAGATGATATTGAATCTATTAAAGCGGCTCTAGTTAAAGGATAGTCTAAGGCATCTGCTATTCTCAACGCTATATTTTCGCATGTTCTTAAGGTAAGGTATAAACCACCTTGCATAACATGTCTTAACGCTGTGTTAGAGTTTGCAGCTGCCATTTTTTGTAATCCTACTAATGCGTTTGCGTCTGGAGTACTAGCATCTGTTGCTTCGTTTAATCCAGTTACGTCTCTTATCATCTGTAAGTAGTACTGATATGTTTGTATTAATGAACCTATTTTTGCGTTACCTGAAGAAGTTTGAAGTTCTTGAATAGGAACTTTACCTCTATTAGGATCTCCTTCTTGAGTCATAGACCTACCTACAATACTACCAGTTTGGAAGTACATATTAAGAGCCTCTTGAGCGTTATAATTAGTTCCATTACCTAGGTCTACTTCAGCTAAACCATCAACGTCTACAAAAACACCGTCTGGAACCATTCTAGATAACACTTGTTGTAGCTTTAAATGAGTTAACTGAATCATGTCAGCAAAACCGGTTATTCTACTAACAGTTGACTCTATCATACCTTTATACATTCTAGGAGCACATATAGAGTAATTCATGTTAACCTTAGTGACGTTGGCATTAGGTCTTGTCATGTTTTCTGACAACTTCCACTCTAGCATCATTTCATGGCCTAATATTTTAGCGCCAGTATATAAAACCTCTATAGCTCTACCAACTCTTTCAAAGTTGTCACTTTCAGGTGGATTAAATGTGTCTGGCTTTTCTAAAGCTTTTTCTAAACCTTGATCAGTTTGTTTTATTTTAAAAACTTGATTAGTATAAGTTTTGTATTCAAAATACAATACTTGAACTTGGTTGTAAGAATCTTGTTGCGCGTAAAAATTTCTAGTATAATTTACATCACCAGGAAACTTTTCTATTTCTTTTAATTCTTCATCCGTTAAACCAGGAAATTGTTTCTTAAGTTCTACTAAACTTATAGACTTAACTTCACCAGCATAGTATATATCATCAAAGTTAGGATCTTCTGTATAAGAATAAACTAAATTAGATGGATCAACATAGTTTAAAGTAACACCGTTGGATAAGTTAAAATCTGTTTTAACAGCACTTATGCCTATAATGGTAAGATCAGCTATTAATCTTCTTTTTATTAATTCGTATTTGTTAGCTGCTAATACGTTTTCAATAGCTTCTTCTTCTGCTATTTCTATAGACTGCTTATATGATAACTGCATATGAAGGTCTAATTCATCTTGAGATTCTGGTATATTATTAGGGTCATTACTATTAAAGAAATTCATACCCGTAGCGTCGTTTGTTGCTTGGATTATTTCTTTAGCATACATATCTCTCATTATAGCGTCTGCATACTTTGTTCTTTGCTTTAAAGATTCTGGATCTTGAGCATAAGCTTTTATGTCAAATATTTTCTGAGACATACCGTTAACTATAATATCAACAAATTTTGGTATAATAGGAACTGGTTTCCAGTCTAAATTTAAATAAGACAAATCGCCATTAATAGACAATTCATCTTTATATTTTTGAACAGGCTGTTCACCTCTAGCATAAAGTCTTAGTCTATGAAAATTTAACCAACTGTTTTGGTATCTATTTCCCATACCACCTCTGTCTCCTGAGAACCATTCGCCTTCAATAGCACGAGCTACAGCGTAACCGTACTCATAACCTTGCTTCTCTTCGTCTGATACTACTTGACTTGGAAATGAACCTACGTAATTAGTATAAATCATTTATTATATTATTTTTGAACTAAATCCTTCGTTATTATATTTCTTAAAACCTAATGGTTTTGTTTCTAATTTTCTTTTAAAAATTGGATTATATTTGTTTTTGTTACAAGCCATTATAGCTAAACCAGAACTAATTGATGCATCATGCTTTGTTCTGTTATTTATATCAAATCTAGCCCAATCATTTAATGTTCTTTGAAAATAAACATCACCATATGATTCTCCTAAATTTCCAACATAAGTTTCTATGTAAGATTCAATTGCCGCAGCGTGAGCTTGTTTAATGTCTTCACTAGAGTTAGGTATTCCGCCAATTTCTCTTTCTGTTACAGATAACTTTGCTATAGCTTTGTCTGGTCTGTTCATAGAAAAACCTCTATAACCTCTTCTTTTAAAATAATATAAAAGTCTTGGTTTGTTGTTTTCAGCTAATATTGGCATGCCATAAAAAATACAGGCCATTAAAACATCTTCAAAAAACATTTCTGCTGTTTGTGGTCTAGCTATGTACTCTAAAAAAAAGCTATTCATAGGAGCGTTTTCCATAGAAAACTTAGTTAAACCGTGTAGTGATCCGTTAGAACCACGAGAATCAACCGTACCTGATATATCATAGCTATCACAACCAAAAGCACCCATGTGTTCATTAGCAGGATATTTTAATCCGTTTTTTAATATTAATCTATTTTGTAATTGAATAGGTGGTATCCAAGAGATTTTAAATCTTCCATCTTTGTTTGGAACAAACATAACACCGTTTGGGCTATCTTTTATTCCATTGTGCCAATTAAAAGAACCTGTTGTTATTAACGATTCACTTTTGCAGTCTTCATTAAAATCAATTTGTTCATATATTCTAGTTAGATTAAATATAGATTGTTTAGCTTCATCTCTAAAAGCATGTTGCTCAGTTCTTGGAAACTGTCTATAAAATTCATTTAAACCATCTTGATCTTTCTTAAGACCATCTACTTCGTTTTGCCAATATTCTATTACACCTTTTCTTATTTGTTGACCATGAGGTCCAAAGGTATCTTTTTTTGGAGCGTCGAAGACAGGTATTCCATAAGAATTAATGTATCCTTCGTAGTTCCATTCCATAGGTATGAATAAAGAATATAATCCTGAACGAGTTTGTCCATTGGCATTTCTTTCGTTAACATCTGAGTCATAATATAATTTTTTGAAGTTATCACCACCTTTGTCTAAGGCGTTAGATGTACTTCCCATCATACATTTACCAATTATTTTACTACCTAATCTAAGGGTGGTTTTCGTAACACGCCAGTTGTTGAGGATGTTGTTGGGCCTTTCCCATTTCCCTGATTCATCGTGGACGAGGAGCTTGAGCTTTTCACCATCGTAGGAGTTGTCACCGGTGTTCTTCCAATCGATCGTGGTGTCCAAACCGGTAATTTCTTTAAGGGTTTCATTGGAATCAAGTTTTCTACGGGTAAATTTGGAGGCAGGGACTCTGTAGGCAAGTTCGGTCTTAGGCCTGTCCATCCCGTCCTGTATTGGTTTGAAAAAGAAGGGATAATTGACGGAAATTGGTACGACCTTATCTGTGAACATCTTCTTAGCATCGGGACCAGATTTGGACAATATTCCAAACCGTGAATCTGTTGATATTGTAGCAAGGTTGACCGATTCAGCTGAGGACATAAATGAAAATCCTGACCTACGGTTTTTAAGATAACACATTCCATAACACCTGGTATCTGCTTTACAAGCTTCCCAGAAAATGTAGAATAATCTATTTGATTCCCTAAAGTCTGGTTGCCCAACATCAATCTTGGACCACTGCAGGTACATATAATGAGTGCCAGTAATATAAGTAGGACTACCTTGGTTATAGAACCAAAAACCTTCTTCACGTTTAATAAATTCTTTGTCAATATAGTCATACCATTTTTCTTTAAATTCTGCTGGATACTCTTCCCAATCAAATACTGATTTTATTCTATTTAATTCTTTAGGATAAGCGGTGTGACTCCATTTGTTTTCTTCAAATTTAGTAACATCTTGTTGTTTAGGTAAAGCTATTTTTAGGTTTTGTATTTCATATATTTCACCTATTTTACCTGTTTTACTTATAACTATGACATCATGGTCTTCGTTATATCCATACTCCCATTTTTTATACCTATTATTTCTTTTTAAAACTTTAGGTTTAATGTGGTCTTTTAATACTTTATATAGAGTTTGCTCGTACATTATTTAGATCTACCTTCAGCAAAACCTTTAAAAGTTTTCTCTTCTTTAACTTCTTTAGGTTTTTCATTTAACAAGTTCTCTTCGTCTTGTATTCTATTTAATATTTCAAAAGCATCAAATATAGCTAGTTTCTTAGTAGCTGCTGCATTTTTTAATCTATCAGCAGTTATATCCTCTCCAGAATCAACAATAGCCTCTTTAGCTACTTTTATTAATTCTTCAACTGCTACATGCCCAGCTAGGATTATATTCTTCTTCGTTTCCTTTATATTCATACTTAATTACAATATCATTAGATTTCATACAATAAATTCTTTCTTTGTCAATCAAGAACTCCCATTCACCACCAGGCGTGTAACCAACTAAGTCTCCTGGTGTTATTTTAAGAGCTTCTAAAGACTTGTTTCCATATTTTAATATACCAACAAGGCTTTGCTCTTTATCATTGACTAGACTGTTTGTGTTTTTTATAGGTTTTATAAAACATCTATTATTAATAGAGTTCCAGCCGTCTTTATTTTTATATAAATATATTTGATCTAAAGCACAAAAGTAAAGGTTTTCTTTAAAAAAAGATCTACTCTTTTTTTTCTTACCTCTAGAATCATAAAAAGTTCTAAACACATTTTGGTGTATAATTATAGTATCACCAATTCTTATGTTTGTTTCAAAAGCTAAAGGCGTAGCTATAACTATAGCCTGTCTATTTACAAACTTAAAGCTTTCAACTTTACTGTTTACAACTAAATCTTTATCTCCAACTTTAATTTTATTATTGTATTTGTCACCAATTGGTTCTACAATAAAATCATACAAACTATTCATTAGTATTCTAAATCATACTCAACAGATATAGCCATGTTAGAATTAAACTTCTTCCACGGCATTACCTCATTGTTTTTCTTTATATGTATATTATAAGATTTGTCAGACTCGTCTAAAAGTATATGAGAGATTTCATGTCCACCATAAACTTGTTGACCAACTGAATAATGCATTGCTTCATTTTTATAATCTGAACCAATGCTTATCTTTCTAATATTATTTTTCATCTTCTTTTTCGATCTCAGTATAAGAACCGTCTTTTAAATCAATATTTACTTGACCATACTCATTTTCTAGTTCTTTTTTAGTAGCTTCTATCTCTTTAGATAACTCAGCTATTTGACCGTGAACATTCTGTTTTTGAACGTCTAACACTCCTAGTGTTCTTAGTCCTTCAGTTAATTTAGCTTGTTGCTCTTGAACAGTTTTTAATTGCTCTTCAGTAATCATTGCTTTTACCATTTCTTTTACTTTACTCATAATTTAATTTTATTTAATTATTAACATTTACTTATTTATATATTCACTTGTTTTTAAACTATTTACCTACTATAAAGTCATCTACAGTTACGTCAGTACCTGATATAGCCGTAACGTAATCTACACACACTGGAATTATTGATCCAGACTGTAAACCAGCAAAAGTTATAGCTTGTCCAGGCACTGGTGGTCCACCTCCAGCCGCTGTTACACCTGGTAGTATAACGCTAATAGTTGCGTCTACTGGCATAACTCCACAGTATATTACTGAAGAATCTAAATTTGTACCTAGTGTTCCACTGTCGTTTTGAAATAACCAAGCCGGTCTAACGTCTATACCAGCTATCATAGCTGCTGTTAAAGGCATAGCTTGTCCTATTATGCCGTCATTTGTTGGAAATTGTCCCATTGTTTTTTATTTATTTGTTACTTATTGATTTATATTTCTCAAAACCACGCGAGCCAAAATAGGCTACATACACAGTTGTTAATAGTTGTTTTAATAATTCTATCCACTCTTGCTCTACAGTAAAAGATATTTCGTGATGACTATCAACCCATATAAAAGCTATAGCCATGAAAGATAAGAATATAAGCGCCATAGGACGCGTATTTTTACTTAACCAAGAATCAGATGTCATATCCGACTCCCAGCGTTTTGTTATTTGGTCCTCTGCTGTTGCAGCTGCTTTTTCTACTATAACTTGAATTTCTTTTTTAATCTCAAGTTTTTCTTCCTCTGTAGTTGTTAGTTTATCGATAACGTCACCAACGTCTTTGATAACGTTACCGCTTAACCATTCCCATATTTTTTTCATTAGCCTTTCATTGCTTTTAATATTGAATAATAAGTTTTACTTATAGAATAAGTATTATTAGCTAAAGATTTAGCTTCAGTATTTATTTTTTTATAAGCTTTGTTAGAGTTAATAGTTAATCTAAGTTGTTCTTTATGGTTTTTATTTATTAAAGAAATATTTTTAGTTGCTTGTTCTATTGTTTCAATGTATTCTTTTTGAGCTTTAATAATAGCAGAAGGATCGT
>Ga0209336_10000193_pt1 | contig 31038 bp, 54 predicted proteins | sample LinPmetageLP32_FD_184042 | JGI IMG/M metagenome (GOLD analysis project Ga0209336, IMG submission 184042) | Marine viral communities from the Pacific Ocean - LP-32 (SPAdes) (version 2) | ecosystem: Environmental > Aquatic > Marine > Oceanic | place: Pacific Ocean | collected 2009-08-23
TGCAGTGTTTAACTTTGCAACCAACGATTACACAACAGGGCAAGCAGAAGGATCAAACGTATCAACAGGTACATATGCCGTTAGTCCGCCTTCTGGTCTTTCTTTATCGCAACAAAACAACATAGACGGAACAACGAGCAAGGTAGAGATTCTTGCCAACTGGACAAACAATACAAGCGATAAAGTAACGCTTACAGAGATTGCTTATAAATTAAGTACAGACAGCAACTACACATCAGATTTCACTGTAGGCAAAAGAGTCACACGTGCAGCAATACCAAATGTAGTTGTTGGAAAAACATACAATGTGAGAATAAGACACATTGATCTTAATGGTGTGACCAGTGTTTATACCAGTGTTGTGAATATTACAATAGCAGTTGCTTCATCAGCACCATCAACACCTTCAAGTTTGACTGTAACAACAGGAAGGCTAAATATGTTGCTTTCTTGGACCAACCCTAACTCAACAGATTTTAGAGCAGTTAAGGTATACAGAAAAACAGCCAACAGCACACCAACAGACGATACAGATTTAGTAGACACAATCGGCGGTGAGCCTAATAAGATCTCTACGACATTGTTTGGAGATCAAGACACCTTAACTGCAGGGGTCACTTATTACTTTTGGGTGAGGGCAGTCAATCATTCAGACCAACACTCAGCATTTAGTAGCTCAGTTGCAGGCAATTTCACAAGTGCGGTTCCTGACGGAACAATCACAACTCTTAAGCTTGCAGATGATGCCGTAACAAATGCAAAGATAGCAGTAGATGCGATTCAAAGCGATGTGATAGCCGCAGGTTCAATAGTAGAATCAAAACTAGGTGTAGATGCTGTAACAAATGCCAAGATAGCAGACAACGCTATAAATGGACCTAAGATTAATGCGGGTGCCGTTGTTGCAGAAAAAATAGCTTCAAATGCAGTCACAGCAGTTAAAATTGTTGCTGATGCAATTACAGCAGATAAAATAGCAACTAACGCAGTTACAGCAGCAAAAATATCAGCAGGTGCAATAGTTGCAGGAAAACTTGCTGCAGATTCTATTATTGCGAGTAACATTCAAACTGATGCAGTTACATCAGATAAAATTGCAGCCGATTCTGTAACAGCAAATAAAATAACAGTATCAACACTCTCAGCAATTACTGGAAATCTAGGTACACTTTCAGCAGGAACTATTGATGCAAGCAATGTAACAATAAGCAATCTAAACGCATCAAATATAACCACTGGTGATCTTAGCGCACAAAGACTTGTACTTAATGGCTCAACGCTTACAGCAGATGGAACTGGTTTAAAAATTACAGCCAATGGTGTTACTGTAGCCGAGATAGGTACAAGGGCTGTTGGTTCTATGGGTGTTAATGGTCAACGTAGTTCAAGTGTATTTGGTAGTGGTACTTTGGCACATTTAATGACATTGACTTTTACCTCTGCAGAAGCAGGAGATTATCTTCTAGTTGGCAATATGATGGTTGGTGGATTTTTCACCACTTCAATAGTGTTAAATACAGAATTACAGTTAGATGGAACCGTGATTTCAGATTACACATCAGGAGTGGGAACAACACTTGCAGTTCAACCGATTTTGCATGCGGCTAAAGCAACATTAGCAGCAAATACTTCATTTACACTAGTGTTGAAAGGTAGAATAGTACAGGGACAAGCAAGTTCAGGTGGAATTTCAGGTTTTAACATAAGAATGTCTTCATTAAAATTAGCTAAACAATAATTATGGGAACTGAATACTATTACGGAACGCCTGAAAATCCTGAGACAACTTCTCAAAAGATCAGGAACACAAGAAACTCTTTGTTGATTGACTGTGATTGGACAGTTGCAATAGATAGCCCACTATCAGACAGCAAGAAAGCAGAGTGGGTAACTTACAGGCAAGCACTCAGAGATTTACCAAGTAGCTACTCAAATAGTGATAACTATGATGATGTAGTATATCCAACAGAACCATCATAGGAGAATAATTATGCAACATGACGGAAGATTCCAAGGCGACATGGACAGAAACGAAGTAGAGATGGACCTTAACAAGTTCATGGCTATGGTTGAAGAAATAGGATCCCTTAAGGATAAAATAAGAGATCTAGAAGATGAATCAACTAAGAACCCGCATCAACGATGGATCTTCTTAGCGCAAGCTGTGGACTCATGGAGAATATTTCCTAGAGCATTCTTAAGTGTCTATATGTATCTTTTGTATTACACGACATTTTGGTTTATGGCATTAGAAACCCCAAGCTTTGAGCAAAGTGGACTTATATCAATAGTAGTTGGTGCGGGTGCAGCATGGTTTGGATTGTACGCAGGAACTAGCGGTTCAAGTAAGAGTTTTAAAGGAGAGGATAAATAAGTTAGGGCTACTCACAAGTTTGCAACCTTGCTTTCACCCCCAATAAAATATTCTATTCAATATTATTATAAGTATTAACGAATGCGTCAGTCTAAGGCGTTAAAGGAGATTAGCCTTTAAATTTAAATACCCTGTGCTACATATTAGTTTTCTCATTATTTCTAACAAGCAATGCAAACTAATTTAATGCCTCACTAATACTATATGAGAAGCATTGGGGGGTACTTACCCTAAACAATACAAAACAAAATATCTTAAATTTCTTTAGGCTTTAAACTAACAACACTACATTGTTATTGCCGCCAATCAATAATCTTTTTATTGTTTATGTAGTTATTATAACAACCCTATCTATAAATGCAAGCATTGATGCTAAAATAATTTAATGAATATTATTAAGCTAATTGAAGATGTAGGTTTGCCAATTGCAGGTGGTCTTATCATGGGATATTTTATTTTCTTAATAATGAAGCAGCTAATGGGCAATCTAGTAAATGACATAAAAGGCGTACAAGGAATCACAAAGATGTTAATTACTAGAGCATCAATTATGAATAACGATATGATAAGAATAGATACAAGCGTATCAAGCGCTTTGAATTTACCACCCGACCTAGACCGAATCGCGAGAGCAGAAAACTTTGTGGAAGATGGCAAGATTGACGCAAGGCGTGATTAATGGACATTGTAAGCTTAGTTGAAAAGTTTGGTTTCACGTCGGTCATGGTTATAGGCTTGGGCTATTTTGTTTATTATGTTTGGCAAACCATAACCAATACAATTGACCCTGCTGTTTCAGAAATGAAAAAAACAATAATTAGACTGACTGATCAATTAAGGCTCTTAGACCAAGATATGATACGATTACAGCAGAAAGTGAATACGGTTTTAGAATTGAATGAAAAAAAACCAAAAAACAAAGATAGACAAGATCCTTGATTTTATTACTGAATTTATAATTTGGGGATTTAGTTTAGGTGTTTTAGTTTTGATCGGATTAATTATATTCCTCATAGCTAAATAGGAGATTGAAGATGGGTAGCACAGAATTAAAACTTATAGCAATAAATGTTCTGTTTGTTTTCATTGTTGTGCAGGTTATACAAGCCGATGAAATGACCCACACTTTTAAAAACCCTAGCTTTTCAGGGGTAGGAACATCAAGTCACTATTTGACTATTGAGAATCAACAATTCAACAGAAAAGAATCAATCAAAGAAGAAATCAAAGCCTATCAAGAAGAATTAGAAAGAGATGCAAAAAATACCACATTAGCCCGATTCATAAGAAATCTTGAATCACGAATCTATGCACAGTTGAGCAGACAACTTGTAGACAACCTATTTGGTGAAACGCCTATGACATCAGGACTGCTAGAACTTGAAGGCAATAAAATTGAATATTCAACAGACGGCGACTTTATAACTTTAATCATTACGGATGCAGATGGAAACACGACTGAAATTACTCTACCCATTGGTGATTTTGCTTTCTAGTTGCACCAACTGGTCCATATTAGATAATTACATACCGCCAGTAAGCTTAACCAAGCAATCAGAAGTTGGAACCCTAATCAACAAAGATCTAGCAGCAATAGGTAAGCCATTTCTTAAGCCCACTATAGCTGTATATCCTACTAGCTTCACAGATCAAACAGGGCAAAGAAGAAGTAACAGTTCGTATGCGTCCTTCTCAACAGCTATTACGCAAGCACCACACGCATATTTAATCCGTGCCTTACAGCATGCAAGCAATGGAGAATTTTTTGATGTGGTAGAGAGAGTAGGTTTAGATAATTTGACTAAAGAAAGACAACTAATACGTTCAACAAGAAAAAGTCACAAAGAAAATAAAGACCTACTGCCACTGACATTTGCAGGTTTGTTAATGGAAGGCGGTGTGATAGGATATGAAAGTAACATAAAGTCAGGCGGCTTGGGTGCTAGATATTTGGGCATAGGCTCTACCAAAGAATACAGGCAGGATATTGTGACTGTATCTTTAAGGACCATTTCTGTAAGTACAGGTAAAGTCTTGACTGAGGTGTTGACTACAAAATCAATTCTTAGCGTAGCTATAAGTCAAGATGCTTTCCGATTCGTTTCCAATGATACTGAATTAGTGGAAATAGAAAACGGAATGGTAGAAAACGAGTCTGTGAATATTGCCTTGCAGAATGCCATAGAAACAGCAGTTTTAGAAACCATTAATTTAGGATTAAAGAAAAATTTGTGGAGAATTGTAGATGAAGAAATACTTAATAATATTCGCGGTTAGTTCAAGTTTTATTTTTGCAGATAACGAGGTATATGTGGACCAAGTGGGCGCAACCTTTAATCTTGACATAGAGCAACTGGGATCCTCAAACATTATAGGCGGTGCGACTGCAGCAGCAGGTAACATGACCCCTCTTGATTTAGACGGTGCAACTATGACACTAGACATCAACCAAATAGGTGATAGTAATAAGTTCTTAGGCGATATAACAGCCGATACATTTACAGGTTTCTTTGAGTTTGATGGTGATAGTAATACCTTTAACATACAAACTGACCCGACAAATACTTATGGTGCTGACAGTGGTAACTTCAATGTTGATGTCACAGGTTCAAGCAATACTTTTACGCTTGACGTTGCCACAAGTGATTTAGCAAGCACTTTAGATCTAGATTGGATCATACAAGGTAACAGCAATACATTTGACTTTGATATTGACTATGATCAAGCAACAAACTATGTTGATATAGATGGAGATTCCAATACAGTCAATTTTGATGCAGATGGGTATGCTCAAGGCTACTTTAAACTTGAACATGATGGTAACTCACGAACCTTCAACATAGATCAACAGAGTACATTAGCAAGTGACTGGTTACGCATACTTTCTAACGGCAATAGTGGCACTGTCTGTGTCATTCAAAGTGACGGCGGTACAAGCACAAGCTGTTGATATTGGAGATGTGTCAGAACTTACAGGCAATGCACAAGTTTTAAGGGACAAGCCCTACAGAGCAGAGTTAGACTTTAACATTCAACAAAATGATAATGTAGAAACGTCTGATGGTCGTATTGCCATAAAGTTTTTAGACGATTCAACCGTTAAACTCACTGAACATTCCCAACTCACGATTGATGAATACATCTATGACCCGAATCCATCTAACTCCAAGCTTGCATTAAACTTTGCCAGTGGTACAGCAAGGTTTATAACTGGACAATTAGGCAGAATTGATAAAGAAAACATTAGCATACAAACACCAACAGCCAATATTGCGATTCGTGGGACGGATTTTACCGCGACAGTAGATGAGTTAGGTCGTAGTCTTATTATCCTTCTGCCAGATCTCTCAGGGCTTTCTAGCGGCGAAATAACAGTAACTACTGCTATGGGTACTGTTGTTTTAAATAAGCCCTATGAAGCTACTACAACTACAGTTTTTGAAAGCAGCCCAAGCAAGCCAGTAATACTAGATCTTACATTAGACATTATTGACAATATGCTCATTGTGCAACCGCCCAAAGAAAGCAAAATAGTCACAACTGAAAATACAACATCTACAAGCAATGTACTAGATGTAGACTTTCTAGAATTTGACGGATTGGATGCAGATTATTTTGCATCAGATGATCTAGAGTTTACAGAATTAGATATTAATTATTTAGATGTTAATTTCTTTGAAGATTTATTAAAAATTATGGATGAATTAGATAAATTAAAAGATGATGAGTTGCAACAAGAACAAACTATCACAAGAATAACAGGCACATCAGTAGGTCAAGATACAACAACACAAATTATAACTTTGGTTACAGGAGAGTTGATCTCCCTAAGAAGAACCGTTGAGCAGTCTGTGCAAGTAGATCTAAACTCAAGTCAAGGCTATACCGTTATCTTTATACAAGATGGTGTATCAAACACCGTAAAAATAAATGGTGGCGGTGATTCAGTGATAAAAATCGCACAGGGATCATGAAAAAAACAACAATATTCATAGCGCTTATATTTGGATTATCACTACCAATGATAATGCAAAATGTTTCACATGAAACATTAAAACTAAAAACATTTGATACATTTGTTACTAAAAAAGACCCAACTGGCTACTTCACAATATTAAACATAACTGAAGAAGATGTAATATCTGAAGGCGGTTATCCCTTCCCTAGAGCAAGACTGGCAGAGATACAAACAGATCTATACAACGCAGGTGCATTGGGTGTTGGTTGGGTGATTGCCTTTACGGAAAAAGATAGATTTGACGGCGATCATCAATTTGCATCATCTTTAAAATTGCTGCCTAGTGTTTTATCTACTTTTGAAAGTAATATTGGAAGTTATCCGCCTACTACTGGTACGGTAATATTGGGCGAGAACATAACTGGCATCAAAGCAAAAGGTATAAGAGAAAATATTAAGGTCCTGTCAAAATACGCAGGTCAAGGTATTGCTTTTGCGCCAGTAGATGTTGATAACCTAGTCAGACAAATACCTTTGCTTATGCAGACTGATGATGGTTGGGTTGCTTCTTTCGGCACTGAGGTTCTCAAAACATTAGCTCAACAAGATACCTACATAATAAAAGGATCTGCAGCAGGAATTGAGGAAATTGCTGTACGTGGAATACCACCTACAAAGTTAGATAAGTATGGCAGACAGTGGATTGATTGGGTCAATACACCGCAGACAACACTACAAGAAATGGATGTACAAAATAAATTTGTTTTTATTGGTGTAACCGCAAACGGAGTAATGCCGCAAATAGCTACGCCAATTGGATTGCTAGAGCCACACAAAATACAAGCCGCGTTAGCAGAATCCATACTGTTAGAAAATAGCCCATACGTACCGAACTGGCACTTAACAGCAGAACTAACAATATTTATAGTATTGAGTTCCCTTACATGGATTCTATTGCATGCTTTGGGTATGACTAGCGGACTAGTTTTGACTACTTGCATTTATTTAGGGGCAATTTACGGCGGAAAAACTTTAATTGAAAAAGGTATCTTAATTGATGTGTCTTGGTCTTTAATATCAGCATTCATAATTGGATCAATAGCTTTTTATCTCAAATTTAGAGAGCAATACAAACTGCGACAACAGATAAAAAAACAATTTGAACATTACTTAGATCCAAGGCAAGTCAAAAGACTACAAGATAATCCTGATCTACTTAAGTTAGGTGGTGAAAAAAGAACATGTACCTTTTTATTTACAGATCTTAGGGGCTTCACTGCTTTGTCAGAGACAGTAACACCTGAAAGAGTCACTTACATTATGAATAAAGTTTTAACGGTACAGCAGCATTCTGTGCAAGCACATGGCGGAATGGTAGATAAGTATATTGGAGATGCAATGATGGCGATTTTTAATGCACCTTTAGATCTAACAAATCACAGCAGAAAAGCTGTTGAATGTGCAACAGATATAATGGCAGCAATTAAGATCCTGAATATAGAATTAGTGTCAGAAGGAATACCACCAATTGCTATAGGTATTGGTATAAATTCAGGAGATGCAATTGTAGGTAATATGGGAAGTGAGAATAGGTTTGATTATACGGCTATAGGTGATGCCGTAAACGTAGCTGCAAGACTTGAAAGCGCCACCAAAGAAAGGAATGTAGATATACTTATAGGCAGACAGACTGAGTCTTATTGCGGATTTCATTTAAAACTTTTAGAGCCTATAATGGTAAAAGGTAAATCACAGCCGTTGCAAATATTCACATGGATAGACAGTCAATAATTTTAAAAATAGTTAGATTCTTTAGACCACGTTATCAAGTGCGTGTCTCTTTTAATAAAGAATATGGCGATTCTGATGATAAGGTATATATTGCAAAAAAAATAATTAAACAAAAAGAGAATCATTTAAAGTTTCGTAATCTAGCAAATAAGACTATTGAGTATAGAAGCGCAGGCGGATTAAACTATATTATTGAGGATATGTAATGCAGCAATTATTGGTAGGAGTAGTAATAGTATTGGGTTTAGCTTCTTATTATTTTTATAGTCAAAATCAAATATTACAGGCTAATAATTCAGCACTTGAAGGTGCGGTAGCCACACAAGAAGAAGCAATAAAAACTATACAAGCTGACTTTGAAATGCAAACACAGCAATTGCAGGACTTGACAATTAAGAGTCAAGCAGCGCAAAAAGAATTAAATAGATACACGCAGTTCATACAAAACTATGAACTTACTGCTAAAATTTTAACCGATCCAATAGAAATGCAGAGGAAAATTAACAATGGTACAAAACATATCATGGAAGAGATTGAGAAACTCAGCGACACAGTTGATAATCTTGATGATGGTTTGCAGTTGCAGTCTAATTCCAACTAAGAAAATAGAAGTATCAGCAAAACCTTTAGAAAGGCAAATAGTGCAACCTATTATGCCGAGAGAAATAGATCTAAAACAACCACAATGGATTGCTGTTACGCCCGATAATTGGGAAGAGCAATTAGCACTAATTGAAGAACAGGAAGGAGAGTTAGTGTTCTTGGCTATGACAATTCCTGACTATGAGGTGATGGCATATAACATGCAAGAGATCAAAAGATACATCACAGAGTTAAAGGATGTAGTTGTTTATTACAGAAAAGTAACAACAGAAAAACTTCCAAATGATAAATAAATCTGATAGCCTTTAATTTTCATATAGGAGAATACTATGGGAATGATATTTGAGTGGATTGGTATAATCACAATAGTAGTCACTTTGGCTTCTGTTATTTGTGCTTTAACTCCAACACCAAAGGACGATAAAATGCTTGGCAAACTCTACAAAGCGATAGAATTGGCAGCATTGAATATCGGAAAAGCTAAACAGTAAAACATAAGGTGCAGAAGCACCTACTTATTTATGTCAAACACAGTTACACCATTTGTTTATAACGCAATACTTGAAAGGGTTGTTGATGGTGACACTGTTGATGTTACTCTTGACTTGGGGTTTTCAGTTTTTCTGCGCAAACAACGCTGCAGGTTGGCAGGCATTGATACCCCAGAGTCTAGAACTCGCAACCTAGCAGAGAAGGCATTGGGAAAAAAAGCATCAGCTAGGCTCTCTGAACTTTGTGTAGGCTCATTTAAAATACAGTCATTGGGTAAAGGTAAATATGGGAGAATACTTGCAATACCTTATACGGAAGATGGTCAAGATATTTGTCAAATGCTTGTCAATGAAGGTCATGCCGTGGAATATCATGGCGGAACAAAAACAGCAAAAGTCAGAAATGACGGAACATGGGGCAACTAAAATGCACTTATCAGATGAAGGCTTATCATTAATTAAAAAGTTTGAGGGATGTCCAACGGAAGGCGGTCTTGCTGTCCCATATAAATGTCAAGCAGGTGTTTTGACTATAGGTTACGGTCATACTAGAACGGTCAAACCGCATGATAAATGGACAATGGATCATGCAAGCTACATTCTGCAAGAAGAAATAGAAGATGAATATGAACCGTATGTCAATGATCTAGTAACAGTGCCATTACATCAAAATCAATTTGACGCTTTGGTAGCATGGGTATTTAATCTTGGACCAACAAACTTCACAAGCAGCACAATGATACAGGTACTTAATTCAGCAGATTATGATGGTGTTCCATATCAAATGAAAAGATGGAACAAAGTAAATGGGCAGGTCAGTGACGGTTTAATTCGTAGACGAGAAGCGGAAGCATTGCTGTTTGAGGGTAAAAGTTGGGAACATATCTAAATGGCTCTAAGCAAGACACAGAACAAAAGGCTTGGGGTAATACTAAGTGTCATGTTCAAGGAAGAAACCCCGCAGGAACTACTACAGGACGTTCTAGAGCATGGTTTTGTAACTCAAGTTGATAATACTTACGAACTTACAGATAAAGGCATTGATGAAAAAAACCGACTCTGTACTTTGTCAGGACTTAATATCAAATATTCTAACGAGAAAGCCTAGATTAAATCCAATCATTTCCCTCATACCATCCAACAAGGCTGAAACGACTGCCCTTAGATACCTCAGTGACTCTATGATAAAGAAAGGATGGAAAAACTAGTATAGTTCCTTTTTCTCTCAACTTTTTCTTATCTAAATTACCAACATCTTTACTAAACTCAAAATCACCGCCTACATAATCAATGCTATCTGAAAGTTGTACTGTAACGCTCAGTTTTCTTTGTGATGTATGATTGAAGATATTGGAATCCATATGATAGTCATAAAAATCACCTTCGGAGTAATTGGCTATTTGAAATTCTTGAAAACCGTTTAGCTGCACACCAAAACATTCGCGATTTGCCATAGTAATATATGTGTTCATTATTCTATTCAAATATATTCCATTCTCGGAATCATAGGTACAAGGCAGAATATTTGAAGATCTAACGGACTTGTCAATATTAGACACATTTCCAACCTCAGACTCTTTAGGTTTGCCCTCTAGATACAAAGATATTATTGCTTCACAATGTTCAGCGCTAAGTTCTGATTGCCAAGAGTAGCAATAGGTATTCATCAGCTTCTATTTCTAAAAAGATAAATTAAGTTTCTTAATGTTTGCTTTGACAAATGCTGCAAATGTTTTGGTATTGTAATTCCTTGGACTATCATAACCACTCTTTATCAATCTCCTTAGTTTTATCACTAACATTTAGATCTCCATAAAGATTCAACATATCATTCCATTGCTTATCATCTTTATGTTCTTTTTGCATAAGATAGAAATGTATTGATTTCTTAATATTCACATGATCTTCCTCAGTCAAATACACAAGACCTTTATCAAATTTAATATCCATATCATCTTTTAAAGAATCACGACCTGCACGATCCAATCTAAACATTCTCCTACGCACTAACTCACAAAAACATTTAATTTTCAATGGCAGGGAACTGCTTGAAGATACAAGCCAATCTTTTAGTTCACTGTTATAGGCTCTTCTCAATTTTTGTGGAATCCACGTTTTTTCTTGTATTAACATAATTTATCCTCTACTGGTCCAAGTTTAAGTTTTGTAAAATGGCAACTTATAAAGCCATGTAGGTCAGCATCATAATCATGTATAACTTGGTGTGATTCATTATCTTCCACTAAACTCGTTTTATATTTTTTTAACAACTGACCAGTTTTTTTATCTTCTATATCTATAGAAATTTTTACATCAAAGTAATCACCAACATATGTTGAATTAGCCATATTTTTCTCCTATTTATTTATAAATTTTATTATTTCAATATCAGATAAGACTACATTTACTAAAATCAACATTGCAAAAGATAATAAGGCTATAAGAACAATGATAGCTATACCAACCCATTTCATTTCTTTTGCTATTTCCTTTTCAAATATTTTATTCATTATTTTTACTCCATTTACAATTTACAATGTCCTCTAGTTCGTGTGTTGAACTATCTTTCACTATAAAATCTATTACGATCCAAGCCATGCACCAAATTGCTGTTGGCAATATCAACCAAAATATATAACTCATATTTCCCCCTAATGTAATATTCTTTCTCTACATCCATTCTTTATAAAGTCATGCAGATCTTGCCAATCATCTTCATTTAAAAACTTCTTAGCATCCTTCAACGTCATAGACATAATATCTATTTGGTACTTTATAGAAAGTTTTACTACTTTTCTTTCCATCGGATTTAACCCTGCAAATTCATCATTCTTATATGTCATTTTATACTCCTAGTTTAGATTGTTCATATTCGTTACGCATCTCAATATTTTTTAGATAAAGATATTCAATTAAAACAGACTCAGGCGTTTGCCCTATATGTTTATTGGCAATTCTTGACTTGCTTATGTCAGCTAAAACATTGAAATACAAGCAAGCTAAATCTTTTATATCATGATCGTGTATGTAAGTGTCTAGTTCCCCTAACTGGTCCTTAGTTATCATTTTTCTTCTCAAAAAAATGGTTTATTAATAACTCAATTCTAAAATTGATTGCAACATATCCGCATTCCATTCTAGCAATCATGCTGCGGTTAGGCTCTCCATTTACTTTGTAGCCAAGAAACTCTGCAAGTTCAACTTGTGTAACTCCTGCATCTTTTCTTAACTGTCTTAATTCGGGTCCGCTCATATATCTTCTCCTATAGTTATTTGGTTATTATAGCAACTTACGTTATATATGCAACCTAAAAGGGCAGATCGTCATTGGGGTCGTTTAGATAGAGTTGAGATTTTTCAAAAAGTTTTTTTGCCCATTCTTGCCCGAATGTCTCAGGCAATCCGTAATGTGCAAAGAACTTGAATTCGTCACCGAACTTCGTGTGCAGGGTAGAGTGGTGATGATAGCAAAGGGGTATCACTTGATCATCTCCTGCACGTAATGACATTCCGCGCTTTTTATCTGCAGGCTTTAACAAATGGTGAACCTGTATCTCTTTAGAATGAGAATAAAATCCTGCTTTGCACAAGAGACAAGAAAGGCTTGCAACATACTCAAGATGCTCCCTGTCCTTGTAACGCTTTGACATTTAGAATGGAGGTTTATCGTCAGATATTACCTGTGGTTGATCATCTTCTATGGGCGTAAATCCAACACTGGTAAAAGGTTGACCTTTTTCTGACTCCCTAGCCCATCCTCCAAACTTATAAGTTTTTTTATTCCAAGTGACCTTTCCGCCAATATCAGGTGATTTTTCGCTTTTTTTATCAGAGTTGATATGCAAAAGACCTATAGAAACCATGGCTTCATATTTAGGTTCTCCCTGAGCATTAAAGCTTTTGACTATGGCACCGTATTCTTTTTTTCCGTCCAAGGTCCAAGATCCTTTTCTGTCAATTACGGCATCATTTTCATGCCAAAGATAACCTCTTCCTTCATCGTCATATTTTTTATCATTCATTTTTTTTCTCCAATTAATTTATATTTATAACCGTTTCCGCTTGATCTTCTTTTTTTCTCATAAACTTCCCCAAGCGCAGGCAGTTTATATTTCTCTCTAGCAGGCTGTTTACTTAAATTTCTTATTGCTGCAGAAATGGACGGCTCTCCATAAAACCGTCCCGTATTTTTCTTTATCATTGACTGCAACTCCCAAAAAGTCCAGTAGCCACCTTTGCTCATACAAAGGTACACGCAATCATCAAGAGTTAGCTTTTTCACCTGAATATTTATCTATTAATGTTTCATACGACGTTCTGTTTGCATCATCGGGAGTAAGATCATTGTAAGCTTTTTCAATATCATTTGAGTTTTCTGCAAAAATAGCCATTCTTTTTTCTTCATCTACGCTAGTCATAAGATCTCGCAAAGCGTTCAAATATTGATTTGTGCCGTCATAGGAATTTCTTGCAGCACCATTAGATCTTAATACATATTTTCTTTTAAGATTAACTGGCTCTACTTTATTTCTTTGCATTGCTGCTTCCGCATCATCATCCTCAGACTTTGTGGCAACACCGCAAGCCATAAGCAACGAATATCTTTTGGCATAGCTTAGAGCGCTCCCATAAGCTTGTGGATCATGTTTTGCGGCGGGTATTGTTACCTTGCCCGCAGACATTTTTCCGCCGTGTCCATAAAAAATAGTTTCTACACAAGCACCAGTATCGCAATCATGTGACTCCTGCTGTATATATATCCCTCTATCATTCATTGGTTTTTTTACAGAATCAAAGACCTCTTTTAAAGAAGCGTAATTGCTTTTAAAAAACGGATTCTTTGCATCCTGTACTACATGGTCAATTTCTTTTTGCGCCTTAACCAAAGCGATTATCAGTGTATCTGTTGTCATAATATCTCCTTTTCAATACATAAATAGTTCTTTAGCGCCAACGATCTCGTTGACACCCCAAGTTCTAGTAAAGTCCTCATTTGATATATCGGGTTCAATACACGATAAATAAGCAACCTCACTAATATTGTCCGATAATGATAAGAGTCTCATCATTTTCACACAAATTCTTTTTATCTCATTCATTGTTGCATCAGTATTTTCTACTGACATAGAGATAAGCGTTTGTTTTGTTTTTAATGAATAAACGAAATCAACCACAGGATCTTTGCCTGTTGCATATTCATAAATAGCAAGTTGTCTTTGGTAGTCAGATCTAAGCTTCGGAGAAACACCAGTTGTCTTAAGATCTCTGACTTTATCTTCATACAAATAATCAACATATCCAATAATCGGTATAGGCAAAACTTCTAAGTCTATTGATATTTTTTTCTGTGTTGCTATTGGAATGCCAAATTTTCTGTACAAAGGAACTATCTCAGTCAAAAGATTTGCGGTCCTATCTCTTCTTTCATGACACTTAGCAAAGCTATAATCATATGCTTTATTGTCATTGATACTGTCATAGATCTTTTGATAAGATCTGTTTGTTGCGGAAATGCAATCTTCAATAGAGCAGTCGGGTTCGTTTACCCCTTGAGTAATACCATCTTCTATAGCAATTCCAAAACTCATAGCAGGGCTAAATATTCTATCTGTATAGCCCGCTATATTTACAAGCCACTTCGCAGGGTCTTTTCTAAATTTGTTTATGGATGATGCGCTAAGATGATTTACGCCGTGAACTTCAAATGGATTATTTTTCATTTTTATCTAAATAATTTTCAAGCCATTCTCTAGCTTCTTTAAAAGTAAAACCAAAACCATTTGAGTCGCTGATTTGAGTCTCGCCATCGTAGACTTCCCAACCCATATAAATATCTCTTGTTTTAATTCTGTATTGCTTGTAGCCATAGAGTGATCTACTTGAATCATGGTAATGACCTATACCACTCCAAACATGCGTTAGTTCTTCGTGCATTCTTTTTAATTTAATCTTCATTTTATTACCTCATTTTATAGTACAGTTTGTATTTTAAATGAATTGATATAAAATAGCAACATGACACTCAAGGACTGGCTAGATCAAAAAAAATTAAAGCAGGTAGATCTTGTTACGATGTTTGCCACCGCAGGCAATGAAGTTACACAAGGTTGTATTAATAAGTGGGTAAATCACGAAAGAATCCCAAGAAAATCAGAGATGAAATTTATTGCTAATATTACCAATGGCAAAGTTAAACCAAATGATTTTTACGAGATAGCTTGATAATTTTCAGTCTTTGCATATAATCCTAAATGGATTATGAGTATACAAGGACTAAATTGGTGTATTAAACAAAAGACAGACACCCCGACAACAAAGCTAGTACTTTTTATATTAAGTAATTATGCTGATGAGAATGGTAGCTGTTATCCAAGTGAGAAGTATCTTGGGGAGTTAGTAGGTGTAAGTGACAGACAAATAAGACGATGCCTTAACTACTTAGCTAAAAACAATTTAATATCAATACAGGCAAGGACAGGCACTAGTAACCGATATTTTTTGACTATGGAAGCTGATGTCCGCACCCCCTCGGTAGCTGATGTCCGCACAGATAGGACGCACACTTCCTATAATACTAAAGAAGATACTAAAGAGAATACTAAAGATGGATCGTATAGTAAAAACTTTGAGATCTTTTGGAGTAAGTACCCAAGAAAGGTAGGTAAATACAATGCAGCTAAATCTTTTATAAAAGCTGAACAGTCCCATAATTTTGAAATGATAGTAAAAGGTCTAGAATTATTTTTAAAATTAAACCAAGATACAGAAACACGATTTATACCGCATGCAGCTACATGGCTAAACGGTAGAAGATTTTTAGATGAAAAACCCAAGGCTAGTAATAGCCTTAATAATATTGCAGGATAATAATATGACTATATACGATAGATTGAATGAAGAAAGAATAAAACCAAAACACTTTGACCACGGCAACCAAAAATTAAAATGTCCAAGCTGCCAACCACCACACAACGCACACGATACACCGTTATCTTTTACTATAAATGATGAAGGTGCGGTATGGAATTGTCACCACTGCGGTTACAAAGGCGGCTACAGTGAAAATTATAAGTTTACAAAACCACAGACAACATATGTAAAACCAAAGCTACCAACGCAGGAAGAAAGACCCTCAAAAATGTTGACGTATTTTGCAGAGAGAGGAATAAGCAAGGGTACTATTGAAAAGCAAGGCATATATTTAGAAGGCAGATGGATTGCGATACCTTACAAGGATGCTGATGCAAGCGTAGTGAATATTAAATACAGAACAAGGGATAAAAAGTTTAAGCAGTCTGCTAATGCCAAAAGAATACTTTATAACTATTTTGCAGCTAAGGACCAAGAAACAATTATATTTGTTGAAGGCGAGTTTGACTGTTTGGCTTTGATAGAGTGCGGTTATGATAATGTTGTATCTTTGCCTGATGGCGCTCCTAAAGAAGCAAAGTTTAAAGAGAATGATGCAAGGTTTAAATGTTTAGAAAATTGTCCATTAGAAAACGCAAAGAAGATAATTATATTTACAGACAATGACCAAGCGGGTAACAGTTTGCATGATGAATTATTGCACAGATTTGGCAAAGATATTTGTTGGTATGTAGATTATCCAAAGGACTGCAAGGATGCCAATGATGTATTGATAAAGCATGGCGCACAAAAACTTAAAGAAACAATAGAGCAGGCGACACCGTACCCTGTTGACGGTCTATATGCAGCAAACAACTATTACGGCAGTGTATTGGATTTATATAATGGTAACTATGTTAAGCCGATTGAGGTAGGTTTTGATAACTTAGACGAAATATATAAAGTCTTAAAAGGAACTTTTCATTGTGTGACAGGAATCCCAAATCACGGCAAGTCTAGCTTTGTTGACCAAATGTTAATTAAGATAGCTGAAAATCATAATTGGAAGTTTGCGGTGTACAGTCCCGAACATAGCACACAAATGCACTTGCGCCGATTGGTACAAATGCAGCAGAAGAAAGCTTTTGATGAAGGCTTTACAAACAGAATGACAACAGAAGATCTACAGGAAAGTTTGGCATGGCTAAATGATAGATTCTATTTTATAGAAACAAAAGATGTTGTACCTGATATTGATTATATTTTAAACATAGCTAAAGCAAGTTGTTTGAAGTATGGGATCAACGGATTAGTTATAGATCCTTTTAATGAAGTCTCAGCCGCAAGAAGTGGTAATACAAGAGAGGACGAGCATATAAGGGATTTCATTTCTAAGTGCAAAAGGTTTGCAAGGGTACACGATGTAACGATTTGGGTTGTAGCGCATCCTACAAAACTACCAAAGGGCAATGACGGCGGTTATTCTCCGCCTACGGCATATGATATTAGTGGTGCCGCGCATTGGCACAATCAATCTGATGCGGTCCTGACTGTGCATAGAGATTTTGATGATGATAGCATTCAGGTATTGACAAGAAAGATTAGAGAACAAGGTCTTTATGGTAAGATTGGACAAGCTGATTTTCTTTATGATGCAAAGAGCAGGTGTTTTGTTGAAAAGAGTACACTCGGTTGGGATGTACCTGAGCAATGGCAAAGCATGTAACCAAAAGGTAAACATGACAGAAGAACTAAAATTTAAAAACATAACTCTTAAGGTGATGGATATAGAAGATCTAAAACCTTATGAAAACAACCCAAGAAATATTACAAAAACTGCCATTGATGCAGTTGCTAAGTCAATTGCAGAAAATGATTTTAATTCAGTAATTGTTGTAGATAAAAACTTAGAAATAATTGCAGGTCATACAAGAGTTCTTGCGGCTAAGAGTTTGGGCTATAAAGAATTGCCAGTAATGGTATCTAATATTGACGAACTGCAAGCAAAAAAATTGAGACTTTTGGATAATCGTTTAACAGAGTTGACGGAATGGGATTCGGAAAAACTTTTAATTGAAAGTTATAGCGCAGAACTTGATGAAGATTATCAAGCAATGTTTGCCCCTCTTATGCGGGACGACATGAGTGAATTTGATCTGTCAGATGATGATTATGTAGATAATGAAATGACTACATACAATAACGCAATCATTCAATATAACTTAGTTTTTGACAACGAGCAGCAGCAAGCCGATTGGTATACTTTTTTGGCAAAACTTAAAGAACAATATCCCAATGAAGAAACACATGCTGCAAGAGTGCAAATGTATATCAAAAGCGTCACCAAAGTTTAATGGGAAAACATCAAAAAAAGGTTAGAACCTATATTGACACAAATGTTTATGATGAATCTATCAAACGTATAAACCATATATTTGATACTTTTGATACCGTGGTTGTTATGTTCAGTGGCGGGAAAGATAGTTTGGCTACTTTGCATTTAGTCAAAGAAGTTTCTGAAAAAAGGGGCATTAAAAAGGTGAATGTGGTTTTTAGAGATGAAGAATTAATTAACAAGTCAGTAATAGATTTTGTGGATCACTACTATCATTTGGACTGGGTGGAGATGCTATATTTTTGCGTACCATTACACAGTCAAAAATACGTTCTAGGAAACACTGAAAGCTATATACAGTGGGATAAAAAAAGAAAACATATAAGACCTATGCCTGACTATGCAATTAAAACAGGCGCGTCTGATGAAAATGTTTTTTCGCAAGATACTATGGATGAATACACAGCCAGTTTTTACAAAGGCAAAATAGCTTTTGTTAATGGCATAAGGGCAAGTGAGTCATTGATAAGGTTTGCTTCATGTATGAACAAATTAAATGAAAATTATATTAATGAAACTAAAAGCGGTGTGAAGAATGTTAAATTTTGCAAGCCAATATTTGATTGGGAAGAGGACGATGTTTTTAAATATTTTTATGACAACGAAATACCTTATTGCAAGATCTATGATTATCAAATGTGGAACTCCGATCAATTGCGAGTAGCAACACCAGTACATGCAGAAAATGCCAAGAAATTTAATAAATTAAAAACTTTAGATCCACTTTTATATGAACAGATAATAGATATTTTTCCTGAAATGATTGTACAGGATAGGTACTACAAAGAATTCAACAAAGATGCAGTCAAAGAAAAATATTCTAAAGATATGCAGGGAGTGCTTCAATATATAAAAGATACCTTGATAGATCCTAAGCAAAAACATGAAGCATATAAAATGTTCAAACAGACAGTAGTAGCAAATCGCAATAATCCTCAAGCTTATCCTGTACCGTATATATTGAAATATTTTATGTCAGGAAGTTATAAAAGAGCCTTACAACCATTACCCAAAAAACAACAATGAAAGAACCAATAGATCAAATACAGTGGATAGATGCAAACGAACTTATAGCAAATGACTATAATCCAAATGTTGTATTCACCCCTGAACTCAAAAGCCTAGAAAAAAATATATTGGCTATAGGTTGGGTGCAACCAGTAATAGCGTCTACATCAAAAGTAATCATAGACGGCTTTCATAGAACCCAATTAAGCATCAATAGCAAAGCGCTGCAAAAAAAATATAAAGGCATGGTCCCTTGTGTGCTGTTTGACGCTACGAGAGACGAGTCAATGATACTTACGGTCCGCATGAATAGAGCAAAAGGCAGCCATGTAGCCGTGCGAATGTCTGACATGGTTAAAGAACTTATAGATGTTCATAAGTGGGAAGTAGAAGCATTGGCAAAAGAATTAGGCGCAACAAAAAAAGAAATAGATCTGTTGTATCAAGACGGAGTTTTCAAATTTAAAAATATAAAAAACTATAAATATTCAAAAGCATGGTACCCACAATTACAGGAGAAAGAAGATGAGATTTAACTCAATTGAAAGACTAGAGCAATGGAAAGAGAATCAATACCCAACAATACATGACAAGATTTTTGATTTAATTGAAGAACACATGATTGGAAACAGCGCTTGTGATTTATGTTGTAGTACTGGGTTATTAGGTCAAAGGATCAAAACAGAATTAAATAAAAATGCTATAGGGATTGACGTAGATAAAGAAGCGCTAACAAATGCTAAAAACTTTGGTATCAACATACCTCTTTTTCTCTGTGATATAGACGCAGATAATCCAAAACCTTTTATGACAATTTTAGAGGAGCAAGGAATTGACACATTGATAGCGCGTAGATGTATATCAGAAATATTTTTTAAAAAAATATCCAGTGGTGTATCGTTTGCCAAAAGATTAAAAGAAACAAATGTTCAACAGATCTTCTTTCAAGGAAGGCAGGTTAGAGCAAACTCAAATCATCCCCTAAAATCAGTCAATGAAGAAATTGCACTGTTTCAAAAAGATTGGAAAACTGTACAACATTGGGGTGATTGTGCATTATTAATTAGAAGAAAATAAAGGAAGTAATAACATGAATACATATAATAGTTTCAGCGTATCGTTGAGAGCAAAATCAGCTAAATGGCAAGACGAAATGTACGCAAAAGGATTAATACAAAAGCCAACAAAGTGTTGCATATGCGGTCAAACAAAAGGTCACTTTGACGCGCATGCAGAAGATTATACCGAGCCTTTTGAGATAGGTAAGACCGATAGATTTCATTTATGCTATATATGTCATATGGTCGTTCATTGTCGTTTTGGTCATAAAGGTGGAACAAGATCTTATGATCCAAGGTTAGACAAATCAAGAACCGAATTATGGAATGTATATCTAGTGGCACTAGATTATAAAATATGCTTTGAGCCGTTTTACAGACCCAACTGGAATTTATTTTTTGAGGAATGTTTAAAAGGTCTTTTCAAGAAAAGAAAGTGTTTCAAGGTAGAGGAGAACGACCCTCAGCTAATGAGAGAGATAGGAGAAGGTCGTTATATTAATCAAAGCACCTCGTCTAATGTGTTCCATAAAGAAGCAACGGGAAGTTTGTTTTGATAGTACCCGTCCTCAATAGTTTCAAAATAACTTTGCGACGGCATTGAATATCCTTCTCTATTCATTTTGTAAAACATTACATCATGAATCTCACCATGTATCTCAACAGTAAAATATTCTTTTCTGTACAGGCGAGGATAACCCTCAAATATATCAAGGCTTGCTTCACACCGATCAGTGATCTCCCACAATAACCCATGTACAGTATTGTATGGAGCAACTTCAATATCTGCTACTCCTTTGAATACTAACCGCCAATCAGGAAGATCTAAGCTACAAAGTTTTTTTGCTTGAGGGCATCTACCGCTCATATTAGCCAAGTTTAAATTTGCTCCATATGCGAAATATAGTTTCATTATTGTATCTCCTTTATAAAACCGTAATTAATCAATTCGTTCACAAAAGTTTCCAAATCATCAAAGATAAATTTGTAATCATATTGCTCATAGATTCGTGCTGCACATTGCTCGCACCAATCATCAACGCTAGCTGCCCTCACAGAAACGAAACTAGACTTGTACAACTCAACAGCCAAATCTGCTTTTGTTTTAGCTGCATAAAAATTAAATTCATTATCTGCAAATCGCATTGTTCAACTCCTTGTTTCTTTTCATGTAAAACTTTTTAACCTCAAGACTTATCACTTTTTTCTTGCGCAATTCGTCAAGCAAGTTCTTAGTTGTGTATGTGCTTGTAACATCATCTCTATGTACAGTCACACCTCTAAAGTCAAAAGCGCAAGCTACAAACCCTTGCGTCAATCTAACCCAGTTCTCAACTTTCTCAGGGTTCAATGTACCTTGGTGCGCTCTGTTCTCAACAGAACCATGTCTCCAATAATTTTGGAAATTCCATTTACCTCTACCTGCAAATGCACCGCGTCCCAACAATCTATCTTTGTTCAATTTATTCAAGTCAGTAAAGAAATCCCAAAGATTTTCCGCACCGCCAAAATGATCTGCGCAATATCTATTTTGTCTACCACGTCTGCTTTCACTTATAAGACCATTAATACCCTTTTCATATTTAGCAAAAAACTTCTGCAATTTTCTCAAAGGCGTTGTATCTGCATCAGTAATGTCAATATGCACGTGCATGCCAGTAGTTCTGTTCACAGTCCCATGTTTCTCACATACAGCCACAACTGCTTTCAACTTTTGCATATCTTCTTCACCGCTCAAGATAGGAGTTACAAGTTCCATGCCATGCGCGTAATCATTACCTCTAGGGCTAACGCTACCATCAGGCTTTAATCTCCAAAGATTAGACTTATTGGAATAGTTTGTAACAGTTATCTCAACACCAGTCTCGTCATAAATTAATGCAGCCATATCGTACATAGATCTGTCAGCAAGAAATTCAAGTTCAACCCCGTATCTTCTTAAGTTATCTAAATTCATATTATCTCCTTGTTTCAATGTATAAATACATTATGGATTATAATAGTTATAAATGCAACCCCTAAATTAATTTATTTTAATACAATTTGTATTATTAAAATCCATGTGTTAGGATCATATTTTTACGAGGAAAATAAAATGAATAAAGATAATGAAAAACTATACGACGCACTTGATAACATCGCTTATGTGAATAGAAAAAATAACTTTATGATGTTGCCTGAAGAGTCGGCTGATGAAGAACCCTTTTTGCTTTCACAATTGAAGGAGCAAATTGATATAGCTATAGCTAAATATATTAGCAATGATCTTAATAGTGAGAGAGTTCAATTCTATGGACTAGAAGCTAGCAGCAATAAAAATAATGGATAGTTTTGTATTCAATAATAAACTTATAATAAGAATGACAGATGATTGTTATAAATCATTTAGCACTCAAAGGTTTAGTAAAAATGTTGTTGTAAAAATTGTTCCTGAAACGGAGTTATAAAATGAAAGCTAGTGAATATTTTATGTTGGAAGAATTGACCACTGATCTTATACAGGTCCTTAATAAATACTATCCAAGAATGACTTGTGATTTAACAGATCCAATTGATGAAGAACAGGTCAAGAAAACTATTGATTTCATTGCACAATTGAATCTAGATAATTTAAATAAAATTTACCCATCACAAGACGGGTAAAAAAAGATACATAAATAGTTGCAATAGTAACTATAATATCTTATAATTAATGTATAAGTTGATAAACATAAAGGAGATAAAATGACAAACTTAAAATTTGATAAAAACCTAAGCAGTGACGAAATGATTGCTGCAGTATTACCTACACTACTTGACGCTATTAAAGCTAAAGCTTTTGTTGGTGGCTATGAAGCTACTGATGCAGAAGCGCTTGGCTTAGTAGTGAGCAAGCATATGCAATGGGACGCAGAAGCTATTACACAAGTAGCAGCAGAAGCGCTTATTGATTCTAACTATGACGCACTGGCAGCGGACTTTAAAACTTCACAAGCTTACATGCACTTGCATGGTTCTAAGTAGGGGCAGCATTATGAATTTAGATAAAAAAATGAATAAGTCTGTTATGAGTGAATTACATGACACAGAAGCCTTTGCTTTGATATGTAAAGTTGATGATGAAGTATTGGCAAGAAAGTTGACGATTGCAGTATCTGACGCATTGACAGCAAAATATAGAAAGGGTCTTAGTGATGGCTGTGAAATTGGAGCGCAATATGACAACTAGAAAAATAGCAATAACCCAAGTAGTTAATAGATTAAATCTTATGATAGAAAAGGGTCTTACTAGAATGGATTGTATTGATGCTTTAAAAGCAGCTAAATATTCTGACGACACAATCATATTTTTGTTAGATCTTATACAGGCAGACAAATGAATAGACCACTACCTTTTAAATGTGAGATATATGATACAGAACCGCAATTTGTTTCTAACCCTTTTACTGGTGAAAAGTGTCTGCTTGCACCTGACTCAATAGCCGTTTACGACACCATAAAAGGCTCTGAATTAATTGAGGATTATGAAACTGTACGAAAAGGTTTAGATTGGTTTATGGACAATGAGCCTAAAGCTTACATGATCTTGCTAGATTAATATGAATATATTTGCAGTACATAAATGTCCCACAAGATCTGCTAGAGCATTGCCCGATAAATTGATAGTTAAGATGCCATTAGAAACTGCTCAAATGCTTTGCACCGCGCATAGAGAACTTTCACCTGCGCAGTATTGTGATAATTTTGGTTTATATAAACCTGCTTTTATAAATCACCCTTGCACTAAATGGACAAGAGAAACACATGAAAACTATAGATGGGTCTTAGAGCATTTCATTTCTTTGTGTGAAGAGTACACTAAGCGTTATGACAGGTATCATTTATGTTGGACAGAGTTATGGGATGGTTTGGCTAGATTTCCAATGAACATAAAAGAAGGAGATCTAACTGAGTTTGCGCAGGCAATGCCCGATGAATATAAAACAGACAATCATATATCGTCTTATAGAAATTATATGATTAATGAAAAGCACTATGCGAAGTGGGAGAGAGGAACTAAAAAGCCTACTTGGTGGAAATAATTTTGGCAGGGGAAGTATCACTGTTTGTCTAGTGATGGTGTGAGCAAGTAGAGAACCCTGCGCTCCTTGTTATGACTTTACTTGCACACTAGACACATTCCATATACTCTCAATTTACTTTACAATCCAATATGGAAATTCTATCATTGGGATTAATTGAGAAATTATGAGCAAAAAACAATCTAAACTTACCGCATCATTGAAGGAGAAAGTGCGCAATTTATATGTGCAGGGCATAGATGATGATAATGGTGACAGGATTTTATTCTCACTTGATGAATTAGCTAAAAATCATAAGATAGCCAAAAGCACACTTTACAGACATGCAAAGAATGAAAACTGGAAAATAGAACAAGAGCGCTTTCAACAAGGCTACCTTTCAGAACTGGACGCAAGAAGAAAAACTGAACTTGTAAAAGAAAGCAAAAGATTTGATACAACCACTTTAAATATATCAAAGGCACTTTTAGGTCAAATTGGTACAATGATAAAACGGAGTCAACAAGAAGATAAATTTACGCCAAATATGGTAAATCAATTGTGCGAAGCCACGTACAAAGTTCAAAGGGTAGCTAAACTGGCTCTAGGTGAAGCTACAGAAAATATGAATCTTAACGCTAATGTTAAAGACACAACAGCATTCAACGAAGCTATGGAACTCTTGGACGAGATTGGACGAGCCAAACGAACTGGCGACGTGGACCCTCTACACTAGATGGCTGAAAACAGCTAGAGAAAAACAGCTACCACCTGATGAAGATTTCTTCATATGGCTCATACTTGCAGGTCGTGGTTGGGGAAAAACTAGAACTGGCGCTCAAGACATTGCTTTATATGCTTTAAGAAATCCCAATTCAAATTGTGCAGTCGTTGCCCCAACATTCGGAGATCTTAGAAGAGTTTGTTTTGGCGGTCCTAGTGGACTCCTTTCATTGATACCGCAGGACTGTTACGAATCTAACTATGGGACCAATGGCTTCTCTTCCAGTGTGTGTGAGATCCGTTTACAGAATGGTTCTAAGATAACAGGATATGCAGCAGTAAACCCCGAAAGATTGCGTGGACCGCAGTTCCATAGAGCATGGTGCGATGAATTAGCCGCATGGCAATATCCCGAAGCATTTGATCAATTGATGTTCGGATTAAGACTCGGAAATAAGCCGCAGTGTGTCATAACTACAACACCTAAGCCCATTAAGCTTATAAAGGACCTGATAGCACGTAAAGATGTAAGTGTTACTAAAGGGTCTACTTTTGAAAATCAAGCTAATTTAGCAGACTCAGCTTTAGAGATGATGCGACAAAGATATGAGGGAACTGCATTAGGTCGTCAAGAATTATATGCAGAGATCGTAGATGATGTTGAAGGTGCGTTATGGAGTCAAAATATGATTGAGAGCGAAAGGCTGCCAATTGACACAGAGATAGAACTAACACAAATAATGGTAGCCATAGATCCTGCTGTAACCTCACATGAGGACTCAGATGAAACTGGTATCATGGTGGTAGGCAAAGATCACAATAACAATTTTTATGTGTTAGAAGATTTAAGTGGTAGGCATACTGCGGATAATTGGGGTAAGATAGCTATAAGGGCTTATTATGAATGGGAAGCTGATAGAATTATTGCAGAAGTCAATAATGGTGGAGACTTAGTTGAGCGTTTAATACGAAGCATTGACCCTAATGTACCATATAGGTCTGTACGAGCATCAAGAGGTAAAATGCTAAGAGCAGAGCCAATTGCCGCACTGTACGAACAAAGAAGAGTGCATCATATAGGTGTATTTGAAGAACTAGAGACACAAATGTGTACTTATGTGGGTCAAGTGAAACCCAGTCCTGATAGATTAGATGCTTTGGTTTGGGGACTTTCAGAACTTAGCAAATCACAGGGTAAAGTAAACTGGAGAATAAGCTAATGGCAGAAAAAACATTTATACAAAGGATCTTAAATAGACAACCTGTAGAACAAAAAAACTCAAATATGATGGGTTATTTTGGAGTTGGAACTGAGGACGCAAAGACTTATAAGTATCAAGATCTAGCAAAGGAAGGATATTTAAAAAATGCAATTGTATATAGATGCGTCAATGAGATCAGTAAAGGTGCAAGCGCAGTTCCTTTTGTTATAAAAGCAGGCGATCAAATAATAGAAGATCATCCCTTAATAGATCTATTGATGCGACCAAACCCCCTTCAATCTTATAGTGAGTTCTTTAATAGCTTATTTGGCTATGTATTATTGAGCGGTAATGCTTATATATTGAAAACTGGAAGTGATACGGGTGCGCCAAAAGAATTACATCAACTAAGACCTGATCGGATAAGCATAAAAGGAAGTGGTAAACCCATACCTGAAAAATATGATTATTTGGTAAATGGCAGAGTAAGCAATACCTATCTCGTAGATCAAGAAAACGGTTTCAGTGAACTCAAACACATCAAGTTATGGAATCCTTTAGACGATTACTATGGTTTAAGCCCTATGAGCGCTGCTGCAGTAGAGGTGGATCAATTTAATATGGCAAGTAAACACAATGTAAACCTTTTGCAAAATGGCGCTAGACCGAGCGGTGCTGTCATATTTAAACCTCAAGACGATTCAGGTTTTGCAGTCAACTTAACTGAATCACAAAGACAGCAACTACTTACAGATCTTAATAATAGGTTCAGTGGCGCAGGCAATGCAGGCAGACCAATGCTACTTGAAGGAGACTTTGATTGGAAAGAAATGGGGTTAAGTCCAAAGGATATGGATTTTGCAACTTTAAAACATATGAGTGCTACAGACATAGCGCTTTGTTTCGGGGTCCCAAGTCAACTGGTAGGCGTTCCTGACAGTCAAACATATGCAAACGTAGCAGAAGCAAGACTTGCTTTGTATGAAGAAACAATAATTCCTCATTTGAGAAAAATAGCTTCGGATCTTAATGAGTGGTTGGTGCCGCTATTTGACGAACGCTTAAAGTTAGAGTTTGACATTGATGCAATACCTGCGCTTAGTGAAAGGTTAAAAAGAACATATGAGAATGTGACGAGTGCAGTGAGAGAAGGCATTATGACAAGAAATGAAGCACGTCAAGAACTAGGGCTAGAGCCAAAGGATGGTGGAGATGATCTATATATTTCAGCTACATTATTTCCATTGGGGGACGGTGAGGTAGAAAAACCTAAAGATCCTGTCAACGAAGAAGATCTTGAAGATTACGATGATGAAGAAGATGTTGATAAGGAGATTGCTTTCTTATTATCAGAAGAGAAGGCTCTTTCTGACATAAACACAACCCCAAATAACTCAATGGCAGAGGAAGCCGCAAGGGGCTTAGAGTGGCGCAGAAAATATAAGCGCGGTGGTACAAGCGTAGGTGTCGCAAGGGCAAACCAACTTATGAACAAAGAAAGGCTGTCTATATCTACCGTCAAGCGCATGTACAGCTTCTTTGCGAGACATGAAGTAGATAAGCAAGCCGAAGGGTTTAGTCAAGGTGAAAAGGGCTATCCAAGCGCAGGCAGAGTTGCATGGGCATTGTGGGGCGGCGACGCAGGATTCACATGGTCTACCAAAGTAAGAAATCAAATAGAACGTGAGCAGTCTAAAGATTACTCAAATGATATACACATAGACATCATTGAAGATGTAAAAGCCTTAAGTGGTGCAGTCAAAGAAGGCTTGCAAAACAAAGTGGACAAGCACAACGAAAAGCATGGAGATAAGCCAACAAAGAGAGCAACATTGCGAATGCTTGAAGCTGTATTTCGCAGAGGTGTGGGTGCATACAGGACTAACCCAAGTTCCGTAAGACCAAACGTAAGCGGACCCGATCAATGGGCATATGCAAGAGTAAATAGTTTCTTGAGGGCATTATCAAGTGGCAGGTTTAGTGGTGGCAAGCATGACACAGATCTATTCCCAAAAGGACACCCATTATCCAGTAAGACCTAGTTTGCTCTTACGGGGATCCTCAATATATGAAAGTAAGGGCAAAACGGGCGCAGCAAAAGAAATTCAATACCTTTAGGCAAGGTCGTGTCAGTGTAAGGCAAGAAGTCAGAAAGCAATTACGGATCAGAAACAACCTTGAAAAAAGGCACTATAAAAACCTACAAACCTTATTTAGAAAATTCCTGAATGTTCAACTATATCTATACAAAGAGTTTGGACTCTATGAGGTTGATATAGCTGCTAGATCTTTGAACGAAGATTTTATGCCAATGATGCTCGCGCATTACCGCAGGACCTTTGAAGTTATATATAAATACAATGAGGAAAAGTACATGATGAACCGAAAGGCAGAAGAAGCTTTTGTGTTCGGAAGAAGCGTTGACTTTGAATCTGTAGTCAATGAGTATTTTAATAGCAGGCAATTATTACTTACAGGAATATCAACAAGTCTCGCCAGTAGAATAAGCAATGCAATTGAACAGGGCAGGGCTGACAACATGACCTTGCCACAGATAGCAAAGCTAGTCTCTGATAAATTCCTGCCTATCAGTAGAAGCAGGGCGGCTTTGATAGCTAGAACTGAGACACACAATGCGGCTTCGTATGCTAACCATGCTTATCATTTACAGGTAGAAGCAGATCTTGGAACTAAGATGATCAAAAGATGGGCAGCAACCAATGACGCAAGAACAAGATCTGCACATGCAGCAGCAAATGGTCAAACTGTAGATATGGCAGAAAGCTTTATTGTTGGTGGCGCACAGATGGAGTTTGCAGGCGACTCAAAAGGCGGTGCAAAAAATGTAATAAATTGCAGGTGTGTGATTCTTTATGTAGACGAACAGGACCTTGTTGACTAATAAACAGTCAACAATTTACCTGTAGTCTTTTCTACTGCTGCAATATTTCCCATATCATCACGTAGAATCCAAAAGGTTCTATACTCAGAACTATCGCTCATTACAGGATGTCTGTAGCTAAAACCCGCATCGCTCATTTGTGATTTATATTGGTAGCTTGCCATTTCGTATGTAGTTGCTTTTTTCATGTTATCTCCTAGTTTTATCATGTTATGTAGTTATTATAACAACTATTTATCTTATTGCAATACTTTTAGTATTTATTTTAAAACACAAGATGTTGTGATATGGTGATAGCTGAAGTAATATATCTTGTATCAATGAATATTGGAGACACCAAGTAATGAGCGAACTTTACGATTCAAACCAAGCTGTCTGTACCAATGAGTACGATTCCTACAACGAAGATTCTATAGAGAATGAAATAAAAAAAGAAATACGAAAGGATGTTTTTGACAATCCTATTGAAGCGAATGCACGTGCAAAAGATATTGGATGCGTAGGCTCACATTCACATGATGAAGATGGCAACAAAGTATATATGCCTTGTAAGACTCATGAGGAATATACAAAGTTGACTGGTGACGAAGTATCAGGATATAAACCGAAACCTAAAAAAGATCTTGAAGAAATTTTAGAGGACCTTGCAGAGACAAAAGATATTATAGAGGTCAAATCAGATCTTGAGATTATAAAAAGCTATGACGATGATGATGAAGAAGATAAAGAATTTGGCAGGTTTGAAGGTTACGGATCTGTATTTGGCAACAAAGATCTAGGTAATGATGTCATTGAGAAAGGTGCGTTTGCAAAATCAATTAGAAGAAGAAAAGCCAAAGGAGTAAAACTTCTATATCAACATAAATCAGATATGCCTATAGGTGTATTTGATGAAATTAAAGAAGATGAACATGGTCTTGTTGTAAAGGGCAGGCTTGCTCTCAAAACACAAGCAGGAGCAGAAGCTTACGAATTATTAAAAATGGGTGCTTTAGATGGTCTTTCTATAGGCTTTAGAGTCAACCCAAAAGAAGTTTCATATGATAAGCGTGGAGGAAAGCGCATTATCAAGGAAGTAGATTTAATGGAAGTGTCTCTAGTAACTTTCCCGATGAATCCGCAGGCAACTGTGAGATCGGTCAAAGGTGAACAGTACTCTATTAGAGAATGGGAGAACGGACTGCGTGATGCATTCAACTTATCTCGTTCAGAAGCAAAAGTGGCTGCAAAAGCAGTTACTAAGTGTTTTGATCAACGAGAGGTTGATGAAAGTGCCGAATTGGTAGAAGCCATAAAAACCTTAACTTTAACCTTAAAAACTTAATAGGAGTATTATTATGTCGGAAGATATAAAAAACGCTATTTCAGACTTAGGTCAAACTTTCAATGAATTTAAGAAAGTAAATGACGAGAGACTGGAACAAATTGAGAAAGGCGAAAGCACAGCAGCAAACGAAGAGAAATTAGCCAAGATAGAAGCCAAAATGGATTCTTACGAGGAAATGAATCAGAAGTTGACCGTTGCAGAAGCTAACGCTGAACAAATCAAGGAGCAAGTTTCAAAAATTGAGACAATGGTCACTAGACCAGACTCAGGCTTTGAATCTAAGCAAGTTGATGATTATCTCAATGCTTTTGATAGAT
>Ga0209336_10000194_pt1 | contig 30813 bp, 33 predicted proteins | sample LinPmetageLP32_FD_184042 | JGI IMG/M metagenome (GOLD analysis project Ga0209336, IMG submission 184042) | Marine viral communities from the Pacific Ocean - LP-32 (SPAdes) (version 2) | ecosystem: Environmental > Aquatic > Marine > Oceanic | place: Pacific Ocean | collected 2009-08-23
AAACTGATTACGCTTAGAAAGTTCCGTAAGTTGCGCTTCGATGCGGTCTAGCGTTTTGCCCGAGTGCTTTTGTTCGTTTTGAACAATGGCAAGCGCTTCACGGATGCCGCCTACTTGGTCTTCGAGAACCGTTACGCGCTGGTCTAAGTTGGACATTATTCCACCATACCTTCTTTGCCTGCTTTTTTGTATTTCCGACCGACTTCTCTTTTGTCGGATTTGACTTTGAAGCTTTTAGTCTGATCGCCGTGTAAAAGATAAACTTTCTGTATGTTCATTAACTGGCTCAATACAGTTAGTCTCTTTTGTACTTCGGATTTATCCATCCCCGCAAGATATGCGCGGGTCTCGACAGGCGTTAATGCGCCTAAATCCGTACCAAATATGACGGAAGCCATAAGGCGAAAGCGGTTCACTTCACGCCCCGCCATGTCCAGCATGCCGGTCTTTATGAGATTGTCATTAGACCTGATTTTGCCGTTTGTTTCGGTCAAACCAAGAGAGTTGGTCATGCCAAACAGTTTGGCGAACTCAAGCTCTGCCCCTGTAAGCGGCTTCCCATAGGTTGATTTTGGGGGTATTGGGAGTCCGGTAAGCTTCCGCAAGGTGTCTTCAAAAACATTTTCTGCGATAGGGTTCATCATATTGACTAGCTCTTCCAATATAAAAGAGGCCCCCTCTCTGGTGTCGAAGTCTACGTCTTTGCGGAGGCCAGCAACGGCTGCGCCGGAGACAAGGTGAATCATCTCGGAATACATGTTTTGGAACTCGATGGACGTAAGACGTGTCGATACAGTCTTCGCGTAGTTCACACGGTCCCTGCCTAGCTCTGACATCATCTTCTGCCCCTCTTTGGTCAGCGTTCCGACATCGGAGATCATGTAGTCCATCAGCCAATCAGGAAGCTCTAGTTCTCTCGCTATCCTCCGCTGCTCCGCCGGGCTGAGGCCTGCGGGGTCTTCTCCTTCGCCGATTCCCATCGAAGGGCTAACGTACTGCTCATGGAAAACCACGTTAGCAAAACGACTCATGGCCTCCATGCGCTGCTGTTTGGTGTTAAACCTCGCATGTCTCTTGGCGTAATCAAGCAAGTCGTCTGACCCGTGAAACAGGGCATTAAAGTTCTGCGCAATCGCGTTCTTAGAGAAAGTATAAAAGGCGCTAAACCGGGCAATCCACTCTGTCTCGAACTTGCCTACGCTTGTCTGGTAATCGTACAGCGCCCTAGACATCATATCGGCGGCCTCGTCTCTGGACATCCCTTTATTAAAGCGCAGATGCGCGTAGAACTGAAGACGCTGCCTTCGCTGTGACGCCCGCATGGTGATGTCCATGATGTCGAAGTATTCGTCTTTCGCGTCTTGTAAGGTCTTGATGGCCGAGTTGGTTGACTTCAGCCCTTTTTCTACAAGCCCGATGTTGCGATCAACGGCCTCACGAAGCTCTGCCCCCCAGTCGGCGTGCCGGATGCTGTCGTCCATGCCGTCTTCTAGGGCCTCGTTCATAAGCTTCGCAGGGTTTACTTTTACAGTCTCGCCATTTGCCTTCTTGTAAACCTTGACCTCATCGGTCCCTTCGAGAACATCGTCGATGAAGCGGTTAAAGGTCGCGTCGAACAGCGATGGTAGTCTAAGACCCACGTCCCCAGCGACTTGTGCGGCTTTTCGCGTGGCGTCTTGAAGCCGTGTCCCTAGATACGGAACGTAGCCTAGAGAGCCGTACATAGAAATCACAGCCGCATCACCGATGCTCAACTCGGTTGCCATCTGTGAAAAGTCGCCCACTTGGTTATTTACGAAGAATCCGGGATTCGGAGATAGAAGCCCAGTGAGCACATGTCTCTTCCATAGACTTATCATCTTGAGGGTTGTTGACGCTAGGTTCTGTGTCAGCACATTGCCCGCGCCGACGTCAGACAGGTTCTCTGTAAGTTTTTTAGAGATATTGTCTAAGTTTTTAGAGAACGTCTCAAGCTTAAACCTTGGTACAATCCGCATGTTTCCGTTGGCGTCTTTAGAGTGCGCCACCAACTCCATAAAATCGTCTGACGCTTGGCGGATATTGCTCGACAAGTCTTTCTTATACGCCTGCTGAACTAGGTCTGGACCAAAGCGCAAGTACGCATCGGCCACATCTAGGAAAGAAAGCTCCGGTTCCCGTAACGTCAAATCCTTGATGGGGATGTCTTTCGGCTTGCCATTTAGAACTACGCGTCCATATGTTATTCCGTCTACCGTTACGATGTCCATCAGCTCCATCGCGGCCACCGCATTAGGCTGCGCCTCGGTCACAACCTTCTCCATCGAAGAGACTGGCCCGCGCTTTTTAGCCGCCTGCTGAGTCCGGTTTGTGATTGTACGGTAAGTCTCTACGTCCGCCTTAAGAACTACCATATCCTTAACTTCAAGAGTTTGACGCATAGGGATAATTTCTTTGCCTCTACCGATGAATCTTTCGTAGGCGCGGATGTTGCGGATGTTCAGGCCCGCGCCGACTAGATTGGCCATCCTAGAAGTGTACGTCTCCTCTACCGCGCCTGCTACAATAGATTTGTACGACAAGGACATGTCCTTCGCAGGGATGTTTTCAAAGGTGTCAGCTACCCTTCTCATGCCCGCGTCTTTAACGGCGTCGAACGCCAACTTCTGCATCCCCTCTAAGGTTAAATCGGCGGGCGCGTCTTTGAGCTTTGTGACAAACTTCATCACAGCCTCACCCGCCTTAAGGGCCTCTGCCCCCAAGACGTTATCGGACACAAAGGCTTTTACGAACGCCTCTAGAGATGCGGACTGTTGGTTCTTAAAGAACTCCTCCCGCGCCTTATCGTTCTTAGGGATAACTCGGGCGATGTTCAGGAAGCCCTCTTTGGCGGTCTCGAAGAACGATGCCCCCATGCCGATGTTACCGCTAACTTCAATGCCGGGGCGAAGCTGTATAGTCTCTCCGCTTGTAAGGTACTGTTTGATTAGGTTGCTACGCTCGGCTTCGGGAGCGTACCTTACGACGATGCTCAGGTCTTGTGCGGCGGCACGGGCAAATCGCGCTGTTCGCTTCGCAATCCGGTCTACCCCTTTGCCAAATCGGGGGCCTAAGAGCGCGACCCTTGTGTTAAAGATCGTCCCCAGCTTACGGGCAAATAAATCGTTGACACGGATTGATGTCGCAGCGTACCACATGCGTGGCCGGGTAAAAGCGTCCGTGAACAGGTTTATCTTGACCTTGTTCATTGTCGCAGGTGCCGCCCACATTCTCTCGGCGAGGTCTGCCTTCGTTAGCGCCTCTAAGAAGTCCTCATTGGACAGCGCGGCCAAATCATTGGAGGCGAGCTTTCTGATCTCGTCTAAACGCGCAGTGTCTGCGACGATCTCATCTACGCCACGGCCTTCTTCTATAAGCTTCTTGATCTCCTCACCACCACGACGTGTCTTGGCCACGTCAATAGCAGCAGATACTTTGGTGAGGCTGTCAAGCATGGCCTCGGCTATCTGCGTTTGGGCCATCAAGGCCTTAGGCCCCAACTGAACCTCCTCACCAACAACCTTGGCGATACCCTCTGCAGTCGCAATCTCCTCTGACGCCCGCCGAATAGTTCCCTCTGCGGCTTGTTGTGTTTTCTGTAGTTCCAAGATTTGGGCATTTAGCTCGTCTTGTTGTTTTGCTAAAAACTTAGCGTCAACGCCCCTTCCGCCCACACCCTTAAGCGTGCGTGTCAGCATCTCTACGGCTTTAGGCTTCAACAAGGCCTTGACGTTGTTCACCGTAAGATCCAAGGCCGCTTGAGCCTTTGTCTGCTTGGCTATCGCCGCGTCTGCCCGCTTCTTCAGCCGGGCCTGATGGCGAGACAGGGGGCTGGTAACCTCTTTTTGGTAGAACTTGGCAATCTTCTGACGCATGGCTTTTTTGGCCGCTCGGGCGTCCTTGACCTTGTCAAACTTTTTGACCCCTAGCTCGGCTATTTCTTCCCTTAACGCCTTGATTTCGGCATCCCGTCCTTTAAAGAAAGTCTTGGCCTCGTCACTGCTTAGGTACTGATCTAGCTTTTTAGCCTTCCCCGAGCTGATGTAGGCGCTAAACGCATCATCATCCACCATTGCGCGAGACGTGGCCATGGCGATATGATCGTTTTGGGCCTTTTTGGCGAAGGCTGACGCACGGTTAAGCGCCGCCTGCGCCCCCCGAAGGTCGTTTCCGTAAGCGTTAAGACTGTTGCGGACGGCCATGTGTACTGATTCCGAGGCTTCTGCGGCTGTTTTTGCGTCTTTAGCTTTTTCAATATCTTTGACGGCGTCGGCCCGCGACTTTACTGCGTTTTTGGCCTCGCTCTTCATGATACTTGTTTCTCTTCTTACGATGTTGACGAGGCTGTCCGCTGGACCTCCGGCCCGCGTCCCAGCGTCATAGGCGACCTGTTGAAGAATCGCTCGTGCCGCGCCTGTCTTATCGTCATTTGCGGCCTTCTGAAGGGCAGCGGCGACGTCAACGGGGTTGGTCCTCTGTTCCGCGCTGAGGCCGTCAACAGCCTTGGTTAGAAGGTTTTTACCATCATCTAGGCGATCAACGTGGCGAAGTCGGGCGAGGCCTTTTGCCGTCTTGCCTGCGCCGCCTAAAGCTTTCGCTGCCTTTCCTACGAAGGGCAGACCCATAAAAACGTCCGGCTCTAGCAGCATGATGCCGAACGTGGGAACGCCCACCATTACAGCAGCGGTTGTGGGATTTGCTTCCCCGAACTCACCTAGCATGACCGGCCCAGCCTCTGTAAGCAGTCTGCCCGCATTGTCCGTGGTAGTGGCGATCTCCTCGACAAGACGGTCACTGTTCCAGATCTGCCCCATCCGCTTTAGGATCCAAGTCCCTCGTCCCGAGGCTTTATCCCCAAACTCTCTGACATAGTCCTTGTGTGCAAGATGATACGCAGCCCCGATTGCCTCTGTAGGCGCGTATCTGAAGATAGAGTCAGCCGCGTTCGCAACTCCTCCATCAGTGATATAAGTAGCAACAACGCCCTTTTCGGCAACTTCTTCGGCCTCTTCGCCCCGTTTGCCGATGGTGCCCGCGATCTTACGGTGGGGCAAAAAGGGCGCGAGCAAAGGCTTGAGCACTGGAAGTGTCGAGATAGGCCCGAGAATGCCGGTTCCGTCAAGGTAGTTCTGGAGGGCGTCATCGTTACGCCTGTACACGAACGAGGGCGTGCTTCGCTCAATACGGGAGATGTCGCCGCGGGCAAGCCCTTCGGCCTCTGTTCGGATCTCGTCTCTCTCTGAAACGTCGAAGGTCGATAAAGGCTTGTTGTTTGTAAGCTGCTTAATATAGTGCGCTTTTGCAGAAGTATACGCGATGTCTAGGTTAATCCCTCGGTTTTTGCCTGTAGGATCTTCGTAAATCGGCTTGTAGACATCCATCGCCAGCGCGGTTTTTTGCGGTCGATAGGCATTGCTTAGGTACTTTTTGCGCTCCGTAGGGCTATCAAACGCAAACTCCGCAAACTCTGTAGACGTGGGCGTAGCCGTGAGGCCCAGTGAAACGCTCTTATAAAGCTCGGGGTCTGAAGTGTCTGAATGTAGCACCTGCTCCGCAGACGGCTTCATCTCCTCTGCCTGCTGGGCGTCAAAGCCTGTGCCCGTCATGCTCGCAGTGCCAACAAGTTTACCGTTTACAACGCCCACCGAGCGGTATTTTACCTTTCTGTTCTTAGCTTCTTCTTGGAGCCTTTTCTGGTCCGCATTGTATGCTTCAGCGTCACGCCGGAAGTTTTCTTTGAGGTCAGCGAGGTCTTTGTATTCACGCCCTAGTTGAGTCATCGACATCACGTTCAAGGCTTTAAACTCGTTATCCCCGAGCTTGTCGTGCTCTTCCTGCCGCAAAGCCTGTCCGACGATTGCGTTAAGGCGGTTCTGTCTAGCCGCCTTGTTAGGTTCAATGTTGTTGGTCGAAAGGATGCTATCAAGAGCCAGCTCTTGTTCGCTGACGAGGCCCGCGCCTTTTGTATAGGCGGCTTGCCTCAAAGCGTTAGACGGCAGTCGAGACCGTAAATCGGCGCTCATGTCCGTAGCGGGCTTCTTTTCTACCGTAGGACGCATCAGTTTAGCAGCGGCGTTACCCTTGTCTGCTTGAGTCTGAACGTACTTATTAAGTTGATCAGGAGTAAACTTGATAAACTCAGCATAACTGGGCTTTTCAAAGTTAGGTTTTGAAGGCTCTGGCTCCGGTGGGGCTACAGGAGCTTCAGGAACCTCTGGGACTTCCGGGACAGTTTCTTCCGCCATAATGACCTACAGTTGATTTAGCTTAGTGTGAAGCGGGATTGCTGTGAGATTAGACTTACCTACCTTCAGAGTCGCCGTCCAGTCTCCCGTTGGTCCAAGGCCTGCTTGCGCCATAAGCTCAATCTTCGCAACGTCAGAGAGTCCGCCTGCAGTTAAATCCGAAGGTGTGATTACAGTGCGTATGGACACATCCTGATTGGTCAACCTGTCAGCGGAAGTCGCGCTGGTGTAGAAGCCCGGATAGTGATAAGTTATTGCGGGGGAAACGGTAGGGTCATAGCTTTTGGTCGATATTGTAACCCTTGGCGACAACGTCCTCATCGTCCGCTCAAGGACATAGGATTTTGCGGGCGAAGATGAGTCCGTGACCTTGATGTAAAACAGTCCGAAATGCTCATCTTCATTGGGATCCCAGACATCGGTTCCAGTTGTGTCTGTCGCCGTAACGACAATCTTCGTCAAGTCGGCGTTAGCCAAGACCAATATGGCCCCCACTTGTGAGTCTGTGTCCATACCAAGTTCTATGGAAATGCTAGAAGGCAGCAGATTATAAGACACGTCAGCAATAGATGTAGCGGTACCGGCAACTGTGGTCGTCGAGCTAAAAGCGTTGTGGTTCATGGTGGAGAAGATGTTCCGCGAGCCGGAACCCACCAATACCCCGCCAGACAAGTCTGCGTAGGTGGTTTCGTCGGCAACGCCATCTTGGAGCACAAGCCTTGGAAGATGGTTGTGCCTAAGAGCGCCTAAAGACAGATCTTCGAGACTAAGTTGGTTTATACCACTAGTTGTTCCGATGGCCGATTCAAACCTGAGGTTTAGTGAATCAGCGGTAAAGTCGGAATCCGGGTCAAGGTAGGTGTAAATGATGGCCATTAGCGGAGCATCTCCAAGGCAAAAATCTCCCTATTGGCGATATAGGTGTTGCTATCGGAGGAGGAGCTTTCCATCGACGCGCGGATGTTCATGACCGCCACCTCGATAAGGTGCCTGCCCGGTGAAAGCTCTAGAATCGTGTCCACGGTCACCGGAAGCCTCGCCCCCGAAAGGCCGCCTCCACATTGGGGCGTGGCAAGCTCCGAGTCGGTATTCGGCTCGACCACAAGCCCTCTCCCTTTAAATCCACGGTAAAACTCATTAGACGAATCTCCGGTGCCTAGCACCGATTCAAACACAGTGGTCCCGTCAATCTTGAGTCCCACGCTATACCCGAAGCCTTTTTGGTCAATCCGGGCCACGCCTGTACCTGCAATAAGCTGAAGCGAGGCGCAAATCCAAACGGTTCCGCCCTTGGCCACAAAATCAAGTGACAAGCCGTTGTTGTCAAAGGTCTGCCAGCCATCGGTACTTGCGATGGTTGCCCACTTGGCCTTGTTAAGGTAGTCCAGAACGCTCGGAGACTCAGACGCGGTGTGCAGAATAAAGGCTGCGTCTTCTGCTAGCTGAGTCCGTGCGATCGGGGGCGTCTCGGCGCTGATGTTATGCTCGTCAAGAGCGCCGGAGGCTTCCGAAACAATCGGAATAAAGTTCTCATTGATACCATCAGTGTCGATGACAGCGCCCGATTTAATGTCGTATCTTGGGTATCTCCAAGCCATCTGTCACCCCGGTGTCTGTGCGCCACCGAAGTAACGCGGAGACTCGTCGAAAGATAACCCTACAAACTCCCAAGCGCCGGTTCCTCGAATGCGGAACTTAAAGGTCTCGGCTGAGGGCAGGTAGATTTGCGCCCTTGTCCAAAACGGACGGCGCTCTTTATACTTGCCCCCCGAGTCCAAGGCTTCCTCACCCCAAAACGGAGGCACATCCATAGTGGAGTAGCGAGTCGTGGTGACCGTCTCCACAACGGTGTCTCTCCAATCACGCATCACCTCTACGGTAATGTCGGCCTTCTCCGTCTCCCGGAACCAAAGGTAAAGCTTAGGTACTGTTTTTTTGGACAAAGAGGCTTGCCCGTCAAGCCACACGGTTTCGATCAGGGCTTCACGGCTGTCGATGAGGGTCGTTAGGGACTCGTCTGAGCGATTTCCCGCATGGTCTAGGAGGTAGACGCCAGAATGTCCCTCGTCGCCCGTCACAGAGCCTGCTGCGAGCATATATGAACGATGGTCTTGTGTGACACATACAGAACGAGGCTGAAAGTCAGTTCGGATGCGCCAGCCGTTGCCATCGTAGATGAAGCAGGTGTCGTTTTCAACATTGCCGTTAGTAGACACCCAGCACCGATACTCGTTAGTTTCAGAGTCATACGCCGAGCAGGCTTGTGGAAAACGCGATTTTGTGGCCCGCTTGAAGTATTTGTCCAGCGCGCCGGAAATAGGCGTGATGCTCTCGCCGTCGTAACTGTAAAAACCGTCAGACCCTAACCAGATGACATTATCTAAAGTTGTGGTCTGTAAAGACGAGGGTGCGTGACATCCGATCTCCGACGATAGTGGCTCGGGCCTAAAACGTGCCCCGTCGTCGGACACTTGTACAAGGAATGAGCTTCGGCGGGTAAACACTAAAAGCCCTTTAGGGCATCGCCAAAGACCTGTGATTTCACCGCCAGTCGCATCAGGGTAAATCTTCTCACGCGCTTTAAACGTCCCCCATTGGCCCGGCATTGAAGGCATGATGGCAGACTCTTGTCCTTCGATATTGCCAATCCATAGACGCCCAAAAGCAACCTTACAAAGCTTAAACTTTGGTACAGCTACAATGTCTAAAGCTTCACGAGTTAAAAACGAGTCCGGGATGTTATCAGGATAAATGGTCGTCACGTTGTCGGGGAGCGTGGCAAACGCATTGGCTACCGAAGCAGAGTTAAGGGCAAGCTCGTAGAACTTGACGTCCCCTGAGTTTTTGAGGTCTTTTGTCCGGTGTATGATCCGACCGACACAGTGCTCTGGTCCAGTCGGAACCCCCGCCCAAGCTATCTGCATCCTAAGCGCATCCACGGAAACGCCTATCGCCGCCGCACCCATGCCGACCGAACCGGGAAAAGCGTTGTTTACCTTTAGCTTGGCGCCTTGACGTGTAAACTGGACAGGCTCACTGGCGTTTGAAAGCGCCGACAGGTTGCCCCAACGGTCGATAAACTGAACCTTGCAGCGCCATTCTCCGGGGTTTAGCCAGCCGGTTGCCGTGACGGCAGAATCGGTAAAATCGCTAACCGTACCAAGGCGGCAATGGCCAAAGCCGTAAGTCATGCCTGAAACACCTGCGGTTCTAAGCATGTAACCTAGCCCGGAGTGAGCGTAGCCGGTGTCATTTGACCCGATAATCGTATCCGTCTGGGTAACGCCCATGTTGGAATCTTCCGGGCCGCGCGCTGAAGGCGTCTCTGGAACGTCGGAAAAGCCTAGAGGGGCAATGATTTCGCCGTCGTAAAAGTACGCCCGTCCCTCTTGGGGAACGATAACAATCCCTGTGCCTGTAGCCTCAAACTGCGTAGGAAACCGAATCGCATTGTCGTCCCGCAGAACGTCCTCAACCCCGTGCGAACTTGCGGGAGAAGATAGAAGTTGCCGCCAGTTTCGATGCCAACCCCTGAACTCCCACAGTTCGTAGCCTGTATGGAGGAGCAAAACGCTACGCTCTCTGCCGTATAGCTTGGTATGGAAGATGCCGTGCTGATGCTGTCCGTATACCGGGTACTCCGGGTACACGGTTCGGAGCGCACGAGGGTTTCCTGTTGAGCCGACAGAGGAGAGAGGACGTTCGCCCGGCGTTCCGTATTTAAAGTCTTGCTCAAACACCAAGGTGTCTTTGATGGGGACATACGCGGCTGGTCCCCAGATGGAGCGAAGGGTGCCTTCGTCCATCGGGTACATGTTCTTGATCTCATGAGCAAGCTCATTAGGAAGGAATAGCTTCCCAGCCTGTGTTCTTAGGAGATAGGGGCCAAGAGAGGCCACTCCACGCTGGTCCGCCATGATTAAGCCTTCTTCTTAGGTCGCCCCACTTTCGGAGCGGGAGGCCGTCCAAGTTTTGCGGAAGCGGGCCGTCCCACCAAAGTAAACTGCTCCCAACGCTCAGAGTTGGGCCGGACGATTTCGGGGGCAAAGCCTGTAGCAAGCATTGTTCCCTCGATAACACCGTTAGGACTGTGTGTAATAGAGACCAGAGTCCCTTGAAGTTTACGTCCGACCGAATCAGACCAAGTATAAATCCCACCGCAAACCATATCTGCCTTCATTCTATAACCCCTCCCAAATCATCCGTTGATAAACGACGGTTCCACTTGCGCCCTGTCCGGTAGCCAGTGGCCCGTGTCATACGACGTAACACAGGTACGTCCGGGGTGCGAAGGTCACCGTATCTTTTCGATAAAGTGAGAAGAGCTTCTTGATATTTTTCTTTGCTGACCTGAGACATGACCGCATTGCCCATGTTCTCGTAAAGGTATACCATGGCACGCTCTAAGAGCACGCTCATGCACTCCGCATGGATAAGCGGGGTGTCTTGGTCGTCAACAAGCTTGGAGGGCCTCACAACGGCGCGGATCTCTGTAACGTACCGCTTGTCAGGCTTAGGGTAAAACTGCATGGTTTGATACCCGTGGATGTCACGAAGGCGGCGATTGTAATCAGGGAGAAACTCGCCAGTGTCGTACCAAATGCCGTCATTAACGCTGTCGGCGCGCATCTCTGCTAACAGAAGAAAATCTTCTGCGACATCAAGCTGTGATCGCTGAAGTCCCGCCGCCTCGTTAGCAAGCTCACCGTAGTTTGTCATGTCCGTCGATGTGCGCTTCCGGTAGATTCGGATGTATACACCACTTTGATTTAAAGACTGACGGGTGTATGTTGAGCTACTGAAGCTGATGCTGTTCAAGTAGCCCAGAGCGTAGGTAATGTTCGGCAGCGAGACCTTAATCGCAGGCAAAAAGCCCTTGACCAGCCCGTTGTGCTTAACGGCGGCTGATGCGGAAGATGGTGGAGACTCGAACCGAGGGGTTCGGAATCTGTTCCGGGCGGGGTTGTTGCCGTCGGTCGAAATAGAATAGTTGGGAAAAACTGTTGTATTCGTGATTTCCAAAGGCTGCGCGAAGCCCTCCCAACTGCCGAGGCCGGGAAGCTGAAACTCAACGTCGCGCTTGCCCCAAGTGTAGGTCACCTTATACTCAAAGGTTCCGGCAGGCTCCGGTCCAAGCCAAGCGGCAGCTACCGTGCCGCCTGTAATGGCAAGACTTGCTGCCGGTGGAACGCTTGGTCCGCGCATGTGGATATGTTGTCGGCGAAAGATGCAGCGAGGAATCCCCGAAGCTACTTGGCTAGGGGGTCCGTCAAGCTCAAACTCTTCTGCCTCCCGCTGACCGTATACGTCGAGCGGATAGTTGATGTCTTGGTCTCGAAGCCGGGCGGAGCGAAGCTCAATGAGGTCGTCCGGCAAGGCGTAAGCATCGGTGTAAATCCGGTACTTGAAGTCACCGTTGCCGTAGGTTCCGATGTCCCAAGGCGTCACCAAGGTAAAGTAATAGTAGTTGTCCGAAGCGTTTTTCCACACGGAGCGGATTTGATTTCGGATTTTAGTCCCATCGGCGGTTGTAATCTCTATGCGGCGTCCGTCCCAAGAGCGATCAAACTTCCAAGCATTAAAAGCGGCGGGCTTGGCTGCTTGCTGTGTAGACGTATAAGTAGTGCGCCATGTCCATGGATCGCGTGTCGTAGGGCTTCCGGGCAGCGTGTTAGCACCTGCCAAACGGACGTTGTCAAGAACCCCGTTGTCAACGTCACCAGCTAAAGAGGTAACATCCGGCTCTGTAGCCAGATGCACCTTAGATTCAAAGAAGAGAAACGGCGCTTCCAAGGCCAACACATTGTAGGCCCGGTTGATGAAGTTGTTGACGCGAGATGTCGCTTCAGACGACTGGGTCGGTGCCCAGTCCGCCTGAGCGAACATCGCGTCCCGAATCTCTTTGAGATTCATCTACTAGCCTAGCAAGCAATCAAAGCGTCGATGTTTGCCACCGAGCTACTGTTGATTTCTAGGGCCATGCCCATGACTGACGCCGCGTCGGTGCCGAAGTCAAGGACATCGCCTGCGCCTGAGATCTTGAGCGTCGTGCCCAGAACAACGGCACCGCCAGTGGTAGTTACCTTGCCTTTACCAGACTTCAGGACAAAGCCGTAAGACCCCGCCGCGATCTCATGCTGCGCGACACCAATCACGCGGCCCGCAACCGCAGAAGCGGTCTTACCTCGGATAGCGTTGAAGAGGGTGTAGCTATCGGCCAACTGCGCGACATCAAACTTTGCTGCTGTCGTGTCCGCGCCTCGTAGCGCAACGGTGTCCGTGTTCTTGATGTAAACCCACTCTTGGAGGCCGTTGTCGCCGTCAGGGACGGTGAGAACGAAGCCCAGAGGAGCCTGCTGCGTAGTAGTGACCGTAGTCGGGCTGATGCCCGATGCTGTAAATCCAGACATGATACCTCCTTAAGGTGTGCCTGCGCCAGTGACGACGAAGTTGGAACGAAGCTGCGTGGTGTGGAGGCCCATCATGAGCACCAACTCGTAGCGGAAGATGTCTTGGTCAGGGATTCGGAACGGTCCACGGAGGGCGAAGTCGCCCTTCGTTTCGCGAGCCGCATCGTGGCCAAGGGTAAACAGGTGCCAAGTCGGAGTCTTGAGGCCGTAGATGATGCCGTCCTGCGCAGCCGGGCTGAACAGTTTGGTTCCGGCTGCGTCCACAGCGCCGATGTCAATGGAGTCATCGAGGTAGAAGTCAGCTTCGAGGAACTTCACGCCCTGACGGACGAGAGGTGGGGCCTTGTCGCCTTCAACCTTGATCACGCGAACTTGGTCGTCCAAGTCGTCGATGTAGTTGAGGTAAGATGACTCATCACCGATCATCAGATCGACGGGACCAGAGGTCTTGCCTTGACGCGATGCGGCGAAGTACGCCTTACGCATTTGGCTACGACCGTTGACAGCAAACGAGGTGATGTCTTCGTACTGGTTGTTCCAGCCGTTGATTGTACCTTGCGTCAAACCGTGGATGGTTTTGCCGGTGGTACCTTGGTCTGCGATAGATCGCTGTTGCAAGATGCCTTGGCGGGCAGAGCCGTCGGGGGTAAACTGCGCGTTACCGTTGAGGGTAACAAAGCCGCCGACACCGTTGCCGTTTCCTGTTCCAAGCTGATTCGAGATCCGCTCGTGGAAGTCAGACAGCGCCAACTCTGGATAATGCTGAAGGATTCGTGCGAGGTCCATCTCGCCGTTGGCCTCAGCCAAGTCCTTGCCGGGAACGTCGAACGCATAGATGAGACGCGGAGCAACCACGTTTCCTCGGTGTGCGTTTTGTGTACGCCCACCAGCGATGACTTCCGAACCAGTGGTGACTTGTGTCACGCTACCGGGACCATCTGTTACAACAGCAAACTCACGCTTTGGCCCTTTTAGGGCGGCGCGCTCAAGGTTGCCGTTCATCATTACTTTTTCCATCAGGGGATGGAACTTTACAAACATCTCGCTGTATGACGGCATCAACTCATTTAGAGCAGTCGCCAATACGTCAGGTGAAATAGCCATTAGGCTCTCCTAGTTTTGGTTTTACTTAATGCACTTCGCGCAACATGTGATCTCCAGTCCTTCAAGGACATTGCGTCAGTATTAGGTGCAGTAGACTGCGCTGGAGGCCTACTTGGTGTAGTAGCCCCCGCCGTTAACTGTGCGCCCGGACGAGGCTTCGCAGCCCTTTGCCTGCCCGCAGCGGCAAACCGCAGCGCGTAAGCATCAGGAACTCCGTCGGCCTTCGCCTTTCTCGCAATCCCAAGAACATCATTCGAAAGGCGCGAGGCTTTCGCTGCGGTCTCAAGATCCCAGCCCTCTTCGAGCAGGTCTGCAAACTTTGTTGCGAGTTCATTACTCTCGAAAATATCGGAGTTTGTCTCGCGAAACGTCTGTGCGTAAGCATCTGCTTCGGCCTCAATGGCGGCCTCTACATTTGCCTTGAATCCCTCGTACTCCGTCTGCATCGAGGTGTACTTGTCGTCAAGCTCACCATACCGACCTTCCCAGTCAGACAGTTTTGTGGAGTATTCCTCTACACGAGGGTCTTCGTTGCCCCCCATAAGTGCTTCGTAAAGCCTACGAGTATGGTCCGAGGACTCTTCGTGTTCTTTAATCTTAGCATCAGACCGAGAGGTGTAGTAATCGGAAAGCTTGCTGCCCCAACCGCGCACAGGCTCTGGCAGAGCATCATGTGTGCCGTCCCAATCGTCCCACCCAAAAGCGTCATGAGAGGGGAAAGAGGCGAGGGCCGAGTCACTTTCCGTGTCGTCGGAGAGGGAGGGAGCCGAAGTGGCAGGAGCGTCATCGGAAGCGACGTCAACCGCCTCTGCTTCAACAGGCGCGTCAACTGCCCCGGACGCTGGTGCTTCAGCCCCCGCCTCAGAAAGTTCTTCATCCATGTTTTCCCTCCTCTTTATTACCCAGTTTTCTGGCGACAATAATGGTCATCGCCCGAGTTTTTTGTCGAGGGTTTGTTCCGGGGTCTTGCATCCCGGCGGGAAGAAGGCTGACTAGCTCTTGTGGAAAGCTATCGTCGTCAGGCCCCATGTCTTCCTCGTGTTCCTCTCCCTCTTCTTCGTAACCAGAGCTTTTGCCCGGTTGCTTCATGATCAGATCGTACCCGCATTCGTCCAACATCTCTTCGAGTTCCGCCTGATTCTGAGGCGGACTCTCGTTTAACTTGGAGACTAGCTTATTCATTGCGGGCATGACGACCTCATAACGCCTTTAGTGGACGTATATTTTGCTGTCAACTTTTCCAGACAACTTAGCTTTTTCTTTTCTTCGGGTCTTGCGCTTGTGTTCAAGGTCATTGTAACCTTGTTTTTTTGCTTTTCGCTCGGCTTTGGACCGCGCCATATCGTGATGGTCTTTCCATTGTTTAGAGTCTGCCGAGACAATCGCGCAGTCAGGATTATTACGCTGGTACTCGCGCCAATCAGATCCCGATTCAAAAGACTTGCCTATCTGCCCAACAACAAGAGGCTTCGACGGCATCGGCCCGATTAAGGCGACTTCGCTAATCACCGTAACCATTAACGCCTTACACTCCGGGCATGTCGTTTTACCATGGTCCGCAAGAGGCACTACGATGTCGTTAAAATAACCACACCCTTTAGGACATTTAAAATCATAGATAGGCATAATGTTCCCTCACTTTTTGTAGCCGCCACGCGACCCTCGTTTGCCAAGCATCTTTTTTACTTTTTTCTTTCGCGCGTCTTTATACATTATTTGCCTGCGGCTTTTTGTGCGGCTTTATGTGCTTCTTCAAAAGAGGCCCCGTCGAGCATCATGTCAAGCATCATTTTGATGTGCTCAGGACTGTGGTGCTCGGCGTGCTCCTTCATTTGCGCCTGTTGCTCCGGGGTCAACTTAGACTTACGCATCGTTTTTGAGGCAACTTGTTTTACGCTAGGCATTCCGGGCATTATTTTTTCCTACACTTACAGTTAGATTTCTTCTTGCGGGCTAAAGGCGCTACAAGGCGAAGGACGGAACCTGCAATATCGAGGATTTTCTTGATGGGGATACGCATTACGGCCTACCGCCACCGGGGCGCCCGGGCGGGCGCGGAGACGGGCGTGCGGGCGCGCGACCTGCTTCGTCCGCTACACTTTGTTTTGAGTTTTTAGCGCGTTGCGCCGCAGCATTCTCGGCCCGTTTTGCATCCGTAGCGTTTGTGGGAATCTTTTTCGGAGCGCCATGGCGAGTGCCACCCTTAGCCTTACGCTTCTTAGCGGAGCCTTTTCCGTTAGGACCGAGGACTGAGGCAATCGACGATGCCGCTACGTCCTCTAGGGATTTTCCAGTGCCAAGACTGTTGTACTTAAACGCCATAAGAACTTCCTACATCATGGGGGGTTCGTTTTCGCCCATCTCATCGTTTTCCGCTTCAGGAGGCAATTCATCTTCTTCTTGCGCTCGGGCGCGAGAAAGGGACTCTTCGGGGTCCATTCCCTCCTCTTCCATGCGAGCAAGGATGTCTTTCACAGCCTCATTTTCTTCGTCGCCACCAGCTTCTTTAAGAGCCTCTACCAGCATGGCCATAAGGTCATCCTCAGGAGGCGCTTCGGGAGCCGCTTTGTCTGCTTTTGAAGGCGAGTGTGCTGCAACGGCGCGTGACGCGATGCCTTCTAGCTTGCTTCTCATGTTACCATAATCCATATTTACCACCTAAACTTTGGGGAAGCCGGGACCGCCGCCCGGAAGAGGCATTTGAGGCGGTTCTTGAGTTCCCGGAGGAAGTCCGCCTGTGACGACGCTATCGACTCCCGGAGGTTGTCCCGCTTCAGCGGGCAGTCCGGCATCCATGCCCGTCATGGATTCGGCCATGCTGGTTGGGGATGGAGTTGGAGGCGGAGGCATCATGACGTCTCGAATCTGCAAAAGATCTAACAGCTTTACAATAAGCTTTTCTTTATCCACATTTGGCGCTTGCATCAACAATGGGAAGTATTGTTGGAACTTTTGAAGCTGAATGATTTTGTGGTTCTCAGTAGGAGAGTACGGCAGCGCGTCGTAATCAAAATCTAAAGGCTCTTCGTTAGGGTCACGCTGGGGGCGAAGCCGAAGCGTTTCACGACTAACGTCTAATACCTCTTGGCTTCCCGTTAGCCGGATGGCTAGTTTAGAATCAGGGTCGAGGTACTCCTCGTAAAGCCCGATGACTCTTTCTGCTAAAGATGAGACCAAGTCTTCGATTTGCTTTATTCGTCGTCCGTTTCTTGTTCGGGTCGCAGTGTCGGCAAGCGCGACCTCCGTAGCAACGTCCGCCACACCCACAACCCCCCGACTATACTGAGGGATGCCGAGGATAAACTCAATGACTTGATTGCATCGGTTACGCATCTCTGAAAACTGCGGCGAGAACGCGGGCATTGGGGTGGAGCCGATGATGTCGCGCAGCGGGGCATTCGCTTTCCCTTGGATAGAAATCATCGTGCCCGGCTGATTTGCGTCTTGCAGCGCAGTCATTATGGCTTCGGGGTTATCCGCCAGCGCCGTGTTGACGAGCATAACAGGTGTGGACGTATGCGCGTGCCATAGCTCTAGGGTGTCAATCTCATTGAGGCGCTCTTGGAGCGATTGGACTAGCTTGACGTCAGAGAGGCCTGCGAGGTCCGTCATGTTCTCGTTAAACGAGAGCATTACAAACGGATTGCGTATATAGCGATAGGGAAGCTCGCCCTCGAACAAAGGCTCTTCCACGTCATCAAGGAAGTGGTAGTACCGGCCTTCACCTTCAAAATCGTACACTTCATACACGGTCACCCACTTGTACACGTCGCGCGAGGCTTCGTTAAGGTGGCTTTTGTTGCGGGCTTGATCGCGAAGGAACGTCGGGAAGCCCCCGAAGACGGCCCGGTCAGCAACCTTGTTGTTGTACAAAGCGCCCTTGCGCCCTCGCTTTTTGGTCCTGCCCTTAAACTCGGCTTGCGTCAGAACGGTAACTTCAACAAGGTAGCGGGTGTCTTGAAACTTTGCCGCAGCCATATCAAAAAAGATATACCGAGGGTCAACAAAAAACATCTCTACGCTGTTTTTTCTAAAGTTCCAAACTGCCTTCATAAAAGCTCGCCCGCAGATAGATGCGCCGGTTGCGGTCTTCCACAGCAGGGAGTGCAGCATGTTTCTGTTGTAGGTATCGTTAATCAACGCTTCGCGAAAACGAGCGGCGTGTCGAAGCTCGTCGCGGCGGGCAAGGACTGTAACTTGCGGATTTTGCGGACACACGTTGGCGATCATCGTGTCGATAAAAGCATACGGGTAGTTGGTTTCAAAGTTGACCTCGCCTGACGAGCCTGCGCCGATGGTCGTAGAACCCGTAGGAAGCTCTTCTTCCCGATTCCAATACTCCGACATGTACCAAGACCGCCAGCGGTCCCAGTCTTGCCTCTCTGTGCGAGATTTCGAGCGATGCGCTCTAATGATCCCTTGAATCTGTTTGCCTGAAAGCGGCATATGTTACTCCCTACTATAGACCACGCTGCGCCCTAATGGCTTGTGCCTGCTCTAGTGCTTTTTGATTTGCGGCTGCTTCCTCATCTGACATATTAACAAACCCAGTGCTGGTGGTACGGACCCTGTTGAGGTTGGATTCCAAGTCCACACCAAGTAGTCTTTCCATTTCGGCAGTGAAGTTTCTTCTCTGAGTAAACGCAGAGTCCCTTCTTGTTTTCATGTAAGCCGCTCGGCTAGCTGCTACAAAGTCAGCCTCACTTACATTATCAGGTTGAATAATACCTAGATCTCTAATCTGTTGTGGAACACGGACTTCAAGAGCGTATTTCATGTCAGAAGTAACAGGAACTTCAGGGATTGGTGACGGAGGAGTTACCATGTCCCCTTCAAAGCTTTCAGGATATTCTTCGTCGTACTCGTCGGCGTAAGACTTCTCTAGAGCAACTTCTTCATCCATAGATTGTGGTGGTGCAGCCGCGTCAATAATAGCGTCAACATCTGTTTCCGAGTCCTCGGGGGCGCGTTTGGGCTGACTAGCAGCACCCATTGCCGCGCTCGCAGCTTTTGCAGTTCGTGCCTTGGACGCTGCGGCTGGACTCTTAGGTGTCGTTTGCGCGGGGGCGGAGCGGCTAGATGTACCACCTGATGAACCTGTTTTTTTGTACAAGCTTCCCTTGCCCGTCATCTCCGAGAAAATAGAGGCGTGAGCCTTAGTCCCCTTTTTGGCGACACCCTTTTTGCCGTCAGGGCCTACAAACTCGTAGTCGCCTGCGGCGTTCTGGGTGTAGCTATACCCGCCCACGCCCTTAAATGGAGCCTGCTTTGTGGCTTCGCCCTCCATCACGAACTCGTCTTCGAAGTCAGGGTCGAACTCTTTGGGGATATTTTCAAACATCGGCGTGGGACGTTCTGTTCCGGGGCGAACGCCTCTTGCTACAGCTAGCTCTCGTCCAGCTTGTATCTGGTCCTTACGTTCAGCCTCTCCTTCTGCGTCAAAAAGGCCTCCGCTTTCTTTGGCTTGAGGCATCCCCGTGCCACGATCTTTTCTTGCTGATTTTTTAGCGCCCGTGAGGGCTTTGCGCGCAGCAACTACTCGATCATCTTGTTTAAAAGCCATTGTATTTCCTTAAGCCTAAGCTATTTCGTCTGTTGTTTCCGTGACCATCACAGGGTCTTGGGCGTTTATTACTGCCGCGCCGGGGCGCTTGGGTGCTATTTTTGTACTTACGGCAGCGGCCAAGGCGTTCATGGCGGAGGCCTGAGGACCAGTAGCCGGTTTTCGCCCTACGTTCAACTTGGCAAGAGTCGCTCTGTCTTGAACACGGCCCTCGCGGGCTGTCGTTCGATAGCCATGGCGAAGATGGCGGACAAAGGCTTCGTCAGTGACGAGGCCTGAAGCCTTCTTACCCTTTTGAAAAGCCTCAGATTGTGTCAAAGCGGTAAGCATTTTCTTGTGCTCGGGGCTTGCTCCGGGCCTGAGCATGTTATCGAGCACGCTAGCCTTTTGCTCGTTCATATCCGCCATGTACTTCTTCTTGTCTTCGGGGGAGGTCAGGCCCCGATTGACTGTAAGGTCCGCCGCTTCCATAATGTCGGTAGTGCGGCCACCTGTGCTCGCAGAAGCAATCTGTTGTATCTCTGCGTTAAGCTTTCCGCCGGTCGCGGCGTTAAGGCTCTCAATGTTCTGCGACATCAATGTAAGGATGGCCTCTCTGCCTTGAGCGCCGCCCGGACCTAAGTAAGGGTTGCCTTCGGGATCTAGTTCTTGTGCAATCTCCGCAGAGCCGCCGGGTTTTAGTTTCCCCTCGGCGGCAAGCCCCTCGGCGATAGAGTTTATTGTAGGCTCTATCTCAGTGGTAAAGCCTGCTATATCCTCGGTGAAGGCCTCTTTATGAGCGCGCCGAAGCTCTGTTTTAAAGGCATCAATCGCCTCTTGGCTTCTAAGTGAACCCATTTTTCCTACTACTATGCCCCGCGAAATCGATCCACCGCTCTTTTCCGCTTGAGCAACCGCAGAGTAGGCCGCAGCGCGACCCCGGTCGTACTCTGAGATACCGCCAGATTTTCCAGTGATGCCTTCCATGTTGTCGAGGGCGTCAATATGTTCTTTGGCCTGATCGATTTGCTTGTCGATTTTTTTCTTCTCGATGTCGTTGGCGAGCTTACGCTTTTGATTGAGCAGCTTAACGCCTTCCGCCATCGCGGCCTTGTGGAAGATGACGCGCTGCTTCATCTGCTCTTTGTCGTTGCCCCCGCCGATGGCCGCCTGCGCGGTGGTCAGTTCGTTATAGGCGTCGAGAAGAGGCTTGTTAAACTTAGCCATATCGGCAGGCATGAATCCGCCCGGCATGGGAGCAAACTGTTGAAGCTGCGCGAACGTCGCCCCGCTTTGTCGGTACGCTGCCCGGCCTCCGATTGCGCCCCCCATCTGCATTGCTTGGCGGCGCTTTTGCATGTCGATGTTGCGGACCTGCTGCATCAGCATTGCCATTTGTTCGTCAGACTTTGGTTCTTCGACTGCCATGTTAAGCCACCTGTGTGTAGCCGTAGACGAGGTCACCTATGATTTGAGGCGCGACATCTGTGGCAAGTGTTGTAGCGGCCTGTTGGGCTGCGGTCGGCGGAGCGATTGGAGAGCCTGCTAGCGCTGCCATAAGTTCCGCCTTCTTAGCGTTTCGCCGGTCTACATCAAGTTTTGTCAAGCGGACGGAAGCGTCTGCTTCAAGGGCGGCAGTGCCTGACCCGGCATCGCGAGCGGCCTGTTGAAGCTCTCCGGGGTTTTGGATCCCAGCACCAGACATTTCTTTTCGCGCAAGTGTTGTTTGAATGCCTTGCGCGCTCTGTTCACCCGCCTGTCGGGCAGCAGCCATCGTTTCGTCCCGCTCTTTCTGGGTTACACCCGCTGATGCTCCGCCCGTCTGGTCAAACCTACGCAGCTCTTCTAGCAGTTTCATCTTTGCGATTTCTGCCGGGTCTTTTGTGCCGTAAAGAGCTTTGGTTCGGAGTTCTTCAGCCTTGACGGCTTTGCCTTTAGAGTCAAGATTGGCGGCGCGGTCCATCTTGTTCTGCTGGGTTTTACTTAAGTTTCCGTAGGCGCTACCAGAGGTGTCGGTGTAATCCACATCCCTAAGGGTTCCGCCGCTGCGGTAGCTTGGCGTGGTGCTCATGTCTGACATGTTTACCTCAGTCGTCTGATGCTTTGAAGAATATGTATTTAAGCGACCGGATGCGAACCCGAGTCTGCTTTACGTCTTGATCTTGAATAACCCTTAAGGACGCAGAATGAAACCCTTTTGATAAAGGAGTTCGTCCGGGCAGAGGAAGCCATTGGTGCCCTGACCAGTACCTGCTCTTGTAGCGCCCTCTTAAAAAGTTAAACTTAACACTAGCGTCGGAAGACTCATAGTCCGCAGGCCACTGCGTCCGGCGAACCCGGCGAACATTGCAGGAGTTGTCTTTCTCCGTATCGTCCAGCCCTACGCGCTTGTCATCGACAAACAGGCGGATGTGGCTTTCCCGTTCGGTCCCGCTCGAGTCATTGGTCCAACAAACCTGCCACGTCAGCAAAACAAACGCCTTGTAAGGCAAGTAGAACTGAACCGACCCGCCGGGGATTGCGATAAAGTTATTGGCACTCGCTGTTTCGGGGGCAGATACGCCGTTGAACCACCCGTCAGTAGCAGGCTCAGATTCGGTTCTGCTTTGTACGGGGGAGAAATAGTCTATGTGAGCGGTGCCGCAAACAGACTTGCCCCCCGAAGTCGCATTTCGCTGTAAAGAGTTGAAATCAACCTGCCTGCGACCGATTTTGTCAAAGTTGTCCGCGTCCAGCCAGCCGTTTAAAACAGAGCAGGAGTCTGGTGTGCCTGCTTCAGGGATGGAGTAAAGGTAATCGAATACCTCTTCGCCCGTAGGGATGTGCCCAGCAATAAAGGGGCTGAACGTAACCTTAGGCATCAGGACTCCTTTCGCGGCGCTGCTCTTGCCGCATATCATAGTCCATCATGTTGGACTCCGCTAGGTCGTCCTTAATCGGCATTCGGCTTGAGAGAAGCTCTTGCTTTCGGAGGTCTGCGATTTGAGACATGAGGTCACCAAGAGACATGTCGCTGCGTTTCTGCGCGTCTGATTCCGGCATTACTTCCTCCGTCGATAGCGGCTTCGACGCCATTTGGTTTTAGAGCTTCCTTCGGAGTCTTTTTTCCGATGACTCTGTACCTGTTCATATGTCATGTCCCGGAAGAGCACCACATTTTCTAGGCCCTCAGGGGTTTCTTTGCGGTATTTACGAGGACACATGCGGGCAGCGGTGCAGGCGATTTGAAGTGCAGAGATTTTATCCCAGTGGTGTCTGTCGCGGCGTTTGCCCGATTTGCCGGAATGCAGCATCTCTGACAGCGCGCTTCGCTCGGTACGCTTGTCTTCACGATAAGACCCAAGCTGACCAACCGTGTCCTCGTCACGAAGGATGAGTTCGTCCTTCAAGGCGTCTTGAAGGTATGAGAGCATCATCGTTACGGATTTAGCAGTAGCAGCGATTCCGGGCTTATAGGGCTTTTCGTAGTAGAGATTTGGATAGCCCAACTCTTCAAGTAAAGCCAAAGTAGCAACACCAACCCCGTTACTCTCCACAGCCACAAGCGCATTGTTGTACTTCTTGCCAACCTCATTGATTTTCTTTGCGAATACCAAGGGGTCAGTGACTCCTCCGTAGACTGCGACTTGAGTCCATTCTCCATCGTACACCTTTAGCACTTGAAATGCGGCATGGTCGCGAGCAGCATAACCCGCAGGGTCAACGCCGATGGCGTAAACCGCGCCACCTTCGGGCTTTTCGTATTCCATGTAAGGCCCGTTCCAAGGCACAAGGATAGAATCTTGGTGGCGCTTTAGAAGCGTAGAATGAAACACGGAACCTACAGAGGCGATCCAACAGCTAATGTCGTCGAACGGGTAGTAGACTTTAAATAGGTCAGGGTTTCGTCGAATCTCGGCATCGGTCTCAATCATAAGACGGCGAAACTGTAGATTGTCTTTCTCTAACCCAAGATGCCCGTACTTCTCCAGAAGCTTGATTTCCTCAAGGGTTAACTTCTGACCCTTAACCCATGGGCGCCGGTTGAGGACACCGTCCCAAAACGGGAAGAACGCATACGCCCAGCGACCGCGACTTAGCTTTGCGTCACGGCAGTGGTCGCGCCACCATTCCGCCGAAGGCTCGCTCATCGGCGAGGGCGTTGATTCCAAGAGGACTTGGGAATGGTCCCGGTTAATCATCGACGGATAAATCATCGAGAACTGATGGCCCGCGTTACGCCAATATGGAAGCTCCGACCCGTGGAAGCTGTCCGGTGACTGGCCGATACCAACCGCACCTGACTCACCAGACAGGACGCGCATCTTGCCACCGTGCTGGAAGGTCAACTGCCGAACCTCTCGGTTAGGAACGGTCGGCGAACGCACTGGCTCTGGCCATCGGCTGTGTGTCAAGTGGATGCGGCGGTGCAGGTATTCGGCCCGGTCACGATTATCCGCAATACAGACGTGATCGTGTCCCGGCGTGTACGCGGCCTTAACGTACCCACAAAGCTCTGAGGTAAGGCTCTTGCCCGCCTGACGATATCCGAGGAGGGTAAGCCACTTGGTCTGCCCCAAAGCCGTCACAGGAGGCTCTGAGTAGTACGAGACTACAGTCTCCTGTAACCGGTCGGTAATCGCGAACGGGTCGAAGGTGTGCTCTTGTCCGGTCTTCTGGTCGATGATTTGAGCGTAAGCGCGCAGGCTTATGGACGGGTCGCACAGGGCTTCTAAGGCTTCACCTTCAAAGGGGAGGCTCATTACCACTTCACTTTGTCGGCCCAGTAAGCCGCGCTGAGTTTGCCTTTAGCGATGTTCTTCGCGTGTCGCGCCTTAAAGCTAGCCCGCTTCTTGCGCATCTTGTCTCCCTCGCCTGTTTTGCGGTTACCTGCGGTCTTCGCGCCCTGCTCGCCAAAGCGAATCAGCTTGATGGTGTCGCCTTCTTTGGCTAACACAATGTGTGACTTCTTGGGGTGCTTGGGCGTCCGCTTGGGCTTGTTGTAACCCGAAAGGCCGTGCTTCTTCATAAGCATAGCGCCGCGTGCCGCGTTCCTTCGTTTTGTGGGGGATACGGCCATGACTACCTCTTTTTGCCCTTGTGCAAGCCGTGTTTGGCGTACTGTTTGCCCTCGGCGGTCGCCTTCTCTTTCGCTGCCTTGGCGGCTTCATACGTTCTGTCTTTCATATTCCGATAGGCGGCTGAAGGTAAATACGGTTCGTCCGTGTCTTGGCTGCGTTTACCTGACTTGGTGCGCCAGTTTTGATTTCCCCATTCGACAATAGAGCGCTGGGTTTTTTTAAGTGCCATTAGCTTGTGTAGCCCCCGCCTTTTTCTTTGTAACGCTTGGCGAGCATCTGAGCCTTCCGGGCGGACCATTGACCGGGCTTACCGCCTTTGCCACCCGCTTTGATAGCAGCAAAAAGCCGTTTACGCATCATAGGCTTGGTGTAGTTACCCGCCTCGTTGACCCGGCTTTTTTTCTCAGACATTGTACTTCTTTCGGTTGGTGGTACGGCTTACAACGCGAAGGTTCTTCTTGCTGTTGGTTCCGCCTTTGCTCAAAGGTTTTTTGTGGTCAACCTCGCGAGGGTCGCCTTTTTTTAGACCTGCTTTACGGCGGGCCTGATTGCGTAGACTGCGAAAAGCACGCTGCTTGGGGGTTCCGTGATAAGCGCCTTCGCCGTTGGGGCCGTAATCTCGTTTAGCCATCAGTCATCCTTAGGGCCTGCGCGTACTCTTTTTTATAGTTACGCGCCACGGGCTACTCCGAGGGAGAGGTCGGAAAAGGCTCGTCCATAGACTGCGGCCCGAGTAGTTTGTCTTCGAGCGCCTTAATGCGATCTTCAACACTTAAGGCGTTCATCGAATGTTTGCCTGCACCGCGAAGAGCAACATTCTGACGGACTTTTCGTGCAAGCTGTTTGTTTTCGGCGGGAGTTTTCTCAACGCCGGGGTCAAAGCTGGGCATCGTAGCCTTAAACTCAGTAGCGGCGGCATAACCACGGAAGGGACCACCTTCGTCATCCGAGGAACTTTCAAAGGCAATCTCCGGGCCAGCTTCGACCGTACCCTTGTCTGCAACACCGTATAGATTTTCCTCACCCTCCATCTCCAAGGAAATAGAGTCATGCGCCCTAGAGCCGGGTTTCGCAAAAGTCATCTGCCCAGACGGGCCTAAGATTTGATACGACCCGTCTTGAAGAAGCTTGTAAGAATAACCTCCTGCCCCTTTTTGAAAACCACGCATTGGGCCTGCGCCCATTCCTGACATATCCATTTTAGCCATTATTGGCCTCCAATATAACTTTTTCTGTTTCTTCTTCAATAGCTTCGGGGGTAAAATAGTTGCCACGAAGTTTTTTGGTCTCACGTTTAACTTGTACCAACGCGGTAACAATATCCGAGTAAGTGTCTTGAGGCGAATCTGAAGCGGTGTTCTTCGTAGCAATGATGTTGAAGTTCATCTCATGCCACGCCCGGAGTTCTTTGGCGATGGCGGGCGTGATACGGCCCTCCATCAAAGCAGCCATGATTTTGCATCCAAATGACACAAGGTCATCGTAGGTCTCAACGGCGTGGTTGGCGATGAACTCCGCTACTTCGCGGCGTTTATCCTTAGGAACCAGCATAAGCCATTGAGCGTAATCACCGCCCCCGCCTTCCGCCGGTCGGCCTCTGCCTTGAGTGCTACGGGTTCGATTCGACATAGGCGGACTCCTGTTTAGGTATAAGGTAATGGTATAATAACGTCAAGACTACGCCTCGCCCCAACCAAGTTTTTCGGAGATGCGCTCTGCGGGAGACGCGGGTCGAGCCTCAAAACGCTGCAAAGTGATTCCTTTCCAAACTCGGGCCGACTTGCGTTGACCATTAACCTTGACCTTAATGACGGTGGACTTGTAGTCACGCTCAGATAGCTGACGGCAGAAGAGCGAGTAGCTCTGGGGGCGCTGCTTCATGTCCTCGCACCACTCGGCGTAGTCAAGATAAAGCTGCTTTTTAGGGATTGTTGCTTCCGAATGGATTGAGCAGCGGTCCTCCATATACTCGGATAAAACGTCCATTTCCTCACGGTACTCGTTCGTGGCGAGCCTGACTTTATCAGGGGGCTGCAGTCCTTTTTTCTGCCACGCCAAGCAGCCTGCGACGAGCTTGTTGAGGATGCCCGGTGCTTCCTTCTTGAGCTTGTCAATCAGGAAGGGGTCTTTCTTAGCGGAAGACACTTTCCGGTGCCAAGGGATGCGGATCACGCGCCGCCAGATGCCCTCGTCGTTGCCCTTAATGATTGGGCGGTGGTTTGCTGCGATGCACAGCTTGTGCGAAGGCATGAACTGGTAGAAGTCCTGACGCATCCGCCGTGCTCGGATGGGGTCGCTGCCTGTAAGTTGCTTGATGAGCGCCTCGGCAAATGGTTTGCCCTTCTCTACCTCCGCGTTAGCCACAAAGCGGGCACCTTGAAGGTCAGCGACCTCCGTAGGATGGGACTCGTTGTGCTTTGACATCAACAGGCCCGGTGCGCCTTGAATAGCGTAGTCTCCCAAAACGTGCATTAAAACTAGCAAAGCGGTTGTTTTGCCGTTTCCACCTGTCCCCTCCATGAAGAGAAGAACTTGCTCAGTGACCAGACCCGTAAGGCAATAGCCGAAGAAACGATGGAGGAACTCGACGACTTCCTCATCCTCCTCCATCGCATACATAATGAACTCGTCCCACAGGGGGCATTTAGCGGACACGTCCCATTTGACTGGGCTGATTTTAGTAATGAGGTCGGTCCTGTCGTGTTCAGAGAGCTTCCCTGTACGAAGGTCTAGGGTTCCGTTTGCCACGTTAAACAGCCATGGGTCCGCATCTAGGCGGTCTGAGGCGATGCAGACGTCTGCTTCAGTTGACGCCACGGACACCATCGCGTTAAGCGAGCGGGAACTTTCACTGCGAAGTGCGTGGCGCTGAATAGCGCGTTGCCTCTGGCGATTGGTCTCGGCGCTAGCCTCCGAAAAGATCAAACCGACCGCCGACTTTGCACAGCGTTGGATGGCCCCGTCAGTATCAACCCGCCACCTAGTGTCGTCGAAGAGATACCATGCGTTGTGAGTCGCCGAGTAACGTATACTAGTCCCGAAGGCGTAGAGCAGACGTTTCGCGTTCCCGAGATCCGTAAGGTTAAAGTTGCCCGAAGACGACGGGGACAAATCTCCTTGATGGTCGTCATCCCCACCACCGCCAAACTCCTCGCCCGCAAGCTCTTGCAGCGTTTGCCAGCCGGTGCCGTTGCCATCTTCGTCTTTCTGGTGTCCTTTGCAGTTCTTGTGCAGACACCCAGCGACAATAGCCCCGCTGTTGAACTGGAGAACGTAGGCACTGCGGTCGGTGTGTTCGGGATTCCAAGGGCAAACGTCGAATACCCACTTACGGCCCTTGTCTTGCCAAGGAACAAAACTTCCGGCTGAGGGAAAATGTGTTCCCATCCATGTCGTAAGCGCCTCGCGGTCCTCGGGGGCCAGCACATCCCGCTTATTCTCCTTAGGAGAATCAGCCAGTAGCTCTTGCAGTTGCTGCTGCTGTACTACTTTTTTTGGTAAATCTTTGGAAATCAGGTGTGAAACGCGCCATGGCCGCTCCTCGCTATTTTCACCCTTTCGTGAAAGTGTGCCATAAACCTTCCATATGCGCGAAGGATTGTATACGGTCTGGTCTACGACTGCGAGCGCGTCTCGGCTGAAGCGGAACGAGAGGTACTCAAGGATTTCGCGGTGAAGCTCTGGTGTAAGGCCCTCGACTTCGTACATCAGGTGGTAGCCGTTGCCCGAGTCGCCGAAAAGAGGCTCCGGCCAACCTTGGGACTCTAGGAAAGCCCTGACTTTGCCGATGACTATAAGGGCGTTCTCTTTCTCACGGGCGTTGCTGGAGGTGTTGACGGGTCGAGACGGGTCAACGTCAACCAGAAGCCAGCGAACCTCTTCCACATCGGTGTCTTTGGCGGAAGAACCACGGCGCGCGACCCCAATGTTGTTACGCTGATTCGCGGAAATGTCGGTTCTAAGGGGGTTTGGCGTGAAGTAAACACCTCTAGCCCCTTCTTTGACGAGATGTGCTGCTGCTTCTGCCAGCATACCGACGTCATCGTAGAATCCGCTGATGGTTCGCAGGCCGTTGTCCACGGGAACGCCGAGAGCGCGAAGCTCCACTACCTGTCCCGGACGCAAGATCATTTCAAGGCCCTTCTTGATACGGGCCTCGCTCGTTTGGATTGTCATTTGTCCCCCTAGAACAGCGATTCGGCGCTTTGAATCTGCTCAAACTCGTCATCGTCAAACTTCGTGTTGCGGAGAAGCTCTGTGATGGCCAACTCCGGTATCCTAAGTTGACGACCAACGCGATATGCGCGCAAATCTTTCTTGCGGACCAACCGCTGCACTGTTCTGGGGCTAACCTTGAGCCTCTCCGCGACTTCGCGCACAGAAAGAAGCACATTTGATACGTTATTCATCTCACCTCCGTAGGTCTTAAGTAACACAAGCGACTGAAGGGTGCAAGCACGTCTTTTTGCGCCAGAGACGACAAATAGAAGTGACTACGCTGTCTACGTTTTGCCGTAGACGGGTAAACCGCCCATAGAAGCCCGAGAATCGTTTGCTGTCTACACTGTCTACGCTTTTTTCTCTATTATCAGCTCTCCAGCGTATAAAGGGGTACTAGGGGTAGGGGTGTATGTTTTAATAGACGTAGTGCTTTATATGTAGGGTGTAGACACCGTAGACACCGTAGACACTAAGAAAAACAAAGGAACAACCTACTCTATTTTGTCTACACCTTCTCGGGCTAAAGTGTAGACACCCGTAGACAAACACGAAAATACGCAAATTTGCTGTCATGTTGAGGCAGTAACCCAGAAATAAAGAAACCGAACCGAAAACCGGGGATGCTTTTGAGCTTTCGACGACGACTTAATGTAGAGCCTTAAGGGTTGACGTGACGTGCCCACCGCTCTTGCTCTCCTCGCTGGCGGTCGCTGGACGGCGGCGGGAACCCTCGCGGCTGGTGGTGGCGTCGTGGCGGTCGTTCGGTCGGGTCGGTTGTGCGTGGCCGGTCCTCCCCTCACCGCTGGCGGTGGCTCGGTCGTGGTCAGCCTCAACCCGTCCACGGTGACCGCTTGTCGTGGCGGTCGTGGCGGGCGTGGTCACCGCTGGCGGCGGGCGCTGGTGGGCTGTCTGGACGTGGCCCCGCTTGTGGATATGGCCTAGAAATACCCCCACGAGAAGGGGTCTCACACGCCCTCTGACGCGTTTTGACCCCCTGCCTATGCGATTACACTAGGGACGCATTGTAAATGCCTCAGAGGGGCAATCTGAGAAGCCGTCTCATATGCCCCTTTCTACGGGGGTAATCAGCCACCCTATAGGCCCTCTCGATATGCACGGTTGAACCTTGACAATCGCAGGAAATCGCCAAATGCGCCACTTTTCCGAGCCATCGATCGATGCCTCCAAAAAAAATCAAAAATAGTTCATATCTCTAGGTACAACCTGCGATATCGACGGATATTTTCTTCGGCGCTGGAGGGGCGATTTGCTATGTAGGGCCGCGTGTGGTCTAATCATTGCACATTCTCTCATATGGTCGTCTTCTGCTCTACTGGAGCGGCGCGCCCGCTACCCTCAACCCAACCCCCAAGGACATTCCAACCATGCCAGCCCCCCGAACACCCCAACGCGCCACGGTCGGCGGTCGCAAGCGCGGCCAAGGTTCGAAATGGTGCGCCAAGGACAAACGCCTCGCGCTCTACCTCCGAGACGGCTGCACCTGCGCTTACTGTGGCCGCACGGTCGCGTTGGGTGTCGATGCTACCCTAGACCATGTCCTAGCCTGCGAACTAGGCGGGACAAACGAGCCTCAAAACCTCGTTACCGCCTGCCTTTCCTGCAACAGCCAGAAACGTGACCTTACCCTCCGGCGCTGGTTTGCCTTCCTTCGGTCGAACGGCACCGACACCGCCAAGCTGGGTGCGTGCATCCGTCGAAACACTAGGAAGAACCTCGCAAAGTATAGACGACAGGCGAAGCTGCTAATCAGTCTCCACGGCTACGGCGGAGCCTGTACAATCATCAACGAAACCCAAGCTTAAACCACAACAAAGGAGATACCATGTATAATAATGATTGGAAAACCGTAGGCCGCAAGCAAGGCCCAAAGATGATGTTCCCCGAGCAGGTCGATATCGATGACCTCACCAAGATCGGCCCCGTGGTCGTCACGGGATGTGGAGACGAGAACCTCTACTTCATCTTCGCAAGCGGACCACGCAGGGGCTATCGCGGCTACTGTAAGTGCCTCTAGACGGCGGGGACCGTCCCCGTCCAGCGCTGTCCGCGCTGCTGATGAGGCCCATGGAGGGCCGAAACGGAACCACGAGAAAGAAGGAAGAACCATGACATTCAGCACATACCACTACAACGAGATCAAACGAACCCACAGCCGAATCGCTGACCTCAGCGCGGAGCCGCTACACATCCGC
>Ga0209336_10000195_pt1 | contig 30792 bp, 34 predicted proteins | sample LinPmetageLP32_FD_184042 | JGI IMG/M metagenome (GOLD analysis project Ga0209336, IMG submission 184042) | Marine viral communities from the Pacific Ocean - LP-32 (SPAdes) (version 2) | ecosystem: Environmental > Aquatic > Marine > Oceanic | place: Pacific Ocean | collected 2009-08-23
GTTATGTAAATCTGTATCAGCATCAACTTCTTTATATTCAATTGATGTGACTTTCTCAACTTCATTACCTTTACATCTTATTTCATCACCAATTTCTAATTGGTCAACATCTAATTGTGTATAATTTTTATTAGACATTTCTTTATTACAAGATTTCCAACCATCAGTTGTCATAAATGGGTGGTCTTCTGTTACAAAGAAACCTTTATTGTTTATGTTTGTTAATCTTCTACCATTTGTTTTAGGACTTAAAATTAATTTTACTTCATTGATTGTATCAAATTGTCCTAGTAACTTATCACCTATTATAATCTCTTCTACTTTTTTCTCGGTACCATCTGCAAGTGTCATTAAGGTACCAGGCATGAAACAACCCATTCCTCCTTGGTTTCGTCGTGGTTGAGGTATTGCTTCAGACAATGTTCTATTTGATGTTGTGCTGGTTCTTACAACTTGAATTTCTCTTGTTGATGTAAATACCCCTCTGACAGTTTCTTGTAAACCTTTTGCTACATAATCCGCTTCGGCAGATGTTGCTACATTTGTTCTATCTTCTGAGTTTGTAGAAGAACTTGTTAATCTAAAAATTCTTTTACCCGTTCTCCATCTAGGATTTGCTTCTGTGTTAGGGTCGGGTATTGCAAATGTACCCGTTGCTGTTCCGTTTGTATCTGTAATAATACTTCCACCTGATGAACCACCTGTGGGTGTGACATAGGTATTGATATCTTCATTATCAAAGAAAGCATATACTCTTGTGTTTGGTCGCATACCTCTTGCAGTAAACGATATATCTCTTGCTCTTATAAAAGGAATAAAGTTAACACCAACAACTCTATCACCTAAATTTTCTGTTACTGTTAATGGAACTGCTGTTGAACGAATACCACTTCTTGTTTGACCAGTTCTTCTAACATTTCCAGAAGTTCCTGTCCATTGTGTTTGCCATTCATTCCATTCTGTACCCATAGGTATTTCTGTAATATTAGGATTTGTTAATCCTAACTCGTCTACTAAATTATCAAAAGCACCTCTAACATTAATAGTTAAGTCAGGTACTCTTAAAACATCTTTCCACATGTCTACAGGTGGGTCTAAATCTATTTTACCAATCCAATTAAAAACTGCATATGGATTTAAATTTTCTGTAGCAGTTGCATAAGGAACATCAATAACCGTTTCTTCTGTATAAGGTAATGTTATTAAATCACCAGTTTTTTGATAACCTGCATCTGTTCTATCTGCTTCAATGATTGCTGTACCGTCTTGGTCAACTTCTTCTAAATCAACAGCATCAGAAAAATATAAACCTCTTCCTTCACCTGTTGTTCTATCTACTGCAAACCTGTAATCATTGTTAGATACATCACCAATATTATGACCAGAAAAGTTATCTACGACAAATCCGTTTTTAAATCTATCAAATCCATCAGCATCTTGTATTTGTAATGACTTTGAATCTATTTCTAACATAGAAAGTTGTGTATAGTATTCTGTATTTGATATTCTTTTTTCTAATTCTCCAATATCTCTCATAGTATATCTTTTTGTATCTTGTAAATCAACTTCGACATCAGATGTAGACAATGTGTAAGAAGGAACATTTACAAGTGCAGTATATAAATGACCTTCTAAACTTGATGGTGCTTCTGGTATTATTGCAGGTGCACCTTTTGAAACTCTAAATTCACCATTTCTTGTTAAGAAAATTTTATCTATTCTTTTAAGATAAAATTCAAAATCAGCAGTTATGTCATTATTAAACTCAACAACATCACAATCAGATGCTCCTGTACCATCATAACTCCTATCAGAATTTCCTGAACCTATTGTAGATGCATCATCAACTCTAGGTCTAAAATCTAGACAATCTCTTAACTGAAAAATCTCACCTGTTGTATCAGAAGTATATGAAGGAATATTTTCATAGTCTATAATACCTGAATAACTGTCTACATCAAAATAATCACCTGTACCATGTGAGAAGAAATCAAAATCAATTAGTAATCTTCCTGTGGGCACTAACTTACCAGGTTTTAATTTAATTCTACCTACATCATAATAATTATCTCTTTGACCATTATCTAAATCAAATCTATCTGTTATATCTGTATGACTTGTTGTTGCTCCGGTACTAAAATCTGGCGCCATGTAAACTTTATTTAAAGCATTAATATCTGCTTTACTTAAACTAATTACACCACTCTCTATTGTTGCTTGTGTTGAAACTGCAAGTGTTTCGTCTTCATTTAATGTTTTTGATTTAGAAGGTGCTATACTTCTTGTAACTGTTGCAAGTATTTTTACCTTATGACCATTAAAATTTGCACCAAAGTCAAGTGTTAGTGTTCTACCCGTTGGTGAACCTGAAAGGGCAAATATTGCATCACCTTCGTGATTATTACCTGATAAATTTAAAACATCACCAACAGCACCGGTTCCACCAGAACCAGTTGACATTATTGTCGTTGAGAAATCATCATTATTTAATGATGCGAAAGTTTCGTTTGTTCCTGTGGTAATAGATATATCACCACTTGATGATAAAGTACCTGTAAAGTTTCTTCTTATATTAAAGTTTGTATCTGTGACTAAACCATTTGCAGTTGTCTTTAATGTTTTGATTGTTTCATAAGGTAATTTAAAAATATTAGTATTGTTTTCAGGATTTTGTAATTTACCTCTTTGTCTTGTAACAACTTTAGCAGTTGACACATCAGAACTACCAACAGCAACCGTTAAAGTAAGTGAAGTTGCAGAATCAATATATCTAATTAAACGAGTTATTGAAGTACCTGCATTATTTGTAAATGTAATTTGGTCACCAATTTTTAACTCTGTATTAAAGTTTGTACCAGAACCTGTTACTGTAGAACCGCTATTTGCTACTGTTATATTTCCAGTTAAAGTAAAATTATCACCGTGAGTAGATGTTAAATCTGCATCCGCAGTATAGTTTGGTGAACCTGACATTCCAATTTGTTTTACTTCTGAGATATCTGATGTTCTAACACCTTTAAACCCATATCTATCAGATTGAATTGTGCCTGTTACATTTGAAGTAGCACCATTGATAATTTCACCTGCTTCAAAAAATCCTTGAACATCACTTAATACAACTACTGTGTGAGTAGCAGTTGGGGCAGAAGTATATGTTGTTACATTTGGAAAATCTTCTCCGTCTGCATTGTATAATTCAAAAGTGTTTGTTGTTGTATTTTTTACACAGTATACTGTTGCACTACTGACTGCCGTACTATCTACTTGATAGTTACCACCAGTAAGTGTGATTTGTTGACCATCTGTAAATCCATGATTTGCAAGTGTTACAACTGCCGCCGCAAATGTACCTTCAATGTCTGTACCTGAGGCAGTTATTGATGTAACTGCTGTACTTTTAGTTTCTGTTACTGCTTGAACAACACCTGTTCCACCATTTGATGCACCACTTACTATTTCACCTGTTGTAAATGCTACTGAAGTAGGTATACTAACTCTAGTGAACATTTCAATATCAAAAAGATAGTGTCTAAAAATAGTTGCTGAAGTTCCTGCATAGATGTCATTAGTTTCTGTACCTGCTACATATTCAAAACCTCTAGTTTTTGCTCTACCTATTTCAGGAACAGTTACACCTACAGATGCTTGAAGTGTTCCTCTTACAGCAGTTTTTGTATCAAAAAGAGTTAATGTTTTAAATGATTCAACATCACCAGATACAAATGTGATATCAGGTTGACCAAAAACATTATTTACATTAACAAAATTCTTTATGTCGTATCTTGTTTTGTGATTGTTTTCTGTTTCAAAATCTCTTGCTTTATCTACTGCTACGAATGTAGTAGAAATTCTATCTATCTCATAACCTGAAACATATGCTTTAAATGGGTCAAAACCAACTACTATTTTTGTACTATCACCACCATTACCTGATGTAAAAATACCTCTATTGCTACCGCTTTTTAAATGCTCTCTTATTTCTGTTTTTAATGGTTGAACTGTATAATGTCCTGATTCATCAAATGTTCTTCTTGCTAAATTTTCTTCTAGAACAGAATATTCTGTATTTCTAACCAATCTTTTAACATTACCTTCTTCAATTCTTGCTATCTCAAAGAAATTTGAATCTTCAGTTGATGCTAAAGTTTTTTTAGCAAGTGCTAAAGATATTTTAAATCTGTGGGCACCTGGTGCTGATTCGTTAGATGAACCAGTTGCATTATCATTTAATGAACTATCATCACTTGGTGTGACAAAACTTTCTGTTATCGTAAAACCCATTCTGTAACTTGGTGTATTCGTGTACTTATCTAATACCAATGTTTCTTGTGAGTTTCTGATAAAGAAACCATCATAGTAATAAACACCTGCTTGTACTTGAACTGCTGAACCAATGTGTGCTGTTGCAACGACAACTGTAGGACTTCCATCAGCACTTGATGTTAAAGTTTCACCTGCATCAAAAACTGTTTTAACATTGTTTGTACCTGTTTTTGTATATCGAATGTATAATGTGTCTGGGTCAGTTCCGTCTGTAACATCTACTTTAGTTACAAATCCTACAACACCTGATGAACCACCTGTAAGTGTTGTATCTAAATATGTGCTTAAACTAGATACCGACTTTGAAGTTAATTTTATAGCATGAAAATCTGTATCAATAGAAAGTTGACCAGGTATTATCATTGAACCTTGTTTAAAAACATGGTCACCAAATCTTTCAATTTGGTTTTGTAATATTGATTGTGATTGTGTTAATTCTCTACCTTGAACAGCGAACGCAGGACGAAACAAAATTCTATGAAAATTTTTATCTTCCGAGAAATCGTCATAATAGGGCGATACATTAAAATCGGTTGATGCTGGCATCTATACTCCTTAAAATTCAACTATTAATTTAACATTTTCAGTCTGGTCACTTGCTCTTGATATTGGTGTTCTACTTTCTAAGTATATAACATCACCTGAATCTGCATCTATTTCTGATGATGCATAACCGTTGGTAAATGAAACATTATTTACCGCACTGTCTGAATCACCATCTGGTGTTCCTGTTGCTGATGAAGTTTGACCTGTTACAACATTTTCACCACTAAATGCTGTTAAGTTTCCATTTGCATCTACGCCTTCATCATTAAATCTTGTTTGTATGTAATATAAAATTCTGTTTGTTGAATCATACTCAACTATTTTACCAACTGCACCTGTTGATGCTTGGTTTATTTCTTCATCAACAACAAAAGCACCTGGAGTTGGTGAAGATTTAAAACGAATTGCTTTAGTTCCTCTAAGTGTTACAGCACTTGCGGCGGAACCACCAGAGTTCGGGTCTCTTAATAAGAATAATTTTCTAAAATCGTTTGATATTGTAAAGTCACCAGAGTTCGCCGCTTCTGCACCAGTAAATGTTGCATTTAGCATTATAAAAACACCACCCAATTCTTCTATAGCATTTTTACCGTGACCGCCCTTAGGTCCAATTATACAGTCTAACTCTGCACCTGATAATGAACCACCACCAGCAGTGTTTATATCTGCTACTCTAATATAACCAAACGTATAACCTGAACCTACATTTGTAACTGTAACTGAACTAACAGCATTCGAAGATATAACAACTGTAACTGTTCCTGATGAACCATCACCTCTAATAGGAACACTAGTGTGTGTACCATTTGTACCACCAGTACCAGCAGTTTTAATTTTTACAATATTAATCGCACCATCTACGGCGGCGGATGCAACTGTAGAATTTGTTGCAACACCCATAAAATCTGTAGATAAAAAGTTTGCTTGTTGTGATGCTGACAATGTATACATGTATTTCCATTTATATCCATCAGCAGTTGTTAAAATAGATGTTGATGTACCTGTAGGTTCAACTGTTGAATTTGCATTGCTATTATTATCTAAAACTTTGTAAACATTTTTGTCACTAGACATTACAAAAAATGTTGCATCAAATAAACTACTTGCACCACTGTTTGCAGTCAGTGTAGTTGATGTACCTGTAATGTTTGCACCATAATCATGTCTATACATATCGTAGACTGTGCCCGTTGTCCAATTTCTTCTAGGTATAACTTGTGAAATATCTGATGAAGTAATTTTTTTGGCGGCGAGAGCATCATCAAAAACATAAAATTCTTCTGATATACTATCAGGAGGAGTTAATGGTGATGTTTCAGTTCCTAAATTTTCTGTTCTCAAATCACCTCTTGTTTGTGTCGCATGTGGTTGAGGTTTACCTATACCCAAATAATAAATATTTGGACTTGATTCCGTAAAACTCTCCAAAAACTGCTCTGAGTTATTAATTCTGAATTTGTTTGTGATAATTGCTGGCATTTCTAATCCTTCATACTATTTATACTGTTTTTATAATTCTCTAATTACTATATTAACACCACTCGCAGGTGCGTCTTCAAATGTTAATGTTGTTCCTGATACTGCATAATCTGTTGTAGGTACTTGACATACACCATTTTCAAATACTAATGTGTTGTTTACTGTTGCTCCATTAGTAACTGTAAATCCAGTTGTTGAACCATCACCTGTTGCTGTTCTTGTATTTGCTGTTAATTGTGTGACACCTATTGTCTTATTAGTTAGTGTTTGTGAACCTGTTAATGTTGCTACGTCACTATTGATAGATATATCAATTCTGTTATTTGTTATAGCAGTTGTAATACCACTTGCACCGACAATATCAAGAGTACCACCTAATGGTATATCTCTACTGTTAGAAGATTCATCTCCAATTGTAATAGTTGAGTTTGCTAAATTGGCGTTTGTAATTCCTGCTGAACCTGATAGATTTGCATTTGCTAATCCTGATATCGTATTAGCACTGGCGGTAAGTGTTTTATTTGTCAAAGTATCTGTTGACGTTTCAGTTACGATAGAACCATCAGTAGCAAAAGTAATTGTTCTTGTTGCAATATCTACAGATGATGTAATACCACTACCACCTGCAAATTTTATATCTTGACCAAGTGTTAAATTAACAGCAGTCGAGTCATCACCAGATATTGATAAAGATGTTCCTGATATAGTATTACTAGCAATAGCAATAGTTTTGTTTGTCAAGGTATCTGATGTGTTTCTAGCAACTACAGTATCAGTAGCATTAGGAAATGTCAGTGAGTGTAAATCACTACCATCACCTAGTTTACTGTATATCTCATTAAAGTTATCATTGATTAAGTCACCACCATCTCTGAGAACCGTACCTGTTCCATCATTTGCGGTAGAACCTATACCAAGTGTTTGTTTTGCCATTGATTTTATCCCTTACTTACTTATTTATAAGACTAACCTTTATCGAATTTTATTGAGTTGTTATCGAACGTAGTTCCATCTTCGTCAAAAGAGTTTCCACTTCTCTGCCATACTTCTGCTGGAATGGTAAAATTTGTTTTAGCATTATTAATAAATTCTCCTGTTCCTACTAATTGACCGTCTATACTTTGATTTTGTAACCCACTAAGTCTAATACTTGCAATATCTCTGATTTGAATTCTGTTTGCTGTGTGTAAATCTAACAATCTAGCATTTAATCCTTTTAGTGTGCTTGAAACGGGTCTACCATAAACAGTTGTATTACTTCGAATAGTTGTTTTTTCTTTCATTAACATGCTGACAGTCATTTCTTTTGTTAATGTCACATCTCTGGTAGAATTAGTTAAAAATGTACTTCTTTCTGAACCTGCACCAACTACCGTGGGTGTTGCCCTCAAAGATGTACCATCATCAGCAGTACCTAATCTTCTACCTACTAAAGGAGAAAAGACGAAATCAAATACTGACATGATAGGAGACTCACTAATACCTGATACAACACCTTCAACAGGTGATGAAATCTGTGCATTTAATCTAGTTGTAGTATTAACTTCTCCAGCATAATAAAAACCTGCTGTGTGCATTGTTCTTTTAAAACTATCTCTCCATTCTGTAATAGAACGACCAACTTTTATAACATATGAAAAATCTTGGTAATATAAACTATCTTGTATTCGCATTGTATTTTCTGAAACGTGACCATCTTCATTAATAAAACTTCCTGAAGTAGTTGTTGTTGTATTAATAGTAACACTACCAGTTGCTCTATCATTTTTAGCAATTGTCGCCGTAGCACCTGATGTATTTCCTGTAATGATAGATATTTCTTCAAAGGTGCCTGTAGAAGATTTTACTTTCAATAATTTAAGTGTAGGGTCAAAAGTATCAACTAGTGCTGTAGTAACAGTTGAAGAACTATCATTGCCTGTAATTGTTTCACCTACAGTAAATGCTGTTGCAGATATACCTTTTAACAATAAATTTTGTGTAAAACTTACAGTAGGTGGTGATGGCGATTCATTATAACTAACACCATGATTCGGAACTTTTATTGTTAATATTCTACCTATCTCACTTCCAAATGCAACTACAGAAGCATCTTCTCCGCTCGTAGTTGTAATTGTAATTGTAGGTAATAAAGTATAACCAAAACCATTGTTTATAAATCTAATGTCTGTAATATCTCCAACTCCAGTTCCAGATTCTTGAACAAATTTATTACCTGTGTAAATACCACCTTTTTGCGTTTCATCTTCTAATATAATATGGTCATCAGTGTAACCATTGTCGCTATTACTGTTTGCATCTTCGGGTACAAAACCACCATTTACAATAGAAACTTTTGCTTGAGCAGAATTTCCGCCCGTACCGGTGTTAGAAAAAACTAAAGTATCTCCGATTTCATAATCAGAACCACCAGCATCAATTACAACTTCTGTAATAGAACCATGTCCTACTTCATCAACTTGAACAATAGCACCGTCACCTCCAGCATCACTTAAAGTTACTGTGTCTCCGCTACTGTATAAAGACCCGTCATTTGTAAATGAAAAAACATCAGGTATTCCTGTAATTGTTGCTTTTATGGCAACCACATCATCATCATTCTGTGTTCCAATTACGGATTGACCTGCTACAAATGTTCCAACAATTGTAGCATTATTTAATATAAATTCTGTAACTTCTACTGAACCGATTTGAAATTTAAATACATTTTCTACAACTGCTGTTGATTCATTTATATTAGCATCATCAGTAACATTGTTTTGAGTGATTGTTCTTCCTACTAATTTTAATGTATCTCCTGTTGTAGAAATACATCTCATAATTTTTTGAGTGTCCCATTTACCATCTGATACTCTCAACATATTATCTCTAGGATATATTGTTTCCGATAATTCATTAAAAAGCATTCTAAAAAACATTTGATGTCCTTCAGCAGTACCTTTTATTTTATATAAAGACTTTATGTTTTTTATTAAGTTTCTTTTATTTAATCCTGTTGCTAAGGATTCAGGTATAGTATGTAAAAACTCATCTCTGAATTTTGTTAAATAGGTATCAATAACTCTATCAGGGTCTCTGTAATTTAATAACTGTTGAATTGTTTGAACAGGATTTGGTTTGTAAGCATTTAATACAGCACTTGCACCTGAAGTTTGACCAACAATAACTTCACCCTTTTGCAATTTGTCTTCATGCACAACAAAAAGTTTTAAAGAAGGTACATTTTCTGCAATAATAACTGTTGATGCTCCTGATGATTGACCAACAATAGTTTCACCAGATTCAAATTTACCATAAACAGAACTTTCTAATAATACTTTATCACCAACATCTTTTATGGTTACATCATTTTGTATTTTTGTACCGTTTAATAATAAAACAAAACTGTTTCCAGTTTCAGTTTCTTGAGTTATACCATCAGTTGCTTCTAAAGATGTTAATTGTATTTCTGCACTTTCTAAAAATTTAAAAAAACTTGTTAGAAAGTCAGCAAATACTGGATGGTCAGAAATTACAAAATCAGGTAATTGTCTTATAACATGAGGTGATACTTTATTGGTTAGTCTTGCCATTTTTAATAACTACTTGCTGTGCTAGTGTATGATGATGTTGTCGTATAACCCACACCTGCATCAGCAGAACCACCTGCAAACGTATCTACTTCCACAAATACTGTTGAATTAGATGTATCTATTTCTAATACTTGACCTCTAACAGGAACTACATCATTTGATTCAGGTGTCGTTGTAATTTCTATAACTGTTGATGCTGAACCTCTTATGTTTTCAATTGATGATACATTTAAAGAACTTATTGTTAAAGCACCTGTAGAATAGTTTATTGTTCCTTGTGTATTATTAGCATACGTTCTAACACCACCAACTAAACTATATCTTCTTAAATTTCCATTACCATCATCATCTAAATAAAAAATTGTAGTAGTATCGCCATTGATTTTAAAACCAGTAGTTTGAATAATACCACCTGAACTCATATTGTGTCCAGAATGAGGATTATATAAAGCATTTCTATAATATACATTATAGGTAGTTGAACTGTTTAATGTAGGCGTAAACGATTTTCTTAATCTAACGGTTGTTGAATTTGATATTATCGAAGAATTTGAATTATCAATTAAAGTTGAAACTTTTGAAAATCTAAAAACGCCATCAAATTTAGATAAGTTATTTTGATTATAATTTGATATTACATTTATAATATCTGTTTTTAATGTTTCTGAACCTAATGCTGTTTTATTTGCATCATATTTTGCTGTAACTGTTAGTAATATATCTGTTGTGTCTGCGTCTACAATTTTAGGTCGAACTGAAGCAACATTAAAAGTTTTCAAACTAGTCTTAATACTTTCTTTTGTTGTTTCTGTTAATGTTGAACCTGATTTAGGTTGAATAGCAATATTTACTGTACCATAAATTGGGTTCTCATCATCTTCACCTCCCCATGCTGATATTGACTTTGCATTTGGATATAATTCTAAAACTTTTACTTCATAATCAGATGTTGTAACTGCTCTATTTTGGGCGGCGTATGATAATGGTGCGTTAAATCTTATTGAAGATTTTGATTCTTCGTCTGCACCACCTTGTGCTGTTATTGTAGTTGTAATTGTAACATTTGAAAATCCGCCGATTGAACCTGATGTTAATATAAACGTATTAGCACCATTCGCCAATGCTCTATTTGTAACTATATATTTTGTTTTAACAATATTTCCATTCGACAATGCTTTACCAAAAATACCATCTCCAAAATATATTTCAAATTCACCAGTTTCAGTTTCTTGTAAAAAAAAGACCAAACTTTCACTATTAATGGATTCATAATTATTTGCAAGAGTATATGTGTTAATTGTGGTGTCTGCTACAGACTCTTGAACTTGCACTGTTAGGGTGGATGTATCCATGTCTGCATTAGGTAATACAAATCTAAAATCCGTATCTTCAGACAAATATGTATAATTAAATGACGATAAAGTACCTTCGAAGATTTCTACATTTGAAAATTTGTAAACACCGTTTTCAGGAGAAATTGTTACGTCTTCGTTAGTTACGAACTTGTAACTATTACCATCCATTGTTGATGAGAAAGATGTTCCCCTATCTAATGTTACTGAAGCACCTGAGGCGGTGTTCAATAAGATATCTACGGTTGCTTTCGCACACCTTCCAGATTTAGGTGCATAATTTAACATTTTAGCAAGTGATACTAAATTCTTTCTAGTGTCTGCACTATCAATGTACATCTCGTTTGCTAACATATTTGCATTGAATGATAGATAATGTGTATTATATGCTAATATATCTAGTAGCACTGCCATTCCAGAACCTTCAAAATTGTAATCTGAAAATTGACTTTGTTGGGATAAAAATGAACGTAAATTTTGTTTAATATCGTCAAAATCTAATGCTGAAACTTCTAATTTTGAATTTGCCATTATCGTAATCTCTCTAAAAATGAATCTATTTTTTGTTGTGTTGGTATTCCTTTAACATAAAAGTATATTTCTATACCATATGTGTGTGTATCCATATTTGGTTCAATTATAACATTCTCAACTGTTGCTCTAGGTTCATAAATTGCTAAACATTCGAGAACTTTCTTTTTTATACTCATTGCTGTCAAAGGATTTACATTTTCAAACAATAAATTTCTAATATCACTTCCTAACTCTGGATGAAAAGGTCTTTCATAATGTGATGTGTTGATTATATTTCTAACACTTCTTTTTACTGCATCAGCATCTTCTAAGACATTAACATCTCCCGTAACTGGATGTCTACCAAAATCTAAATCTAAATCACGATATAGTTTAGTAATTCTTCTTGATTTATTAGTACTTGATGCGTCATAGTTTGCCATAACTAATATTTATACTGTTTTTCAACCACCTGCAAAAACATTAGTGGAACCCATTGCACAAAATGAACCACATGAAATAAAATCACCTATTCTCGCCATAGGAACACCATTGACAAATACACTAAGTGAACCTAACACCTGAGTACCTGAATGTACAACACCATCACAAGTATGTGGCGACCATTTACTTCCTGTTTTAACAACAGGTCTTCCGTTAACTCTAACATTGAAAGAACCTGTAAGTGCTATTTGTGGTGGAAAACATCCATGTCCTGTGCTTAAATCTCCTAATCTAGTAACTGCTCTCATTTAAAACTCCTGTAAATCTCTTGTTTGTCTTGTTAATACCTCATTAATTTCTTCAATACCTTCCGACCAATCATTTAGCACTGTAATTGTGTAAGTTTTTGTTTCTTCACAACCACCATTGCTTTTTGTTGTTACAGTGTAGTCAAAATCTTTACTTCTAGTCGAATCGGGTGTGTAACTACACAAATACCCTATTTTATCAGGTATATCTGTATATTTTATCACTGTTGTTATTACTCCACTGCTTCGGAATATCCATTGTGTGTTTAAAAATGGTGTTATATAATTTCCTGATATTGTGCAACTATTAGAACCATCTGTAAGTATAACACCTGCATTTTCTTCACCTGCAACTATGGTCATTTCTACAACTTCATCTCCACAGTCATCTTCTTCATCTTCATCTGAATCTTTTACTTCTGCTGATATTGTAAAAGAAAAATCTGCGGAAACTGATACTGAACCTAAACTAGGTCCTTCTGGTGTATATTCAAATTTATCTCCCTCTGCCATGTATTATTTAGTTGACATTCCTGCTGGTTATGTTAATATACTTGTATAACTGATTCGTTAATATAATAAAAGGAAAAAATATGATAGGAAAAATAATGTTTATCTTCGGTATAGGAATTGTCTACGTTGGAGTATCATTTGAAGATATTGCTGTTTCGTTTTTTGTGAGCAGTATTGGTATTTACAATATGTGGTTGAGTGTTGCTATAATGATAAAAGATAAATCAGAATGGATTGACCAAGACTTGTTAAAATAAATAAATAGGTGCATGGGACACTATGCACTTGTATTTACACTACTACTATTTTCATTTCCACTAAAATCTGTTGATGATTGTCAAGATTTTAAAACAGATGTTATGATTTGTTTAAATGAAGGACCTGATTCTGCATATGCAAGATATGGAAGAGAATATAAGGGTAGTTTACCAAGAAGCGATATGTTTACTATGTGTAGATTAAAGAAATCAGAATGGTTTATTGACGAAAAAGGTAAAAAAGACTTATCCTACAAATGTACTTACGAACATCCGCAAAATTTACCTGATATTATTATGACAACAGGTCCAAGATATCAATGTCCAAGAAATATTCAATGTAAAATTAAATAATAGAGTTTTATATGTCAAAATCAAACACCGAACTGCTAAAAACACAATTTTTGCAACTTATGGTCATCACAATGGAAGAATGTGGTGAATTAATTCAAGAATGTTCAAAATCTATGCGAAGAAATGATGAAAATCATCAACCTTTAAAAGATGAAATTGGTGATGTTTACTGTATGATTGAATTATGCAAAGAATATGGCATAATTACACAAAAAATGCTTGATGATAGAGTAAAATACAAGAAAACCAAGTTAAAACAGTGGTCAAATCTTATAAAATGACTAAAAAAACGTAAACTATCAATCCTAATATCAAACAAACGCCTATTCCAATTGTAAAATAAGTTAAAACATCCATAATTTCTTGTTTTTTTTTATTTTTTTCAGCAATTGCTATTCTTCTTTTCTCTTTCGCCTCATCAAGTCGTTTTTTTCTCAAAGTTAATATTTCATCCCAGGTTCCATGACCAAACCTTAAATTTACAAGGTTTTTCATCTCATTTAAATGCTCCCTTGCTAATTTGGCGTTTATAATTTCCTCAGCGATATTTTCAGTTGCGAACTGGTCTTTACCTTCTCTTGCTTTAACACATTGTTGTTCACCAATCATAGCATTTTCAACATGACCTATCATTTGACCTATATCCTGACAGGTTGAGATATTTTCCTTGATAAAATCTATACTTTTTTTAACAAGGGCAATGCCTGCGAGTGCGGTTGTTACTGGTTCCATTTTAGTCCTTCCAAAATAATCGACTTGGTGTTTCAGGACTATGTACTAAATAAAAAGTTTCTATCTGTTTATCTTTTATCGTAGGGTGTTGATATGATATAGGAACCCATTTTGTAGGTCCCCATGATATCACACAAGATTTGACAGGATACAGTCTGTATCGTTTAGTGTTGTCCATTCATTGGTATTTAGTTCTTTCGCATAGTTGCGAGTGGATTTTCTAGTGCTTTTTTTATCTTATCTTCTATCTCTTTTTCTAGTTCTGACATTTTTTCTTTTATATCTTTAATAGCAAACTTTAAATCTCTTGCAGACTCTCTAGAGTCTTCTTTCACCCTCTGCTCTACATCTTCTACGATTGTTTCTATTCTACGAACATCTGATTTTAAATCATTCTTTAATTCTTTAGCAACATCTGCCACCAATGTTACTTCGTCTAGTACAAGGTTTATTTCTTTTTCTAACATATCAAGTTTCTGTTTTGCTAAATCAATTCTCTTATCATAATCAGATAAATCTGGAGCAGAATACGACTCTATCTTTTCCTGCATATTCATATAGTTTTTGTAAAACTCAAAACCACCCCACAATCCACCTGCTAGTGTTGATAAAGCAGTAATAATAATTACTATCTTACCACCTTTAAATTTTATACCAGCAAATTCTAACTCTGCCATTTTTACTCCTATTGATATTGACTATCGATTAATTTGTTATGACTAAAACTAGATACACCAAACAACATATACTGTGTAAAATTATTATCAGTCAAATTATTGTCGGGTACCGTAACATCATTAAAAAAGTTAGGTGTATCTTGTAACTGTTTTTGATTTTCAAAAAATGATGTTGTATTACCTAATACCTGCATAACGACTAAAGTTTTAAGTTGATTAGTAGAATCGTATTTACCTTTATCACCCATATTCTTAACAATCTTATTAGCAACTTTTTGCTTTGCTTGGTTTACCACTTTTTGTTTTTTAGTAGGTTCTTGTTCCGATTCTCCTGCTTGTGTTTCTTCTATTTCATTTGCTACTTCTTGTACTTCAATTTCTATTTCCTCTACAACAGGTTCATCTATTGTAGGTGTTTCTATTTCAGCAACTTCTATTTCTATTTCAGTTTCTATATCAACTGAAAATTCTTGCATGATTTCACCTTGTGGATTTTCTACGACCACATCAACTGTGTCATAATTTGTATCAATGTCTAATATATCTGAATGTTCTAATAAGTTTAGTATTTCTTCATTGATAATATTTGCTATCTCCCAAGTAGAAGATAAATGTGGGTTTGAAAATTGAGGACCGTGCCAACCTTTTGGATAACCTGCATCAACTCCATACAATTCAAAATTACCTGTCAATGATTGATATAAATTAGGTTCTATAACTTGATTGTAAGTATAATCTCTATTACCAGAAAAATCTAGTTCGACCTCATGTTCAAACAAATGCACTTGTTCATTACTGTCAAACAAGGTAACTGTTAATTTAAAGATATCTCTACAATCAGAGTTTTGTGTTATACTTGTACAAGTGTTTAATCTAGCATTACTGGCGTGAGAATTTACTGTGACACCATAATCTAAATCAAAACCAGAGTTTATCTCTGATATTGTCATTTGTGATTCTAAATTAAAGTTAGTATTATATGTACCTGGTTTGTTCTTATGACCTGTCTTATATTTACCACTTTGAAGAATAGTACCCGAATCACCATTAAAACTATCCATATCACCTATGTAATCTTCGGATTGAAGCACTTCTTGAGAATTACAATGGAACACCAATGAGCAGTATAAGAAGAATACTAAAAATAATTGTTTCATCTACTTCACCTGAACTTTTTTTTTCGGAGCATGATATTTACTCTTTTTTGGTATCTGGTGTGTATTCTTTTCCCATTCTATTTTTGCATCATCACCTATTTTTCCTTCATACGGACACGGAGTGCCTGCCATCATCATTGCATCAAATACTCTATAATCTTGACATAATGTTGATATCGCCGCCACTTTCATACCCATACCATATAAAGACCTTGATAGTTTAAGTCTTTCACAATTTTCATCTGATACTGTAACACCTGAAGCAATACCTAAAACTGATGCTTGAACTCCAGCACTATACGCCGATTTACAAACATCACTATTATTTACTACTACGGAGGGTGCTGATGCAGTGGGAACAGATTTATCCGTAACAACCGTACCCGATACTGTTGTATTTGTATCTGCACTTATTACCGATTTAGTAATAGTAAAAGATAGTAAGAATGTGATAACACATAGTATTATAGCAGTGTATAGTTTCATAGAAGTCCTTATTTTCTAGTATTATTTATAATAAGTCAATAATTTGACCTGATTTTTAATTTGACTACAAATAGTGTCAAATTATTGTTATTGACATTTACGCCCAATCTGCTATTATAATAGTATACTGATTCGAAATGATAACAAAAGGAAATATATTATGATAAAAAAAATACCAGAAATGTGTGGTTGGACAGGAATGATACTCATTCACGGAGCAACTGCACCTACATCAATATCAGTTATTATGGGATGGTCGACTAATTTACCACCTTTAAACTTTATATTGATTGTATGGTTAGGATTGTTCTTATTCTTAATAAGGGCAATATATGCTAAAGATATATTGTATATTGTATCTAATGCTATTGGATTTTCATTAAACAGTTTATTACTAAGTTTAATTGCTTTTAATTAATCCCTTGACATTTACACCAAATCTGATATTATAATAGTATACTGATTCGAAATAAATAAAGGACTAAATATGACACTACAAACAATAGATAAAAAATCAACTCTTGCAAAGTTACTTGCTACTGAGAATATAGAAGTTCAGCAGAACAATGTTAGGACTGCAAGTTTTGATGTTAAGAACAGAATCTTAACTATTCCTATTTTCAAGCATGAGAATAAAGATGTTCTAGATATGTTGATTGCTCACGAATGTTCACATGCATTATGGACTGGTCTTGAAGATTGGAAATCTATTTGTGAAGAGTCTGAAGAATACAAAGCATATTGTAATGTTCTTGAAGATTGCAGAATTGATAGAATGATACAAAAGAAATATCCTGGTATTGTTAAAAACTATGTTAATGGTTACAAAGAATTGATGAGAATAGATTTCTTTGGTGTTAGTAATCAAAACCTTAACACTTTAAATCTTATAGATAGAATCAACCTTTATTATAAGTCTTCGAAATCTGCTGATATAATTTTTGATGATGCTAATTGGGTTTTAGATGAGATTGATAATCTTAAAACTTTAGATGATGTAAAAGTTCTTGCTAGAAAATTATTAGAGCAAGAAAAAGAAAAACAACAAACAAAAAATACTGATGACCATTCTCAAGAAGAAAACCAAGGTGATGGTGATAGCAATAAATCAGATAATCCTAATGACGAAGGTGAAACTAGTTATGATAATAAAGATAACAATAATACTTCTGATGATGCAGATGATGATAACAATGAAGAATCAAATGAAGATACTACATCAGGTGAAAGTGGAACAACAAATTCAGTAAGTGCTAAAAAACCAGAAAATGTTGCTGACAATACTCAAAAGAGTGCAGAACCTACAGAAGACAATAACATATTACCTAAAACTTCAAAAAATGCAGAAAATAACTCTGGTAAAGTTACCTATAATGGTAATAGTTTTTTGAAATACTTTTCACTTCCTGATGTTGATTTAAAAACTGCTATCGTTAGTAATAGTAAATTTAGAAAAGACCACATTGAACATATTAAAAGAGTAACTACTCAAGAGTATAGTGCATGTGAGTATATGACATATTACAAATGGTTAAAAGATGATTTCAAAAAGTTCAAAAATGATAATCTTAAAACTGTAAACTATCTTGTAAAAGAATTTGAAATGAAAAAATCTGCTACTGCTTATAAAAGGTCATCTACTGATAAAACTGGTATTATTGACCCATTAAAGTTAAAGAATTACAAATTCTCAGATGACATTTTCAAAAGATTATCAATTTGTCCTGATGAGAAAAATCACGGTTTTATTTTCTTACTAGATTGGTCTGGTTCTATGTATGATAATTTGAGTCAAACAATAGACCAATTAATTAATTTAATTTACTTTGCTAAAAAGATTAATGTTCCATTTGAAGTTTATGCTTTCACTGAAATGAACAGTGGTAGATATGATGTAGGTGAAAAGAAACCTCAACCATATAATTATAAAACTGGTGACCTTGTAATGAGGTCTAATATAAGATTAATTAACCTTGCATCACACAAGTTAAAGAAAAAAGAATTAGACGATAGTATGATTGCTTTATGGTTAAATAGATGTTATTATAAATTTTCATCTAGACAAAGATGGTATGGCAAAGGTCCTGATGGTTATACAATCCCTTGTGCATCAGATTATGAACTTTCCTCTACACCTCTTAATGAAGGACTTGTAGTATTAAACAAATTAATACCAATGTTTAAAAATAAATACTCAATAGAAAAAATGTCTTTAGTTACATTAACTGATGGTTATTCAAATAGTATGTCTAGAGATATTCACAATAGAGAATATAAAGATTGGACTAGAGGTTGGAAACCAGGTGATATTATGGTGCCTATTATCAAAGACGGTAATAAAAACTATACTTTGAAAAAATACAAAAGAGGTTATGGAAACAGTCATTACTCATCAAGAGATTATACAGGTTTGTTTATTTTAATGTTAAAGCAAAAATTCAATATGACTGCTGTTGGGTTTCACATTATGAAAAATTATAGATACGGTGCAAGTGAGTATATAAAAGATACTGATAATAGTGAATTCACAAAACAATTAAGAAAAGGTTTCTTCACTGCTGAAATCAAAAATGGTTATGATGAGTTTTGGATTTTAAACAGTAAAAAATTATCTGTAGAATCTAATAATAAGATTGATGATATTAAAGAAGATATGAAACCAGGTCAAATAAAAAGATTGTTTGCTGGTGGTTTAAAATCTAAATTACAATCAAGAATTGTTTTAAATAAATTTATTGAAAGGGTAGCATAATTATGGGGTTGACATTCCCACTGGTTGTGCTATTATAATAGTATACTGATTCGTTAATAATTGAAAGGACTAAACACTATGAAAAAATCACAAATTGACTTTATAAATTACGCAAAAGAAAAGTTTGGTACAGAAGTACTAACTGTTTCTCAACTAAAAGAAGCGAATGCTAATTTTGGTTTTAAGTATGCACCACAATGGTTGATTAAAAATGCTAACTACAAAGTTGGTAAATCAACATTCAAACTTCCAGATGCTTCTGGTGAATTGATGGTTAATACAAAAATATTATCTGATACAATTAAGACATCTCAGGCGACTCAAAAACCGAGTCTAGTTCCTTCTCAAATAGAGGAAACTGCTGATGCACCAGTTATCAAACAAGAGGCGGCGTATATTGTGTCGTCACTTGTTGGTAACATAGTTCCTAAAAAAGATACAACATTCGTAGCATTTGGTAATTACACTGATGTTAAATCGATTGTTAAATCTAAACAATTTTATCCTGTGTTTATCACTGGTCTTTCTGGTAACGGTAAGACTATGGGTATCACTCAAGCATGTGCTGAAACTAATAGAGAATTAGTTAGGGTGAATATAACTATTGAAACTGACGAGGATGATTTACTTGGTGGTTATAGATTAAAAGATGGTGATACTGTTTGGCAAAACGGTCCAGTTATTGAAGCAATGGAAAGAGGTGCAGTTTTACTTCTTGACGAAGTTGATTTAGCATCTAATAAGATTATGTGTTTACAACCAATCTTAGAAGGTAACGGTGTGTTTGTTAAAAAGATAAACAAGTTCGTATCACCTAAACCAGGTTTTCAAGTTTTTGCTACCGCCAACACCAAAGGGCAAGGATCCGATGATGGTAAGTTCATTGGTACTAATGTTCTTAATGAAGCATTTCTTGAAAGATTTCCAATTACGTTCGAACAGAAATATCCTTCTGTAGCAATTGAGAAAAAAATACTTGCTAACATATTAAACAATGCTGGTAAACCAGATGATGAGTTTGCTACCAAGTTAACAACGTGGGCAGATGTGATAAGAAAAACCTACTTCGAAGGTGGTGTTGACGAGATAATTTCCACCAGAAGATTGGTACATATTGTTCAAGCATACGTCATCTTCAACAACAGGTTGAAATCTATTGAGTTATGTACAAATAGATTTGATGATGATACCAAGAATTCTTTTGTTGATTTATATACTAAAGTGGATGCAGGTGCTAGTTCTGATGATATCATTGCTAGTCAGCAGACAAGTGAATTGACTGAGAATACGGAGGATACATCCGAAGATAATGAAGACATTATCTAAAAGTATCGTTCATAGTGTAGTCCAGGGAGAAGGGGTAGTGTCCTTCTCCCATTTTTTAAATTTAAGGGGGTGATTTTATTGGTTAAAGTATTAGTAAGAAAAGGTAACGTAGAACAAGCAATTAGAGTGCTAAGAAAAAAGATACAAAAAGAAGGTATTCTAAAAAGAGTTCGACAAACCAGATACTTCGAAAGTCCCTCCGAAAAAAGAATACGAAAAGAAAAAGAAGGTCGAAAAAACTATTTAAAGAAAAAACGCAAATTAGAAAAACTAGGAGTTTTATAATGAAAAAATTATTATTATTATCACTTACACTTTTAATGTTACCATATATGTTTGCTAGTAATTTATATGCTATTGACAGTTTAGGTTATCGTTACTACCATGATATGGATAACGAACAAGCAGGTTCAAAGTATAGAGCATATATGACCAAAAAGTTCTCTAAAAGTAAATTCAAGTTTGCTTATGAAAGAAAAAGAACTGGAAGAGGTGTAGAAGCAGGTACTTGGTTTATTGACCATGAGTACAAATTCTAATGAAAAGGATAATTTGGGGTGACCTTTGGTTAAAAATAATTGTCACCCCAATGTTTCTTTGGATAATATATGTTTGTACAATGGCAATATGGTCAACTTTTTGTACAAAATGTCCACATGATTGGTATGCAAAATATATGCAACCTATCTCAACCTATATTAATCCTCCAAAACCACCGAGCAGTGAGGACACTGAAGACGATTATGAAGAATACGAAGACGATTAATAAGGTATCTTTTTAAAAACCTTTCCTTCTTTTTATCATTACTATATTTAACTAGTGTGTAAAGTTGTTGTTGGCACATAACACCCTCCTAACAATTACGTTAAAAAAGTGCGTTGCTTCGAAAATCTACTTCCAACCCAGAATGGGTTCAACGATTATTATAAGTATTTATATGGATAAATTACATCACATAGCAATTAATGTAAAAAACATAAATGAATCAATAGATTGGTACACGCATAATACCGATTGTGTACTAGAATATGCTGATGAAACTTGGGCACTGTTAGCATACGATAATTGTAAATTAGCATTAACTGTTTCAGAAGAACACCCACCACATGTATGTTTTAAAATAAAAGGTGCTGATGCATATGGTGAATTAAAAGAACACAGAGATGGAACAAAATCTGTGTATATCAAAGACCCATCAGACAATACAATAGAAATGTTACAAGATTAACAAGTTTACAATTTTCTTTGTAAATTACCTTACAGACTTTACTTGTGTAACCTAGGTTTACACTTGCTTTTTTACATGTTTACTAATATATATTAATGTAACCAATAACATAGGAGTAAACAAAAAATATGAAAAGATACATTTTAGCATTTGCAATGTTCTTCCTCACAGGTGTTTCAACCGCTTGTACTTTAAAAACAAATAATCTAGATTCTTGGATAGGTACCAACTCAAAGTTCTCAAAGAGTTACGTTCAAGGTAAGTGTGCTATGGACGAAGCATTAGTAGGTCTAGATGATAATACAAAATCAATTATTGCTAAAATGATTGCTCAGTCATATAAAGAAACTCCTAATACATCAACTCTCTATGCTTATTAAATCTCTTTCTAGAATACTTGGTCTTATCGGTGTGTCTTCCAGACGCACCAGACCTTCGTATAGACATCATAGTTCTATAAAATATATTACGAGGTTTACTAAGTTTTCTTATCTTTCGCATATTGTTGTACCTAATCGAGGATGGTTCTAAGATACGAAAAGCGATTTTCCGGATTTTTCCTAGAAGTTAATGGATATAGTAAGTATTAAAGAGTCCAATTTTCCAGAATAAAGTATGGAGTATTTTATCGATATTATAATACCAATAGTATATAGAAAATATCAACACCTGAATTAGACCAATAGTTAACAGATAATACCGATAATTTTCAATCTCAGATTCATTTATAAAGATATAGAAACCCATAGCAGTCACAATAATGTGATTTACCAATAATGCTATGGTGATAAACATCTAGAAACCTAGAAACTTATCTATCTTTCTCACCACCCATATCATTATACCAAGAACGAGTGCAGTAATAATTGTTATAATTCCACTAAACAGCAAAAGACTCTCCACAACCACAACTTGCAGTAGCATTAGGATTAGAAACTTTGAGAAAACTACCACCAAGTTCTGTAACATAATCAATGGTACATCCTAGTACATACATTTCTGCAATAGGGTCAATGTGTACATTTGCAACTGTAGGTTCTTTATCTGTAACTTTCCAGACGTATTGAAAACCAGAACATCCACCACCATTAACTGACAGTAAGACGTTAGGTGAACCTACAGATGCTAGATACTCTTCTGCTTTACTTGTAACAGTTACCATTCACTTTTAACCAGTGTATAGATTCCGTATGCAATAGCAACTAACCCTACCCATAAGATAACTGGTTTAAATAGTATTGCTATAACACCAAATGCTATGAGAACAGTACCGTCTAAACTGGTTCTTTCAGCACATCTGTCAGAAATCCAATCCTTTGCTATATTCAAGTATTCTTTAATCTTATCCATTTAGTCTCCTTTATTTTCTCCGTTACACCTTTTACAGTGACAAGAATCACAGTCACATTTTCCGTAGTCAATACCCATACCACCTGTACCAATATTTGTTCTGCAAGGTACATTAGACCACCAGACACCCTCTGTAATCATACAGTGTGACTCGTGACCACAACTCATGCAGTATATGTCTTCTTCTACGAAATCTTCTCTGCTCATTTATTCAGTAACCCTCTTACCATATATGTAACTCCACTGTATATACACATTAGCATGAAAAAGGTAGTCATGGCAATGCTGGTTAGAGTATGTTGAATTATCTTCATACAGGTATTTATATTCCTCTGAGTGCGACTTTGGAGCATGGGAAAATCCTCCAAGGAAATTTTAGAGGTAAAGATACTAGTTAAAGTTGTTATTACATTTATAGATTAAACTTGTGTTTTAGTTTTAGTAAGTGATTCGCATATATGGAAAATCCACTAGTTAAGATTGAGAGGATTACCAGTCTTGGTGTTAGGACCAATAACGAACTCCGAAGAAGAACCATTGATGTTCTCTACTTTGCTCCCTAGTGTTGTTAACTGATAGTTTAAGCAAGTAATGTCAAAGTTACCACCGGTGACAAAGTTCATACCTGTAGATGCAAACATATTCAGCGACCCATTGTCTATTTGTAAGTTTATATTACTACCAGCACCTACCTGTATTGTAAAGTGCTGATTCGGTATTCCTTGCTGGTTCACTAGTAACTTGTAATGACCACCTATTGTTTCTTCTTTGTGAAACTGAATTATCTCTTGACTATTTCTGTCTTTACTGCTATAATAGTCTCCTACAGTTCTATCGATTCGTTCACCTAATCTGGACTGTTGACCACTACCTCCCGGTGTGTTTATCATTTCAATAGACGTACCTGCTCTGTGGTATAGGTGAATTCTTTCATAATCAGGTGTATCGTCATATTCGGTGATATGACCCGATTCGGTCTCCATTACATGGTTGAATGGGTATTTACTATTGTGTGTATAAGCAGGTTCACTCCAATCTGTTGCTGGTACGAAAGGTAGCACCTGACCTGTGAATAGATTGGCAACTCCAAAACTTGCCAGTGGTATCCCTTGTATTCTTCTATCTATTTTTTGTTGTGTGTGAATATGCTGGTCGTCAGGGTCATTTCGTGCTAACTGATTTACATCACTACCTAAGTGTTTAGGATATTTACTACTAGTACCATCACCAGTATTAGGGTCGTAGAAACCTACATCAGGATTACCAAACTCTTCAACAACACCAGGTAATACACCAAGGATAACAGGTTCTTGTCTATCCATTCCATCTCTAAAATATCCCATTACATGAGTACCTTCGGGAGTCCAAGTAGGACTATTACCGATACCAGATATTCCACCGTCAGTCAATGATAGCATTGGTGACGCCCACATAAGGTCCTTAGTTGCTAAGTCATTCTTATTGGGTGTGTGATGACCTAATATCCTTACTTGCAGTCTACCTGCTTTCAGTGGGTCTTTTCTAGATTCAACTACACCAATGAACCAGAGAAAGTCATTTATACCTGCAAATGATTCGGACATATTAGATTTCCCTTCGATAAATGTCTGCTTTTAAAACACTGGACATACGTTATAATTACCTATTTATAGAATACTTACGAAATACACTAAACACCACTCCAGAGTAATCCTATCAGTGCTATTACCAGTGCTAATGGATACAACCAATTCGTCCACAAGTAAGGGATCCTCTGACTTTTCTCAAAGAATACACCACTGTGTGCAACTCTACGCATTCTCTCTTCTTCTTTGTTCATTCTAGTGACCCTTTATGGATTGTAGTTCATTATCATCTCTTGTATAATCGTCTATTATGGTAAGAGTTTCACTTAATGTAAAGTTCTCTAACGAATAGAAATGTATCCATCTTTTCTTAATATTAAGCAAGTCCTTTGGTGTTAAGGTCTTTGTATAGTTATTGTTACAGTATTCTGTTAATGGTGTCCATATCTGTCTAAGTTCTTTATATGTAAATTTGTTTAGTAAATCGTTATCTTCTGTGCTTTTGCTCATATAATCTCCAGTGCTTTAGCAATGATTAATATCGTAATAACTATCATAATTCCATCTAAATTCAATGTGCTAACCTCTTTTTCTCTAGGTAATCAAGTATAATCTTCATATCTGCTTCTTTCTTTATACCTGTCCACATCATCTTCGTGTTTTTTACATCTTTACCAAAGTATGCTTGTCTGGTCTTTCTATCGGACAACCAATTTTTCAGCGATTCTCTATCCCAGACTATGTCAGAGTTTTTAAGGTAATCAGAGTATCTGTACCCTTTTACCTGACCTGCTTTACTATTAAATACTCCCCATAGGTTCGGACCCATTCCACCTTTCTTTCCTTCGTCTATCTTATGACAACCAGCACATTTGCGAAACTCTTGGTCTATTGCGTAAGCAGTACCTATTGCTACAAACACTGCTATTACTATTGATACTAAAAATCCTATCCCTAATAGGTTTAATTTGTTCATAATTGCTCTCCTGGATATAGTTCTAAGTAAATAAAGTTTTGATTATACTCTGGTGCTATATTCTCTGACACTAGACACATAATCTGCGTTATTGTGTGTAATTCTAATATTGCTATCTTACTCATATGATATTTACCATTCGTAAAATTACTCTTTATTAATATGTAGGTGTGGTTTCCACTCTCGTTGATACCTCTAAATGCTCTTACATATCCTTTTGCAGTCATTCTATTCATTATAACATCATCTTTATCACATAGCAACCCTTTATTAATCATCATTGCGTATTTACCATCGTCCTCTTCACCTTGTTGTAACCACTCTGGTTCTGCTGTAATACGACTTATTGGTGGTTCATCTGCTGTTGCTACACCTACTGCGACCAGTATGGTCAACATTGCGATAACTAGATATACTGACCATATATCTCTTAGTTTGTTGTTTTTTTTCATTGGATATCCTTGTTTTTTCTCTATCATACTATAATATTATCACATTGTCAAGTCTTATTGAGGTATTCCTATTGACCCTAAACTCTTTGATGTTTCTAAATTAGTAAATGTATCTGTGTTTGAATTAGGAGGTGATACTTTAAATGCGTCTTTTTGTAATGATAATATCATGTCATGCGTACCAGAAACAGTAGTATCAAAAGTATGACGCAATGCTGTTACCAAATAAAGACCTGACATTCTTTTATCTATGTTCTCTTCATAGGTGTTTTTATTTCTATGCGAATATGTTGGAAAATCTACATCTACCACATCACCTGCTTGAATACCCAAATAACCAGGTACAGTTATCTGAACCACAGTGTTACGCATATTAGAATATTTTGCGTTCTTTGGTTGAGTAATATCTATCTGTGGTGCTGTGGTAGTATTAACATCACCAAATAATTGTGATGCATTTGATTTGAAATATCTCTTTGATGGTAACTCTTGTATAGTTCGATTATCTTTGTAAACAAAATTACCAACTCTCTTACCTTTATTATTTTCCATACTAGGGTTTTTATCAAAATGTTCGTTATACTTAAATATCTTGCTGTTAAACTTTTTACTAGTTTGGTCATAATGCACAAGTTCTGAACTATATGCACCCTCATCTAAACTATCAATGGTATCAAATTGTTTTTTAATTTCATAGTGTATGATACCACCCATTTGATAATCTACATTTTTATCACTATTTCCTCTAAAGTCAATTCTTCTATGCTTATACTTTATACCATGTTTTGAATGTCTAGGTGCACCATTATTTAAATTAGTTAAACTTTGTAATGACCTAAAATGAAACCCTAATAGATTTTCAAAAAAAAGATACCCTGGATTTGTATGATATTCACTTTGTGTTTTTTTTGCTATATGCATAATGTGTTCTAATGGATTAGCATATGGTAATACCATTTTATGTCTGCTACTTGTTTTTTCTACCATCAATGCTTTTTTTGAATTCATATGATTTCTTAATAATTCAGAAACTATGTTTTCATGTGTGTTATATACTGCTTTACTTACAAATTCTGTTTTATCTCTTATCATTTCTTGACTACAAAAATGTATCACATAAGTTTGAGTAGTAAAATCAGTTGCATTTCTATTTGTAATAGAATATATGTGCATAGGAGAACCAGTTTGTGTTTGAAAGTCATAAATTGCATCATAACCAGGTGTCATTATTTGAAACTCTAATCTTTCAAATCCTAATATAGGTAAATTCTTTTCAAAAATATTATCCATATCTGCGATAACTATATTTCCTGTTATAAAGGGTTGATATATGCTCTCAAATATATTAATCTCTAAAATCAAAGGAAATATATTTAATGTTTGGTGTGTTGATGTAGATGAGATAGAATTATATGGTATTAGATTGACGGCAGGTAATATATTAAAACTACCTTTTTGTCTTTTTTTACCTGTGTTGTATGCTGAAGTAACCATTAGTTCATTTGCATCAGTCTATCAAATTCTTTTAAGAAAGCAGGTAATAAATTTGGATTTAATAAATTAATTTGTCTGATTTTATCTTGTTCTCTTTCTTCATACTCTCTATTTGTTATTGCAGTTGCACCTGTTATATCACTACTGACTTGTATTAAATGTGAGTAATCTGCTGGACCTTGAGGTTTTAAAACACCACTATCTTTTGTTATCTCATAATGGTGAGTAGCATTAGGAAATTGGTACTTATCTTCTAGATATAATTCAAATGTTATTTGGTCCATAGGCCATCCAGTGTATCTATCTGTAACATTATTTGTCATTAATATCACCCAATGATATGTTGAATTTTTAAAATGATAAAAAGCAACGTCTTCAGGAGTGTCTCCTGATGGTACAGTATATTTGTCATACAAAAAAGCATCATCACTAATACCTGATTGTACTTTTATTCTAGTAAGTAAATCTGTGGCGTACGTGTAATTACCGTCACCTTTGATATCATATACTCCTTTTTCAAATGCATTGAAAAACATATTAGTACCCTTGTGCTATTGTTTCTTTTGTCATAATCTCTAATTCTGTAAATGTTAATTCCATAGTTGTTGCAACAGGTGGAGCACCTTCACTATCTGGATAGAATGTGTGAAATTTACTATCAGGAGCATAATCTACATTACATGATGTTAACATGCAACGACTTATGGTTGGTATATAATTATTTTTATTCTCTCTATATGCATAAGTTATTTGAAACTCTGATGGTACACCTAATTGACCTTGTTCGCTTATAGCAGGAGACATATAATATTTAAAAACTTTTATTATTTGATGCATTTGTTCCATCTCTTCTGAATTTTTAGGTATAAGGTCAAATGTAAAAGTAAAATCTCTAAAAGGTACACTTTTAAATGCATTTTCCATATTAGGATTAAAAACAAAACCAGAAGACATTGTTTCCATAACTTCAAATGATGGTAAAATAGTGCTTGCCATACCTCTCAATGCTCTTGAAAGTCCTTCAGCACCACCTTCCACAGCACTTTCAAAAGAACCAGTACCTCCGAATGCTCCTCTTAAAAACTCTACTATATTTTTAGTAAAACCTATACCAGTACCACCTGTTGTTTCTACTTTATAATCAAATTTATGATTTTGATTTGGCATTCCTAATACTACCGTGCTTGATATCGTTTTTTGCCCCTGATTCAGTCCTTTTCTATAACCTGATTGGTATTTTGTTATTTGTCTACTTTTTAAAATCTCTTGAGATTGAAGTGAACCATAATTTTCTGGTGTATATAAATTTTTTATATTTTCTGTTTTTTTTGAACGATTTTTTGCTTCACCAAGAATAGTAGGTATTTTATGAGGTCTGATACTTTGTGAATCAAGAAAATTTATTGCTGGACCTTTGACAGTTGGGTTCGCTTCGTCAATGATATCAAATATTATATAATGTCCATCACCCATGTTGCTAACTTCTTGAGGAAAATGATGATGTGTATATGCAAATGGGTTGTTTTGTTTACCTAGATGTGCTTTATCGGCAAGAGCATCAAAATTATATGGAGATTTTGATACTAATGATTTAATTTGCTTTGAAAAATGGTCATTACCTTTTCCTGAATATGCTCCACCTAAGATACCTCCTATATCTCTACTTGTACCTTCTTGTAGAATATTAATAACACCTAACGCCCTCGTAAATCCAGAAGGTATTCTACCTACAACCGATTGAATACCTCTATCAATAAGTCCATTTACAGAACCCGTAACTTTATTCACAAGACCATTAATTTTACCCATAGCAAAACTAGTCGCCATACCTTTTGCTGAATTCATCAAGTTAGCACCTAATGAACTCATAGATGGCATTGCTATAGTAGGTGTAATGATACTTGTAATCTTAGGTACAAAACTTGCAACGGCGTTACCTGCGTATGATGTAATCGCCGAAAATGCACTACTTAAAGAACCCCATGGCATATATTTTCTCCTAGATAAATAATTCTTTTAATACTATTTATAAGGTAAGATGAAGAGTTATAAAGGATTATATCGCCCTACTAATCCAAAGAAATATGTAGGAGACACAAAACAAATAGTGTATCGTTCTAATCTTGAACGAAAGTTCATGCTCTATTGTGATAGAAACGATAATGTAACACAGTGGGCAAGTGAAGAGTTATCGATACCTTATCGTTCACCATTAGATAATAGAATACACCGATACTTTCCAGACTTTCTTGTGCGAACTGATAAAGGTAAGAAATTTTGTATAGAGATAAAACCTTATCGTCAATGTATGAAACCAAAAACTCCTAAACGTAAAACAAAATATCATATTCGTGAAAACATGGAGTATGCAAAGAATATTGCTAAATGGGAATCTGCTAAAAAATATTGTGCTAATAACAATATGGAGTTTAAGATTATTACAGAGAAAGATTTGGGTTCTTATTAAATATAAACTTATCCAAAAATTGCTCTAAAAATATTATATTTTTGCATAAGAGATGGATTTAAAGCACTTTTTTTACCACTCACATGATTATTTGATATTGCGTCTTGTTTATGCTGAATAATTTGTATATTTCTTTCTCGTGTCATATTGTCTTTCCTAATTGATTCTATTTCAGCAGTTTTTACCCTACTTGCATCATATCGGGTTTGCAAACTTCGTAGCACATTACCTTGTGCTTGTTTAACGTCCATTTGTCTAAGGGTTGGTGTGTAAGTACCTCTTTCTAGTAATTGTTCATCTGTTCCAAAACCTTCTTTTATTCTTTGTGTCAATAAAGCATCTTCTGTTTCTTTAACATCTTCTTCATCTGTTTTAAAAATTCTAAGATTTTTCATCAGCATTTGTGTTATAGTATCCTTTTTTCCTATTTGAAAATCTTTTTCCTTTTCAAGTGCCAGCATTTCACCT
>Ga0209336_10000196_pt1 | contig 30791 bp, 22 predicted proteins | sample LinPmetageLP32_FD_184042 | JGI IMG/M metagenome (GOLD analysis project Ga0209336, IMG submission 184042) | Marine viral communities from the Pacific Ocean - LP-32 (SPAdes) (version 2) | ecosystem: Environmental > Aquatic > Marine > Oceanic | place: Pacific Ocean | collected 2009-08-23
TGAAGAGTGGATCGAAATACGTGAACCCAAAGGAGACGTCAATCGTCAATCACTTAACTTGCATCAGTGCGCTGTTGTCGGCGATAAGTTCATGCGAAAACTTGAACAAGGAGATAGAGAAGCTAGAAAACGTTGGGGAAAACTACTTCAAAAGCGTAAAGCTACTGGAGAACCATATATCCTTTTTAAAGGAAATACAAATAAGAATAACCCCCCAGCCTATAAAGACAACGGATTAAAAGTACATATGACTAACATATGTTCTGAAATTACATTACACACAGATGAAAACCATAGCTTTGTATGTTGTTTGTCATCTTTAAATTTAGCAAGATATGAAGAATGGAAAGGTACAAATCTTATTTATGATAGTATATGGTTTCTTGATGGAGTCATGGAAGAATTTATACAACGAGCTAAAGGCTTACGAGGATTTGATAACGCGGTCCGCTCAGCTACCAAAGGCAGAGCGTTGGGCCTTGGAGTACTGGGCTGGCATACTTACCTACAAGAGAAAGGGATCAGCTTCGAAGGTTTACTTGCTCAGTTTGAAACTAGGAAAATTTTTAGTCAGATTAAAATTGAAAGCGAAAGAGCTAGCATGGCACTTGCAGAAACATATGGAGAACCTTTATGGTGTGTTGGAACTGGTTTACGTAATACTCATTTACGCGCTGTTGCTCCTACTGTTAGTAATAGTAAGCTCAGCGGCAATGTGTCACCGGGTATTGAGCCGTGGGCTGCAAATGTTTTCACAGAACAATCAGCAAAAGGAACATTCATAAGAAAGAATCCTACGTTAGTTAAATTATTAAGAAAACTTAAAATAAATAATAATGAAATATGGGACAAGATCTTGGCTGACGGTGGTAGCGTACAAAATATTACTGAGCTTGATGATGTTATTATGGCGCACAACGTCACCGCAAAGGAGGTATTTAAAACTTTTAAGGAGATTAATCAACTAGAGTTAGTTAATCAAGCTGGACTGAGACAGCAGTATGTAGATCAGTCGGTTAGTTTAAACTTAGCATTTCCTAGTGTAGCTACACCAAAATGGATTAATAAAGTTCATTTTGAAGCGTGGAAAAAAGGAGTAAAAACCCTATATTATACAAGAACAGAATCTGTATTGCGGGGTGATATTGCTAAGAAAGCAATGGATGGAGATTGTTTAGCCTGTGATGGTTAATAAAAAAAGGGAGGCTAAACAGCTTCCCTTTATTTTTTATACTACCATGTACCTGGTTTTATTATCTTTATCTTTATAAGCCTTTAGACATCTATTCCTATTGTCTTTTGCATTCACATAGCTTACATGTACCCAATCAGGGTTGCCTATTGTGCCGAACTCCCATATCATTTGATCAAAATCTAAGTTATCTTTAATGTATTCGTACATGTCCGCATTACTCATATAGGAATACGTATCATCAATATCCATAGCTTGTCCTTTACAATGTTGTGATTTACTACTACCACCTATTGCTTTGTTAAGTTTAGCACCACGATAAAATGAATTAATCTTTATAGGGCCGTTTACGTGGGCTCTAAGAGGCTCAAATACTTTTTCGCATAATAACTCCATGTTTCTAATATGGTCTTCTGTAGGTGTGTTATCTAAGCCAAGGCGTTTTGCTGTTATGCTATACACACCTTCCTTCATACTAACGTGTTTACTTAACATCTTTCTTCTTTCTGCCTTTGCGAGGCTTACCTTTCACAGCATCGTCTATATCTTCGAATTGATTTCCAACCTCTTTTATAGCTTTAGCAACGTCCGCCAATTCTTCTGCTGTAAGCTTATATCTTTTTTTAATTTCTTTTACTGTAGCAATTGCTTTTTCGTCTATTGTGGTTTTACTCCATAACAGGACCCAAATATCTTTTAGGAATTGTTTTGTTAATTTTAACATCTTTTTTGTTTTTAATTAATTTAATAACATATTTTATAACTATACCACCTAAAGTGGTGGCTACTAAGTCTTTAGTATCGAATTTACCGTTTCGTATATAGTCGTAGGTTTCTTTAGCAAATCCCGCTGCAAAAGCAGAAGCCACTTGTGGTAAATCTTTTTGATTTGCAACATATGCTGATGTAGCACCAGCCGCAAAATGATAATATTTATCTTGGCTTATGGATTGCGGGCTAGCACAGCTTGCAACCACCACCGCAGTAAGGGCAATAATTTTTTTCATTCATATTTTTAAATTTTTTATTTTTTCCACATCAAATTCTTTTTTTAGTTCGTGAGGAGGTCTAGTTTTACCCATTGAACCTTCAAAAATACCAATACCTAATTTTAATAATCCTTTGCCAAGTCCTCCCATAAGGCCCATAGCTCCGCCACCAATTTGCATTTGCTGAGGTTCAAACTCTACTAGTTTACCTTCTGGTAAATTAGGCTTTATAAGGTCAGCGGCGTTTGTAGTAAACATTCCAAACGGACTTTTATTGCGTGGCATTTCAAATTTATTATTAATATTCTTTTTATAATTAAATCCCATAACTTATTAAAATTTGTTTGCTGTGTTAATTTCGTTTATTGTTTCTTGTATTTCATTAAGATCTGTAGGAAGTAATAAGTCCAACCCAGCTTTAAATGTGGCTTCTTTTTCGCCATTTTTAAATATTAATAAGGTTGGTGCCATACGTATTCTATATTCTTTTTTCGTTATTGGCGCTTTAGATATATCTACTCTATAATATAAAGCGTCTTTCACTTTTTCCCATTCGTTAAAGCAATTTTCTTTATTAAATTCCGCCCAAAATTCTACAAGAATAGTTTTATTTTCATCATCTCCAAAAGCAGAATTACCAGATATTACATTTTCAAAATCTTTATCAGTTAACCAATATTTATCCGGAACGTCTGATTGAGTATATGATATAAAAGGTATTAAAATTAAAATTAAATATTTCATTATCTATTTTTTTGTATTTCGTATATTCTTTCGTCTAGTTTATCTAGTTTTTCTAAGATCATTTCTACATCGTCTTGAGTGTCCATTATAGTATTACGAATTAACTCATCTTTTAATTCAAACTCTGTTTTTGATATAGGAGGCTTAGGAAGTTCCATAGCAAGGGCTATATCTCCTTTCAAAGTATAATAAGTTGTAGCCAACGCTATAGTAAACCCTACTATTGTGCCTATTGTTTTTAAATCAAGTGTTACTTTTGTATTTTCTCCTATCTGTGGTGTGCTCATGTTCTACTTAAGTGTTATGTTTAAACCTATTGTTGATTGGAATATTTCACTATCCCACATTTTAGAATACTCACCTTCCATAAATATACCTAAATTTTTATTAATTTTCCAGCCTAAACTTAATCCAGCTGAATAATCATCCCATTGTTCTGGCTCCGAATCTTGTCTTAATCCACCTAACCCCCAATTGTTTCTGTTTAAATAAGAAACTTCTTTATCTCCTTGTACGTACTTATGATAAGGTAATATGTAGTTGGCATAAGCATGCAGCCAAAACTTACCTTTGTAAGTGTAGTAATCAGCACCAACAATCGGTGCTACTTCACCAAAAGAATCTAGCAAATCCCATCTTTCTCCATTGTATCTATTCATTAATTCTGTAAACACGTCTTCTCTAAATTGAAGATCCGAGTAAGCTACAATTTCTCCATTTTCATCTCTCCATATCCAGTCGCTAACTTCTTCGCCTGTTTGTGAATCAGTATAGGTTGTGTAATGATCAGAGTATCCGTATTGAAAACCTAGGCTATACCAAGGATTTAAAGGATATTCAAATGTATTTCCATTTCCATCATCATATACTTGCGTTTCATTTAACCATATTTCTATTGGATTATACCCGTAGGCTCTATCATGTGTTCGGTATATTGCACCCGCTGATATACTAAACTTTTTGCCAATTGGTAATCTTGCTCTTACTTCTGCTGATTGATATTTTAGGTTTATCTTAGAAACCTCTCTTGATTCAGCTTTTACTATGTGATACTTACCAGTATGCTTAAGAAATATTCTATGGTTATCAAAATGATCACCCCTAAATCTTTCTTTTTCAAAATGTATTTGATATTCTAAACCTTTCAAAGCTGATGATGGAGCTCTAAAAGCAAGTTGCTCTTCAGTACCATCATAAAAGTTTTTAGGTTTTCTTTCATAACTGAACCTAGCTAACTTTCTAATACCAAAGCCATATCTATAGTCAAAAGGATAATCAGGAGTATCGTCTACTAAAACGGGTATGTCATACAAACTAGCACCAGGTGGTGTTCTAACAAAAAATACATTTTCTTTGGCCTCAATAGAATTACTAACATCTCCAGCACCGTATATGGTACCATATTTTAAAAAGTCTTCATACAAGGTTTTAAATAAACCTTTTTTTGGTTCTTGCGCTGTAACGTTTATACTGTATATAAGCGTTATTAATAGTAATAATTGTTTCATTCCTTTACTTTTTTTTGTTAGGTTTGTATAATATATGTAATCACCTATTTTTTACCTCTTTTAACGTTTTTTACTCGCCTAGGTTTACCAGCAGGCTGTCCTAGTCTTTTTTTCTCTCTTATTTTTGCTGCTTTTTCAGAAGATGACATTTCACTGGCTGTTTTTACAGTCTTGCTAGATATTCTTTTACTAGGCCTACAATATGGGGTTCCTCTTTTTTCGCCTTTGCTACGGCCACATGGTTTTCCAGTGCGTACATCAATCCATTTTTCTTTAAACCATCGCTTAAGATTCGCTCCTTTTTTACTTTTCTTTACCGCCATCTTTCGGTTTTTTATGTCCGCAGCCTTCGCCTTTAAATTTTAAATGATCTTTAAACGTTTTTGCTTCTTTAGTGCTACCGTCTTTGCAATACATTGTGTGTGGTTTGAATTTTTTCTTTGCCATTGTTTTATTTTTTAGATTTATTACCCCAGTTAGCTGCTCCTACTTTTCTACACTTAGCGATTGCACCACTAGCGTAAGCGGAAGGAAACACTTTATACCTTGCTTTTACTTTTTTGTAACATGCGTCTTTTGCCATAATTAATTAATTTCTCTGTTATATTTTTTTTTCAATCTTTCTAATACTTGATTTCTATAATCTTCAGCTGTTTTAACTTTTTTTGGTGGTGGTGGTGGAAACTTAGCATCAAAAACTTTTTTTGAAACAAAGTATTGGTACTTGCCGTCAATTTTTCTTTTGAGTCTTAAATAATCTACACCTAATTTTCCTTCTGGTTCGAATGATCTTGGTCCTGTTAAAGGAATTCTAGTGTATCCTAAATCTACAATTGAATCAACTTTTCTTTGGTGATCTTCTTTGGTTTCATTTCTTTCTTTTGTATATTCTTCTGTTTTTATAGGTGTTTTGCCAAGTTCTCTTTCCATTCCGTCTATACCAATATCCCATTCATTCCATCCTAAAAGTAAAGCGGTACTTTGCCAACCTTCTGTATCACTTGCTAAAGCGGACTGTACGTTGTGTGCTTTTCTTAATGCTCTATCTAATGGTATATTAAATAAAGCAGAAGCGTATTGTGCATAAGCCATAAGATATGGGTTACGAATATCTGTTGCACCTGCTTGTACACTATTATCGTATTTTTTTAGAAGATAATCTGCACTCATCATTTTTCTAATTTTACTACCTATAGGCGGAGACAACTCTAATATGTTATCCCAATTTTTTTCAGTAAAGCCTCTTCTTTCTTTGGCCATATCTTTTAAAAATGCTTTAGCTGTTAAAGCTATTTGCCCTTGAATACCTACGCCTCTTAATAATGAATCAGCCATACCTTCCATTACACTAGTGGTTTTTTCCCTTTGTTTATCAGGATCATCTTCGTCTAAACCAAAACCTAAAGCATATAATCCTTTTTGTAAAGCATTAAATATAAAGTTTTGTATTGTGCTGTAATAAATTATTTTACTGGTATTTGTTTTCCAGTTACCTCTATTATAGTATAAATCTTGACCAGCTCTTTTAATCATACGGTTATATTGCATAGGCGTATTTGCAAACGCTAATAATATTCTACCAGCTGAGCTTGCTTGTTGAGCAGATATTTTATCAGGTCTACTTGATTGTTGTGACTCTTCTGTAATGTCCATAAAATCTTCAAAAGCTTTTGCTTCTGCATCAGTCTGAGATAACCCATCCTTAATATAAGTTTTTATTCTATTTCTGTACATTGTTGCACCACCTGTTGATATTGCTAAACTATCCGCTATTCTTGTTGGGGTAAATCCGTTTTTTAATATCAAAGCTATAACACCTTTAACACCTTTTTTCTTTGCTTGATCAGCCAACTCGTTTTCATTTATATTTAATTGCAATCCGCCTCTTCTTACTTTAAGATAGTCTGAATTAAATATATATAGGAAGTCTTTCCAATATTGATCTTGATTAGAAAAAGCTTTACCTGCTGCTAACATATTGTTATCGTGCCAATTAATGTAGTTAGCCATAGATATTGTTTGCAGTATTGCGGAACGCATGTTGTAAAACATTATTGTGCCAACAGACCCATTAATCCATTCATTCCATTTGTTAATTATTTCGCTGCCACCTGGTTTTTTATTTTTTCCAGTTCGCATTCTTTCTAGCATACCCTTAATATTTTTAACAAAATCAGCGCCATAAGCTACTTGCATTTTATTTAAATTCTTTTGTGAAAATATTATATCAACGTTTTGTTGCCAGCTTTTAAGATGTTTAGCTCTTTTGTTTGTATTTAAACCTTCGTACATATCCATCTCAATGTTACTAGCCTCCCAGTTTGATATAGGCGCGGGATATCCGTCAACCCCGTTTATTTTAGCTAAACCATCTGCAAATTCTAATAAGTTTAAATTACTTTTAACGTGGTTTACCATGTCTGCAACATCTTGTTTAGGAATGCCCGGTATCTCCATACCTTGTTTTTTCCATATGTATATTCTTACAGCTTGCCCATTAGTATATACATCTCCTTTAATTTTTTTTCCTAATATTTTTGGTACGGTTTTTAATTTATTTTTTAAAGATTTAAAATCATCCATTAATTTTATTTGTTCAAAATTAATAGCTTGCATCCCAGCATCGTATGGTCTATGAAGATTTTCTTTGAAAAATTGCAAAGCCGCATCTCCCTCTTTTCCTTTTATACCTTTTGCTATTTCGTATGTAAATCCTTTTAAATCATCAGCTGAAAAACGGAATAAAAATCCACCCTTGCCTTTATCTTTTCCAAGCATTCTAGCTTTTGTGTCTGAATAGCGAACAATGTTTTTAATACCTGAACTTTTTTCAATAATATTGTTTATTTGATTGTCTAAATTTACAGAGCTATTACTAAGCATTGTTGCAAAAGATTCATTTATTTGCGTGCTAGGGTTAATGTCATTTCTAGAAATAACATCTATAGTTCCTTTTTTTGCCATGCCTAAATACGCTCTTATAAAAAACCTACGTTGTTGCTTATCTCTAGGCGCGTTTTTCTTTCTTTTGCTTGTTTTAATAGTTACTTGTAATTTTGTATCTAAATTTAAATTTAATAAACTTCTTACGTCTAAATTTAAAGGATTATGACCTAAAGAAAATAAACCTTTATCTCCAAAATAAATATAGTCAGCTCCTTTCTTTTCGTATAAATCAACTATTGCTTTAGTAGATTCTATATTAATATCCATTTGTGTGTCAGAAAATTCAACGCCGTTTTCAGCCAATACTTCAGCTATTTCTTTATTGTTTATATATCTAGGAGTAATTATTGAATTATCTTTTTTATCTATAGTGTATTCAATTCCTAATTTATCAAGAGCTTTTACTATTTTATCATTTATTTTTGTTTGAGCCTCTATCGCTTGACTAGCAACATCGCTCCCAAATTCTTGCATTATACCTTTGTACCCAGATTTTGATCCCATTCTATCTGTCACTTTGGTTTTTATTTCAATTCCAATTTTTCTATCACCAATTTGAATCTTTACGTCAACTCCTGTGTCTCCTGTTTTTAAAGACTTTAATTGCTCAGCGTTTAATATTTTTATATTATCTCCAAATATTCCTTTTAATTCTTGTGAAACATAATACTCTAAAACTTGCCCTTTTCTTTTGGATATATCTACATTGTATTTTTGTTGGCCCCTAATTAAAGCTTGGAAAAAATCATCAAACGTTGCTAAATTATTTGAAGCGCTTTCAATTAATTTTTTAAAATTAGCCGCAGAACTGCTGAATTGACTATTAATTTTATATTTAACATCAACCTGCGATAGAACTTGTTCAACCGCATATGTATTTTCTAAAACATCATCTGCAAAGTAAAAATTATTAAAGCCTTCTTCTGCTTTACCTAATATCCAATCTGCTTTTGCTTGGGCAGATCCGTCTTCTAATCCAACTATATTACTTTCTGACAATGCTATACCTTGCGATTTTAGCCATGCTTTTATTGCTGGTGCTGATGCTTGAGGTCTTGCGGTTAATATATAAACATTTTTATTACCAAATTTATTTACAGCTTTTTGTAATTTGCTAAATAAAGGTCCTTTCTCACCGCCTATTACTTTATTAAACTGACTGAAATCAAATTCTGCACCAGTGCTCTTTAATGCGTCATGCTGTTTTGCAAACTCAGCAGGTGTTATTTCTTTTTTAGTTTTATCTGGCATATTAACAATTACCTTACTTTTAGATATTGCAACAGTGTCATCAAAATCTAATACAGTTATGCCAGCGCTGGAATCACTAAATTTAAAATCAGTAGCTCTGTCTATTTCTTTTGCAACTTGTGATAAATAGTTTTCGCTAAACTGTTCACCATTAATTTCAATAATTTTTTCAACTCTATCTAGTAAAGTGTTACCGTCAGAATCAATAGGGGAGGTATCTCTAAGTACATCTAATGTTGCATCAAATGCAATTTCTTCAGCTAAACCTTCTGCTAATGCTGTTTTTCTTGTACCCTGTGTAGATCTACCAACATCTTCACCTAGAAAATAATTTACAAATTCTTCTTTTGTAATTTTTCTTTTAACAAATATTTTATTACCTTCTGCTGTTTTTTCTCTTGCTTGCTTACCGTCTTTATCTAATATAGGTTCTGCAAAAGCTTTAAATCTTTTGTTAATAGTATTTTGTGATAACACTTGATATATTAATTCAAAATTATTTTCTAAAAATTTATTATATCCTTCACCTTTACCTAATACATCTTTAGCAATAGTTTTCTTTAAATATATTCTAAATGATTCTTTTAGCTTATTTCTAAAATCCATGCTTGTAACATTTGGTAACTTACCTCTAAATGTTTTTAAAACTGATTCTTTAATTTTTGATATAACCTCTGGTGTAAGGCCCAAAGAAATTCTTAAGCTTTCTCTTTGATTTAATATTTCAGGGCTGGTAACGTCTTCTGTTACATTTTTAATTTCTGTAACATCTTCATCAAAAAATTGAGGAAATATATTTTTTGCAAGTGTTTTACTTCTTTGTCTTAATCTAGTTATAATATGAGAAACTAACACCGGATTCTTTTTTGAGTCGTATGTAAGTAAAGAACCTAATATACCATATACAGGATCATTAACTAAACCATCTTCAAATTCTTTTTTATAAACATTATAACCAGGTACTAGCTTATATTTTGAAGAAACTTCATTTAAAATCTTTTTAACATACTTGTTTTCTGCAATCTGCTGAACACCTGCTGCACCAAGATTATTAAATATTGTTTGTATAATATTAGCATCAGAATCTGAAAACTGTGTTATATTTATATTACCAACATCTGAATCTGCTTTATCTAGCTTTTCTCTTAAATTTAATCGTATACCTCTTAGATCAGCTTTACTAAGGGTTCCGTCTTTAATTTTCATTCCTAAATCATGCAAGAACTTTATAGTGTCTATCTCATTTCTAAAGTTAATATCTAACCCACTTGTTTTACTTAAGCTTTCTGAAATAACACCAATAAATTTAGGATCTTTAACTTTACCTTCTGCAACTCTTTCTAAAAAGTTTACAACAACTTCCTCAGGACTTAGTATATCTGCTTGTTGACCACCGCCAGACTTAAACATAGTATTATATAACTTTGTGTCTGTTTCTTTCACGTAGTCAATAATGTTTTTAGCTATACTAGAATATTGTTCTGGTCTTGCTGCTAATGCTTCAAATAGCACCGAGTGAGAAAACTCGTGGTAACCAGTACCCGCCCTTTCGTTATTTAAAGAATTTTCTTTAGAAATAACTTCAAACTTTTTTCCATTAACAACAATATTAGCACCATTAATATCTCCTCTTAATACTGCGTTTCTGTAAGTATCATTTTTAAGAACTAGTTTGCCATTTTCAACAATCCATCTTTTATTTTTCTTATCAAACTCTGCTTTACGTGCGGGGTCTGAATCAATAAAATTAATTAAATCTTGATTGTTTTCAAAAACTTTTATATTGGATAACTTATTGTTTTTTGCGTTATTTGTAAATAATTGGAATTGGTCTTTAAAATATAAGCTGGAAGCTTCTTGGAAAGTTTTAACAGAACTAGGGTCATTTACCCCGTCTGCTTTTAAATTTTGTTTTGCTTTCTTTATATATAAATCATAAAGCTGTGAATCTTGGCCTAGTAGGTTTGAAAATTCATTTCCAAAATTTTCTTGAGACTTAAACATATCTCTTGAAAACTGGAGCTGATCAAAATCTTTTTGTAATGCGTTTAAAACAGCAGTTTGTTCTTTGCCTAAAAATAAACCACCATCGTTAATTATTTTTTGTGCACGAAGTCTAATTTCTGATTGAGCAGAAGTGTTGTCCATGAATTGTTTAAAAGATCTTTTAGAAACTTTAGTTGTTATATTATTATATAAATCGTTAACTATAGCATCTCTGTCCATTTGCAACTGGCGGTAATTGTTTCTCATGCTTCTCCACTCAGTCGAGTTTCTTTTAAACATAGAGTTTTTTCTATTTAACGCTTTATCAATAGCGTTCATTTCAGAATTTATTTTATTAAACTCTTTCATGTCTGTTATAGAGCTAAAGTCTTGCATCATTCTACCTGCAAGTGCCGGTGAAGCATTCATAACAACGCTAAACATTAAACCAGAAAACATTGCGTGATCAACGTTTTCCATTAAAGGTCTGTCTAATAACATGTTCTGAGTCATAGACGTTAACCCCTCACTTAAAGGTTCTGTAATCATAGGGAAAGCTATATTTTTTGCAAAATATCGTTTGAAACCCTCTTTAGCCATAGCGTTTTTACCTGATCTGGTAAGCATATTAGCAGTGTTTTTCAGCATATAATAAGACGGAGCAGTTCCAAATATACCTTCAGCGGCTCCATAACCCGCTGATACTAAAAACTTTTCAGCTTCACTATAGTTTACGAAAGGATCTCTCATCTCTTCGGCTGTCATAGTGTTATAGTTTTGACCACCAGATGATGTTCCAATAAATGCACCAGCGCCAAGAGCTTCAATTTTGGCTAAATTTTTTGCAATACCTATTGATCTTGCTGCAAGCCCTGTAAGCCCACCAGAGGCAATCATCGTTGTGAATATAGGTATTTGTGTAGAAACTTCTTGTGCTGTAAACTCCCAAAAGTTGCCATCTTTAAATGCGTCTGCAAATTTAATGTCTGGACGATACGAATTTTTAACACCTGCTTTGTAATTATCCCACTCTAATGCAAGATTATCCATGTATTCAATTCTTTCGTTATTGTATAAAACATTTGAAATCGAAAATACAGAAGCTACCCTGCTTATTCCTAAGCCAATATCGCCAAACCCTAAGGCTATTTGAGCTAAATTTTTTTCTATTAAATCATAATTTTTTTCTAATAAATTAGTACTATTTAATAATACTTTGATATTTTTATTCTGAGCTGTAATGTTTGGAATAACCTTTAGTAAAGCTTTTCTATTAGCATTGTACAAAGATATATTTCTTCTCATTGCCACGCTCTCTTCGGCATCAAATTCAAAATCAGGTTTTGATACGCGTTCTTTATAATTTAATATTTCTTTTTTTAACTCTTCGTTTTTATTATATTCGGCTGATATTTTTTTACTAACTTCTTGAAACTTATCTATATCTGTGAAAATAATACTTTGATCGCTTAACCTTATGTCTTTGTTGTCAGTTTTAACATTTGAACCAATACTAGCTCCAAGCCCTCCTTGCGCTCTACTAAAAGTAAAAGCATTAATATCAACTCCAGTTTTTTCTTTTACTAGTTTTGCTCTTGTTGTAAAATACTTGCTATTGCTTTTAATATAATTGTTAACTTTATCCTGGATTATGTTGTCTGTATATCTACTTTTATATTTTTCTAATAATCTATTTTTTGCAAAGTCTTGTGTTTTATTTAAAACAGAATCAGGGTCGTCAGAAAAAATTTCATTTCTTATTAAATTTAATTCTTCAACCTCTTCGTCAGTTAAATCATATTTATGTGGGTTTTGTATTTTGTCAATCTCTCTAGCGACATCTTCTTCAAAATCTCTTTTTGTTAACCCCGGAAGGTCTTGCGAGTACACGGGTTTAGTAGCTAATGTATTAGCTGCATTAGATATATCTCCACCAAGAATATAATCAACCATAGCTCCTCGAGGACCTCCTATATTTTTGAATTCTTCATATTCATCCACAAACGTTTCATCAAAATAACTAATATCTGCAAATTTAGTATCAATGTCTTCATACTCTTGGTCAGTTAAAGAACCAACAGATAAAAACTCCGCAGAAGTTTCAGACATAGAAACATCATAGTCCTTTGCTTTTACGGTAGGGTTAACTATTTCTTCAAAACCACCAAAGTTAGCGTTTATAAATACTTTTTGTTTTAAGCCTAGCTCAACTCCATATTCTTTATAAAAGTCTTCTACAAATTTATCTTGCGATGTATAATTTTCTTTTACATAATTTACCTGAGCCAGAATATTTACTTTTGGATCAAATTCAGTATATAAAGCTTTAATTAAAGTTTCGTTTATATTTGACATAAATTTTTATTAATCTGTTTTTGTTGGCCTTAGGCTTCCTCCAATAAAATTTAATTCTTTCTTATCAACTTTTATTTTAAAATTATCAATATCCAAAGCAATATTAGATGCGCTATCATTTTTCGCTAATAACTTTTGCAATAAATCATATATTTTTTCAGGATTTTTTTGGAAATCTTTTATTTCAGATTCAATGTTATATGAGTTAGTGGCTTGTTTTTCTGCTCCCCCAACAGGGTACATAGTAAACTTATTACTGCCCCCTATTTTGTTTGCAAAAACACTTTTGTCTGCAACATAATTTGCAATTTCAAGAGCAGATTTGTCTTTTAAATTCATTATACCTTCATATAAACTTTGTAAGGATGCTCCTGTGTTAAATTTTCGAGTTTGTTCTGAAGTTGTTCCTGTATTGTAATAGTCTAAAGCTACGCTTTTTAAAGACTTTTTGTTTTCATCAACGCTTATTTTTATAAGTCTTTCTATAGTTTTATTTTTCATTTCTTGAAAATCAGGCCAAGTACTTTGATCATTTTCATCGAAGTTAGGGTAGTCTTCTTCAAAATCTATATCTGTAAACATTGAAATTTTACCACCTTTATTAGCTATACGTAATTCATCAAACATAAGAGAATACAATTTACTTTCATCATCGCCTATCATAGAATCATATTTTATTCCTAAGTTTGTAATGTCGGCAATATCTAGTTCTAAACCTTGTAGACCACTTAGTTTAGCGGCCTTTACTTCTTTGTTAATATCTATTATTTCAGGCATTGAAACTTGAGCCCAATCTAAATCATCTAAATTTACTTTAATGTTTTTGGTGTCAATATCAGTAGAAATTACCCAATCTTTATTTTCGTCTAGTGTTACGTTATAATTTGGATTTTCAGTATTCAATATATTACCCATTGCTTCATATAACTCAGGGTTTGATTCTTTCCAAAAACCAGAAATGTTGCCATGCTCATTAAACCAGTTAGCATTTATCTGTTGAAATTTTTCTGCGTCTTTTAATAATTTATTTAGATTCTTTTTTTCTTTATTTATTGCAGTGGTTATTTCCATATAACCTTCAGTGCCGGGCGCATAGTTAGCGGCATTAGGGCCACTTCGTTCAGCAATTAATTTGCCTATCTCAGATTTAGTATTATTTAATTCATTATAATACACATTTGCTATTGGCTCTGGAAGTAACTCAATATCAGGGTTTGCAGGAAGTTTATCTAAGTATTGATTAACAAGATTGCTTGTTTTGTTTGATCTTTGTTTAGCAGCCTCTCGTGTTTTTGCTATAGTCTGCGCTACAGCGCCTATATTTTTAACCATTTTATCAACAGCTGGTATAATAGACTTACTAAGATTGTAGCTTTTATTTTTGTGTGCCATTGCAGCACCTAATATTAATAATTTGTTTGCCATTGTATTTATTTTTTTTTATTCAGTAATCACGCTACTACACACTGCCCATAATATTTTTAAAACTATCTTTGCTTAAGAAGCCAGCCTTGTTTTTACCACCCATTCCAGCCATAGACGCGCTGGCTACCCCACCAGCCATATCCGCCATGCCTCCTACCAACGCATCGGTTGCGTCTTTTCTTGCTTGGTCAGCAGCAGCTTTTCTTTGTTGTGCCATACCCAACATTGTGCCGGTTTTTTCCATATTCATTTTTTGGCTTTGTCTTTCGCCAGTAGCAACAGCTTGTTGTCTTTGTTGCTCCCCTTGTGCTCCTAACATTGCATTTCTTTGTTCTTGTTGACCAATTGTTACAGAAGCCTGTTGTGCAGCCTGCGCTTGTGAATTAGCTAATGATTGCGCTAAAGCAGCTACTCCGCCACCACCTGCCGCGGCCGCTAAGTTACCCATTATATTAGCTGCTCCTTGTGAAGATTGTTGTGCAGCGAAATCTGCAGCCTGTGTATTAACAGTTAAATTTTCATAAGTGTTTGTTAAATTTTTGTAAGGGTTTGACGTATCTAAAGATTCGTATTCTGACATTCTACCAGCTAATTCTTGTTGTGCAGCTCTTTGTTCGCGTCTTCTTTTACCACCACCAAATAAACTGCCTACTGCTTTAATAGCTCCACCTACGGCCTGCCCGGCCATCTGTATCCCCGCCGCCGCTACAGCAGGTGCAACAGCCCAGGTTGTTTCTCCGCTAGGGGCGTCTATTATTAAGTTTGATATTTCTAATACAATATTCATGTGCTATTTTTTTATATATTTATTATTACGTATTAACTACTTATACTAATTTCACTACCTACAGAATATATTTCCTTAGATGTTGATGCGGTGTTCTGCATTTTAACAGTTGCATAATACCCTAATAAACCACTGGTTTGCCATTCTGCGTTTTTTACATAAAATACAAAGTATGTAGGATATGACGGCGGTGAACTTGTAGTTGAAAAGTTTGCTGTAACTTCTGTTGCAGTGATTGCGGTTACTGGCCCTATTTTAGTTTTAACACCAGTACTAGGGTGTACATAGTACAAATCGTCACCTATTTGTAAATCTTGAGGTGTTTGATTTGCAAAAGTATATTTTCTTAAATTTGTACCAGCGCTAGCGTTACCTGACCAATCTCCAATACCTTGTATATTTAGCGCTTTAGTATCAATAGTGCTTGCGGTTTCTGTAACGCCTTTAATATAGTTAAAATATTTGTTTTCTTTTTCAATAAAAGCATTTATATTTCCGTCTTGCTGATCAGTAACAATACTTGCGCATGTCCATCCGCTATCACCTTCATAATTTAGTGTTCTAAAATTTTTCATATTAGCAGGCGCTTCGTTTAACACAAACTCTACATAAGGGGTAACAGCTGTACCATAAAAAGAGCTATGGGTTGCGTTAGTGTGATGTTCATATATTCTACCTTGCTTGAATGTGTAATACTTATTGGTCATACTAATACCTGCTTCAGGTACAAATGACTTTTTACTAACCCATCCATTAACTGATTCGGAAAAAGATAGAGTACTGTTAACATTGTAGGTATGAGTGCTAATATTGTATTGATGTTTTTTAACATCATACGACCCTACCATTAGTCCTGCATTGCTAATTAAGCTATCTCTAAAAAAATCTTTCATACCGTAATTAGATATAGCTTCCATACCGTCCATTGAATGCCTTACAACAACACCATTGTTTCTATCTGTAAAATAAGATCTGTGTGTATATGATGCAAAACTTTCTGGATTTTTACTTATACCATAATCTGAATTATACGGTATTGCTTGTCCTAATACAGCTTTGTTTGAAGTTATATTTGTATTGCCATCAGCATTAAATAATGCGTCCTTGTTTGTTAATATTTTTACAACTTTATTTTCGCAATACGCTATTATGTCGTTTTGTCTTGTATGTAACAGTTGTATACTGCCATAGTCTGGATTTAAATCTTTAGTAATATCTTCTGCAATAATAAATTGGTTTAATCTATTTAGTGCATTTTTATTGTTATATATTTGAGAAAATATTAAACTATTCTTTTTCGTTTCTTCTATATAAGGCTTGTCTTCAAATATAGTAGATACTCTTACTCCTTTTCCTAAGTTTGCTCCGTTGAAAGTATCTCTAATTGTAAATGACTCAACGCCATTTGAAAAACTAAAGCAATTATAGTATAATAAAACATTATCATTGCCATGAACTCCCCCTGACTGACAGGAAAAATTTTCTTGAGTTTCAAAATAAATATCAATGTCCGTGTCATCCTTTGGTAGAACCTCAAATATTGGAGGCTCCGGTATACCTACTAACTGATCTTCTTTTCTAAATTGTAATACAGAAATTTGCATTATATTGTTATGAGTAGTTACTTCTCTGTCACCATTAAAAATTAAATTTTGTGCTAACGGCTGATCTAATTTTATTAGATAAACAGCGTCACCATCGTTAAATGCTGATACGCTACTACCTCTTTCAAGATACTTATATACTCTTTCAATCTTATAGACATTATTATCAATCGCTTGATTTGCTATAACCTGTCCTCTTGATCTGTCAAATTTTAAATAAACAGGATTATCTGTATTATAATTGTTTTTATTTGATGGGGCTTTTTCTAATCCAGTAATTAAAGGCAATGTAGCATACTTTGATGCTCTAGAGTGAAATTTAACATCTGTTCTTATACAGAAATGATAACCTTGGTCTAATTCTGAATTGGTGATAAAGCCACGCGAAGCAAGATAAGATTGCCCTGTACTAGTTCCTAAATGATTTAAAGCTCCATTAAAACCTCCCGATACCGGGCTTAAAGCTGTACTTTTCCCGTTTCTTGTTACAGAAGAATCCGTATTTGCTTTTCCCCCACCATACATATGAAATTGTCTTGGGTCATCATCACCTTGATCACCGTCTAAAGATATTGTGCTAAGTACTTGTAAATTATTTAAATCGTCTTCTCCTTTTAATTCAGCTAATATAGCGCTATCATTTTTTATTTTAATAAAAAATTTACCCTGGTATTCTTCTTTTCCGCTTTCATCCACGTGATCAACAACAACCATCTTAACACCACCACCATAAGCATCTGCTGCGTCGGAAGAATTATTTGCTGTTGAATCACCTCCAACAAGAGTAGCACCTCCTGATGATGATCCGGATGCGTTTAACAACTTATCTTGATCGTAATTATCATAAAGTATTTTTATATCGTCACCAAACTCTTGTGTAAAATGCAATTCAAAATCATTGTCAGACTCTAAATCTAATTCTTTATTTGCAATTGTATATACGTTTGTTTCGCCAGACCCAGTAACAAATTTTACTTTTGCACCAGGGTTTAAAAAATTGTAAGCCTCTCTACTAACGCCGTTAGCCGTATTGTTGCCAATTTTATTACCACTATCTATATTAGTTTCTTGCACTTTGTACATTGCACTAACAGTAATTCTGTTCCTGCCAATTACAGGTGTACTGCCTGGTTTTAACAAATGTTGGTCTAGATCTTGTTCGAAGTTTTTACTAAATACAAAAACATCTGGAACATAAATTTCTTTTAAAGGTTTTGCTAAAAACTCAGGTGGTGTTGTATATTTATCTATTACTTTAAATTCTTGAGTAATATTTGAAATATTATTACCTCTTTTCTTTTTTATTACTATAGAGTCATCAACATCAACTTTATTAACATCTGCAGAAGGGATAGCTATATATATAAAACCTTCTTTATCTTGATAAAAACTATCACCAATAAAATTGTGAGTTGGTTTTGCTATTTCTTTTATAAAATACTTGTATGTTTTTGCAAACGCAGGTGGATTAGAAGTAATTTTTGCTGTAAACTGTGTAGAAAATGAAGAGGTGTTTTGGCTTGTTTTGAAAATGCCCGAGTTACTAGTTAATACAGGTGTTTGTCTACCGAACTCATCCATGTACACCACACCAAACTGATATGTTCTTTTGGATTTTATAGATTGCCTTTGCGCAATATTAGCGCTTCCCGGGTTGTATCGGTTTTTTAATTGAATGTCAAATACAGGCAAAACATCGTTGTTACTTGAATCTTTCAAATCAAAGTTTTCTGTATAATTGCCATACACTAATCTATTTGCGGTAACTTCTTGAGATTTTGCTCTTTTAGGTACACTATCAAATAATCTTAATAATTGATTAGATGGTATAGTTTTAAATATTTGATCGTCTTTAACTTGGAAAGTAGTAGCAATTGTTCCGTTAGACTGTCTTTTTATAACATCAACAGAATAACAATTAGAACTTACTGAGTCTTTGTATATAATATCTATTTCTTTTACGTCTGCAGATATTCTATCAGATAAATTTTGTAAAGTTAATGAACGAATACTGTTAACCATAGCCAAATTTTGACCAGCTTTTGTATCGTATTCAATACCTGTGCCAGCGCCCACTGTAGGGTCTGGTAAAAATGCTGCATTAGAAAACGGTGAAAAGCAAGAATACTGTCCGTTATCGTATTTATATCTATATGCAAATCTAGCAAACTTTTCTTTAAATAAAGGCTCATCTTCTTCTAATAAACAAGAATACTCCACCCCACCTCCTGGTGATTTTTCAGATAAAGTTAATATTGTTGCTGTGAATGAACCAACGTTTGAGCCAGTTTGAGTGTTATCAAAAGCAGTTAATTTTATTCTAGCTTTAATAGTTTTTACAGTGTTATCAGTTTGCGTAAAAGAGTGCGTTAACACAATAACGTCACCAACTTGATAATTTGGATTTTGCGCACCATCACCATTAAAAAATCTGCTATAATCAGATGTGCTACTACTAAATGAAGTTCCGGTATTTATAGAATTTACTAAATTGCCAACGCTTGTTGACGCTCCAAAATCAGCTGTAATCTTTATTGTTCCGCCTGGATTACCAGCAGTACCTAAGCCCCCTCTTGAGGAGCTGCTCATGCTTAGTGTAGGCGCAACTAAGGGCGCTTTTTTAATTACTGTTATTTTATCAGCTGCTAAACCTGTTGACGTAGAACTAGCTGAACTATGAGTTAAAGCCTTCCAGTATTCAATATCTACTTGTCTAGGCTCGTTTAAATCATCTGTAAAATATAAAACACCATCTAAAACATTAGCCCCTGTGATATAGTTGTCAGTATTAAAATTTAAAATACTACCTGTGTCACATAAAACAGTGTCGTAAGCATTACTTGAAGTATTGTATTCCGCTATTACATCTTTGCTAGCATGTGTTATAAAATAATATATCTTTTGAGATTCAACATCCTTACACACACCTATACATTTAGCGCTTTGACCAAGCGTAATACTTGATTTTTCAGTATTACCTAAAATATTCTTTAAAGCACCTACGTCGCTACCGCTAGAGTAGTCAACATCAATGTTTAAGGCATCTCTATATTCACCATTGGGAAGTAATCTTTCATCAAGGTCTTTGTTCATTTTACCTTTAATGAAAGCATTTTTAATTTCTGGCATACTTTAGTGTTTTAAAACTTTAGATTTATTTCTCATTACTTGAGCAATTTCACGAGGGTTAAGATTAGCTAATCTTAATTTAGCATTTCTCATTGCTGCAAATCTGTCTCTCTTATATCTATTAATTACGTATTCAGGAGAATTTGCTCTTGCACTCATTACAGCATACACAATGTGTTTGTATATAGCTTCCTCAGCAAATTTATGTACTTTCATTTCATCATCAGTGCCCATACTGTCAGAAACGTACTTTAATGTTATTACTTTACCGACTAAATCAGCACTAAAATGTATTTTTCCATTTACTTCGTCCATAATAAAGTTTCCATTTCTTGTTGCTAATTCAGGTGTTAAACCAAATCTACCGCCATATCCACTTGTTCTTTCATTTAAACTATCTATATCTCCCATTGAGTCATCTACAAATGTAGCAGTAACATTATCCATATCGGCTTGCTTAAAGCGAGTTTGTGTTGTAGGTGTTTGGGTTAATAAACTATCGTCATTATCAAATAAATAGCTATAGTCACCAGCCTGTGCTATTGATTGGGATGGTATAGATGTTAATCTTGCCGGGTATAAATGGTGTTCCACACCTAGTGCATCAATTCTTGACATTTGTACATAATCAACATAATCTTGCGGCATAACCATAGCTAAGCTATCTGGCACTTCAATTTCTTGTATTTTTTCAACTTTAGATATATCATAGCTAAACTCTTGAATACCTCTTTTAGTATGAAATAATATATCTGTTCTTTTAATTCTAGGAATTATTTTATCTTTACCTACGTAAGAAACCATAAAGTTATTAACTATATCATTTAAAGATATATATCTATAGTTACCAGATATTATAGGATTTGTAATAGTTGCCTGAATAACATCTCCAACGCTTCTGCCTGATGCAAATATTATTTTACCAGCGTTTGATCCTGAGGAAGAGTAGCTGTATAAGTTATCTTCTATTTCAACATCGTTGATAAAAACAATAAATTTTGATTTTGCAGTTGGTAAAGGGTCTAATGTTAATAAAAACTCAGTTTGATTTGCAGTTGCTGTAAACCTCTGCCCTGGAGTATAATATTGGTAATGTGTTTGATTTATAAATGCCATGTGTTATGCTTTTTCTTGTGTTACACTTTTAGTATCTTCTCCACTAGCCATTGCGTAGATAGAGTTATCTTTTATTACTATTCCAGCTAATGCTAATATTTTAATTACTAACTCTGTCTCTTCTGATTCGTGCAGCTCAAAATTAGTTGATGTAGCTGAATTGTATAGCCCAGTTGCGCTATTAGCCGCCCAAGCCGCTACAGCGGGAACTTTAACATAGTTTGCATATATACCGCTAGTTATCTGAGTATTATTAGTGCCGTACACCTTTATTCCGGCAGTATCTCTAATATATATAGGATAAGTATTTGTAGGTTTTGTAAGTGGAGATCTTTGAATATATAACCATTCTTTTTGGGTTACTTGCTCTATATCTCTACAATCAGGACAATTGTTTAATACAGTACCTAATCTATATAGGTCTGCGGGAAGTGTAGTGCCTCCGGTAACAGATATTCCTGTTTTTTCAAATGCACTTATTTTTTCTTCGAGTATTTCAACCATGTCGGAATAATCTGTTTGGTTACCTGGAACTCTTAGAAATTGATTTAGGTCATAAAAATATTGTTCAAATATGTCAAGCTGTGCTTGATTTGCAATAGTGTTAAACTCCTGAGGCGTAAGATAGCCTCGCTGTTCTTTGTTTGTTATAGCTAATACTCTTTGGTATACTGTGTTTACGTTTACTGCCATTATATTTTTATTATAGGTTAAGGCCCACAAAAGCAGGCCTTGCCTACATTTTGTTTACTTTAGTTTCTTTTCAATAGTTTGGTATACTTCAACCCCTTCATCGGTTTTAAAGTATTGTGCTAAAGCAGAGTACGGATTTTCATCAAACGGAACTGTCATAAGTTTTCTATCATTTGTTCCCCACATAAATGTTCTTTGGTCATTTGATAGTTTAATAATACCTAATTCAGTAGCTTTAATTCCAACATTTCTAATATTTATGTTTTCATCATTAGCCAATTCTAAGAACAAGTAAGGGTTTTGCCTAGCAAATAGCAAGCAATCTCTTTTAATCTCCTTAGAACTCATCGTAGATACTTTATTTCCGAATTCTGTCCTTAATATAGCCTCCATACGGTCTATATCTAATGTTGTAGCTAAATTTAATGCTTTAATTTCAGCTTCAATATATTCCATATCATTTTCAGCAATTTCAATAGGATTAAATTCTTGAAATTTTTGTCCATTCCAAGGATGTATATCTAAAAAATTCTGTAATGTTTGTTTTTCTTTTGGTACAAATAATTGTCCATCTCTAAAAACAATATGACTTAATCTTTGCGGCCCTTTAAATTCATCAACAAATACTGTTTTTTGATTTTCACAATATTTCATTTCTCTTTCATATCCTAATTTCTCATCAAACCAAAATAGACCTCTACTTTTTAATACATACACAATAGGTGTTTGATTTAAATTTAATTCATACACTTTGTCTTTGTACACTTTTTTTGTTTCTTTTTTAACCTCAACAGGTTTTTTAGCAACCTGAGTTACAGGTTCTTGCTTTTTTACTTTTTCCATAATATAATATAATTTAATAGTTTAAAAAAGTAATAGTTACCCCCGTACAAAATACGAGGGTAAAAATTACAATAGTTATTAAGAGCTAAACTTGATAAAGTTGTTAGCAGCTTGTGTTACTAAACATCTTTCAGAAAGATAGTGAATTTCCATCTTGTCAACACCTGATGCAGTAGCTCCGCCAACTGATCCAGTGATCCATGATTTCATTCTTCTATCATCCATTTCAGAAGCTCTGTATCTTACGTGTAAGAAAGGACGTCTAACATTTTTACCTAATTGTTGGTCATAAACTGAAGACGTACCAGCTGGTACTAAAAGTCCTTTTAATCCACCTACGTGACCTCTTGTAGAAGCATCATTAAGATATTTCCAGTCAGTTTTGTAGAAGTCATAAGAACCTCTTCTAAATCCAGTAAAGCCTAAATTAAGTGCCATGTCAGATGAGTTTTCAAATACACCGTAATTAACACCACCAGTTACGTGAGGGTTTAATCCCGCAAGTAAATCATCAATGTATAAATTAGCGTCTCTATCTAAGAATAACATATTCTCTTCAATTGAACCTTGTTTGTCTAATTCTTTTAATAATAAATCAAACTCAGCAAGTTTATCAGCAGCAGGTGTTGCAGCATCAAATTGATTTGTTGCCACCATACCTCTACTAGCAATTGCAGATAATAATCCTTCAGATCCATCTGGCACATCCGCTACTGCGTTTGCATGAGATTTTTCTGCTTCAATCATTGTCATTTCTAAGTAGTCTTCGAATCTTACTCTAGTGTCTCCTTCAGCTTTCATGTACCATAGGTAACCTGCTTGTCCAGATTCTCCACTTACTTCAACCCACCCAATTTGAGCAGTATCAGAACCAGAAATTTCAAAGTGATCTTTGATAATCATTGGCTTGTTAGTGAAAGATTTGAATACAGGCTCTACAGAATTAGTCATGCTGTCAGTACCTTTGTTAAATTCAGAACCATAAACGAAGAATTTAATCGCTTGGTTATCAGTAGTTGCGATACCAGCTAAATCATCAACATTCTCAGCGCCGTAAGGTTTGATAGTTAATGTATTAGTTGCAGTCTCGATACCAGCTGTAACAAAAGCTTTAAATACAACGCTATTAACCACAGCTACTACAGTAGCTCCTTTTCTAATTGCGTGTGCTTCTGTTGCACCAGAATCAATACCTACGATAGCATCGATTGCTCCTGTAACAGGATTAACCTCTCCAGTGTAAGCTAAGTGTAGTCTACCTTGCTCAGACCAAATTACTTGATCAGAAGCCATAGGCATTTCTGCACCTACCATTCTCAAGAAAGAAGAAACAGATCTGTTGCCATATCTTTCAACTTCTTGAGCATATAATTCAGGTAAATACTGTTGTGCCCAGTTTTCTCCACCTGAATGAAAATTTAAATAGTTACTCTGCAGTGTCATTTTTTGAGATGCAGGAGAAACTATGCTGCCAGCCGATGGGCCAGCAAATGAAACGTTTGTTGCCATTTTTTAATAGTTTTTAATAGTTTTTTAATTTTAGTTTAATTCCAGATAAATCATCACCACTAATAACTCTTGCTTTCATGCCACCAATTTTAACCTCTTGATGTGTTGATCTTGGGTCCATATTAATGTTTTTTGAAGACTTAACAGATTGCTTAATAGCATCTGCCTTGCCTTGCTCATAAAAATGTTGAGCTATAGAGTCGGGATTCATCGCGGTAAATAAAGCTTTGTGATAACCAGGAGCATCTGCCATCTTGTTTTCTTTATCTAAGAACTTCTTAGTAAAGTTATTGATGTCACTCTGGGTTTCTCTAACATTATCTACATTCTTCACATTAAACCTAAATCTCTTGTCGCCGACATTATATTCAAAACCTTTGAATTTATCATTAAAAAGTGAATCAGTTTTATTGTTAAACGCTTCTCTTTGAGATTGCGCTATTTCTTGATTCTGGGTAGACTCCTCGTTGTACCTATTAAAAAAGTCTAATGCTTCTTTTGCTTCGGGGGTTAGTCTATTACCAGCTTTAATTTCTTTATAGTAATTATCTTTTTTTGATTCAAGTTGTAATTTTGCTTCAGCAACTTCTTCTTTAAAAGCTAATTTTTGTCTTTTAATAACTTTAGGATCATCAACCTCTTCATCAAAAGAAAATTTGTCATCAATTAAGAATACAATTTCTTCGGATGATAGATGAGGTTTTGTTTGAGTATAATACTCATGAAGTAGATCCATGTTATCAAACTTCTCATAATCCTTATTTAATTTTACATAATCTTCCAAATTGCCACCTGTTTCATTTATAAACTTAACTAAGTCTTGAATATTTTCAGGATACTCTATTGGTTTTTGTGCTTCTTCTTTCTGTAATACTTTTTCTTGTTCCGGTGTGGTAACGGTATTTTCAACGCGTTCCACCACTCCTGAATCGTCAGTTGTGTTTTCTTCATCTGTAATTTCTTGCAATACCGCTTCTTCTACATCTTCTTCTTGTCGTACTTCTTGCAATTCCACTTTGGCTTCTTGCCCAGTTTCTTCAACCTTGCTGTCTCCGCTAGACACGCTATTTTCTGCTTCTTGTTCTTGAACGGCATCTTGCTCTTGTTTAGGGGGTTGTGTTAAATCTACTTTGTACATACCAGACTCTTTATCAAATCCGGAGTCTTTCTGTACTTCTTGTTCTTTTTCTTGTATAGACTTTTCTTCAGTCTCTACAACTTTTACTTTTAATTCTTCTGCCATAATAAAATATTATATGATTATACAATTTATATATTACTTAGGATCAAATGTACCTAAGTCAAAATCTCCGCTTAAAATATCATTTCCACCTGATTCAAAACTTTTTGGCGGTAAGTTATTCTTACGTTGATTTATAAGCTCGCTTTGTTGGCTAGCTTGTATTTTTGTTCTTTCGTCTTTTCGATTCTCTTTTTCAGAGTTCTTTTGCTTTTCAACATTGTTTTTAGCTCCATGTAACTGCATATTCATTTGGAACTCTAAATTCATTAATTCTTTTTTAAGAGCTGCTTCCGCTTGTAGCTTTTGCATATCTAATTGCCCTTTAGCTTGCTCTAATTGAATTTTACTTTGCATTAACGCTTGTTGTTTCTGAACCTCAGCTTGGGCAGCAACTTGTTGTGCTTGCGCATTTGCCTGTGCTTGTGCCTGTATATTTGCTTTAGCAGTTTGCTGATCTTGTTGTTGCTTTTTCTTTCTTCTAAGTTTTAACAATTGATTTGCTAATTTAACATTCTTTATCATTCTTATATCAATAGCATCTTCAAGATGAATGTTGTTTTGCCCAATAGCAACTTGAATATTATTTTCTAACATTTGCTTTTCTTCTTCATCAGGTTCGAGCTCTAAAAATATACCAAAATCATGTAAATGCAATTCAGATAATTCATTTAAAGTTGCTACATTATGAGAACCTATACTTTGAACAAACGCTGTTGCTGTAGGTGAGTACTCTAAAACATCAGATATTCTTAAAGATATTTTTTCTGCTGTTTCTGTTGTTAGGTATAAACCGCTTTGTAATATATGTCTAGTTGCTGTATTACTATTTGCTGCTGCTAATTTTTGCACACCAACTAAAGCATTCCTGTCTGGGCTACTACCGTCTCTAGCTTCGTTTAACCCTGTAGCATCTCTTATCATTTGCATATAATAGTTATATGTACTAATCAATGCTGTTAATTTATTTGTACCTGCGCTATTATTTATTTCTTGTATAGGTATTTTACCTGGGTTCATATCACCGTCTGAAGTAAATGATCTACCGATTATACTACCTGTTTGGAAGAACATATTCAATGCTTCTTGAGGATTGTAATTACTCCCGTTACCTAAATCTATTTCAGCTAAACCATCTGCATCAACGTAAACCCCATCTGGAACCATCCTTGAAAGAATTTGTTGAATTTTTAAATGAGTTAACTGTATCATATCAGCAAAGCTAGTAACTCTGCTAACTAAAGACTCTATATTGCCATTATACATTCGAGGCGCAACAATAGAGTAATTCATTTTTACTTTATTTGCATCGCTCTTTTCTCGAAGCATGTTTTCGCAAAGATTCCATTTTAAAAGTTTCTTTGCTCCAGGTATATATATTCCGTCATAAAGAACTTCTACATTTTTTGCTATACGCTCGAACTTCAATCCTTCCGTCGTTGGTGGATTAAAAGCATCAGACTTTTTAATTATTTTTTCTGCTCCAGTTGCTGTTTCTTTTACTTTATAAACTTCATTCATATACGTTTTATAATTAAAATATAAAACTTCTATTGAATTATTATCGGTCTGGTCAGATCTTGATGTATACTTATTAAATAGATTATAACTAGATCCACCGTTTTGAATTAAAGATTTTAAATCTTCATCTGTTAAATCAGGGAATTCTTTTTTAAGATCTATTAATGTTATTGTTTTCATTTCGCCCACATAATAGATGTCGTCAAAATAAGGTGATTCAGTATGTGAGTAAACTATATTAGCAGGATCTACGTATTCTATTTTTATTCCTTCAGAGGTATTAAATGTGTTTTTAACGCACCCTATACCAACTACAGCTAAATCATAGTAAAATCTTTTCTTAGTTAATTCGTAATTATTTAAATTAAAAACAGTAGAAATAGCTTGCTCTTCAGCAATTTCAATAGCTTGCTTATAATCTAACTGCATATGTAATTGTAACTCCTCGTTATTTTCCGGTAGCTGATCAGCAGGCATTCTTGATAAATCTATTCCAAAATTTTGCGACACAAATTGATTTATATCCTGTGTTTGCATATCAACCATTATACTTTCCATATATGCTGTTCTTTGGTTTACACCAAATGGATCTTGAGAAAAAGCCTTTATATCGTATGTTCTTTCAGCAATACCGTTAACAACTATATCTACAAACTTAGGTATAATAGGAACTGGTTTCCAGTCTAAATTAAGGTATGACAAATCTCCATTGATGGACAATTCGTCTTTGTATTTCTGTGTTGACTGCTCACCTCTTGCGTACAATCTTAACTTATGAAAATTATCTTGGTTAGTTAAATATCTGTTTATACCAGATGATTTTTTAAACCATTCATTTTCTATAGCTTTAGCAATTTCTAAGCCGTATTCCATTGATAATTTTTCATCATCACCAACGGCTTGACTTGGAAAGTAGTTTTTCATAACTGATTCAGCCATAATTCTTTATTATTTTTGATAGAGTTCCTTTATTTTCGTATTTATTCAAAGTGATATTAACTTTTTGTCTTATTAACTCAGCGTTAGGTCTGTATTTATTCTTATTACATGCCATAATTGCTAACCCTGAGCTTATAGCTGCATCAAACTTTGTTCTCTTGTTTATATCAAATTTAGCCCAATCGTTTAATGTTCTATTAAAATATAAATTTCCGTACTGGCCTTCGTCTATAATACCAACGTAATCATTTATATATGTTTCAATTGCAGCAGCATGAGCTTGTCTTATATCTTCGCTTGAGTTAGGTATTCCACCTATTTCTTTTTCTGTAATTGATAATTTATTTCTAGCTCTGTCTGGTCTATTCATACTAAAACCTCTATAGCCTCTTCTTTTTATATAATATAATAATCTTGGTTTATTGTTTTCTGCAAGTAGTGGCATACCATAAAATACTAGCGCCATTAACATATCTTCAAAAAACATTTCTGCAGTTTGTGGTCTAGCCACATATTCTAAAAAAAACATATTAGCAGGAGCGTTTTCCATGCTAAATTTTGTTAATCCATGCAAAGAACCTTTAGAGCCTTGCCCATCTGTTGTCCCTGATATATCGTAACTATCACAACCAAAAGCACCCATATGCTCATTGCCTGGATATTTTGTACCGTTTTTAATTATAATATTATTCTGTAACTTTAAACTTGGTACCCAGCTAACTTTAAATCTTCCATTAGGGTTTGGTGAAAATTGAACTTTAGTATCTTTGATACCGTTTTTCCAAGAAAAGCTACCAGTAGTAACACTTGACATATTAGCAACTTCGTCATTGTAATCTATTTGCTCATATATCTTAGCTAAGTTAAATATACTGTTTTTAGTTTCATCTCTGAAAGCGTGCTCCTCTGTCCTTGGGAATTGTCTGTAAAATTCATTTAATGCGTCTTGGTCACCTTTTAAGCCATCAACTTCATTTTCCCAGTGTTCAATAACGCCAGTGTCAATTTCTTCTCCGTGTACATCTTTAACTTCTGTTTTTGGTGTTTCGAATACAGGTATTCCATTAGAATCAATGAATCCCTCGAAGTTCCATTCCATAGGTATGAACAAAGAATATAATCCTGAGCGAGTCTGCCCATTGCGGTTTCGTTTTGTAACATCTGAATTGTTATATAGTTTTTTAAAGTTTTCACCTCCTTTGTCTGATGAGTTGCTTGTTGATCCCATCATACATTTTCCAATAATTCTGCTACCTAATCTAAGGGTGGTTTTCGTAACACGCCAGTTGTTGAGGATGTTCTCGGGGCGCTCCCATTTACCGGCTTCGTCATGAACGAGGAGGGCGAGTTTCTCACCATCATAGGAGTTATCGCCGGTGTTTTTCCAATCGATCGTGGTGTCCAATCCTTGTATATCCTCGATGGCTTCGTTGGCGGTAAGTTTTCTTCTTGTGAACTTACTTGCTGGGACTCTGAAAGCGAGCTCGGTCTTGGGCCTGTCCATACCATCCTGGATGGGCTTGAAAAAGAAGGGATAGTTAACTGATATGGGAACCACTTTATCGGTAAACATCTTCTTGGCATCAGCCCCAGATTTAGATAAAATTCCATATCTCGAGTCCGAGGATATGGTCGCCAAATTGACCACCTCTCCTGAGGCCATGAAAGAGAAACCAGATCTACGGTTCTTGAGGTAACACATCCCATAGGATCGTATATCTGCCTTACAAGCTTCCCAGAAAAGGAAGAATAATCTATTTGCTTCTCGAAACTCTGGCTTCCCAACATCAATCTTGGTCCACTGCAGGTACATGTAATGAGTACCAGTAATGTAAGTGCGAGTCCCTTTGTTATAAAACCAAAAACCTTCTTCTCTTTTAATAAATTCTGAATCAATATACCCATGCCATTTGTTTTTAAAATCTGCTGGCAAATCTCGCCAATCAAATATTGTTTTTATTTTTTGCAATTCTTTAGGATATTCTTGAACCTCCCATATATCATTACCTTTAAAAACATCTTTGGGCTGTTTAGGTAATGCTATTTTAAGATTCTGTATCTCATATATATCACCTATCATACCTGTTTTGCTTATAACAACAACGTCATGTTCCTTATTATATCCGTATTTCCACTTTTTTCCTTTATTAAGCCTTTTAATAGTATTAATTTTAATAGGCTCTATAATGTTATATAATGATTGCTTATACATTACTTAGATCTTCTTTCTGCAAACCCTTTAAAAGCATCTTCTTTTTTGCTCAAAGGTTTATTATCTAATAAGGCTTTTTCTTCTTCAATACGATTAAGTATCTCAAAAGCATCGAATATTGCAAGTTTTTTTGTAGCCGCTGCATTTTTAAGTCTGTCAGCTGATAAATCATCGCTAGAATCTACAATAGCTTCTTTAGCAACTTTAATAAGTTCTTCAACAGCTCGCTGCCCAGCTAGGATTATATTCTTTTTCGTTTCCTTGACGTTCATACTTAATAGATATTGAATTAGTTAATACTCTGTATAATCTTTCACCATCAACAACAAATTCATATTCACTGCTAGGTGTAAATCCAACTAAATCATTTTTATTTATATCTTTAAGATTTTTGTCAATATACTTTATAATTCCTCTTAATGGAATTTCTTTTTCTAATAATATATTATTTGATTCAATTGGTTTAACAAAACAATAACCTTCTGGTGCGTACCATAAGTTGTTTCTTTTGTAAAGAAATATTTGATCTGATTTTACAAAGTATTTATCTTCTTTATAATAACTCCTACTGTTTTTTTCAACACCGTAAACATCGTAGAATCTTCTAAACACATTGTGATGAACAATAACTTCGTCTCCCACTTGTATTTCTGTTTCTTGATGCTTTGGTGTAGCCAATACTATTCCAACACGACTAACATACCGGTGGTCAGATATTTCTGTATTCAACAGCAGCTCTGTATCACCGATTTGTTTGGTATTGTCGTATCTATTGGATTTTGGTTTTATTATAAAATCAAAT
>Ga0209336_10000197_pt1 | contig 30790 bp, 40 predicted proteins | sample LinPmetageLP32_FD_184042 | JGI IMG/M metagenome (GOLD analysis project Ga0209336, IMG submission 184042) | Marine viral communities from the Pacific Ocean - LP-32 (SPAdes) (version 2) | ecosystem: Environmental > Aquatic > Marine > Oceanic | place: Pacific Ocean | collected 2009-08-23
CAAGCCTTTGTGGCGGTGGAAGACGGGGCCGAGTATGCCCATTAAGGACAAGACTTTGCGGGCATGCGCCAGCTGTGACGCGGTGTGGCGTGGCGCCATCTTCTGCCCTTTTTGCGATGAGCCAACAGGTGAGCCGATAGAGGAAACGCCCGCCGATGTTTACCTTGAAGTCATGCTGGCTCTGTTACCGGATGATACCAGACACGACAATTAGCGGCTTACACCGAAACTCTTTGTTTTCGGTGTAGGGCTGGCGGCTTTGTCACATGGGTTTAATTGTTCCTATTTCGGGGTGTTATTTATCCATGTGACAACCGGGCACCCTGGCGACAAACTACCCATAGAAACCAAATCGTAAAGGAGCGCACACCATGAAGCAGAGTAAGAGAATAAGAACCGCAGCCGCAGCCGAGTACATTGGACTGGCAAAGACGACACTCGAGAAGCTAAGATTCACCGGGGGCGGGCCAGTGTTTATTAAGCTTGGTGGCGCCGTTGTCTATGATACCGATGACATAGATTTATGGCTTAAGAGGAACCGCGTTGACCCGTCAAAGGACGCAAAGAAACGGCGTGACCTGTAGCCCAGAAGCTGATAAAATTGCAGAGCCCCGAAAGTCTGGGGCACTCCTCACAAGATGACCCGTTCTTAAATCTGCCCAATCTGGGCAAATACGCCGCGGCGTATTGATTGCAATGATATCAGGTACTTAGGCACCGTTTTGAATTGTGCCCGGGACCCCCTACCCCCTCACCCTGAGCATGTAGCAATGTATGGCAACGTAGTGCAGAGTCAGGGTAGAGGGGGGTACCCCTGCCCATAATCCCATAATTGAGTGTTAGTATATATTAGGTAATAAATATATTAATAAAAACAAGGGTGTTGCGTTCTCTTTGTTGGCAAAAAATACGCCGCGGAGGGTACCGGCGTTTTGGGCAGATTTACCAGATGTTGCGCAGCGCGTCAGAGATGAGAAGGATATAGACTCGGTTCCGGTACTGTTTAACGCAGTGCAGAAGAAACGTACTTTTTGCCCTTTGGTTGTTCTTTTCTTGGCTTTGCTTATAATGCCAAACAGGGGGCACGATGGCAGAGGCGAAGAAGAAACGAATCAACACGAAGGCCAAGGGCACCCGGCTTGAGCATCGGACTATGCGGGTTCTCGAGGCTGCCGGGTACAAGTGTTGTCGCAGTGCGGCAAGTCTTGGCGAGTGGGATGTCATCGCCGTTGGACCTACAAATGTTCGACTGGTTCAAGTGAAGGCGAACCGGCGCCCCGGCAGTGTTGAGATGGAAACGCTTCATTCTTTTGTGGCGCCGTCTAATTGCAGCCGTGAGGTATGGGTATGGAAAGACCGAGCCCGGCAGCCAATTATCGAGGTGCTTTGATGGAAACCCAAAGAATCAATATTTCAGATTTAGCGTGCGACCCGGCGAACGTTCGATCACACGATGGCAAAAACTTAGACGCAATCAAGGCCAGTCTTCAACGGTTTGGACAGCAGAAGCCAATCGTTGTTGACGAGAAGGGCATTGTCATTGCTGGCAATGGTACACTGACAGCGGCGCGAGCTCTGGGCTGGGATGCCATCAATATTGTGCGCACCGAGCTAGCAGGGGCCGAGGCCACGGCTTATGCAATCGCAGACAATAGAACGGCTGAGCTTGCCGAGTGGGACGACGAAGCACTGGCTAAGCAGCTCAGCGCATTGCAGATTGAAGACGAGGCTCTGGTTGAGGCGGCGGGGTTCAGTGATGCTGAGCTGACGGCGCTTGTCGATGAGGTGACCGGCATTACCGAGGGCAACACGGACCCCGACGAAGTGCCAGAGGTGCCGGAAGAACCGACCGCGCAACTTGGGCAGATTTGGCAGCTTGGCGACCATCGGGTGATGTGTGGGGACAGCACCAGCGCTGAGGATGTGGCGGCGCTTATGGATGGGCAGAAGGCTGATATGGTTTTCACTGATCCGCCTTATGGAATGAGCCTAGATACTGATTACACAAAAATGGGAACATCAACCAAATCCTACAATCCCGTTCACGGCGACGATAAGCCATTCAATGCAGGCGCAATGATGGATATCCTGTCGTCACCTATTTGGTATATCTGGGGAGCGGATTATTTCTGCAAATCAATCCCCAGCTGGTCAGAGGGTTCAACACTTGTTTGGGCAAAAGCGCATTCGGAAGACGAAAATAAAGTATTTGGTTCTTCATTTGAGTTTTGTTGGAGATACCCCAGGGCCAAGAAAGAAGTCTGGTTTGTTCGTCGAATACACATGACTGATGAGCACCTAAAAGCGCACCCGACCCAAAAACCTTGTGCGTTGCCTGTTCGCGCCATAGAAAAAGACAGTGACCCCGGGCAGCTAATCGTTGATTTATTCCTAGGCTCAGGCTCAACACTAATTGCCGCAGAGCAGACAGGCCGCAAGTGTTACGGTATGGAATTGAGCCCCGCTTATTGTGATGTGATAATTAAACGCTGGGAAGATTTCACCGGGCAGACTGCCGAGCTAGTGAATGGCTAGGAAACCGAAAGCCAAGACACCGGCCAAGCCGAAGGCCAAAAAGAAACCAGGGCGCAAGCGCAAGGTTCTGACGGAAGAGGCTCAAGATAAATTCTTGAAAGCTATCCGGCTGGGATGCCCTATCAAGGACGCCTGCGGCTGCGCTGGCTTTTCGGAGACCTGGTTTCATGATGAGAAGAGACGAGCGAAAGAGAATCCGCAACTGGAAACCAGCAAGCGGTTCGCGGCATTTTTGGCGCGCATAAAAGAAGTAGAAGGCGAAGCTACAAACCGCTGGCTTGCTATGGTCGAAAAAGCTGCAATGTCTGGCACTTGGCAGGCGGCGGCGTGGAAGCTCGAGCGGCGCAGGGGAATGACGCTCAAGGTACAGCAAGAGATATCAGGCCCGGAGGGGGGCCCAATCAAGCATGAAGTCACCGATGCAAAAGAGCGGCTCTTGGATAAGCTGGCTCAGCTCGCTGCCAGAGAAGAGCCGGACGACGTTTCTTGAATCGCTAGACGCGGAAGAAATGGCAGCGCTCGAAGACAGCTGGCTATTCACAGCCAGAGTTGAACAGCTGCCGCCGGATGGAGATTGGCGAATCTGGCTGATTCAGTCGGGGCGTGGTTGGGGTAAGACCCGAACCGGCGCGGAGTGGGTTCATATGGTGGCGATGACAAACCCAGGGATTCGAATTGCCCTGGTAGCACGAACCGCCGCCGATGCCCGCGATGTTATGGTCGAAGGCCAATCGGGAATCCTGGCGTGCAGTGGCGCCGACCGGCCAGAGTACGAGCCAAGCAAGCGGCGGGTGACGTGGGCTAATGGCTCGATGGCGAGCACCTACAGCGCCGACAAGCCCGACCAGCTACGAGGGCCGCAGCATCATATCGCTTGGGCTGATGAGCTCGCAGCTTGGCCCCGCTGGGATACATGGGACCAGCTCCAATTCGGGCTACGTCTTGGAGATAACCCGCGTTGTGTTGTGACCACGACACCGAGACCCCTGGCAAGGCTGCGCCGAATCGCTGAAGACCCGCGAACACATCTGACACGCGGCGCCACGATGGACAACCGGCAGAACCTGAGCCGGGATTTTATCAGGGCGATTCACGACCGATACAAGGGCTCGACTCTGGGGCGCCAAGAGCTAGACGGTGAGCTACTGAGCCAACTACCCGGTGCGCTGTTTATGCGTAGCGACTTAGAGAAGCACCGAGTTAAAGAAGCGCCGACCCTGCGTCGTATCGTTGTGGCAGTTGACCCGGCGGTGACCAGTTCAGACGAGGCTGACGAGTCGGGGATTGTTGTCGCAGGTATGGGCGATAACGGGCATATGTTTATTCTTGATGACATCTCGATGCGAGGCACACCGGATGCCGTGTGCCGCCGAGCGCTTGAGGCGTATCATTTTCATAAAGCCGACTGCGTTGTCTTCGAGTCAAACCAGGGCGGCGAGACTTGGAAGAGCATCACCGCCCAGCTCGACAGAACCGCAGCGGTCAAGCTGGTTCACGCATCTCGAGGGAAGCATGCGCGCGCGGAGCCTATCGCCAGCCGGACGGAACAGGGGCGAGTTCATTTCGTGGGCATTTGGCCGGAGCTTGAAGACCAGCTGACGAACTACGTGCCAGGGCTCAGCAGAAAATCACCCGATAGGCTGGACGCTTTTGTATGGGCATGCACTGAGCTTGACCTGTTACCCAGCTTCGATATTTCAATAAATCCTGATGATGGATTCGTGGCGAGTACGTGGATATGAAGGCCGAGGTGAGCAAAGCAAAAGCGCGGCGAAAGTTTCCGAGCTTCAGAGGAACAAGAAGCGGGCCGGGCTCTAGAAAAGCAGAGGCGCGAAGCAAGGCGCTAGCGCCAAAAATAAAGGCCATCTTCGATAGGTACTATCGCGTTCTAGTCGATGCGGAAATTAAGCGAGTGAAGGGCATCGTGCTCAAGAGCGCCGCTGACCGTGAGCGGTTCATAGAGCAGCTCTCAACCCTGCTGACCATCAGCGGGATTCGAGAGATTGAAGATGCAGGCAGAAGAGAGGATTCAAGCTTCGCCGTATCGCCTACATTTTATCAGCAGTATTTTAACGAGAAGAAGAACGCGGCCACGGCGATGCTCGTTAACGTCGATGATGAATTTAAAACGAACATGCGCAAGTCCCTAGGCGAGTGGCTGACCGAAGACCCAGGAATCACGCAGGCAGAGCTTGCGCGGCGCATCCGCTTCTCGTTTTATGCAGACGGCGCCGAGGTGCTGGCACCAAACCAGAAGCCAAGCCGGGGAGTGCTCGAGCCGCTGGAGCGAGGGCCAAGGATTACCCGCGATGTCTTCAGCAGGGCTTCGCTGATTGCTCGCACTGAGCTAGGCATGGCGCAGAACCGGGCAAGCTTCGAGGCGTTAAAGGCTACCGATAGTAAATATAAAATGTGGGACGCCGAGAAGCGAGACGGCGGCAGAAAGCACCAAGAGATGGACGGGGTAATTGTGCCAATAGGTGAGCCGTTCGTGCTGCCTGATGGAACAGAGATTGACTACCCCAGCGCGCCCGGCGCCCCTATCAAGCACGTGGCAAACTGCCGGTGCGGGGTTCTTAAACCGCCCAAAAGATTGATAGATATATACGAGAGAGAAAACGGAATAACTCCGAGCAGCTGAGAAATAGCTAAAAGGATTTTACAAGATGGCAGAAGAGAAGAAGAACGAAGACGAGACGATGGACATCATCGGGGCCAGTGGCTTGAGCCAATACGGCGGCAGGATTTCAGAGGAATTTCTGCCTGACCTAAAAGGCGACAAAGCCGCCCGCATGTATAAAGAAATGTCGATGAACGAGCCGGTCATCACCGGCATCTTGTATGCTATCAGAACGCTCGTTCGACAGACCAAGTGGGAAATAAGAGAATCAGACGACACGCCAGAAGCAAAGGCGGCGGCTGATTTTGTTTCTGAATGCCTCTTCGAGGACATGGAACAAACTTGGTCAGATACGCTTAGCGAGATTCTGAGCTTTCTCACCTTCGGTTATTCAGTAAACGAAATAACTTATAAAATCAGACGCGGCCCAACGGAAGAAGAGCGGCAGTTTAAATCTAAGTTTTCAGACAACCGCATAGGCTGGCGCGGGTTCCCTATTCGCTCGCAAGAGTCTGTTGATAAATGGGACATCGACGACCAAGACGGTTCAATCCTTGGCGTCTACCAGCAGCCGCCGCCGAACTTCGATATGCGATATATTCCGCGCGATAAATTCTTACTGTTTCGAGCCGACGCCCACAAGAACAACCCAGAAGGGCGCAGCGTACTGCGCGGGGCTTATATCTCGTATTACTACAAGAAGAAGATAACCACATATGAAGCAATTGGGATCAGCAGGGACCTAGCCGGGCTCGCATGCCTCGAGGTACCGCTGCAAATTTTAAGCAGCAGTGCAAGCGCAGGTGAAAAAGCCGTTCTTGCATCAATGAAAAATATGGTTCAAAGAATCGGACGCGATGAATACGAGGGCTTAGTGATTCCGAGCGAGCAGCTGGCAGACGGGAGCCCCAGCGGGTACAAGCTCCGACTGCTAAACGCAGGCGGACGGCGCCCCATTGATGTCAACGAAATCATCAAGCGGTACGAGTCGCGAATTGCGATGAGCATGCTTGGCGAGTTCATCCTGTTGGGCTCTGAATCGGTGGGCTCGTTTGCTTTGGCTGATTCAAAGACCAGCCTATTCAGCCAAGCCTTGGGAACCTACCTTGATTCGATATCGTCAGAGTTCAACAACCAAGCAATCCCTAAGCTAATGAGGCTCAATGGCTTCGCAGAAAAAGACTTTCCAACGCTGGCTTATGACGACATCGAGGTGCCTGCCCTTGGCGAGCTTACAGGTGCACTGTCTGGACTTGTCGGCTCTGGCATCCTGACACCGGATGACAAGCTCGAGGAATACGTAAGGGAGCACGCAAACCTTCCGGCGGTTGATTCAATGAGCGCACGCATGGAACCGGAAGCGGACGCCCTAGAGATGACCGCTGAATCTATCAAGGCATATGGGAAGGATGAAGAAAATGAAGACGCATGACATCGCAGCGCCAGAGGGTTTCCACTGGATGCAATACGAGGGCGGCCCGGTTCTTATGACTGGCGACTACGCCCCGCATGAGGGCGCGGCTGAATCCGTGGCTTTTGAAGTCATTGAAGAGCACGACCCCGGCAGGCTGCCGCAAGCTGAGCCGGTAGAGCAGGGCGCGGAGTGGGATAAAATTTACAATGCGATTCTGGAGCGCACCGGGAACAAAGAGCTGGCAGCAGCAACGGCTACCGCCCGAGTAGGCAAAGACCAGGCAGAACCGGCGCCGGTTCAAAAGCGGCGGCTTTTGTTCGTGGTCAGTCAACCGAGCAATCTAGACCGCGTTAGGAAGTCGCAGCTTTGCGGCGTTGAGGGCCGAGTGTTTAAAGAGCAGTACCTAGAGCCGCTAGGGCTCGAGCGTTCAGACGTTGAAGTTATCGACATGGGCGAGCTGTCAGAGCACCAGGATGCGCAGCCGGTGGCGGTGATTGCACTGGGCAAAGCTGCCCGGCTTGCGCTTGGCAACGTGGCGGATTTTAGTTTGCCTCACCCGTGGAGCATCCGAAAGAGCGGCGACAAACGCGGAGAGCTTGCCCGCAAGTTTAAGCGCATAGGCCAGCTTCTTGAAAAGCAGCAGAGCTACCAGCCACCTCTTGGCGTTCAAGATGCGGCGGCGCGTGGGTTGATGCTTCGGGCTAAGCATGGGCGAGGCGGTACGGAGGTGGGCGTTGCACGGGCTCGAGACTTGAAGAACGGGCGGCGCGTATCAATTAATACAATCAAGCGGATGGTGGCTTATTTTACTCGCCACTATAAAGACTTGAACGCACCAGCAAACAGCAACCCCAAGGATAAGGACTACCCAGGCGCGGGGCTTGTGGCTTGGCTTCTTTGGGGCGGCGACCCAGGGCGGCGATGGGCTGAGAAGATTGCAGCTCGGTACGAGCGGGAGCAAGCGAAGAAAGCTGTTAACATCTACAAAGCAGACGACGCCAAGCGCATTGTCTACGGCGTGGTTCTAGACCCCTATATAGTAGATGCCCATGACGACTACTTGAGCCCGGCAGAAATTGAGACCACCAGCCACAACTTCATGGCCTCGAGCCGGATGATAGGCTTGGACCACGGCGGCGCCACAGAGGCTCAGGTTGTCGAAAGCTGGATTCAGCCCTACCCTAACGCCGATGAATATAAGAAGGCGGTGGCAGGTGAGCCGCACCAGGCAACCCGTACAGCCTTCGGCGATGACTTCATCCACTCAGGCTCTTGGGTTCTTGGCGTCAAGCTGAGCCCTGAAAACTGGGCGAAGGTTCAAGCCGGTGAGCTCAATGCTTTTAGTATTGGCGGATTCGGAACCCGTGAAAATATAGAAGCAGCCGACATGCCAAAGGTTGAGTTTATAAGTGGTTGACCGAATCTCTTAGATGGGCAATAATTCGAGCAGGTCGAGAATCTGACCTGCCAGACCCGAGCCAGGGCACAAATCACAAAAATCAGAAAGCGGGGCAGCTTAATGAGCAAGCGCCGAATCACTGCGCTTAAAGACGTTAAGACCCTTGAGGTCTCTCTCGTTGAAGCCGGTGCAAACAAAAAGAAACGATTTCCAATTATGAAATCACGGAGCAACGCAATGGATGAAATCCTTGTTGAAGTGCTGAAAGCTGAGGGGCAGAGCGAAGCCGTCGAAAAGCTTGAAGGCCTTCTAAAGATGGAAATGCCAGACGACGCCAAGAAGGCAGTCATGGCAGCGATGAAACTTCTTGAAGCATATTCCGACATGATGCCAGTGGGCGAAGCTCTTGCAGCTTTGCGCAGCGCATCCGGCGAAGAAGAAGCTGAGCCCAAAGAGGCGATGGAAGAAGAAGCCGAAAAGATGAAAGAGGAAGAGGCCAAGAAAGAGGAGGAATCAGACGAAGAGAAGCTGATGAAGTCTCTGGGCGAACTTCCCGAAGCTGCTAAGGGCGCAATGCAAGCCATCTGGAAGCGTAACGAAGAGCTGGCCAAGAAACTCGAAGACCGAGAAAGCGAGCTAGGCGTTGAAATCGCCAAGCGTGCACGTCGTGAGTACCTGGCAAAAGCTGAAAAAACGCTCTGCAACATCCCAGGCCATAGCCTCGAGGAAGTTGTTGATTTGATGATTGACGTTAAGGCGCGTGATAACGACTTAGGCGACCGCGTCGAAAAAGCCCTTGAAGCTGCAAGTGCAGCAATGCAGGGCGGGCCGCTTCTCGTTGAAGCTGGCCGCAATGTACCGGATATGAGCGCGGGTGACCCGTGGTCTAAAATCCAACAGATTGCAAAATCAGAAGTTGAAGCAAGCGGCGGCAAATTAAAGATGCCCGCAGCTATTGCAAAAGCAATTCAAACAAACCCGGCGCTATATCAAGAATATAACGAGCAGCGCCAATCTAACGGAGGCCGTTAATCATGGCATGGGAATCATCACAAACTTGTATCACATTGAAGGCACACGCTGACTACTCATCTTCTCAGTACCGCTTTGTTAAGGTTAACTCTTCAGGATCTGCAGAGCTAACAGCCGCCGACGGTGACGCCATCGGCATCTTGCAGAACAATCCAGGCGCAGGCGAGGCGGCGGTTGTCGCTATCGGCGGCGTATCCAAGCTTTATATCGGCACAACTGGATCGCTTGCTGCGGGTTCTATCGTTGCATCAGAAGCAGCGGGCGCGGGTATTCTAACCAACGCAAGCGCGGCGGCTCTGGCTATCGCTCTGGAAGACTCCACGGCCAACGGTGACATCATCTCGGTTGTAGTGACCGGCGCCAACGGAAAAGTCCAAGCAGCATAACTCGAATTTAGGAGAATATTGACATGGGAATTACAACCTCAGAAGTGCATGTTGACCAAGCACTCACCAACGTATCAATCGCATACGCGCAGGAACAGACCAGCTTTGTGGCCAGCCGTATTTTTAACAGCATCAATACATCGCAGCTATCTAACAAGTATCACGTCTTTGATAAGGACCAGTGGTTAAGAAGCCAAGCAGACCTACGGGGAACGGGATCACCAACTCGAGGCGCTAACTTTACGCTTTCAACTGGTACGTTCAGTTGCCAACAGTATGGCGTCCATATGGACGTTGACGATTACGTAGCGGCGAACGCTGACGCAGGCGTTGACATCCTGACAAGTGCGGCCCAGTACGTCACAGAGAAACTTTTGCAGAAGCGAGACGAAGTCTTTGCTGCAACATGCTTCACAACTGGCGTATGGAACGGTTCTTCTGATGGTAACGACGTAACGCCAGGTACCAAGTGGAGCGCTTCAGGCGGTACACCTATCAAGGACATTCAAACGCAGCAGGACAACGTACACGCAAAGACTGGTCGAAAGCCAAATGTTTTACTCATTGGGAAGGCAGTATACACGGCGCTCCGTGATAGTGATGATTTGCTAGATAGGGTCAAATATTCTGAAAAAGGAATTGTTACAACTGACCTGATGGCCTCGCTCTTTGGCGTTGATGAGGTCATTGTTGCAGGCAGCATCGAGAACACTGCTCTTGAAGGTGCAACGGCGGTCTATGCTCCGGTGTTTACTTCTGAAGATGCACTCTTAGTTTACCGTCCACAAAATCCAGGTCTGATGACTCCGGCGGCTGGCTACATGTTCAGCTTCACCGGCGTTGCAGGTGCTGATCAGTTTGAAGGTCTCCGGACTCTTCGCTATCGCATGGACCAAAATCACTCAGAGCGCATTGAGTCTCTCAGTGCTTTTGACTTCAAGGTAACAGGCGCTGATCTAGGCGTGTACTTTGATGCAGCAGTAGCTTAATCAGATGATATTTCCAACGCGGGACATCAAAGGCAGTGAGGGCACCATCAAAGCATGGACCCCGCTTCCTGATGCCCGCAGTTGGCCAGCTTTTCGCAGGATGATGACATCAGGGGCACTCGTAGAGGTTCCTGATGAATTACTTTGTGCAAAGCTAAAACCGAAACAAGAAAAGCGCAGCAGGGGGCGACCCCGTAAAAGGGTTGAGCCATGAGCTGGTCTTATAGTGATTCGCTGAGCACTGACCGCGATATGTTGCGGTTTAAAATTGGCGATGTAGATACTGACGAACAGCTCTTGAGCAACGAGCTCTTAGACGCGCTTTTAACATCTCGAGGCAGCCCAACACTTGCGGCAATTGACGCGGTGGAGGGTATCCTTGCGAAGTTTGCCCGCGATATAGACCGCAGCGCTTTAGGCATGGGCGGGGCTCGTTCTCAGAAAACGCAGTTCTACCGTGACCTACTCAAAGAGCTGAGGGCAGACGCCGCGCGCGGTGATACCAGCATCTTCTTCGGTGGCGGTTCTATCTCTCAGAAAGAATCAAACAGAGAAGACGCAGACGCACCGCTTACCCCGTTTAGAATTGACCAGTTCAAGAATAATGGGGCTTGAACCATGGCGGATGATTTCAGCATAGAGGTGGACAAAGAGCTTAAAGAGTTCTCAGATAATGCCCTGAATAATATCAGCAGCATGTTCCCCCTTAAAATTGTTGAAGCTGCGCAAGAGCTGCAATCTGAGCTAATACTGAGCACGTCAGAAACGCTTAAAAAATACTCTCAAGGCACCCTAAAAAGAGCGTGGAAGATATCAGCCGCCAGGACATCACCCGGCGGGCTAGAGATTGATGTTACCAACGCGGTACCGTATGCCCTAATTCACGAAGAGGGCGGCGTGATTAGACCCAAGCGCGTGAAGGCTCTTGCTGTACCCAACCGAAACTACCGGCCCATAATTAAGAACGGAATACCGATAGCGCCTCGAGAGTTTGACCCAGGCCGCAACCTTCTGAAGTTTCAGCCACCCAAAAAAGCTGGCCGCATTGGCTACCTAGTAGACATCAAAACAGGTGAGCTTGCTTACACTCTGATGGCATCTGTAAAAATCAAGCCCACGGGATACATTACAAAAGCCCTTGATAGAGCGGCGCCACGAATCACAGAGCTATTAGGCGAGGGCATGGTTACAGCTCTGGGCAAAGGCGCATAGAATGGGAACCCCTACGCGCAAGCTGATTCTTGAGAATCTGCAGACAACATTCGCAGGCATAACGACCGGCAACGGCTACAAGACGACCGTGCAGACCGTGCAGGCTTTAGCGCGTGGGTACTTTGATGTGAAGACAGGGGAGCGGCCTTTCGTTGGTTACGTGCCAACGTCGGAAGCTTTCCAGCATCAGCCCGGCGGCAATATGTACAGCACGATGAATCTCACGGTTATCGGTCACATCTCAGGGAATACGCTGGCCATTCGTCAGACGAAGATCAACAACCTAATCGATGATGTGATTGCAGTCTTGAACGTGGACACCACCAGAGGGTCAAACGCAATCAGCACAACAGCTGTAAGCGTTGAGACCGATGAAGGCGACCCCGACGCCTTCGGTGATGGTAGCTTCGTCATGCAAACTCAAATAAAATACATTCGAACCACAGCAGCGAGTTAAGCGATGAAGATTAAATTTGTAGGCGAGGCGCCGATTAGACACGGCGATCATCTAGTGAGCCAGGGCGATGAGCTCGACATCAGCGAATCAGAGGCGCAGGCATTGGTTGCTTCTGGTCTATTTGAAACGATAAAAAAGAAAACAGCAAAGGCAAAGAAGGCAGACAAAGCCGACAAGCCAGAAGCCGAGAAAACTGAAGGAGCTGAATAATGGGCGCAAGTACCGACCACGCACTGGGTAGAAACTTACGATTCTTTGTTAAAGAGGAAGCAGCCGCAGGCGGCGCATATGGAACAAGCGGTCAGGAAGCGCTAGCCGGGGCAAACGCTGCCAAGGTTCTATCGGCTTCTATGGAATTTACCGTTGCGCGCAATGACCGCATGGACAGCAGAACCAGCCGGTCAGTGCTTGAGCGAATCACGGGCAAGCAAGAAGTAAGTTGGTCATGTGAAAGCTACCTGTTACCCAGAGGGACCAAGGAGCCGCCAAACGCCAGTCCATTAATTCAGGCCGCGCTTGGCCGAGGCCCTACTACTACAACGGCCATTCAAGCGACAATTACAGCAGCAACGAAAGCATCTTCGGCGGTTATTACCTTCGGCGGCGGCCATTCGTTCCAGGTTAATGACCAAGTTTACTTTGAAAACGTTGTGGGGATGACCGAGCTAAACGGGAATCAATACAAGGTTACAGCGGTAAGCACTAATGATGTGACTTTTAATGTTAACTCGTCAGGCTTTGGAACATGGGGCGCAGGTGGTAGTAATCACGCAAGTCTTTTGTCTTTCACTTTGTCCGATTCTAACGCACTGCCAACGGTTCACATGATGCGAACGGCTAACGATGTTCTTCGAGAAGACCTATTCGGCTGCTACGTTGAAGATATGAACATCACCGCAAGCGGCGGCGAAGAGCCAAAGATTAGTTTTAGCGGCGGCGCTTTCAACTATGCGTTGACCGGCTCAGGCACAACCGAGGGCACCGGCTCAAGTGCGACCAGCCTGATCACTGAATCAGGGCAGGGCGTCAACTTCATGGTGGGCTCTGTTATTAGTTTTAATTCACTGGCCGATAAAATCGTGACAGCGAAAAGCTCGGACACTTTGACCATTTCAAGCTCGAGCTGGTCAGATGCTCAAGCCATCACGCCGACAACTTACACCGAAACAACCGCAGGCAATCCGGTGAATGGAATCAGCGGCAGCCTGGTACTCAATAGCGTGACGCTTCCCGTCACCGCTTTTGATGTGACCGTGACCAACGGAGTCAAGGCGCTATCAGATGAGGCTTTCGAGAAGGGCACCTCTGACTTCGTAGCGGGCTATCGTTCAGTCAAGGGCAACATCTCGGTGCGAGCCCGTAAGGACTTCATCAAGTCACTGGCGCAGCGATATGTGCAGACAACAGCCACAGCTGACCCGACGTTCTCAAGTGTTGCGCTCGTTGTGACCATGGGCGGCGTTACTGGCAAAAAGGTTGTAGCGACACTTTCAAAAATAGAGCTCGACTTCGCAGGCATTGACGTGCCGGAAGCAGAAGAGGCCATCTTGAGCTTACCGTTTACCGCTCTTGGGACGAGCGGCAGCGATGAGCTGACCTTGGCGTGGAATCAATAATGGTAATTAAGGAGACCAAACAAAATGGAAGAGCAAGAAGATAGCAGGACATACATACCAGAGCTAGGCGGCAATAGAGACCTAGACGAATCCGAGCAGGTATCGTGCGAAGTTTTACCGATGACAGGCGAAGAGCTTAGAGCGTACCAGCGAACAATGGTAGGCGTTAAACCTGGAAGCTCTCAAGCGCTCAAGAAGGCTGAGGCTGTTATCAAGCGCATCATCTCAGAGCGAGTTGTTAGTATTGAAAACTACGCTGACATCAAAGGCGCCAGCATCACGAACGGTGAAGAGCTTTTCTTGAGAGGTGAGCCGCCGATGGTAGACGAGGTCTACGCGGCGCTTTCTGATATCTCAAAGCTTAGAGAGGGCCAGCGAAAAAACTAATCACCGCCGCTAGGTTTATCCTAAGCGGCGATAAGGCGCTGAGCTGGGGATGCAGCCAGTGCAGAGGCGAAGGCTTTGAGGACGGCGACCATCTGAGGGCGTCGAGGGGCTGCGAGGGAAAGGACGTTGAAAGCTTAGGTTTTAGCTTTGATGCATCGCTTAGGCAGTGCCCTTGGGCATCGATAGACCAGGAAGCTTGGGAGCTTCTGAGATGGTGGAACGAGTGGAAAGCTTTTCAGGTGTTGCCTTGGGGTGGCGCCGATTTGATGAAGCAGCCCGCTATTGTCCTCGAAGTTTTAGAGATATGTGAGACCGAGAAAAAACAGGCTGAAAAGCGACAGGCAGAAAAACAGCAGGCAGAAGCCAAGCGGATGAGAAAGAGCGCAAACAATGGCAGAAGGTAGAGAATTTGTCTTAACGCTAAAAGCGAATGATTTAGCGTCTGGGGCAATTAAAAAACTATCTGAAGGCATGGGGGCCACGACCGGGGCAGCGAAGAAGCTGGCCCAGGCTGGCGCCAAGACTTTCTCAGCTATCGGCGGCGCCATCGTTGTGGCCAACCAGGCCGTGCAGTTATTCAAAACGGGCTTTGATGCTATATCAGGGCTAGTGGGGGGCAGCCTCGAAGCGGTTAGGGAGCTTCGGGGCGAGACCAACCCGCTGGTGCTCGAGATGAATAAGCTAGCGACCGAATCACAAGCGGCGAAGGCTGCGCTGGGGTCTGCCTTTGCTTCGGCGCTCTTGGGCATATCTAAGGCATTCAAGAGCTCAAGCGTTAACGCTGCCGAGTTTCTCGACAACAACCGAAAACTGATAGCCACCAAGATTGTACAGTTTCTATTCAAGGCGGCGAACGCCCTGGTTGACGGCATCGCCTCCGGCTTGCAGCTTGCCAACACGACATGGAGAACGTTGACGGCCACGGTTGATGAGTCGATTATGTCGATTACTAAATTTATCGGTGCATGGTCTCAGGCAATGCTTGCCTTTGAGCCCTTTGAAGAGAAACAAAAGATGCTCAATTCCAGAATTGAGATGATGGCGACCCTCTATAATGAAGCCGAGCAAAGGCTAAACGCCAACACCGACGCGCAAGGCAAGTTTGCCGACCAGATTGAAAGCGTTAGAAACAGAATCAAAGAGCTAATCGAGCAGGGCTACGGCCCAGCCCTTGCGGCGGCTAAAGCTTTCTCTGATGCAGCCGGCGCCACACCTCTCGAGTCAACAGAGCAGGCTTTGCTACGAATTGGCATGCATGCAAATACTCTAAGATTTGCGCTCGCTGATGGAGCGAAGCAAATAGCGAACGGCTTAGGCTTGGTCGAGGGCACAATTGCCTTTGATAAATTCCAGACCAAGCTTGACGAGGTCAACGGGCTAATAGGTGTTGCGACTCCTAACAGCTTGGCAGCGCTCAAGCAGAACCTCGAGGGCTTGTATGCAGAGCTCGGAACCCCGCTAGTCATCGACGTTGACCTAAACAACCTAGACCAGAGCCGCGAAGCTTTCGCACTGTATACGGCGCAGCTTGATATTGCAGTGAAGAAAGCGCGCGAAGGTTTCACGTCGTTAAACGATGAAATCGACAACAACAAAACGAAAATAGAAGAGGCTTCAGCGGCTGGGGTCGAGATGGCCAGCATTGTTTCAGGTGCTTTTGGTTCAGCCTTAATCTCTTTGGCCGAAGGTCAGGCAACCTTGGCAGAGGCAACGCTTGATGCTTTATCAATGGTGCTTTCTGCTGTAATTCAAGTAGCTCTAAACTCTATTATCTCCTCAGCATTGACCGGACAGGCTAACGCCATCGCCGCAAACTTAGGTATTCCTGTTGTTGGTTTAGCGGTAGGTGTGGCGGCAGGCCTTGCGGCTCTTGCTGCAATATCTTCTTTAAAGTCAACGCTACCAGAGCCTAAGAAATTCGCTCAAGGTGGTTTTGTAACAGGCGGAACCGCTGGCATTGATAGCGTTCCCGCATTGCTTCAGCCCGGCGAATTTGTGTTGACCAAAGACCAAACCGACCAGATGTTGCAAGGCGGACTAGGCGGCGTGAACATTCAGCTGACTTCTCAGATTCCGCCTTCACGGGCAGAGATGAAGAAGTTTGTTCGTCAAAACGTGCTGCCAGCTCTTCGAGACCTGCGCGCGCAGGGGATTACCTAGATGGCCTACGATACACCCCAAGACCTAACAAGTGCAGAGACTACCGGCTTCAATGCTGATAAGCCCTTGATGGTGGTTCAGCAGGCAGGCAACCCCTCAGAGGCGCATTGGACGGTTACCGGAAACCTAACCGGAACAGATGTTACTTTACCAGCAGAGCCAGCCGCTCGTGCCTACGATGACATAGGCAACTTGGTGACAAGTACCACCGGGGTGGCATCCACCAGCCCGAAATATTACGGATTTACTTTCTCGGCGGGGATAACCTTCGACACGTTCGCAATACTGGGGCACAACTTTGCATCCACCGAGTTGACCAGCGCAGCCCTGGAAATTGCCGATGATGCGGCCTTCGGTACGAATAAAATTGAGATTGCAAAGTGGACAAGAGGATCAGTGACTGTTGACGATAGGATCTTGATAACCAACCTCAACAGCGCAGGCGGCTCGAGCACTTACAGCTCAGGTGGAACGGCTCAGCGATATTCCAATGTCCAGTATGCCCGGCTTGTCGTCACTCATAGCGGCAGCAAAGACCCAGAGCTTGGGGAAATAATTCTAGGCCATAGATACCAGCTACAACGCAACCCAGATTTACCCTGGAACAATAAAGCGCAGGCTTCAGCGGTGACTGACTTTGTCAGTAATACGGGCATGCTTAAGCGGTACGTTTTAAACCGTGGCAAAGCTGCGCGAAGCTTTCGCAGTAGCATGGGAGCCAGTGCAGAAATTGCGGTTATCGATGCCTGGTTCGCAGCGACCGAAGAAGGCACAAGAAACTTCGTTTATATTGAAACGCCGAGCTCTTCGCCGCAAGCCTACTTGATGGCGATGGTAGACAGCGCGCTAAACTTTCCGCTTGTTGGACCATTTGAGCGCGTTTTAGAATTTGCGATGAGCGAACAACCGCCCTTTTTGGCGCGTGAGTAATCAATGAGCTACACTTTAAGCGCCGCATTTATAAAAGCCATGAGCCGGTCGACGGTCCAGCCTGTTGTGCACTGCTCTATTGCTTTGAGCGGTACAACAATGGACTTCCACAACTCCACAGAGGCATTAGATGCCTCTGTAACAGGCGATGCCCTGTTGAGCGAGGTTACATCCATAGCTCAGTCAGTGGACCCCGTGACGCGCAAAGTGCAGCATGGAGAGATGACGCTTAATCTCTTTGACGATGGAAAGATTAGAGCGCTCGCAGGCAGTAAGAAGTTCAGAGGCAAGGTTGCCACCATAAAGCTAGGCGACGCTTCGCTGGCCCTATCTGACTTTGTCAGTATATTTCGCGGCCCTATTGGGTCCGTGCTACCTATCCCCGGCGGTATATCAATCAAGGTTCAGGCTTTTACGCATCAATTCAAGGGCGTTAAAACCTTTAGAACCTACGTTGACGAACACCCTTTTGCGGCGCTTTCTCAGATGCTTCAAGATTGCGGCGTTGACTCAGGCGATATTGATACAGCATCTTTTACGCCGTCGAATCACACCGATATCTCTCACTATAATTACAGCTCTTTTGTGTTCTATAATAGTTATGATGGCACACTTCCCCCAGTGCTAGAAGAAGACGCTATAATGTCCGCTTCAGCTGTAGGGGTGAGCCGATCTTCTCAGGAAATAAGCGTCGAAGCGTTTATCGATGAAACCATGAGGATGACAAGATCGACCTTAATAATTGACCCCGGAACCGGTGATATAAAAATAGGCCGGTACAATTCAAGCGAAGCCGTCACCAAGCACTTTACTGAAAACGATTACACCGATTTTGACCAAGAGGAAGGGTCTAACGATATAATCACAGAAGTAAAAACATCCTTTGGAAAAATTTACGACGGGAACGCATTAATTCAAGTTGATTCTTCCTCTGAATCAGCTTTCGGGGCCACAGATTTCTCTCATACTGTCAATTATTTGTCGGGAACTGTTTTAGTCTTCGATGATGCTTTAACAGGATCCACTACCAGCTTTCTTGGCAAAGCTTCAGACGGGGGCATCACCGGAACCAGGGCGCTTATCAGTGGATCTCAACCCGCTGACGCCAAGCTATCGGCAGACAGGCCATTTTTCGGATTATACCGAACAGAAGTTTTAAAAAGCCAGACAGCCTTCACGGGAACAGCCGTTGAGATAACTTTCCCTAAAAGAGATCACGACGGAAACTTGACAGGTGGAACCGGTGGCGCCGCTGTAGGTCTCAGCACAACCCTGGTTTCTCGGCCATTTGCCGGAACAGAGGCGGGCGGCGTTGAAGCTTCGGCGGCTGGCGTCAAAGCTGTTTTAGACGCAACCATCGCCTTTGACTATGGCGTTTATGTTTTAGAGCGACTCTCAAACAGTTGCCCGCGTGTTGTATTATCAACAGGGCTCGAGCACCTAAACGTTGAGATTGCCGACCTAGTATCATTAGACTCTGACTTGTTCTTATCAACCGCGCTTGGATTAAATGGCCTTGATAGCTCTACAAAGTTTGAAGTCACCAAGCGCGAAGTCACGCCCATAGGCGACTCAATAGGAATCGTATTCGAGCTCACGTATGCCACAACCAGCAGCGCGCCAAGTGTCACGGTGACATCAAAAACACCTGTTGCAGCTTCAACCAGCTTGGGCAGGGTTCCAAAGTCGCAGTTTATCGCAGCTAGGACGGGCGGCGATAACGGGGCGGTCATTGATAACCAAACGAGAACGCTACAGGTCACAGCAACCAGCGGGCTAGGGATTAGCGTAGCAGCTGGGGCAGTATCAGCCGCAGGCGTTAGAGTCGAAACAGACGCAGCGCAGGCGCTTACAGTGACCGCTTCAAAAGATTCTTATATAGGCATCAACCCGATGACGAGCGGCTACTACGTGCAGGAAGTTACCACCGGCGCAGCAGAGCCCTCATTGGCACCGGCAGAAGTTAGGCTGGCCAAAGTTGTGGCCGGGGGCTCAAGCGTGAGCTCTGTTGTTGACCTGCGAAATTATGGTCAGGTATCAGTTGAGCAGCTAGACAAAACAGCCTTTGCGCCGGGTAAAGATTTAATCTGGAATACAGGCTTTACGACTTACCCGAACAACGGAGCGGCGCCCCCAGGCTGGAGCGCGCCAACGTCGACACCTGGAACCGACTTTATAAAAAACGAGGCCGTGGTTTACGATGGCCGCTATGCTGTGAAGACCCTTGGAACTTCAACGGTTGTTCGGTTGATATCTGAGAAAATACCTATTAATAAAAATAGAGTGTATCGAGCTTCGGCATTTTACCAGCAAGCGGCGGCGATGAATATGCGCCTCTTTGTATACTTTTGGAAAGCTGACCGAACGGCGGCGAGCACTGCGAGCACTTCGGTGTACAATGCCAACCTAACATCGACCGGTGCATGGCAGAACATCACCGGCGTTGTGGCGCCGCCAAGCGATGCGGCCTATGCCAGCTTGGATTTAAACAGCGCTAATACCGGCGTTTCATATTTCAACAACGCAACCCTCGAGGTGGAGCCCGATAGCTTTTCCGCCGCGCGCGCTAGTTCCAACTTTACATCAGGCGGGACCGGAAACCCTATCGTCTTCAACTCTAAACTCCACGATCACGGCGGAAACTACGACGCCACCTCTGGCCAATTCACCGCCCCGCGTTCAGGTACTTACTCGTTCAACACTAACATTTCTTTCGCCGGGACTGCTGGGGCTAAAGTTGTTTCCGTCCGCATCTCGGCCTCAGCGGTGGGTGTTCTTGCGGCTGCTAATCTTAGCGAGCGCGTAAACGGTACCGCCGCTGTGAATGACGTGACGGTTAGCCTTAACGTCGCATCCGCTGATCTTGTGGCGGGAGAAACCGTAGAGGTAGATCTTGTATGGAACACAACTGCGCCCACAGTACTGCAGGGCTTCAGCTTCTTCAGCGGGCGAGAAATTACGTGATAGGCGCGGCAAGTTTACCCGGCTGCGCCGGGCTGGGCGGTGCTTTTTTTGGTTTCCTTAAGCCGCCCGGCCCACTACAATCGAACCGTTGCGAGGCTATCGGCAGCCGCCGCAACTTAAACCCTTACGGGAGGAGATGACCGATGGCATCCAGAGGCAGCTTTGAAGCAGCAAAATCCTATACAACTAGCCCAACCACAATCTTAGAGTTTGATTGCCCGCATACATCAAAACGCGGCGTTGTGTTTTTCCTTTATCCCTCGACAGTTGGCACGGCTACGTTCAGCTATCTGGACCCAGCAGGCAACGCTCGAACGATGCAGACAACAGCTTGCGCGGCCAACGACCTAACCACCGTGACCTTCAACTTTCCAATCTCGAAAGTTCGGCTTGCGTACCAGGGCACATCTAGCGGCGGGAATATTTCCGCTGAAGGGCGGGGTCACTAATGCCAAAAATTGTACAATTTAATTTGCCACCCGGTGGAACCGTCGTACAGGTTGCAGACAATACAAGCGAAGCTTTGGATATCGAATCGGCTGGACCCGATGCGAAAGATTACATCACTCTTGATACAACCGATGGCAGCGAAAATATAGGGCTAGGAGCACGCACGGTCATAACGGCCACGACATCCCACACGCCAGACAACCTTGCTGATTTTGATAACTATGCACTTGTTCTTGAGGGAAGCTCGAACTCTAACGATGAGACCGGTTTCTTGCTTGCTAGTTCCGGCACCGGCAACGGCGGGAGCGCAATCGTTCACAAAGATACCGGAGGCTATGGCAAGGGCGAACTTAATTTTTACACGAAACAGTCAGAAGGAGCAGGTGCGCCGCTATTAGCTTTCCGCATTGGTGACGATGGGGTCGCTCAAGCGATTCAGGATATGACAACAGCTGTAACCGGCACATTCACAGCAACGCAGGGCAGCGACGTTATAAACGCGGGAAGCTCGACAGCTTTTACAACGGAGCTGCACGTAGGTTCAGCAATTAAAATTCCCTCAGACGTTGCGGCTGGTTTTGAAATATTCACCGTTGACGGAATCACAAGCGACACGATTCTTTCGCTTGATTCAAATTATCTGGGCTCAACCAGGGCTACCTCAGGCGGCGCTTTCACAGACGGCGGCGAACTCTTCGCGGTTAAAACTGGTGATAGTAAATCGCTCTTTAGCGTGAATGAAACCGGCGCAATCGGTTGCGGTAGTGCAGCAGGTACAGCTCACGCATCAAATAATATTGCAATCGGTGACGATGATGCGCTTGATGCAATCACAACAGGTGTAAGCAACGTAATCGTGGGCGGTTCCAATGCTACGCATCAGCTCACAACAGGCAGCCGCAATGTAATCGCGGGTTATCGGGCGGGTGAGGATTGCACTAGCACCAGCGACTCGGTAATTATAGGCGAGATTGCTGGCGCTGTTGGCAATATGGGGAGTCAGCAAGTTCTTATCGGAAGGGGTGCGGGCACGTCTTCAACTGATATCAACAACGTAGCAGTGGGTTATCAGGCTATGTACGATTGCAGCGGACGCAATAATGTTGCAATTGGTCACTCAGCACTTAAGGCCACCGGTTCACAAGATTCTTGCGTTGCGCTTGGGATGCAGGCGCTTGTTGCCGCGACTGGAGGCAAAAATATCGGAATCGGTCAAGATGCAGGCGATACCATTGTCGGCGGTTTTGGCAATATTTGCATCGGCCACCAAGCCGATACCGGTGCAGCTCAAGAGTACTCAATTGCTATAGGTCACCAAGTGGCTGCATCGGTAAACCAGAAAGCTTACATCGGTGATGGCTCAAGTGCGACGTCAATTGTTTTTAGTGGTGGCGGTAATAGTTGGTCAACGGCGTCTGACAACAGAATTAAAGAAAATGTCGAAAACAATACCTTGGGCTTAGATTTTATTAATGCGCTCAGGCCGGTGAAGTACACTGAAATAAATCCGCAGGACTGGCCAGAAGAAATTAGGCCGCACATCTTTTTTGATAAAACCGAAACGCGAATCAATGAAGAAACAGGCGAAGAAGAAACCTACACAATCCCAGCGCGTGAGCGCGACCCTACTTGTACCGATGTTTTTGACGGCTTGATTGCTCAAGAAGTTAAGGCGGCAGCAGATGCAGCTGGAACAACGTTTTCAGGATTTGAAGACAGCGAGCCTAATGGTCTTGTTCGTTTGCAATATGAGAAATTTGTAGTGCCCTTGATTGCAGCCGTGAAAGAGCTTTCGTCTCAAAATGAGAGCCTAGCAGCCAGAATTGCCACGTTAGAGGCAGGTGGCTGACATGGAAGGCGGTGCAATGGTTGAGGCGGGCGCGATGTTTGCTGCACTCTTGGCGGCATTGCGTGTAATTGAAAAGCTTGTTGATAAAAAAATGGGCAACGGTCAGAGGCCGGTGCAGGTCGACTTGCATCAAACAGAGATTGCTAATCAAGTGGGCCAGATGACCGAATGTCTAGCCGCAACAGGTCAAACGCTTGAGCGTATCAATGACAAGATTGACAACATGGACCTGCGCCAAGCGGCAATGGCGTCGCTGGTTGGTACGGTCGAGGGCCGCGTAAAGGATGTTCAGGACACGGGGCACAAGACGTTTAACATCGTAGAAGCAGGGCGACAGAAGGCCGAGAAGGCTGAGCTACTGCGAGAAATTGCAGCATCGCAAACAGGCAACCAGTCAACAACAACTTAGGGGTAGAACATGAAGCCAGGGATTAAAACGAGTGAGATGATAGTCACCTTGATCGGCGTGGTCGGCGGAATCTTAATGGGCTCCGGTGTCCTTGGAGATGGCCAATGGACAACCATCGTGGGCGGTTTGCTCGCTGCAATTTGCGGCGGCAGTTATACAATGGGCCGCAGCATGGTCAAAGGCAAAGAAGCTATCGGAGCCGCCCAAGTTCAGGCGGCGCGTGAGCTTGCAAAAAAGCAGAGCCCCGAGAGCTAATTAATGCGGCACTCGCTGGGGCAAATGCGGCTTCCAAGATGGCGGCAGGTTCGGGACTGTTTACGGTTGGCGCTGGCATTGCTGGCGATATCGGGAAGCTTGACGCTTCTCTTAGCACTCGAATCAATGAAAGCGTGTCTCTATTTGCCAGTGGTAGCGTGGACACGTCTAAGCGGTGGCAGGCGATGACCGGGCTTAAGGTTGAATGGTAATGGCGCAAATCGGTAAATACTTTACAAGCGAAGAGTTTGCTTGCCCGTGTTGCGGAAAGACATCGCCGAGCACCCGGCTCGTGTCTATCTTAGACACGGCCCGCATCCAGCTTGGCCCGCTTCGCGTAAATAGTTCTTATCGCTGCGTATCTCATAATGCCCATGTAGGTGGCGCCGTCAATTCGCTGCACTTGCCTCAAAACGATGGCCGCGTGTTGGCTGCTGATATCACTTACGTTGACGCGACTAAGCGCCACGGTGAGCATATTTTAAAGCTTTACATAACGCTCGAGAACATAGCGCGCAGGTTTGGCAGCGCGTACGGGCTGGGCTTGTATTCGACCTTTACCCATATTGACACCAGGGGCGAAGCAGGGCGAGACATGGCCCGGTGGGACAAGTACCCATGGCCGCGCTAGTCTATGCCCAATACTTCATATGCGGCGGGTATCTCTGCGCTATTGTATAGGCTCGTCTTCCTCGTTTGCGTAATGCAGAAAAGTAAGGCCCTTGTGCTGATTGACCACCACGTCAAAACTATGGCCATGCTCACAGGAAAACCCCAGGACAGCAATCTGTCGGCTGTTTCCGTCCATTGAGTTGAAGTTCATTGCGACGTTCTCCAAGTGCGTATAATACTCGCCACACACTGGACAGCTCAGAGCGTCCGTGTCCTCGTGAATCTTAATTAAATCATCCATCAAATACCCCTAAAAGTGGCCCCGCCCTAAGTTTGTAAAATCAAAAAATCTTGTTTGAGGGATTCCCTAATATCACGCCGTTGCGAGCGGGGCCGGTTCTAACTCTTATAGCCTGCTTCTATCTTTCGCCGCAAGCTGTTGCGCGCGTAGCGTTCGTATCCCTCACGGATAAGCATCGCGACACCAACAGCGCCAAAAAATCCAAGCAGCCAACCTGTAAAATTCCCCATAATTCACCCCAACAGAAGCAAGCGACGCCAGCGGCTAGGACGCGGAACCGGTCCAACGCTTGCGGCCTCTTGCTCTAGAATTTCCTCAGCAACACTGAGCCCGCGAAAAGCCGCGCGCAAAGTCTTCACCGTTTCCTCATAAATCCCGGCGACCTTAACATGATTCTCGTTGTCGAGGCACCAGCTACGGCCCACAAACTCAGAGCCTAGCGCCGCCGAATCTCTGCAAGCGTGCTCAATAAGTTCCATTAAGTTGCGGCAGTGTTCAAAGTCTATTGCCTCGGTTGTTTTCTCAATCTTCGACATTATTCACCCCCTGCGATAATCGCGGCCAGCCCGGCGCGGTCGTCTTCTGAATAGTCAACGATGCGGCCAAGCTCGAGCGCCTTGGTTTTCTCGTAGTCGAGCTCTCGAAGCCTGTCCATCTTTTTTGTGTGCGCCACAGCTTCGCCAAGCGTTCGCGGTCCAACGGCGGCATGCTCGAGCGCATAGCTTCGTTGTAAGCCGAAATGGGCAGCCGTCATCAATACGGCGGCAACAAAGAGCAGCCCTTTAAACCACCAACCTTTACCTGGTTCCTCTTGTCTGGGCGCACTGGGGCGCCGTTGTCCAATATCTCTCATAAAATACCCCTATTTTAGTTGTAGCCTATTCGGCCTCTTTGGTTTCATTCAGCCACTTTTTGCGGCTGTTATCTCTGCCCAGCTCATACGACTTGCGCGGCAGAGGGTTTAAGCATTTCTCACAAAGCCAGTAAGGCTTCCCGTCTGCTTTTGTTAGTTTTAAAGTCACTTCGGTTCTGATGCACCCCTGGCAGTACGAAGTCTTACGAAGCATCACCGCCGCCAGCTCTCAGGCTCGTGGTACTCACTAAGCGCGTTCTTGCGCTGATGATTTGCAACCTCAGACCGCAGGCGCTCAATGAGCCCCTTAGAGCGGCGCTTCTCTTCGAGCGCTACGATTAACATTGAAAAAAACACAGAACCAACAAAGCTCCAAAATATCATTAATTCTATCCCCCAAACAGTGGCAGCGAACTGCGCCCCATTTGCTCATATTTAGCGCACCCCTTGCGCTGTTCCTCACCGCTTAACGGCTGCCCGCCAAGCCCACAAATCCACTGGCCCCCTTGGCCCTCTATCACCGGCTTACCGTGCTGGCAGCTTCTGCACGTTTTAACCGGCCCAATTGCTTCAGTCTGGCAAGCGTCGAGATGATGACACCACCGGCACTGATAATAATCCGCTCGCTCTGAAACTTTAGCAGGTGGCTCAGACGCTTCAACAATTCGCCGCGCTCGTTCCATGAGCTCGCCTGCATAAAACTGATCATATTCCCCGCGCTCGTAGTAAATGCGGTCGTCATCCTTGCACACTGCGAAGTAGGCCCAGCGCCTAAGCCCAAACAGGTGACAATAAAGCTGCATTTGCGCGTAGTGCATAGGCTTTGCTTTTCTAACGCGTTTCTTCTCGAGGTCGTCAAAGCTCTTTTTATTGTGCGTCTTAAATTCTGCACAGTGCCAGGTCTTTGGCGCTTCTTTAAGCCCAAGCAAAGCCCCGTCCATTGAGCCGCCCATATGGCCACCTAGAGCGCTGGCGCGCCATTGCTTGCCCGGTTCCGGCCCTTCGCTCACTGTTGTACCGGCGGCTAGCAGGTCAGTGATAAGCCAGTTCTCTTCGATTTCACCCCGGCGGAAAAGCCGCAGGATTCTGCCATCGAACTCAGGCGGGCGCCACCAGCGCCAGCTGTACCAAATCTTGCGCTCGCAATCGTCGCCTAGGCCGCTGCATCCCAGGTGGTCACGTTGCCACGGGCTGGCAGCTTTCTTAATTTGATGATACATCTCAGCCACTGTTGGCGGCATCATCTTCGGAAGTTTCGCCATTGGATACCCCCGGCAGAGGGGTGCGAATCGCGCCCCTCTGCCATTGGTTAAATTGTCAAAAAGGTGGGTTGCCTGCTGCGCCGCCCCAAGGTGGCGCCGCTTGGCCAGTTGGCTGATGCCCTGCTTGCGGTTCGCCTTGAATCGGCGCGCTTGCCTGCGCTGGCTGGCTCATGTCTGCTTGTTTAGGCGCAGGGTAATAAGCCGCGATGGCATTAGAAGCATCAAAGCCGTTCGATGCTGGCTTTGTCTTTACCTGAATCCGAACCAGCTTGTTATGTATCTCGCTAGAATCTTGCGGACTATGTTCAATACCAGCGGCGCGAAGTGCTTTTTTCCATTGCTTGCGCCCAATGTCTTGGGCTTGCTGGCTTGTATGAATCAGAGTGATTTTATCCCATACGAGGCGCCGTTCATGCGGGCCGCTCTGAATCTGCCAAGTGAGCTCCAGTATGTGACCGTTGCCCGCGCGGGTCGGGGTAAGTTTTGAATCTGTAACCTTGGCCATATATTTGCCCTCTGGAATCAGGCTGAAGCCTTCGCCGGAATCGGGGCCGATGTCCACGTTGTCAATGTTGATATGTTGAAGATTTGCCATCTTGTTACTCTCCTAGGATTTTGTTTTTAATTTGCGACAGGTCGCACGGTTCAAATAGTTCAAGCGCGCCGCTTCTATCTTTTGCGGCGTGGGTTCCATTGGCTGACGTCTGAAGCCACCGCTGAATAGTTCCTTCTTCGTCAGTATGGACACGCAGAGCAAAGACTTCGTCGAAGAAGTAGGCAAGGCCTTGCGTCAAGTTCTTGCCTGGCATCGATGGCCCAAAGACCATAGAGCCGTCATCGAGCTGTACTCGTTCCTGCTTTGCAGTCATGTAAACATGGCGCTCTGGCAGGTCTCGGAAGCCCCTGATTAATTGCGTCATCTGGTCAGCCATCTGGCCGTAGGCTCTCATAGTGTTCTTGTTCTCTGCTTTCTCGTGAGCCAGTGACACCTCAGCGATTTCAGAGATTGAATCAAGGCAGACCCAGCGCAGCCCCTGCGCTTCTTTGGACCCTACGAGCCATTTATAAGCCTCTTGGATATCAGCAATGGACTTCACCTCGATGGCCGTTATGTCGTGGTCACGTAGGGACAGAAGGCCGCCCTCTGCGCTGATTACTACAGTAGGGGCGCCGGTTGTTGCGGCCAGCCGCGTTTTACCTGCGCCAGCTTCGCCATAGATTACCATTTTGAGAAAGTGGCCGCCCATGTCGTTAGTTTTTGTTATCTTCATCTTGTTTCCTTTGCGCTTGTAGTAAGTGCCGCAAGGGGGTGCGCGCCCCCTTGCAGCTTAACCGGTGAGGTGTCGTCGTTTAGACCCCACCAGTTAATCGGAATTTGTCGTGTGATTCGTTATGGATAACAAAGCCGCCATCTTGCGCATCGTAGCGCTTGATTTTGACGGTGTCCGGCTTAATGCTCAGAGCTTCAACCCAGCCGTGCGCGACGTGATACACCTCAACCTTGCCGCCTACGCGGCGCATTTGATAAGCCATTAAAGCCATTAGAAACCCCCTTGAATCTTTGCAATCGCCTGCGCGTTGCTATCCTCTGATGTGATGTTAAACCCGGCAAAGCTGCCGAGGTAGAAATATGCGTTGTGATTTGGGCTGTACTCGTAGACGCACTCATAAGCCCAGTCGATTCTGTACTTGTCGATGGTCACGACTCACCCCCGCCAAGTCTTGCAATGGTACGCTGCGCGGCTTCGCGTTCGCTGCGCTCGTGTTCTAGTTGTTTTCTGAGCGTGGCTATCTCTTCGCGTAAGCGGGCAATAGTCGGGGCATCTTCTGGTATGGTTTTCATCGTTCGTTCTTTCGTTCGTTTGGTTGTTCTTAAAGACCAAGAGCCCCGCGCAGGCTTTTGCGGGCCTCGTCGGTTGTGCTGGCGCTCCATGTTGAAACCAAAGTTTCAAGGTCAAGCGCCACCGCTTCGGCTTGGCTGTCTGATAAGTTGTCAAATACTTTTGAAACCAACCAAGGGGCAATCGTTCGGTCACCCTGCGAAATGCAGCGCGCTTCTACCGGGCTCATGTTTTTAAGTAATTTGGTAAGGAATGAGTTCATAACTTGTTCTTTCGTTCGGTGCGGCGTCATTGCCTCACATGATTATATTTACATGCTTTGTGTTTGACGTCAAATACTTTTCAATGATAAAACAAACAAAACACAAGCAAGGGAGTTTTTTATGTCAGAAAGTACAGTTTACGGAATCAAGATATCAACGGAGATATTACACCGGGCCGACAAAGTGGCCGAGGACTTAAGCAAGGACGTGCGGCGGTTTCCAAGCGGTGACGCTGGCAGGGCTGACGTGGTGCGGCTTGCAATCGTCTTGGGCTTGGATGCACTTGAAGGCGTCAGAGAATAACAATCAAATAGGGGGTTGAGATGATGGCGGGATTTACGGCGGCGCAATGGTGCGAGCTGACTAATATATTTAACGGGCGCTTGCTGCGCGGCGAGCGCGGAACCAACGCAATAAAAACAGAAGGCTGGAACCTGTTCAGCACTGGCGACACGGTCACAGCTGAAGAGCTCGAGGGCATCGACGAAGATGCCCCGGCTTTTAATCTTGGAATAAGGACCGGCCGCGGCCTGGTCGTGGTTGATATCGACAAGCCAGAGAAGGAGCCGCTAATCAGGGGCATCGTGGGTCATTCTAATTTTGAAGTGAGTACGCCACGGGGTAAGCATCTATACTTTAGAACCGACCCAGGGGCGAAGATACCGAGCCGCATCATGGGCGGCGTGGATATCTTTTGCAGTCCAAGCGGCGACAGCTCTAAGGGTTCTTATGTGGTGGCGCCGGGAAGCGTCAGAACCGCAGACCGTGACTTGAAGCTTAAGGGCTACGGCGTAGAGCGGGCGGTTTATGACCTTATTGTGTTCGATGGCATAGACGATTTTGAGGATTTAGCTTACCGCGAACCTGATATTATCTTTGAACTCATGCGGGCAATCGGGACGAATGGGCCTGTTGGGCCGGGTTTTCCGACCAGGGGGCAACCTTCTGGAAACATCTTTGACGTATCAGCGGTTAAAATTCCGCACGATGGGCGGCCAGTTGGTGAAAATGAAGGCCGGAATAATGCGGCGGCGTCGCTTGTTGGGCAATATATCCACGAGGGCGACGACTTCAACAAGGCATGGCAGAAGGTCAGCGCTTGGAATGAAGCAAATCCGGTGCCGCTCGAGCCCGAAGAGCTGCACAAGGCGGCGGTGTCAGTATTTAAAAGCCACCAGCGCAATCACCCCGAAGATAAGCCCATAGAGCCCACCAGTGAGCCTATACGCATCAAAAAGCCGCGCACTGTTGTGAGTGCCTTGCCTGCAAAGCTTCACAGCATACCGGGCATTTTAGGCGATTTTGTCAAGTGGTACATGGAAACAGCCCCGGCGCCCCATGTAGAGATGGCGGTTCAATCCGCCCTTGCTCTTGGTTCGGTGGTACTTGGCCGCAAGTACGTCACAACAGAAAGCAACTTCACAAGCCTATACTTCTTAACCGTGGCCAAGTCTGGCACCGGCAAAGAATACGGAAAGAAGGCCATAGAGAAGATTCTTGATTCAGCGGGGCTCGATGACCTCATAGGCGGCAGCGGCTACACGTCACCGGGGGCGGTATATTCAGAGCTTAGAGACAGGCCGACCCATATAACCGTCATCGATGAATTCGGGAAGTATCTTCAGGCGTGCAGCGCGTCAGGCAATAGCCAGCTACAAGAGGCAGTGACAACGCTTGTTGAGGCTTTCGGCCGATTGGATGGTACTTTAAGACCGCGCGCATATTCGTCGATGGGTCTGACAGAAAAGCAGCGGGGCGACGTTGAGCGGCTGAAGGTGACGCGGCCAGCTATCACGCTTTATTCGATGACCACGCCGAAGCAGTTCTACAGCGCCATAGGCGAGGCAGACATTGAAGCGGGGATGCTTGGCCGGTTTCTCGTTGTGAACAGTGATGCAGAATGCGGAGCTCGTAAGCGTGGCCAAACTAAAGCGGCGCCACCGGCTGGCGTTGTAAGGTGGGCACAATCGATGCGGGATGCGGGCGGTGGTAATCTGGCGGGGGTTGAGGTTCACGACGTGGCGCCGAAGACCGTAGAGATTGAATTTACTCCGGCGGCTTATGAGGTGCTCGATGCTTTCGAGGCTGAGAACGTGAAGAGGCGCCGCAAGCTTTCCAGCAGCGGCATGGATGTGTTGCTTGCCCGCTCGGTTGAAATTGCCATGCGGCTGGCTGCTATTGTTGCGTGTTCTAAGTCATCGCCAAGGATAGATAGGGAGGCGATGGAGTGGGCGGTCATATACTCCGGGCATGCGTTCAATGGCCTGGTTGAAGCCGTGGGGAAGCAGATGACCGGCTCAGAGTTTGGCGCGCGGCGGCAAGCTATGCTCGAGACTGTATTGGCAGCCGGTGAACGGGGCATGACTGACAGAGACCTGAAAAAGCGCTTTAGAAACTTAAAGCCCAAAGAACACGCCGAAGCCGTGAGGGCTTTGGTTGACGCTGGCGAGATTGCCTTAGTTGAGATTGACCACCAAGGGGCAGGCCGGAAGCGTCAAGCCTTTGTGGCGGTGGAAGACGGGGCCGAGTATGCCCATTAAGGACAAGACTTTGCGGGCATGCGCCAGCTGTGACGCGGTGTGGCGTGGCGCCAT